>OLPQ01000003.1_pt1 | contig 360291 bp, 321 predicted proteins | sample 1672451 | NCBI WGS metagenome assembly OLPQ01 (sample SAMEA3136687, study PRJEB25190) | human gut metagenome | biome: human gut; feature: human-associated habitat; material: faeces | place: Austria | collected 2013
CAACGGCAGTCGCGGTGGTGAATACGAGCGCAACATTTTCCAGCAGGTAATATGCAGCGATACCCGTCGCTCCGGCAGCAGCGAAGAGCGCTTCATCCGTTCGCTCTTTAAGCCTCAAAACATGAGGGCGTATGACACAAAGGATGCATAGGCCCAGAACAAAACGCAAGAGCAGTATCCATAAGGGGGATAGATCCACCAAGAGCACTTTGGTGGATACGAAGGTGATACCCCATACGAAGATGGTGAAGAGTGCGACGAGGTGGTATTTCATTCTCGACCTTCGCTCGTCTTATGCATCGCGGTGTACGCGCCGGGCGTGCATCCAATGCGCTTCTTGAACTCGCGCGCTAGATGTGCTTGATCCGAAAACCCAAGTTTGGCTGCCGCATCTGATGCATTTGCACCATTAGCTAGAAGCTCGCATGCTGCATCCACACGGAGTGCCATCTGATGTTGAACTGGCGTGAGGGCAAACATGTGCTTATAGGCGCGGATGAGCGCATAGGCAGAGATGCCTTCGTTCTTCGCGAACGCCCCAACGCTGATCCTTTCTGCGAGATGCCCGAGCATATGCGCATAAAGTCGTACTGCTACTTCCTCATGCTTGAGGTTCGGTGGGTTCATGTTGGGCTTTGCGACAAGTGTCTGCTCGAAAGCCGCGAACACCTCTAGGGCATCCTCTTCTCGGCATCTGTCGAGCAGAGAGAATATCTCTTCAAGCCGCTCGCGTGGCAGATCGTCGCCATCGCTCGTCGGAAAGTCAAACCGCTCGCCATCGAGGATCTCTGCCGCAACCGTGAAGCTGTCATAGGCAAAAGGGCTTTCGCTGACCTGAGTGCAGCCATGAGCATCGCCGGGATTGAACACAAGAACATCGTCCTTCTTTATGCGCAGGAACTCTCCGTTAAGGACAAGCTCACGCTCACCCTCACGGACGATGCCGAAGACGTAATGGTCATGAGCATGATCTGCGAACGGCTGCAAGATGCCACGATATGTTCTGCGTTCTCCCCCGAAAAGCGGAAGGAGTTTGATGGTGCAGGCTTTATCCATGCAAGGTTTTCCTTTCAAGAACAGGATAGCCTTCTGTTCGCTGCTGTTCTTGAATGAAATTGCACCTAGTATGCTCTCCACTCTCGCCACATGCTTTTTATCTCCATAAGAAAGCCCAATCGATGCAAAGAGCGTAGCCCCCGCAAACGTCAGAACACGGTATTGTAAAATTGGAGATTATCGAAGGGGTCTGCATAAGTATCGGAAGACGCCGTCGATAGATACGAACCCTAGAATGTATCGCCATAGAAAGCATCAGAATGTATTTAACGAAAGATCCGCAACAGAGAACTCCCAGAGTGTTGGTCGTAGAAGACGATTCGGCCATTAATGATGTGATCTGTCGCCAGCTTTCTCGTTTAGGAGTAGTCCCGGAGCCGACTTTTTCTGGGACTGAGGCGAACAGGGCGCTTGATTCAGAGGATTTCGACCTCGTTGTCACCGACCTCATGTTGCCGGGAATGGCTGGCGAGCAGGTGATAGAACTCATACGGAACCGCGATGCTCTTGTGCCTATCGTCGTTGTGTCTGCGCGAACAGAGACAAGGGACAAAGTTGATGTCTTGGGTCTTGGAGCCGACGACTACCTCACCAAGCCATTCGATCTTGATGAGCTTTCCGCCCGCATCCAAGCGCAGCTGAGGCGTTCATTGGCTCTCCGATTGATAAAGGACGACCCAGATAACGAGAACCAACCTGCAACGCTTGCAATAGGCATTCTGAATATCAATGTCGATCAAAGAACTCTCGCGATCGAGGATACGGTAATCCCTCTGACTCGCACAGAGTTCGAACTTCTAGAACTGCTTGCAAGATATCCCAAACGGGTTTTCACAAAGCAAAAGCTCTATGAACATATATGGAATGACACTCCCCCAGTGGACGACAATACCATCACCACCCATATTTCCAACTTGCGCTCTAAGCTGAAGCCCTATGGGGCGGATGCCTACATACAAACCGTGTGGGGCGTCGGCTTCAAGCTCGAAGTTCCTCCCTCATGAGCAGGCAGTCGTTCGGGAATCATTTCCCATTCCCAGAGAGGTTGAGCTGCGATTCCGCAATATACAGCAGATTCTTGAGACTTTCTTTATCCTTTCCCGATGGCATCTTGATCCTTTCTCTTCAAGCTGGGGTTGTAACGTTAATCCCAAAGGAAGGAGGAAGATGCTAGCGTTAGAAACAAGGTCTCTCACGAAAGCTTATGGGCACAGGCATGTCGTCAGCAATTTCAACATGCATGTACCGAAAGGCTCCGTCTATGGATTCGTAGGAAAGAACGGGGCCGGCAAATCAACAGTCATGAAGATGGTCGATCATCTGGTTCACCCTACATCCGGCTGCATCTATCTGTTCGGACAGGAAAGCGCCGCCAAGGAACAGGAGATTCTGCGACGGGTAGGATCTCTCATCGAGGATCCCGGCGTTCTTCCCGATATGAGCACGCTCGACAACCTTATGTGCAAGGCACTCGCTATCGGACTGGTGAACCCGAAGGAGCGTTGCCTGGAGATGCTTGAGATTATCGGTCTTAAGGAAGCTGCCTCAAAGCGCGTCAAGAAGCTCTCGCTCGGTATGAAGCAAAGGCTGGGCGTAGGGTTGGCGCTGCTCGGCTCTCCTGATCTGCTGCTTTTGGACGAGCCCTTCAACGGCCTTGATCCCGAAGGCACCCGCGAGCTTCGCGCACTGATTGTTCGTCTTAACAAGGAGCAGAGTGTAACAGTGGTCATCAGCTCCCATGTCTTAGATCAGCTCGACCGCATTGCAACTGACTATGGAATCATCGCCGAAGGCACCATGGTCGCTGAACTGAGCGCCGAAAAGGTCGATCGCATGTGCGGCGACAGCCTGAGATTGAGAGCGGACAAGCCTGAGCAAGCCCTCGTCAAGCTCCAAGAGGCGCTTCCTGCGTTCGCCTATTCGATGGAACCTGGGGAAGTCATCCGCATCAGTGGCACGGCAGATGCAGATCTTGTCGCCATCACCTTGAAACAGGAAGGGATTGCAGTTCTGGAGCTCAGCGTTATAAAGCGCGATATCGAAGACTTCTTCATCGAGATGATGGAGCGAGGTGGTCGTGATGTTCAATTTGTTTAAAGCCGACCTGTATCACTTGATCCATGCCCGCTACTTTTGGGTGATCACTGCCATTGCTATTGCCTTTCTTGTATTCATTGCAATGTTCTTGAATTGGACAGCATCGCCGGAGTTCGCGCATATGGTTAACGAGTCCGTCGCTCAAAACGAGCAAGTCGCTGAACCGACGCTCGATAGCGATAGCTCCAACGAGGGCGATGAGGATGCGCCGTTGAACTCTAAGATATTGAGCAGCTTCACCTACGATTGTGGACAGATCTTCTTTGATAGCAGCTTGGTCGGTATCCTGGGTTCTCTCCTTGCCGCTCTTTTGATCCTATCCGATTTCAAGAAAGGCTATATCAAGAATCTGCCTATGGACAACCGGGGCCGGCGCAACTACTTCGCCGAGAAACTTATTATGGTCGCACTCTTGCAGGTATACGTTATTGCAGTCTGTGCGCTAGCATCGCTCCTGTTGTTCCTAGCGCTCGGATTCTCATTCGAGAGCATTGAGCCTTTAGGAGATGTGGCGCTTTGGCTCTTCCTAGTATGGCTCTACTCGACCGCGATGGCATATCTCATCTCGTGCATCGCCTGGCTGTCCAGAAGCGATGCTGTGTCGTCGGCAACAGCCTTGTTCCTCTCAAGCGGCATCCTCGGGGTTATCGTGCTTCAAATTATCGGCTCACTTGCAAACGTCTTTCCCATGCTGGGACAGATTCCTCAATTCCTTCTGGCCAGTGTTCGGACGGAATTGCACAACGGCAGCTCTGGTCTCTGGAGCATGTGCACGGGCGAGGCTTTCCTCGCAATTCCAGTATGGGCCCACGCTCTCATCGTATGCATCGCGTTTTCGCTCATCGCCGCAATCGTCAGCTGGGCTTTATGTCGAAATAGGGACATGGCTTAAAAAAGAGAAGAGGGTCTTGGATGGTAATTGCAGTCATCGTTATCGCATTGCTGGCCATGGCCCTCTGCGTTGTCGTGCTCCTGTATCGCCGAGAGCTCATGCGCTGGGTGAAGTTCATGCGTAATCGCCCGCCTGCCAGCAATGCGCGCCTAGGCACGGAGGCGCCGCTTCCAGGAAGCCGCGATGTGGTGGGATGCATCAATGCCTTGCTCGACGAGGCGAGCCTCCACGAACGAACCCTGAAAGAGCAAGATCGCGAATTGCTTGAAGGCCTTGCCGGATTGTCCCACGACATCAGAACACCGCTAGCGGGTGCGAAAGGCTATGTGCAGCTTGCGATAGGCGAAGAAGATTCTGCTGAGAGAGTCCACTGCTTGAAACTCGCAGAAAGCCGCCTTGATGCGACGCGGGAAATGGTCGATCAACTCTTCGACTATATGCGCCTGACAACTGAATCCGATGCTTTAGATGTCGAATGCTGCAATGTGACCGAGATCCTTGCATCCATTCTCGCCGACCTGTATCACGCCTTCGAGGACAAGGGCTGGGAGTGTCAGGTTGATTTAAACGAAGAGCTTGATTCTATGGTTGATCCTGTTGCTCTGCGAAGAGTGTTCGAGAACATCCTCGGCAATATGCTCAAGCATGGTTCCGGCGACATAAGGATCAAGCGCTTCGAGAACACCCTCGATTTCTCCAACGCCATCGAAGCCGAAAGCGAAATTGACGAAAGCAGGGTTTTCGAGCGTTTCTATCGAGGAGACTCCGCGCGTGGCAAAACAGGGGCAGGGCTCGGGCTCGCCGCAGTCAAGCAGCTATGCGAGCTCATGGGCATCGCGGTTCGTGCCATCGTCTCTGACGATGTTTTCTCGATCAGCTTGGTATTCAACTTGGCAGAGTGCTCACGATATCGGAAAAGCTAGCGACAATCATGCCTTGTGATTCCTGAAACATATTGATATGCAAACTCAATCCCATTGCATGTCAAGGTCTCACACATATGCGGCGGATCGTTTTCTGAAAAGCCCGTGGGACGCAGCTCAAAACATCTTAATGAGCCAAATTCTCTATCGAAGGCTGATGCAAAATCATAGCAGGCAGACACAATTTCATCTTCTGTTCTTTCTAGCGCATGAAGATAGATTCCTATGAACATAAGCGCACCTTCAACTATGCCACATTGCGCTCTATATCCACCTGCACCATGCAAGCCAACCGCAGACCGCATTGTTTGCGGTTCAATGGCAATTTCAAACAATTCGCTCAAACAGATAAGCGTTGTCCTTGCGCAATTTATATTCTTTTTCCAGTACAAATCATGTACTCGTTTTGTAATTTGCTCTTTCATTGATGCGCCTTTACAAAAAATTGAATTCACTACTCCCGGAACTCAATCAAATCTTTCGTTGCTTTCGTATTCCGGAATTAGCTACTGTTAATGCGAGGGACAGTTCTATAGATTAATAGCTATTTTGCTGTGATATTACAAGATATGAAAACCTGATTGGAGCCATTCTGCACCACTACATCATTGACGAGACTGCAGTGAACACATAATATTAATTACGTTATATAAACGCATTGATATTATGGGTGGGATATGCCACGTCAAGTACAGATCACAAAAGACAGAATCCTGAAAGCCGCGATGGACGTTCTTATCCGCGACGGTTTTTCAGCCGTGAACATCAAGAGCGTTGCCAAAGAGCTTAGCTGCTCCACTCAGCCGATAGCATGGCAGTTCGGCAACATGGACAGCATGAGGAAGGCGCTGGCGAAAGCAGCCGTCGCCTATGCGAACCAGAAGATGACGCCGACAACGACAAATGCCATAGAGGCGTTCTGGTGGGTAGGACGTGCATACATCGACTTGGCTTTCGACACCCCTAACCTGTTCCGCTTCGTTTACATGGGAGAGAGCAGGGAGTATGTCAGGGGCGGGTTCGACTCGATTTTGACCGACAAGGGCAACGCTGCGTTGATAAATGGACTGCATCAGCAACTGCATATCAGCATGGAGCAAGCAGCACAGCTATTTCAAAGAACGGTCGTATATACGCACGGGATCGCGTCGCTTGTCGTGGCTGGCGTATTGGATTGCACAGAAGAGCGGGCGTATTCGCTCGTGTTGGACTTTGCAGCCGACCAGCTTGCGCTTACAGATGCTGATCTGGACGTCGAACAGATCATGCTGAACGTGAGCGAAGGATAGGCTCGGATGAATGAGAATTCACGAAGTTCACGCAAATTGGTAAAGAAGATGGTGCTTATAGCGATCGCCATAGTATGCGCTGTGATCCTGATTGCGGTCTTAGCCATCGTTGCCGCTCGTGCTTACAATGCGCATCAGTCAAGAATCGGTACTGATACGGGCATCCAAGAGGGCATCTATATCCCAGCGGGCGGCATTGAGCAATACCTGCAGATCCGCAGCGAGGACAAGGGTAACCCGGTCATACTGTGGCTTCACGGAGGCCCTGGAAACCCGCTGTCATATCTGACCTACTATTACCAGCGTCCTTTGGAGAAGGATTACACGATCGCCTATTGGGAGCAACGTGGATGCGGACGGACTTTCTATAGAAACGAAGGCAGCGGCGAATTGACCATCGAGCAGCTGCTCGCCGATACAGATGAGGTAGTCGACTACCTGCGTGAACGCTTTGACCAAGAGAAGATCGTCATCGCAGGGCACTCATGGGGAACGGTACTCGGGATGGAGTACGTGAACACCCATCCCGAAAAGGTGGCCGCATATATCGGCGTGGGGCAGGTAACTGACTTCTCGCAAGGAAAGATCCATGCGGCGCAAATCGCGTCCCAGGCGGCTTCTGCTGGCGGCAACAAGGAGGACTCCGCGCTGCTGGAGCGACACATCGAGGAACTCTCAAAGGCAGAAAGCATAGATCAGGTGAACGCTGAATCGCTTGAAGAGATGATCATCGCATCGTTGAAACTTCTGAGATCCGATGGCGAGATGTCGGGCGTGGAGCAGGCAATCATGGGAGTAACTGCGCCAGAGATGCTTTGGGACGACATGAGGTGGTTTCTATTCGAGAGCGATACCAAGAGCATATTCGACGCTCAGGGCAAATTGGTAGACTATATGTACTTTCGATTCGATGTTGCGAAGCTGAGCAGCGAATACGACATCCCGATCTGCTTTATCCAAGGCGATAGCGACTGGATCACGCCGACAGACATGGTGGCTGAGTATTATTCGGGAATCACAGCCGAGAAGAAGGAAATGGTCACCATCGAGAACGCTGGACATACCCCATTTCTGGATAACCCAGGGCGGTTTTGCAAAGCGATTGAGACGTTCCTGTCTGGATGCGGGATTGAGTAACGAGAAAAAGATTTGCAGAGGCGGATGTGTGCAAGAGAAGAGATTTCATGCCGACGAGGGCGATATAGCCTACTGGCGTCCGAGCTGACATCTGATGCGCTGCTAGGAATACCAGCAGAGAAAGTCAAAGACGACGATGCTTTCAGCCGCAAGCATCCGGCTATCTCAAACATCTTGAATCTTTGCCCGGGTGCAATATTCGGCCTCATTGCCGTTCTGAGCTTCATGATCATAGCGAATACATCAGAGACTTCATCTTCATAGGGCTCGGGTAGCTTCTTATTCCCAATGTCCTCCCACGATCTTTGTTTCCCAATGCCCTTCTTCCTTATGGCTTACTGTGTTGTAGCCCGTGATCTCGCGCCGAACCTCGCTATGATGCCCGGAGCCCTCTCCCGCCTTCATGTGCTCTTTTGCATGGGTAGAGGTACTGCCGGTAATATCGGTTCCGCAGATGTTGCAGATGGATACCTCTACCGTGCCATAGACGGGAACGCTCTCAGTCCAAGCCTCTTTGTCGACGACCCAGACGCGTTCCGTTTCCTCTACCCAGGTCTTCTGTGAGATGTTTTGGGGTGGAGCTGTGGAGTTGCCTTTTGATTGGACTGTAGATCCTTGGCGTTGTGGATCCTCGGCAGAGCCCCGGTAAGATGGTTCTTCATCATGGCCTGTTGCTTCGTCGTTGGGTTTGCTCTCGGCTCTTTCCGTCCCTGTGTCGTCATGCGTCTCTTGGCCAATAGGTTCTGTTTCGGCTTCTGGCAAGTCAACATCCTCGACCACGCCACCAGCCGCGTCAGCGACTGCCTGGTTCGCACCTATTTCTCCAACGCTGGCGATGCCTGAGCAGGACACGAGACCGATGCCCAGAACAAGCGCCAAGCCGATAACAATGCAGATTATCGCAAGCTTTCCCTTGCTGCTCCCAGACATTTCTTTAACCCTCATCTGCCTCACCTTCCTACATGAAGCGGAATACCGCTTTGATAAGCCAACGCACGAAGCTACCAACCAACTTCATCTATATCTCCCCAATCCATTTCGCTCTCTTTGTCGCTTTTGGCCTGTGCCTTAGCATGCGCCCTCACGCATGCAGCAACCGTCTCCCTGTCAACACCCGGAATGTCCAGGGACTCTTCCCCGCTTATCGCCTGCATGTATTCGTAGAGCTCTGCTATCCGGGCATGCAGGCCAGCAGATGATGTCCCCGTGCATTCGTAAGCTGCCTCGTCAAAGCTCTGGAGGTCTATCAGGTGGCCGAGTACCCGCTTGATGATCGCCTCGCCATCGACCACCACGAGCTCAACATGCTCAAGCTCCTCGGCCGAGGAAAGGAGGAAACGCCATCCCCTCGTCCGCCTTGCGACAGGAATTTCGCCGCCTTCATCCTCGTGTTCGCAGCATGCCTGATAGCTGTGGGCGGCAAGCCAAAGCCCTCCCTCTCCCATCGTGTCGAAGCGAACCTCGAAGTTCGTGAGCATATTGGCCTTGCCAAGGGGAAGTCCTGCCGTGAACGCAGATGTATCGAACACGTCGAGCCTCTGGTCGTCGTAGGTGATCTTCACTATCATCTGCCGCTCCTCTCCCTCGCCCTCGCGCGCTCTGCTTCCTGCTCGCGGACTCGTTGGCCGGAACCCTGGTTTCCGCGCATCCTCGTCACTGCGGCAGGCGTACCGCCCTCGCGCTGCATGAGGCCTTTCTCCGCTGCGTATGACCGCGCCTCGACAAGCCTCCTGTAGCCCTCGCTGCTCTCGCTTCCGCGACGCTGCAGGGTCGAGAGCCTCCGATCGAAATCGCCTAGGCTCCTCACGTTGAACTTCGCACACGTTTCCAGCACTGCGGAGAGCCTTGAGAGGTCGGCGAGGTCGTTCAGCGCCACAGCGCTTGCGGCCCTCTGGCGAATCTGGGTGGCAGTGCGGGCTTCGGGGATGTATGCCCCTTGGCGCTCGAAGCGATTGCGCAGCATCTGTTTCCCGTAGGTGAAGCCGAGACGCTCTCCCGACACGCGCTTGGTCGGATCTTCGGCCAGTGAGAATATCCAATCGTCGCGGCGTGCCTTCTCGGAGTTGTCCTCCACCGAGATGCCGAGCTTCGCAAGGGCGGTCCTGAACTCGCCCTCTGTTCTGGAAGTGTTCTTCGCAAGGGCGACCCGCGCCCTGATGTCGCCTACCCACGAGTAGCCGCCCGAGCACATGATCTCCCTCTCGGCACGTCCGAAGTACACCGCCTGGCGGCTCCTCGGCTCTGACTTCCGCTCCCTTTCGCCCCGCTTCGGCATGACGTTGGAAAGGCCCGACAGGCCCATTTCCCGAGCCATGTCTTGAAGCTCTTGGTTGAGCGTTTCCGGCTTGCTTATGTGGCAGCGGTAGCCGGTCTTGAGATTCGCGTTATTGACGACGACGTGCGCATGCGGGATTCCCCTCTCGTTGTCGTCGTGGTAGACGATCGCCACCTCGAAGTCTTTGAAATGCCTTTCTGTCCAGGCGCGAGAAAGTCGGCGCAGTGCATCCAAGTCAATGCCGTCTCCAGGGTCGGGCGAGATGACGAAATGTTCGAACGTCCTGGCATCCAGGCCGCGCCAGGGGGTGTTCGTCCCATAGGCTTCGCGCGTCCTGTCCATCTCAACATCCCATTCCACGATGATCGAATGCTCGCCAAGCACTTCGCCGACCCATTCCTCCATGGGAAGATTCAGCACGTCCCGCGCGAGCGCCCGGTTCCCCTTCTCAAGGTATCGGCGTATGCCAGCCGTTCCTCCGTGCCCCGCTATGGCCTTCAGAATCGGCATCACCGGGCCTCGACGATCATCTTGTCCTGGAGCTTCGCGATCTCGTAGACGATGCGCTCCGCATTGCGGTTCACAGTGGCGAGCTCGACCTCGATGCACTCCGCCTTCTCGTCCAACAGCCGCGAATTGCTCTTGCCGTGGGCGATGTAATAATTAATGGAATTCATCGCATGCACCGCCTGGTTGTAGTGGTAGCCCCAGCGGGTGAGCTCGCGCGAGATGTCGCGGATCGACCGCTTGTCCAAGACGACGCATGGCGCGGATTCCTCGGTTGCCTCATCGCAGACGATTGGGATGCGGATGAGGTAGCGAAGGTACATTGACTTGGAGAGCTCGGCCTTGCGGCAGCGCTCCACCAGCTTCTGGTAATCGTCTTCGGCAAGCCGAAAGCTCAGTGTCCGAACTTTGTTGGTTTTGCTCATCGTTTCCTCCTGACGTGTTTGTCTTTTCCTAGGGGCGCGGGGGATCCCCCGCCAGCTTGTGCCCATTCGGCTCTGAGCCGGATGTCGACAAGCTGCGCTCCCCGGGATTCATCGGAGCCGAGCCCGCAAATTGCTCGGCGACATAGCTGCTCGAACGCATCCCGGGGACAAGTTGCATGGCGCGATGAATCGAAGATGTAATACGCCATGCGATACTTGCTGGATTCGGCGTCTAAGCGCCTATGACATCCAAGTTGGGTATTTATCCTGGGAATTGCGTTCGGGGCGCTTAGCCGCCGTGCTGGAGGAAGGGCGTTGGGATTCATGTGCGAGCATGGAATCGCCTCGTTTCTTGCGTCTTCGCCGCATCTCCGGGTGGTGGAATGAGATGCGCCCTACTTTGTATTACATTCCCATTGTACACCAAAGCAGTACAGTTTTGTACTGTTTTGGAATCAGAAAGAGTGATTGCTGTGAAGCTGGCCTTCTATGCGAGATTGATGACGGTTAGTGTCCACGATGCTTTTGTTTGCGCTTCTTCACGCGGAGCTCGAAGCGCTCCTGCTTCTTATCGGAGTGCCTCTGCTTTCTCAATCGCCTTGCAGATTGCTTTATCGCCTCTCGCTGTTCCGAGAGGGCCTGCTGGGCCTTGGTGCTCATCGCGGGCCTTTCCAGCTCCTTCGCCGCTTCGCGCTGGCGGCGCTTAGGGTTTCTGGCCATTTTTGGCCTGTCGGGCTCTTTTCTGCCAACAAACGAGAGCTTCTCCCAGCTGCTCACGACGAATTGCAAGACTTCCTCATTGGATGGTTCCGCGCCGAAAACGATCCTCGCAACGCCGAGGCTGCCGTCTTCGACATGCTCGACGACCCCTACCCAGAACTGGCCGTCATGAAAGAGGGTCAGGGTGGACGACACGCTGATCTGCATGGTGATTCCTCCTTTGTGTTTCTGAAACCATGCAGAGAAAGGACAACCAAGGAGGCAGGTTACTGATGCGGATTGATGATTGGATCTTCCGCACGCCCACGACTACCCGACGGGGACTGTGTTTTCATCTCTGATGGAGTGATTATAACCCAGCGCTATGCAGAAAGAGGCAGCTAGCCTTCTACCACCAGGCGTGGTAGAAGAGCTCGTCACCGTCCTGGAGCGCATTGCAGACTTTGCGGATGATTTCGAGGATGTCGTCAACATCCATGAAGTAGTCGTCATCGTATTCGCCGCTCCCGAAGAAGAAGCCCTCCTGGCGCGGCAGCAGCACCGGCGCGCTCTCGGGGTTCGCCTTCACTAGCTGGCACGTGATCCCGAGCGACATCAGCTGCTCGAAGCTCACGGGGTAGAGCTCGCAGTTCTCAAGCTCGCCGTAGGCAACGTTGCGCTCGAACCAGCCGTGGATGTGGTTGGCCTTGCGCCAGTAGGCGACCATTTCGTCTTGCTCGTCTCGGGCGGCGGCGCTGCGCTTAGTCAGATACATATCGAGTCCCATGGTGGGGATCCTTTCTGATGGTTGGCGGATTGTTCCCCGAAGGCCGCCGAGCCCATCGGCCCGGCGGCGCATGCGGGACTCCTCAAGAGGAGGAAAGGAGGTCGGCTATTCCTCCTCCGGGATATCGCTGCAGGACATCACGTTGATGTGGTGCTTGATGAGCGCCCTGTCCGGGCTGATGAGGAGCAGGCCGATGTGGTCGAAGCGGATGGCGCAGGCGGCGTGGTCGCGGTTGTCCTTCAGCCAGCTGATGGCGAAGCCTTCGAGCTCCTCCTCGTTCACGTGCTCCTGCGGGAATGAATCGGAGTTCCTGCGGGCTGAGACGGATACGAATACGAGGGTCTCTTCGTCTTGCGCCACGATGTTCACGGGCGAGTCGATATCGTCCTCCCAGGGCTGCTCGACGATCTCGTAACCACGACGGTTAAGGTACGCTGCCGCTGCCTGGTTCGACTTCTCGATGAATTCTTTCATGATGACCTCCTGGTTGCCTTAGGCTCGGCCCTTTGCCTTGCCTTGTGACACGGGAGGGCGCACGGGTTCGCGTGCTTTGCAAGGGGAAAAGCGAAGCGGCGTGTCGAAGGCTTATCTTCGCCGCGCTAGTTTTCGCATTTGTTTTCAGGGATTGCGAGAGTGCCTCTTCATGAAAAGAAATGGGAAAAGTATCGCGGCCCTTGCCAAAGCCCTGAGCGGTTCCGTGCGAGCGTGCGTGTGATAAGGCAGGAAAGGGCGAGGCGCGCAGGAGGGCATCGGAGGAATCTCGATAGGGCCATGCGCGCCCCGCCAGCGATGCGGTCACACGATCTCGATAGCGACCGACGGCTCGACGTGCACCGCGAGCTCTTCGTTGTTGCAAGACGTCCGGAACTCGATATCGTCCCAGCTCTCGCCGATGCGGCAGAACTCGTAGGGAAGCCCGCACTCGCCGATCACGTTAAGCGCGTCTGCGACGTTGTCCACGTCTGCGAGAAGGCCCTCATACCACTTGATGTAGTCCCAGCCGAAGACCACGCATCCGTCGCTCTCCTCGAAGAAATCCGGCTTGCTGCAAGAACCCATAAGGGGAGATGTCCCCGAGTCTTCGCTGAGTGCATCCACGCGCTCGCACATTTGGTCGTAGCCCTCGCGGGTCGTGGCTATCTTCACTTCGCTTCTGTATCCCATGTCCGTGATCCTTTCTGACGGTGTCGTATGCGGAGAGGCGGCTGCCAGCCCGCGTGGGGCTGGCAGCGAGAAGGCCGGTCACTCGCGGGGAGCGATCCGGCAGGTGTCCGAGTCGATGTAGTTGTTGCCGTTCCAGGAGTAATCGCCGTCGTGCTCGTAGCGATTCACGAATGGAGCGCCCTTAAGACCCCTGGGCGCGTCGTCCGCGCCGAAGCCGACGACCTCGAAAAGTTCGTATCCGGATTCGTACTCGCGCATCCAGACCTTGTCGCCCAAGCGAACCTCGGACGTGGGAATCTCGGGGGCATCAAGGAAGTCGCCGAGCCTCAAGCCCTCGGGCATCGCCTCGTCGAAGGCGTGGAGCATCTCGTTGAACTTGTGCCAGTCCTCCTCTTCGGAAGGCTCGAAGGAGCGCATCCCGATGGGGTTCCAGTCCGAGTCGTACTCTGTTCGCAGGTGGTCGGCGATGCGCCAGCCCTCGATGACGTAGATGCCGTTGTCTCCGGGGTCCATCTGACGGTCCGTGGTGTAGGAATCGATGCCGAGGGACAAGGAGCCGCCGAAGAAGTTACCCATCACCTGGCATATGCGCGCCCAGCCGTAGCAGTCCTGGCTGGGGGGACGGTAGCCTTGAAGCTCGCAGTACTTGAGAAGCGGTTCGATGGTATCCCGACCGCCGTTCCAGTGCAGGTATAGCCCGATTTTTCGTTCCTTCGTGGTGATGACTGCCCGATTTCCCATGATGACCTCCTAGTCTTTCGGCGGTCGCCCTGTGCCACCGCCTCGTGATCCGGGGCCGTGCGCGGGTTCCGCCTGCGCTGCAAGGAGCAAAGCGGGCTTCTTCGCAAAGGGCGCATGCCCGCAACCTGCACGAGAGGCTTGCGAAGGGAAATCTGCTTGTGCGGGTTTTGCGCAGGAAGGACGCGCCTTGCGGCGCATTCGGCGGGTTCCGTGCGAGCGTGCCTGGATGAGAGGCGGGGCGAGGCGATAGATTTAAGGGGTCATCTTGCGAAGCGGCGGCATCGCGACGGTGGCGATGTGCGGGATTCCCCGATGCCTTGCTCGGGAAGCGAAGCCGATCGCTTCTTGAGTTCTGCGATGTTAGGCAGGCGGCGCGTCAGGCACGATCTCCTCGACGAACCAGCGCGGGTCCTCGTAGTAGAGGTAGGTGACGTTGCCGCCGATGCGAACGGTGTAGCAGATTCCGTCCCCGCCCACCTTGCGGGAGGAGGCGCGGCGTACGGACTTCACCTCGTCGATGGGGTAGGTCTTGCCGTCGTACCACTGGATGGAGAGCGGGCGCACATGGCCGTCCTCGTCCATGCGGGCGGTGACGCTCACGTATCGCTTCACCCTTCCGGAGATGCCCTGAACCACAGCCATCGCCTACCTCAAGAACCCGATTGGGTGGACGGTGTTGTCGCGCTTGATGTCGAGTCCGGACATGACGTCGTCGGTGAGCTCGACGGCCCGCTTGACGCACGTGTTTCCGAAGCGGACGCGCAATGCGTCGATGGCGAGGTCGAGCCGCTCCATGCGCACGACTTCCGCTGCGTCCCCGAAAAGGTCGCACTGCACGGGTACATCCATGGGCACGAGGTTGGTGACGCGCACGTGGATCGCCCTCAGGGCATGATCCTTGTCGAAGGGCTGGTTGGCGCGAAGAAGCCCCATGGCGAAATTGGCGATGTCCCTTGTTAGGCAGGTTGGCACGCGAACTGTGGTCTGCCTCGAATATCCCGTCAGGTCGCGTGCCCAACGGGCACCGACCGAGATGGTGCGGCAGCGCAAGCGGGACTCGCGAAGCCTCTGAGCGACTGACTCCGAGAGAAGCCATACGAGCGCCTTCACGTCGGATTCGCACTCAAGGTCATGCGGGGCGGTGAGACCGTTCCCGATGCCCTTCACCACGTAGTCAACGTCGGCCTTGGCCGGATTCATCACCTTCACGGGGCTTGAGTCCTCGCCTCTAGCGAAGGTGCGCAACATGGGGCCAATCTTGCCGAACCGCTTGGTCAAGAAGTAGTCCCCCGCATGCGCCAGATCCCCTATGGTCTCGTATCCGGCGGAATGGAGCTTTCGCATCGTTGCGGGACCGACGTAGATCATCTCCGATGCCGCCATGGGCCATGCGAGATCCCTGTAGTTGTCCCTCGTGATAGCGATGATTCCGTCACCCGGATCGTTGTCGCTGCCAAGCTTGGCAAAGACCTTGTTCCAGGAGACGCCGACGGACACGGTGAGCCCGAGCTCGGACTTCACTCGCTCCGATATCTCCATCGCCACGAGCATGGCATCGCCTCCGAACAGCGGAAGCGATCCAGTCACGTCGATCCAAGACTCGTCCAGGCCGAAGGGCTCAACCCTGTCTGTGTAATCGTAGTAGATCATGCGCGCGAGTTTCGAGTACCTCTTGTACGCCGCGTAGTCCGGCGGCACAACAACGAGATTGGGGCATTTCTGCCTCGCCTGCCATATGGCCTCGGCTGTCTTCACGCCAGCAGCTTTGGCCTCGCGAGACTTCGCGAGGATGATGCCGTTTCTCTTTTTCGGGTCGCCTGCGACCGCGACCGCCTTGCCACGTAGCGATGGATCGAGATGCTGCGCAACAGACGCATAGAAGGCGTTCATGTCTATGTGCATGATGACGCGATCGCGCATGGCACCTCCTTGCAATGGGAACATTTGTTCGATTATGGATTAGACAATAATGCATCCAGATTGAGATTTCGTCAATCGAACAAACTGTGATTTTCTAGCAAACGCCTCTTGTGGCAGCTCATCTTCCAAGTAGTGGTGCGGCAATGATGATCCAGAAGTCCTTCCTGAATCATTCCGAATTCGGCTTCTACGTGGCTCGCCCTGCATGGCAGTACAAATTTGTACGATAATGATTGCAGCGTTGAGATTGAGCGATTGAGGTACACATGGCAACGATCGGCGAAAACATAAGGCGATATCGGAAGGCGCAGAACTTGAGCGCGGCGCGACTTGGCGAGATGGTCGGCCTGACCGAGGGCGCGATCCTCCACTACGAAATAGGGATAAGAACGCCCGGCGAAGGTCAGCTGGAGAAGATCGCTCACGTCCTCGACGTGTCGTCGAAAATGCTCGAAGACCACAAAATCGAGAGCGCAAAGGACTTGGTGCGTGCGCTGCTACAGCTCGAAGACGAGTTTGGGCTCGTACCCGACATGTGCGACGGCGGCCTCTGGATTGACCCGAAAGCGAAGAATGCCCAGAAAGCGGTTGAGGCGATAGGTGCATGGGGCGAGATCCGTCACCGCTTGATAACGGGCGAGATCACCCAAGAGGAATATGATGCCTGGAAGAGGAAGTTCTAAGAGAAGGATGGCCGATCAGCTTGGTTTGGGGCTGCTCGGCCAAGCGCTTAAACTTCCTGAAAAGCATTGTTGAGGTCTTTGGCGCAGCTTTCGAGGATGCTTCTTATAGCTGCCAGCTCTGATGATGCGACGGTGCCATCATCCCCGACTTTCTCCTCCAACAAAAGGAGCAACGAAGCTGCACCTTCTATCTTCTCGGCTGACTCGACCACAGCGTTGACCGCGCTGGCGGATATCGAATAGTCTTTCTCGGTTGCCATCTAGCTGAACCCTTTTCTTCCCTCCAACCATTAGAAAAGATGGTAGCCGTTGTCCTCAAAAAGAGAGGCATCCACCTCAGTTGTCACGCTGTTGGGAAATGTACACCAAATACCCAATACGGCAGATGCCCCTCTGTCCGGTATTTGGTGTACGTATTCAGTTAGCGTGACCTATCAATTATATTCCCGATTGGCTTGTCGAAGCGCTTCGGGTGCACCAAGCGACACGGAATGCATGGCTATACGGAAGCCGAAAACATCGATTAATCACTATCCGAACACTTCTCATTGAATAGCTCGAAGAGCTTCAGGTACCTCTCGTATCGTTCTCTGCACTTTGCCAGGCATCGCTGGAATTGCCTGTCTTTGTCGCATGCTGCATCCAGCTCCTCTTGCGAAGGCCGCTCTTCCGTCTCGGCGATCATGAGCGAAAGCACGACGCAGCGGGCGCTTTTGAGCTTGTTCCAGAGAGGCGCGAAATCCGGGTCGGCATCGGCAAGCTCCTCCATGGTGAGCGGCTTGCCGTCATGCCCAAGCAGGCTCGGCGGTATCGGCTCGTCAGCAAAAGCTTCGAGACCGCCCTCTCCTTCGAGCCAGCGAATGAGGTTCTTCGCAAGCTTCTTGTCGTCTGCATTTCTCATCCAGTATGCCTTCGCGTAGGCGTCGTAAGCGTGGATTATCTGCTCTGGAGTGTAGCCGTCTGCAACCTTTCGCTTCCATGCCTCAAAGCAATCGCGTTTGAACTTGAGCGAGGAGACCGGCTTGATGGACATCTCGCACAGCTCCTCGAAAGGCTCCGTGAACTCTCCCTTCCTGAAAGCTGTAAAATCGCCCTTCTCCTCTTTGCGGTCTGACTCTGGCTCGGCTTTGGGGGGACAAGAGAGGGGTTTATCTTCATCAGTTCGTTTATCGGATAAGTATTTTATTGGATCTGATTTCCCAGATATGGTTTTCCCAGATACGGGATTTCCAGATACGGGATTTCCCGTTCTGGTGCTGACCTGGTCATTCTTGGGGTCATCTTTATCCATAACAGGAAGAGTGTTCTTCCATTCCACTTCCACGTTGCTGGCGGGGTCGTGCTTGAATTCGGAGAGGATCGCGTATCCTTCTTCCTTCAATTCGGTAGCAACGCTCGCATACATAGCCGGGTCATCGAGCGTGATCCATGTGGCCTCTTCGGCCTTGAGGAAGCGCCCGTTCTCGCTTCGCCGCCTCGCTCTGATTATGTAACCAGCGCCCTCCAACTCCTTGAGCCCGGCTGTCACGGCATCCACTCCATCCTTAACGAGCGTTGCGAAGCCGCGAATGGTGAAGACCCATTCTGGGTTGTTCTCAAGTGAGCGAATCTGACAGTAGATTCCCTTAGCCTTGAGGCTCAGGGTGTGATCGAAGAAGACCGTGTTCTCGACGTGGGTAAACGATCCTTTCCCACGGTGCATCATGTTACCCATCATGCACCTCTTCCTCGGCCAGGCAGTCGCGCTTTGTCTCGGCTGCTTCAAGTAGCTCCAAGGCTTTGATGATGCGCGCGTTCATCTCCATATTGCTCATGCCTTCTTTGAAGAAGCGCGAGATGCTCTTCCTTGGGATCTTGAACTGCTCAACCTGATTGGGCTTTTCCTCTTCCATAATGGAGTGGACAAGCGCTGACGTTAGGGTTCCTTCTTCCGAGTAGCGGCGCATCTTGACTGCTTGGGCATGGGACGGCGTGCAGGCTTGAGAGCCGATCGCTTCGAGGAGCCATTGCTGCTCGTCCTTTTTGAGGTAGCTGATTGCTATCGCTGGCTGCATCTTCATGCGCCCCTCATCCACGAGAGCAAGCAGTTCCGGTATGAGATTGGTAAGGCGAATGTAGCGCCGGATCATATCCTTGCTAACGCCCAGCTCTTCAGCCAAGATATCTCTCGACTTCCTGCCGCCCGACTTGTGCGCAAGTTGCGCACAAGTTCGGTCGCTGCGGAAACCTTGTCGCTTCATGGCTTCAAGGCGCATCGAATAAGCGAATGCCCGTTCGCTTGGCAGGATGGTCTCCCTTTGCAGATTAGAATCCACCATTGCGATGACGGCCTCATCGTCGGTGAGGTCTTTGATGATGCACGGCACATCGACCAGCCCCGCTATTTCAGCCGCATGCTTTCTCCTGTGGCCGCTTATGAGTTCGAACGTTCCATCGCTTGCGGCACGCACGGTCAGGGGTGACAGGATGCCGTGTTCCTGGATGCTCTCTACAAGCTGTTCCATGTCCTGGTCGTCGCGCACGCCAAAGGGATGGTTGGGGAACGGGACGATTGAGGCAACAGGCAGTAGCTGGACGACGCTACTTCCCTTCGAGTCTCGCTCGACCTGCGAGGTGAAGAGCTCGTCTACTGACGGAAGGCTAATGTTCACTTTCTTCTTAACCATTGCAGACCACCTCATCCGCAAGGCTGGTGAAGGCGGTCGCAACTTTGCCCCGTTTGTCATAAGCGAAGATGCTTACGCCGACGGCAGGCGTTTCTGCGGCTGATACGGCCCGGGGGATGATTGAATCGAATACGCGGTAGGCATTGCCGTATTGGTTGCGGATGGTCTGTTCCACCTCGCGAGCAAGGTTGTTTCTGGTGTCGAAGAGCGTGATCAGTATCCCTTCGACATCAAGAGAGGGGTTGATCTGCCGCTTGACCCTGTTGATGGTCTTCAGGAGTTCGGTCATCGCGGATGCTGGCAGGAACTCAGCCGAGACCGGAATGAGCACGCTATCTGATGCGACGAACGCATTCACGGGCAAAATACCGAGCGTCGGCGCGCAATCGATAAGGACGTAATCGTAGCTATCCTTGATGCAGGAAAGCCAGGTGTTGAGAATCTGCTCGCGTGACATCGCCATGAAGATACCCATCTCCATGCTGGCAAGATCGATGTTGGCAGGCATTAGGTCGATGCCCTCTTTGTGGCTGAGTATTCCTTCCCTGGCCTGCAGATCTATGCCGTCAATCACCGCCTGGATATGATTGGCAACGGTGATCTCTAAAGAATCGGGGTTTGACCAGCCGAGCGATTTGGTCAGATCTCCTTGGGGATCCGTGTCCACCAGCAACACGCGCTTATCGAGTTTTGCCAAGGCAATGCCGAGACTGAGCGTTGTGGCGGTCTTTCCTGTCCCTCCTTTTTGATTCGCTACCGCTATTGTTTTGCACGTCATGATGCGCCTCCATTCCTGTGGCATGTGCCACGTCGTGGAGGTCAGACAACCCATTCAATGAATGTGCGAATGAACCGTACGTTTCGCAAATACTGGAAGCGTACTGGAAAATTCGGGGTTGCAGAAATCGAGAAGGAAATCGAAGACGTTCAGAGGTTTCTAAAAAGCATGTTCTGAACTGGGGATTTAGCGAATGCACATTTCACGTGTTTCGCAATGCTTCACCGTGATACCAGCTTGGGAAGCCCGCATAATAGCCATTATACGACGCCCGCATTTGCATCAATTATACTGCTTCGCTACCCTTTCTCGAAGGGTTTCAGAGGATTCCTCTGAGTCGTGCCTTAAACGGCAACCGCAAGAAGCCCCTGCGCATCGTTCGATCTTCTCTGTTCGCTTAGGAATCAGAAGGGACTATCGGGCCCTAGAACAACATGCCAGAGGCAACTTCGCTGGCGTCCTTTTCGCTCTTGAGCGCTTCGAGCAGTGCACGCCCAAACGGCAGTGCGGTGGCAGGACCCGTTGCAGTGATAAGGTTCTTGTCGATGCATACATCAACGTTTGGCTGATAGACCCCAGCAGGGAAATTGGTTTCGCACCCTGGGTAGCAAACAGCTTTATGGCCTTGTAGCAGATCGAGGTTTGCAAGAATGGTCGGACCAGCGCAGATAGAACTGACAAGTTTGTTCGCTTTCATGCGGTCGCGCAAGCTCTCTGCAAGCTTGTCGCATTTGCCGAGGTTCTCAACACCAACCGAACCACCAGGCACAACAACCATCGTGAACAGATCAAGATCGACATCCTCAACAAGCACATCGGCTACCATCTTGATATCTTGTGCGCTCGTTACTTCTTTGCGCCCCATCACTGAAACCAAAGTAACTTCTACGCCACCACGGCGCAGAACGTCAACAGGGGCAACCACTTTTACCGGCTCAAAGCCGTCTCCAAGCATAACGGCAACTGTTTCTGCCATGACAATCTCCTTTTCCCAGATGGCAAACTACTCGGTCGTTCGTCATCTTTTCCTTTGTAAGAACACTTTCACCCTAGTCTCCTCAAAACAAGCAATCAAGCAGAAGCACAGAGCTGAAAGCCTTACGTAAGTGTCTTGTTACCGCGAGAAAGAGAAATCTATATTTGACAATAGTTGGATATCAAAGTAATATCGAGAAAATTTAATTTGTTCTCAAAGTATTTTATCGGAAGGAACTTCATGGCATCTGAAGAAGAGATGCAGCAAGAGGACACTGTTCAACTGCGCGAACATGGCAACATGATGAATCGTCCACTCGTGGTCGGTGTCTTGTTCGAATCTGATGAATGGTCTGATCATAAACTTGGCGCTGAGATCTCCAGTGCGCTAAAAACAACGCTGCCTAACATCACGCATGACGTTCGACTGATCAACATGCAACAAGCAAACAGCGTCGATGCAGCGCTTGAATGCGATGTGTTGGTAAGCCGCGTATTCGCGAGCGCGCTCAATCGTGGACACGAACAGGCACTACGCAACATGGATGCACTCATTCAAGCTATCGAGGGCACTTCGATCTTGCTTATCAACGAACCTCGCGCCCACGCCTATGAGATCGACAAGTTCGCTTCTACTGCCGCGCTTCACGAAGCAGGCATCTCGACACCGCGCATCTATGCTAAAGGAACACCGCAAGAACTCGCTGCCGAAGACGAAACCACGTTCTCTTATCCTTGCGTGATCAAGCCCGTTTGCAGTGGCCGCACGGTCGATACCGCGATCGTGCAAAACGAGCAAGAAGCGCGTAATTTCCTCTCTCAAGCGCCTGAGCGCGAATTCATCGTTCAGCACTATATCGCGCCTGAACGTGGGTTTATCACGCGTGTTGAGATCATCGGAGGCAAGGTCGCCCTGGTGGTGAAGCGTGGGGTAGCCGATAACGGTCTCTCAGCCTACCGATTTGGCTCAACCTATCAGCTCTACCCTGATGTCTCACCAGAAATCGTGCAGGATTGCGAAACGGCTGCTGCAGCGCTCGGTTTCACGTTCGGCAGCTTTGACGTGATCGAGTCCGAAGCAGGCAATTTCTTCATCGATGCTAACAGTGTCTCAAACGTGTCTGAAGACAACACGGAAATGTTCGGACGCGACCTTATGCGCGAACACGCAGAAGAGATCGCTCGTATCGTTGCCAACAGGGTAGTGTCTTCCAAAGAAGACCCCACCAAACCCGTTGAATTCTTCCTGACCAGCCGTAGGCGGACAGGAGGTCAGACACCGAAAAAGAGCAGTCTTTCAGAAAGGAGCCAAGATGCTTTCGATCGCAGAAGTATATGAATTGTTCGACAAAGTAGGGTGCTGCAGCTTTGCTACGCTCGATGGAAAAGGCGGGGTAGATTCACGCATCGCTCACTTCTTCGCGCATGACGAAAACGGACTCTATCTGCGCACCATGACAGGCAAGCCTTTCTATCGCCAGATGATAGAGGGCGGTAAGCTTTCCGTGTGTGGTGAAGTTACCGCTGCGCCTTGCGAATGGGATGAGGACAACATGCCTCACTTTCAACCAGGATATATGGTGCGCGTGAGTGGCGATGTGCGCGAACTTTCAGCCGAAGAAACGGATCGGCTCATTAAAACGAATCCGCAATTTGCCGTTGCAGACTACGACATCAAGAAGTATCCCGAAACCGTGGTGCTGGTTTTGCATCGCGCATGGGGTGAACTTTACGACTATGACTTCAACATGGTGAATCGCGACCACAAGATACTTCGTGAACGCTTTTGCTGGGGCGGCGCCACATTCATTGCGCCGGGTTTTCGCATCACCGATGATTGCACGGAATGCGGCCTATGCGAAGAAGCGTGCACGCATAAAGCCATCGTACCAGGAAGCCCGTATCGCATTCTGGGCGAACGCTGTGATGAGTGCGGCAATTGCCATCACGTATGCAAATTCGATGCGATCGTGGAGAAGTAGGAAGAGGTTTCATGGTGAACTCAACAACGAATACCGCAAAGGGCTCATTCGTGAACACGCTTTCTCAAACGCTCACAGCGGCGAATGCCTACCTTGTCTCACTTCTATCACAAGTAGGACTCAAGGATCTGGTCCCATCGCACGGCGACATCTTGGTGGCGCTCTTCGCGCAAGAGACAGTCACGATGCAAGAGCTTTCTGAAAAGATCCACCGAGACCCTTCAACGATAACCGCCCTCGTGAAGAAGCTCGTGCTGGGCGGATACGTGCAAACCCAAAAGAGCGTTACCGATAAACGTCGTACGGAGGTGAGTCTTACCTCAAAAGGGAAGAGCCTTCGTTCAACGTTCGAAACGATCTCAACCACTTTGGTAAACACTCAGATGGAAGGGATCGATGCAGATGCCTTTGCGATAACGTGCGCCACGCTCAACCAGATCAGAGCTAATTTCATCGCAGCAAATCAAAAAGAAGAAACAAGCTCACAGTAGCTTTTGCTCAAGAGATCAATTCAGGTTCGATTCAGAAAAACAACGACACAAACCGACCAAGCGAAAGGAATCCCATGAACACTTCAACCGCAAAGACAAGAAAAATCTGGCTTGCATTGCTTGCAGCAGTAGCCACCTTCGCGCTTACACTTTGTATGCTTTCGGGTTGCTCCTCCGAAAAGGCTAGCGATAAAACAGACGATGCCGTGGGCGAAAACGGCAAACCAATTCTGACCGTGGCAATGGAGCTTGCTTACCCGCCTTTCGAAACGAAGGATGAAGCGGGCGAAGCCGAGGGCCTCTCGGTCGATTTCATGCAAGACTTCGCTGATAAATATGGCTATGATCTCAAGATCGAGAATACCGCATGGGATGGCCTGATTCCTTCGTTGCAGACCGATAAGGCAGACTGCGTTATCAGCTCCATGACCATCACCGATGAACGCAAAGAAGCAGTCGATTTCTCTGATCCCTATGCAATGGCCCAGCTTGCCATCTTGGCAAATGCGAATTCTGGCATTGAAGAAGCAAGCGACCTGAACCAGGCAGGCAAGAAGGTAGCGGTGAAGACGGGCTCAACGGGCGATGTGTGGGCAACGAAGAATCTGCCCAATGCTGATATCGTACGCTTGGCAGATGAGAGCGCGTGTGTAACCGAAGTGGTTCAAGGTAAAGCCGATGGCTTCCTCTACGATCAGCTCACAATCTATCGCAATAACCTTGCGAACCCCGATACCACCAAAGCGGTCTTCATTCCCTTCCAGGATCCTGAGGCATGGGGAATCGCAGTGAAGAAAGGTAACACCGAACTGCTCGATCAGCTGAATGAATTTATCGCTCAGTCGAAAGAAGATGGCGAATTCGATCGCTTGACCGAGAAGTATCTTGCCGAAGAGAAGAAGGCCTTCGACGAATATGACTTCAAGTGGTTCTTCGATTTCGAGTAATTCGAACAATTCGAATTACTTTGAGCAAGGGCAACGCAGACACTGCAAGATCGCGGTTTGTTCAGTAGCGGGTTCGGTAGCGAGGCGTACGAGAAACTGCCATATGCGGCAACATTGAAAACCGTGTTCTACGCCGCGCACGTAAATCCCCGACGAACCGCTACACTTTAAGTAACTTGATGCAGCTCCTACGCCTCTAGGAGCTGCATGACCATTTCGACCTAAAGGCATGCGCAAATGAGCACCAGCTATCCTAAAAGCAATATTTTCATGGCAGCGAAGGACAGCCCCGTTGCTCCGTGGAAGCGCGCTCTCAATTACTTCGTGGTAGTTGTTGCGGTGGTTGCGGTGGTGGGCGTTTCGCTTTCCATGGCAGGCATCGCACTCAATTTCGATTTCGTGGTGCAATATCGTGCGCGCATATGGGATGGCTTTTGTCTTACGGTGTTCATCTCGCTATTCAGCCTTGTTGGGAGTTTGATCATCGGGATTCCGGTAGCTTTGGGGCAGAACGCGCGCTTCTTACCAGTGCGCTATCTCTGCGATTTCTACGTAAAGATCATTCGCGGCACGCCGCTCATTGCGCAGATCTATCTGTTCTACTACATCATCGGCACAGCATGGGGTGTCGAGAACCGCGTAGTTGCAGGTATCCTTATCCTTTCGGTATTCGCTGGCGCCTATATTGCCGAGATCATCCGCGGCGGATACGAATCGCTACCGCGCGGTCCAATCGAAGCTGCCCGCGCGCTAGGGCTTTCGCGTACGCAATGTGCGATTTCGGTTGAATTGCCCCAGATGGTCTCGCGTATCCTTCCGGCACTCACCGGACAATTTGCGAGCATCATAAAAGACTCGTCGTTGCTTTCGGTGATCGCAGTTATCGAGCTTACTCAGACCATGCGCGAGATCAGCGCTACGAACTACAATTTCTTCGGTTGCTTCTTGCTGCTTGGGGCGCTCTATCTTTGCCTCACGCTTCCCATCATGTTCATCAGTCGCTACTTCGAGAAGAAGATGGACTACGACGCATAACGTTTAGTTCATGTATTCTGCTTGATCGAGGAAATTGCGTAACGCTTGCATGCGCGCATCGAGCGTGGCAGCGTTCTCGGCGAGCTCGATCAGTTCCGTATTCATGGCAGTTATATCTTCTTCGCTCAAGTTCTTCTTATAACGCAGTTGATGCTCGAGCGATGCCCAGAAGTTCATCGATATGGTACGCAGCTGAATCTCAACTTTCATCAGGCGCTTTTCCGATTCAAGGAAAATGGGGATCTCGATGATGAGATGAAGACTGCGATATCCGCTCGGTTTCGGATTCTTCACATAGTCGCGCCGTTCGATGAGCGTTACATCATCTTGTGCAAGGATCGCGTCTGCCAAGGTGTAGAGGTCCTTAAGGAAGGTGCACACCACGCGAACACCCGCCACATCCTTGATGTTCTCTTCGATCGAATCGACGCTGATCGGCAGCCCTTTACGCGCAAGCTTCTTCGAGAGGCTGTCAGTGCTCTTAAGACGCGTTTTGATCGACTCGATGGGGTTGCGATCGTGCTGCAGGCCATATTCGGCATCGAGCACGCGGAATTTCGTTTCAACTTCCATCATCGCGCATTCGTAGTAGGTCATGAGCCTACGATAAGGCGCGATGTTATCGCCCACCAATGCAGAGAATTGATCGGACGCAGCTAAGTGGGAAATCACGCGCGTAACAGCATCCCCGTGTTGTGCGCGCAATGCATTGATCATCATCAGTGCGTCGGTGCGCAGCTGATCATTTTCTTTTTCAGTGTATTCGTTATGTTCTTGAGCGTTCTTCATTATGACCTCTTATATCTTTCACTATACAATTTTAAGAGAATCTTCCCCCGATTTGTCTCAAAGCCAGATATTCACCGAACATACAGTGATTGTTAGGATTAAGGTAAGCAAGGACTCAGCAACGACCGCAAGGTGATGATGCGAAATGGTACAACGGCAAGAGCTGCTAGAACGATTGCTCGCTGCTCATGAAGGTTACTTCGACGTGGAAGACACCTTTGAGCTTGCTGGCCAAACGTTTCAGGGGCGTGCCCAATTCCATTCAGAGAGCATGCAGTATGTGCTCTCGAAAAAGGCGAAGATCTGGGGCGCGAACATCCATGAGCATGTCTTGTTCCGCTCACTTGAGCATCTTGATATGACAACGCTCGAAGAGCTGATCGCTTTCATGAAGACCGAGGCTCTTTCACTCATCGAGCTCAACAGTGAGCACATGACCACGTTCCTTTCCTTGGTCATCGTTGCTGAAAGTGCTGACACGAACGCGAAAGAGCTGGTAAGAAAAACGAAGTACCGCAAGAACTTCAGCTTTGGTTTGAAGGGATGGACCGACCTTCGATTGGCTCTTATCGACCTTTCAGATTCCTCTATTACCACCAATCCTCAAGGCAAAGAATTAATTAACACGCTTGAAGCAAATTTGTTCTAAAATCAGTGTGCTAAAAATCGATCTGTATGGGCCGACGGGTCAAAAGGGCTTGTCGTTCCACGCATGTCGATTTCTGCTTTTGAAGAACGATCGAACCAAAGACTTGATCACAAGGAGAAGAAAAAGACATGAGTGCGGTAGTTATCCTCTTAATTGCGATTGCAGCATTGCTGTGCGGTTATCTGTTCTATGGAAGGTGGCTTGCAAAGCAGTGGGGCGTTGACCCGAAGCGAGAGACACCGGCCCATGAATTGCAGGACGGCAAGGACTACGTTCCTGCAGCTCCGTATGTAGTGCTCGGCCATCACTTCTCGTCGATCGCAGGTGCAGGCCCCATCAACGGTCCTATCCAGGCGGCGATCTTCGGCTGGGTGCCAGTCATGCTCTGGGTGCTCATCGGCGGCATCTTCTTCGGCGCAGTTCACGATTTCGGCGCACTCTTCGCTTCGATCCGCCATAAGGGCCGCACGCTCGCGATGGTCATTCAGCGCAATATCGACGACACCGCGAAGAAGCTCTTCTGCGTGTTTGCCTATCTTACGCTGTTGCTCGTGGTCGCGGCATTCGCTTCGATCGTGGCAAGCACCTTTGCTATTACTCCTGTTCCTGTTGATGATCCAACGCGTGCAGCGGTGGTAGCAGGTACGAACGTTGCGAATTCGCGCACGGCTATGATCTCGATCTTGTTCGTGGTGGTTGCGATCATCTACGGCATCGTTACGCGCGGTCGTAAGATTCCGGCTGCAGCGAACATCATCTCTGCGATCGCGATCATCATTGCAGTAGTTGCCATCGGTTACAATTTCCCGGTCATCCAGCTCGACAACTTCTCTTGGATGATGATCGTGGGTGTCTATATCTTCGCGGCTTCGATCGCGCCGGTGTGGGTGCTGCTTCAGCCACGCGATTATCTTTCAAGTTACCTGCTCTATGGCATGATCGCCCTGGCGGTCGTTGGCATCATCGGCTCAGGCATCATGGGCGCTTCGAACGATCTTCAGATTCCGGCGTTCACGGGTGCGTTCGCTGCAGCAGGCGATTCCAAGGTTGCGGCAAGCGGCTTCCTCTTCCCGGCGCTGTTCATCACCATTGCCTGCGGTGCAATCTCGGGCTTCCATAGCCTAGTTGCTTCAGGCACTACCTCAAAGCAGCTCGACAAGGAAGGGCAAGCGCTGCCGATCGCTTATGGCGGTATGCTGCTGGAAAGCCTTGTTGCGATCATTTCGCTCTGCGCGGTTGCGTTCGTGTTCACCGGCTATATGGATGGCACCTATGCTTCTCCCACGCAGGTCTTTGCGGCAGGTCTTTCGCAGATGCTCGGAGTGATCCCTGGTCTTGAAGGTGCAACCGACATTGCTTATGCGCTGCTCGTTCTGGCGGTTTCGGTGTTCTGCTTGACCTCGCTCGACACGGCAACCCGCCTCGGACGCTATATGTTCCAGGAGCTTTTCACCCCGCACGGCAAAGACATCTCTGAGCTTACGGGTTGGCGCAAATCCATCACGAACTCCTGGGTCGCAACGATCATCACGGTGGTGCTCGGTGTTGGTCTTGGTCTTACTGGCTACCAGCTCGTGTGGCCGCTCTTCGGTGCGGCGAACCAGCTGCTCGCAGCGCTCGGCTTGCTTGCGGTGTGCGCATGGCTGGGCAATGCAGGCAAGAATAACAAGATGTTCTACATCCCCATGGTGTTCATGCTCATCGTCACGCTCACCTCGTTGGTCATGACGTTGTGGGGCAAGGTTTCCGCTATCGCAGCAGGGGCGTTCACGCTGGCTAACGTGTTGCAGTTCGCAATCGCGGCGCTGCTGATCGTGTTCGCTGTCATTTTGGCGGTAAAGGGCATCAAGACCATCTTCTCGAAAGATAAGAAGCCTGCTGAATTCGTGTAAGTCCGCAAAAGCGCGGTAACAGCAAAGCGATCATGGAGCGTCTGCGGGGTAACTATGCTCTCTGTTACCCAGCAGGTGCTCCTTCTTGGTTCTGTGGCATAATCGCAGAAAGAGATTCTTCCGAATGATTAAGGGCAGCTATGAGTGAACAACGAACATACAAAGCGTTCATCTTCGACCTCGACGGCACGTTGCTCCATACGCTTCCCGATCTGGTGAACGTGACGAACAAAGCCCTTGCCGACCAGGGTTTTCCGCCTCATACCCCTGAAGAGATCCTCACGTATGTGGGTGATGGAGCTGCGCGTCTCATCGCACAAGCGGTACCAGCGGATGCAACCCCCGAACAAGCAGAGCGCGTTTTCCAGAACTTCAAGAATTTCTATCACGATTTCGGCATCATCTACACCACCGAATTCGAAGGGATCACTGCGGTGCTTGAACAGGCGAAAGAGGCTGGCGTAGGTCTAGCGATCCTGTCGAACAAGTTCGAACAGGGTGTGCTCGATGTGCGCGATCGCTTCTTTCCCGACTTGATCGAAGTCGCCCATGGCGAATCAGACGCGGTTCCGCGCAAGCCCGACCCTACAGGGCTGTTGCTTTGTGCCAGTGAGCTCGGTGTTGCTCCCGAAGAATGCCTCTTCTTCGGAGATTCAGCAAGCGACATGCAAGCAGCCCATAACGCAGGCATGGAAGCAGTTGCGGTGACCTGGGGATATCAGCCACAAGAACGTTTGATGGCCGCCGCACCTGATCACGTGATCGAGAAGCCCGTAGATATGCTGCGCTTCATCGAGCAGTAAGGTCGCGCGCATGACCTCGCCTTCTCCGGACAACCGCATGCCAGTACGGCCCGATAATCAGTCGGTGTACGAACGTCAGCGCGAGGCAGAATGCTCCGCTTTTGCGCCTTATTTCCAAGGGAACGTGAATGCGCTCTTTTGCGTCATCTCGCAAGAAACTCCTTCTGAACAGGCCCGCAAAGCGATCGAAGCAACAGCTGTACGTGCTGGAATCGCTGCTTCCGACATCTTTTGGATCGCGCTTGGCGGCGTTTCGCAACCTGCAGAAGAACTTGCCGCGCCTTCGCTCCTTCGCTTGATCGAAGCGATCGACCCGCTGTGCCTCGTGGTAACCGAACAAGCCTCTGCGCGCATTCTTTCGCTTGCCTATAATCAGCCGATCAAACTGGACTGCTGCGATGGTGTTCTCGGAAGGCCCTGCTGCGCATTCGTCGATTTTGAACGTATGCTCCAGACCGACGAACGCAAGCAACGCGCCTGGGCGCTCCTTAAAGAAATGCTCACACGGATAAATGCACATTAGATGGTAAAACCTGCACGCCAGATTACCTCACCACCGCAAGCATCTATAATAAAGAGAAGAACGAAAGGTATCTCATGGCGAACAAAAGCTTAGCAACCGCGCCCGCAGATCAGACGATCCTCGTAACCGGTGGCGCGGGTTTCATCGGAAGTCACACCTGTGTTGAATTGCTCGATCAGGGCTACAACGTGGTCGTGGTCGACGATCTTTCCAACTCGAGCGAAGAGGCTATCCGTCGCATTGGCGAGATCACGGGTAAGCCTGAAAAGCTCACGTTCTATCAGGTGGATATCCTCGATCGCGAAGCGCTCGACAAGGTATTCGCTGCGCACGACATCGATGCGATCATCCACTTCGCGGGCTTTAAAGCGGTAGGCGAATCTACCCAGAAGCCGCTCGAATACTACTGGAACAACGTTACCGGTTCGCTCGTATTGTTCGATGTAGCGCGCAACCATGATGTGAAGAACATCATCTTCTCGAGCAGCGCGACCGTCTATGGCGACCCCGAGATGATTCCTATCACCGAAGATTGTCCCAAGCACGAGGCCACCAATCCTTATGGCGAGACCAAATCCATGCTCGAGCGCATCCTTACCGATCTGCACCGTGCGGATCCTGAGTGGAATGTGGTGTTGCTGCGTTACTTCAACCCGATCGGTGCGCATGAAAGCGGCAGGATCGGCGAAGACCCGAAGGGCATCCCGAACAACCTGCTTCCCTATGTGGCGCAAGTTGCCACGGGCAAGCTCGAATGCATCCAGGTCTTCGGCGACGATTATCCTACTCCCGACGGCACGGGCGTGCGCGACTACATTCATGTGGTCGATCTTGCGCGCGGGCACGTGAAAGCGCTCGATTTCATGGGTGGCAAAGTCGGCACCGGTAAAGCGATCGGGCTGGGTAGCATCGAAGGTCCCGTGGCCAAAGACGGCACGCGCAGCGGTGTTGCGATCTTCAACCTGGGAACGGGCACGGGCTCGAGCGTGCTTGAGGTTATCAAGTCCTTCGAGCAGGCGTGTGGCAAGGAGCTGCCGTATCGGATCGTCGAACGCAGGCCGGGTGATATCGCGGAGAACTATGCAGCATGCGATAAAGCAGCGACCGAACTGGGTTGGGTTGCAGAATACGACCTTGCGCGCATGTGCGCTGATGCCTGGAATTGGCAGAGTCAGAATCCAAACGGCTATAACGCATAAACCTCCATCCGAATCATCATTCATGTGCGGCTTCCGTGATGACGAAGCCTTTATGAACTGTCAAGAGCTCCCCCAAAAGGGGAGTTCTTGTGTTGAATAACACAAATTACGGAATAATTCACACCGCTAGTAAAAATGAGACTTCTCTTCTCTCATTTGCAGCCCGATAATACAGACAGGAAACGTGTTTAATGGAGCACCGCGTTTCGGTGCGGGAGCCCTCGACGAGAGTTCGCGCTGCCTGCACGAAAACGCACTGTTCGGTCTTCGCAAAAGGCAAAGATCGTTTAAGAGATAGGAAAGTGCCATGTGTACCAATGGTGTGAATGTCGATCAATTCAAGATGATGCTCGAGCAGATGGACGACCAAGTTGCGCTGAACCGTCGCTGGACGCACAAGCTGTTCCATAAAGCAGATGACAACGGCTATGAGAACACCGCTGCGGTGCTCAAGGAGATCCAGGGGCTCATGGACGAAGCTCGCGCACTCCTTACCGATGCGCAGGATGCTCTCGATAAAGATGCCAGCTCTGCACCAGGCGTTACCGTCAATCTCGTTTAGTTCAAAGCAAAGGCGATCGGTATGAGCAGTGATCTTGTGCGCTTCTCGGTAGCAATGCCGGAAGACCTTCTTATTAACTTCGACCATCTTGTTGCGCGTCGCGGTCTTGCGAAGAACCGCAGCGAAGTCATTCGCGATCTCGTGCGCGATGCGCTGGTGGAAGGGGAGTGCGCAACGCCTGGACGTATCGTCATGGGCACGCTCACCATCGTCTACAGCCACCATGCGAGCGATCTGCAGGAAAAGCTGCACTTTATTCAGCATCGTTATCTCGATCGCATCATCACGTCGGTCCATGTGCACATCGACGAAGACAACTGCCTTGAAGTGATTATCCTTAAAGGGGAAACCGGCGAGGTTCAGGATGTGGCGAACCTTATCCTGGGCACCAAGGGAGTTAAGACCGGACGGTTGGTTATGACCACCACCGGCGAATTCATCTAAATCTAAGGAACTGAATATGGACGAAACAGTACTGTTAGGGCACGGAAGCGGCGGTTCGATGATGAAGCGCATCATCGACGAGGTGTTCTTCGAGGCGTATGCCGGTGAAGAGCTTCGCGTTGGCGATGATGCCGCGCGCCTTGAAGCGCCTGAAGGTGAGCGCGTCGCGTTTTCGACCGACAGCTTCGTGGTCACCCCGCAGTTCTTTCCGGGCGGCGATATCGGGCGCTTGGCCGTGTGCGGTACGGTGAACGATGTTGCAACCAGCGGTGCCGTTCCGCAGTTCTTGAGCTGCGGGTTCATCCTTGAAGAGGGCTATCCGATGGATAAGCTCAAGCGTATTTGCGCGAGCATGGCCGAAATGGCCAAAGAAGCGGGCGTGCGCATCGTGACGGGCGACACGAAGGTGGTCAACCGTGGGCATGGCGATGGCGTGTTCATCAACACTTCAGGAATTGGTTTCATTCCTAAGGGCGTCGATCTTTCCGGTGCGTACTGCAAACCGGGCGACAAGATCCTGGTAACTGGCACGCTGGGCGACCACGGCATCACGATCATGAGTTGTCGCGAAGAGCTTGGCTTCTCCGCCGACCTGCAAACGGATGCGGCTCCACTCAATCACCTTATCCAAGAGGTGATCGCAGCCGCGCCGAACACGCGTTGCTTCCGCGACCCTACGCGCGGCGGTCTGGCTTCTACCTTGAACGAACTTGCTGAACAGTCGCAGGTTGATTTCGTGATCGAAGAAGATGCGATCCCCGTGAAAGATGCTGTGCGTGGAGCATGTGAGATGCTCGGCTACGACATCTTCCAGGTTGCCAACGAAGGCAAGATGGTGTGCGTAGTAGCTGCCGATGAAGCTGAAGCGGCACTTGCGGCCATGAAGGCGAACAAGTATGGCGTTGATGCTGCGATCATCGGCGAGGTAGTTGAAAAGCCCGAAGGGCGCGACTCGCGTGTTTCTTTGCGAACAGGATTCGGTTCGTTGCGCATCATGGATATGCTTGTGGGCGAGCAGCTTCCGCGCATCTGTTAGGCCATGTAACAACTCGTTTACCATCTTGGACGATGCCTCTAAGTCGCGCACGAAAGATATAATAGTAAGAGACACGAACAAGAAAGGATGAATCATGGTACGCATTGATGCATTTGGTATGCCCAGCGAAGAGCTCATCGCACGAATCGAAGCTGAAGCGGGCGTTGGAAATAGAGAGATCGTAGTCACTACCGACAGCAAGGACACCCTTGAAGACCTCGTAGCGTATTCGAACAAGTCAGATAGCTCGATCGACATCAACGTGGTCGAGAACGATAAAGGTTGGGAAGTGCGCTTGGAGATCGGTGGCGCGGATCAAGTCAGGCTGCCCCATTCAAACGAGTCTTCTGTTCCTGAAGATGCGGTATCTTAGGGCTTCATCAACCGTTTACAGAAGAAATAGCTAAGCAGTTTGAATATGTGCCTATACGTGGTATTTTCCTACAGAGGGTTTTTCAAGCCCGTACAAGCTTAGTAGCTGGGACTGAGGAAAGAGGTACGAAATGGCACATCCAGTTATTCTAGAAGAAGAATGTATTGGCTGCGGCATTTGTGTTGACGATTGCCCCCAAGAAGTACTTGAAGTTGTCGATGGTGTTGTTACCGTTGTTAACGAAGAGTCCTGCATCGCTTGTGGCGACTGTGTTGAAAGCTGCCCGATGGGCGCTATCCCTGAGGTTGTTGAAGACTAAAGTAACCTTTTGGTACGCAACCTTTCAAGCGCGCAACAAAATGCGCAGGCGAAACGATTCGGTTCTAGTATGTCAAGCAGTTCGTTTGACATAAGAGATCGGGTGAGCGAAGCATAAAGCAACGTGCACGCCGAAGATCGAGCCAAGATCGTGGGAAGCCAAGATTTCAAGTGATTTAGAGGTCGCTTGTGTATGAATTATGGAGACGAACGCTGGTTTGTCTCCATTTTTTATTCCCAGAACTGCCTTGACCTGCGGTGATGTAAAGCAGACAGAAATATCAAAGTTTGCAATGCATAAAACTTTACAATAGGGCACTTAGATTATATTATGTCAAGCGTTGGAGCTTTCTTAACAAGGCTCCGTTTAACTATGAGGTAATACAAGGTTCGTTTTACGAGTCTCTATTGAAAGGATAAGAACATGCCAAAGATTATTGGAATCGACTTGGGTACGACCAACTCCGCTATGGCGGTCATGGAAGGATCAGAGCCAGAAATTTTGGTTAACGCTGAAGGCGATCGCACTACCCCTTCGGTAGTAGGTTTTGGCAAAGACGGTGAACGTACGGTCGGCAAAGCTGCAAAGAACAAAGCGGTCACCAACCCCGAGAACACCGTTGCTTCCGTGAAGCGCTTCATCGGCCGTTCCTATGGCGAAACGGGCGAGGAGCAGAAGACCGTCGCCTATAACGTAAAGAACGGTAACGGCGGTCGTGCTGTCGTTGCGATCGACGAACGCGATTACATGCCGGAAGAGATCTCGGCTATGGTGCTCCAGAAGATCAAGTCCGATGCTGAAAAGCGTGTGGGCGAACCCATTACGCAGGCGGTCATCACCGTTCCTGCCTACTTCAACGACGCACAGCGTCAGGCAACGAAGGACGCAGGCAAGATCGCTGGTCTCGAGGTGCTTCGCATCATCAACGAGCCCACGGCAGCAGCACTTGCGTATGGTCTCGATAAGACCAACAAAGACGAAAAGGTTCTCGTGTTCGACCTCGGCGGCGGTACGTTCGACGTGTCGGTGCTTGAGCTCGGCGATGGCGTATTCGAAGTTTGCTCGACCGCAGGTGACAACCACCTTGGTGGCGACGACTGGGATCAGCGCATCATCGATTGGCTCGCCGACAAGTTCCAGGCAGACAATGGCATCGATCTGCGCAAGGACAAGATGGCTATGCAGCGTCTGAAGGAAGCTGCTGAAAAAGCGAAGATGGAGCTTTCTTCCACCACGCAAACCACCATCAACCTGCCCTTTATCTCCGCAGGCGAAGCTGGTCCGCTCCACTTGGATTACACGCTCACCCGTGCAGAGTTCGAGCGCATCACCAAAGACCTACTCGATCGCTGCAAGTTGCCCGTAGAGCAGGCGCTCAAAGATGCTGACCTGAAGACGGGCGACGTGGACGAGGTCATCCTTGTTGGTGGTTCGACTCGTATGCCTGCAGTGCAGGAACTGGTCGAGAAGATCACGGGCAAGAAGCCGAACATGTCGGTAAACCCCGATGAAGTAGTTGCAATGGGTGCAGCTGTTCAGGGCGGCGTTCTAGCAGGCGATGTCGAAGGCATCCTGCTGCTCGACGTTACTCCGCTTTCACTCGGTGTTGAGACCATGGGTGGTGTCATGACCAAGATGATCGAGCGCAACACCACCATCCCAACCCGCAAGACCGAGATCTATTCGACGGCGGCTGATAACCAGACCAGCGTTGAGATCCATGTCCTGCAGGGCGAGCGCGAAATGGCAGCTGGCAACAAGACACTCGGCAAGTTCCAGCTCACTGGTATCCCGGCCGCACGTCGTGGTATGCCGCAGATCGAGGTTACGTTCGATATTGATGCGAACGGCATCGTGAACGTTTCCGCTAAGGACCTGGGCACGGGCAAGCAGCAGCAGATCACCATTTCGGGATCTACCGCACTTACCGATGACGAAGTCGATCGTATGGTGAAGGATGCAGAGATCCATGCAGAGGAAGACGCTGCGCGTAAGCAGGAAGTCGAGATCCGCAACAACTGCGATTCGCTCATCAATGCGACCGAGACCACGCTTGCTGAAATCTCCGACAAGGTCGGCGACGACATGAAGAAGCAGGCTGAAGATGCGATCGCGGCAGCTCGCAGCGCGCTCGAAGGCACCGATCTCGAGGCCATCAAGAAGGAAACCGAAAACCTCCAGCAGGTTGGCTATAAGTTGGCGGAAGTCGTCTACAGCACCGAAGGTGCACAGGCGGGTGCAGCTGCTGAAACGGCAGAGAGCACTCCAGCAGACGATACGATCGAAGCTGACTTCGAGGTAGTCGACGACGAAGAGAATAAGGACAACTAATCATGGTGAACGGAAATTCAGAGGAAGAGGTAAAAGATACCGCTGCCACTGATGCCGAGCCGGAAGCTGAAGTTGTCGACGCTGAAATCGTCGAAGAGGCTGATTCCCCCGAAACTTCGGGGGATGAAGCTTCCGAAGAAGCATCTGCCGAAGCTGCTGTTGCGAAAGCAAAAGAAGAAGCAGCTGAATGGCAGGGCAAATACCTCAGACTTCATGCGGAATGGGACACCTACCGCCGTCGCATGAAAGAACAGCGCGAGGAAGAATCCAGGCGCGCAACGGAAAAACTCGTCGAAGACATCATCCCGGTGCTCGACGATTTCGAGCGAAGCATCGACTACGCCAACGAAAACGGCGAAGAAGGGCTGCTCGGAGGGGTAACGGCAGTGTATGCCAAGCTCAATGAAGTGCTCGTTAAAGAAGGGGTCGAAGTCATCGATCCAGTGGGGCAACCCTACGAAGCACTCGAAGCGCAAGCAGTGGCAACGGTCGATAACCCCAATGTTCCCGATGAAACTGTGGAACAGGTTTACCAGAAGGGCTATCGCATGGGTAACAAGGTCATCAGGCCGGCCATGGTAACGGTAGCGGTTGGTGGACCGAAACGTGAAACCGACGAAGAAGAAGACAACGAGTAATCGGAGTTAAGCAGGCGGGTCACAAACGGTCCGCCTGTTTTGTATCAAAGAAGAAAGAGAGGTGGAACGAATGGCATCCACACCTGATTACTATAAGACGCTAGGCGTTCCACGAAGCGCAACTGCTAGTGAGATCAAAAAAGCATTTCGTAAGCTTGCTCGTGAACATCACCCCGATGCCGGCGGCGACGAGGCGAAGTTCAAGGAGATCAACGAAGCCTACGAGGTGCTTTCGGATGATAAAAAACGCGAGATGTACGACCAGTACGGCACCGCGAACGAGAACCAGATTCCCTTCCAAGGGGGCAATCCTTTTGGGGGAGGAAATCCCTTCGGTGGCGGCACCTACACCTACACCACCAGCGGCGGAGGCAATCCCTTCGGCGGCGGTGGCGGTGGTGGCATCGACTGGGCCGACATCTTGGAAAGCCTGCGTAACGGTGAAGGAGCCTTCGGAACGAATTGGGATTTCGGGGGTGGCGCTCGTCAAGCGCAGCCTGAAAAGGGAGCGGACAAGAAGGTCACGCTCACGGTTTCTTTCGATGAGGCCTTCAAAGGTGCTGAAAAGAAAGTACGCGTGGTGAACCCCGAAACACAGGAAAAGGAGACCCTTACCATCAAGGTGCCTGCGGGTGCTATGGAAGGTGGCCGTGTGCGCATGAAGGGCAAGGGCCATCCAGGGGCGAACGGTGGCGCAGCGGGCGATCTGCTCGTTACGATCAAGATCGCGCCCGATGCGAACTTCAGCCGCAAAGGGGCAGACGTCATCACCAAACTGCCGGTGAGTATCGACGAAGCCGCACTGGGTGCGCAGATCGTAGTGCCCACACCTTCAGGCAAGAAGGCGCGCGTGCGCGTTCCGGCAGGAACGCAGGACGGCGCAGTGCTCACGCTGAAAGGTCAAGGTGCACCACGTCTCGGCAAGAACGCTTCGGGAACAGGAGACTTGAAAGTCGAGATCGAGGTCAAGATTCCCACCACCCTTAACGATGAACAGAAAGCTGCACTCGAGGCATTCAAGGCAGCAACACCTGAAAGTGTAAGGGGGTAGCCGATGAACGATCGCAATCGCCCCCTCTACATGATCGGCGTCGCTGCTGAACTAGCGGGTGTTCATCCGCAAACCTTGCGCATCTACGAGCAAAAAGGTTTGGTGAATCCCCAACGTACGCGCGGCAATACGCGTATGTATTCTCAGGCCGACATCGAGCGCCTGCAGCTGATCAACGAACTCACGAGCGAGGGGATCAACTTAGCAGGGGTCATTCGCATTCTCGACCTGCAGGGGCGCCTGAATGAGCGCGACGACGAAATCGACGATCTGCACAAGCGCGTTCGGCGTCTTGCCGATCGTGTGCACGAGCTGGAAACATTCGAGCACGTGAGCAGTCTCGTAGCACAATCAACGTCGCTCGAGTTGCGTCGTATTCGTTAGGGCGTTCATCACCCTAAAACAAAAACAAACGAAAGGAAAAGCTTCATGGATTTACAGAAGATGTTAGAAAAACTGGCGCTTTCTGCCCAAGAAGCTCTGCAATCTGCCATGAGCATTGCTGGCGAAGCAAAAGCAGGAATGGTCGAACCCATTCACATGCTTGCCGCGCTGCTCTCATCTGGCGAGCATAATATCGATGCCATAGTCAAGCGCCTTGGTGCCGATCCGAAGCTTCTGCGCGATGAAGTCCAAGCAGAGATCGATCGTATGCCAAAGGTGGAAGGTGGCGGCATCATGGGCATGACCGCGCCTTCTATGGCGCTCGTCTCCCTGCTCGACAAGGCGGTGAAGATCGCAGAGAAATTGGGCGATTCGTACGCCACAAGTGAACACCTGTTCATTGCGCTCTCAGAAGAGAACGACGCAGCAGGCAAGATCTTGAACAATGCAGGAATCAATAAGAACGATATTCAACAAGCGTATGAGGAATTGCGAGGTGATACGCGCGTGACTGATCAACAATCAAAAACAGAATTCGAGGTGTTGGACCAATATGGCAACAACCTCACCAAAGCGGCGCGCGAAGGCAAACTGGATCCCGTGATCGGTCGTAACGAAGAGATTCGTCGAACCATCCAGGTGTTGTCGCGTCGTACGAAGAACAACCCTGTGCTCATTGGTGAGCCGGGCACCGGTAAAACAGCTATCGTCGAAGGACTGGCCCAACGCATCGTTGCGGGTGATGTTCCTTCTTCGTTGCAGGATCGCGAGCTCATCGCACTCGACCTGCCTTCCATGCTGGCAGGCGCGAAGTATCGCGGTGAATTCGAAGACCGCCTGAAGGCAGTGCTGCGTGAAGTGAAGGAATCGGACGGGCAGATCATTCTGTTCATCGACGAGCTCCACACCATCGTGGGTGCTGGTTCATCGGGTGATTCATCGATGGATGCGGGCAATATGCTCAAGCCGGCGCTCGCACGTGGTGAGCTGCATGCCATCGGTGCGACCACGCTCGACGAGTACCGCAAATACATCGAGAAAGATGCGGCACTTGAGCGCAGGTTCCAGCCAGTCATGGTGGGCGAGCCTTCTGTCGAAGATACCATTGCTATCTTGCGTGGCCTGAAGGAGAAGTACGAGATCCATCATGGCGTGCGCGTGACCGACTCGGCTATCGTGGCGGCAGCAGAGCTTTCGAACCGCTACATTTCCGATCGCTTCCTTCCCGATAAAGCGATCGACCTTATGGACGAAGCGGCATCACGTCTGCGCATTGAGATCGATTCGATGCCTGAAGAGGTCGATCTTGCCGAGCGCAAGCTCACGCAGATGCAGATCGAAGAGCAAGCGCTCATGAAGGAATCGGACGAGCCGAGCAAAGAGCGTCTCGAACAGCTGCGCAAGGATATCGCAGCAGCTCAGGAATCGCTCGACAAACGCAAGGCTGAATGGAAGAACGAGAAGGACTCCATCGTTTCGGTCCAGAACTTGAAGGCCGATATCGAAGCAGCGCAGCTCGAAGAAGAGCGCGCAACGCGTGAAGGCGATTTGGCACGAGCTTCCGAGCTTCGTTTCGGACGCATTCCTGAACTGCAGGAGCAGCTGAAAGCAGCGACTGCAGCGCTCGAGGCACGCCAGGCAGATGGCACCATCCTGAAAGAGGAGGTCACCGAAGACGAGATCGCTGAGGTGGTTTCTTCGTGGACGGGCATCCCTATCACGAAGATGATGCAAGGCGAAATGGAGAAGCTCATCGATCTTGAGGACCGTTTGCACGAGCGAGTGGTTGGACAGGACGAGGCCGTTTCGGCGGTAGCGGGCGCGATCCGCCGCAGCCGTGCAGGGCTCGCGGATCCCGAGCAACCTATCGGCAGCTTCTTGTTCCTCGGACCGACCGGCGTTGGTAAGACTGAACTTGCAAAAGCGCTGGCAGAATGCCTGTTCGATGATGAGAAGGCCATGATCCGCATCGATATGTCGGAGTACATGGAGAAATTCTCCGTGCAGCGCTTGATCGGCGCACCTCCGGGGTATGTGGGTTATGACGAAGGCGGTCAGCTTACCGAGGCCGTGCGTCGCAAGCCTTACAGCGTCATTCTGCTCGACGAGGTCGAGAAGGCTCACCCCGATGTGTTCAACGTGCTCTTGCAGGTGCTCGACGATGGCCGCTTGACCGATGGCCAGGGCCGTGTGGTCAGCTTCAAGAATGCGATCATCATCATGACCTCCAATATCGGCAGCCAGCTCATTCGTGAGCGCGATAAGGAAGAGACCATGGGAGACATGGTCGAGGATATGCAGAAGATGACACCGGAAGCTGCAGCCAAGCGTATGGCGGAATTCGCCAATCGCATGCAAGATGCATTGCGCAATACCTTCCGTCCCGAGTTCTTGAACCGTATCGACGACATCATCACGTTCAACGAGCTGAACATCGCGAGCATCGAGCCGATCGTTGAGCTTCAGCTCGCAGAAGTGTCGGCACGCTTGAAGGATCGCAAGATCGAGCTCGAGATCACGCCGGCAGCGAAGGAACGTTTGGCTATCGATGGCTACGATCCAGTCTATGGAGCACGTCCGTTGAAGCGCCTCATCCAGCGTCAGGTGGTCGACCGTGTTGCAACGGGCATCATCGAAGGCAGGATCTACGATGGCTCGACCGTTACGATCGATATCGATGCCGAAGGAAACTACGATGCTCAGGTGGACAACCACGGCAAGGACGTTGATCTTCCCGATGGGGCAGCCGAGCTTCTCGAAGAAGCGAATTCGTTCTTGAACGAAGTTGAAGGCGAAGAATAGTCTTGCCGCTTCGGACCGATCGATCTTAATCGATGAAGACCAGGTTGTTATATATGACAGCCTGGTCTTTTTATTTGGTGATAAACCATAGCGAACTCATAGCTTTATGCGGTATCATTATGCATACGCGGAAAGGGAAGCATAATGCGACAGCCACATATTGCACCACCAGGGGCCGATACCTTCCTTATTTCCATCGATTCGTACGAGGATGGGAAGATGACGGGCACCCTCGATAGCGTTATCATGTCAGCCCCGGTAAGATTTTCAAGCTTGCCAAGCCTCATCATGCTCATAGACAACATCCTCGACCAACAAACTGAATCGTTGCAGTCAATCCTTTCTCCCATAGATCCTGCTTTTGAGCCTTCTTTTGAACTTGAGGTTCTCTTCCGCCAGCACCACACTTGGCAAGGCCGCATCAAATGGGACGCAGGTCAGAAACAAGCTACCTTCAAGAGCGTTCTTGAACTTCTGTTCATCATCGAGATGGCCTTCGGAGATTAAAGAAGGCGGATCATCATGGGGGAAACAGATGTTCATATCGACGAAGCTCTTTGTACAGGATGCGGGGCCTGCGTGCATGATTGCATCCAGCATAATATCGTTCTCGAAAATGGTAAGGCGCACCCGCTTAGGGAATGTATGAAGTGTGGCCACTGCGTGGCTATTTGCCCTGAAGGAGCACCGAGTCTACCGTGCTATGCAGATTCACCGATCGATTTCGATCCTGCCACCTTCGACCTTCCTACGGAAAACCTTTTGAACAGCATCAAATTCCATCGCAGCATCCGTGCGTTCAAAGACGAACCGATCTCGATGGAGCATCTGCATCTGCTCATGGAAGCTGGTGGGCATACGCCTACAGCGAAGAATACACAGATGTGCCGCTTTGACTTTCTTCAGGACAGCTTGCCTGAATTCAAGGAGCTTATCTGGTCGTATCTCTCAGAGGTATATGAGACCGATCGCATCATGCCCATTCCTGCTGAAACGCTGGGTCGTTTCATCGAGAACAGGCGTACCGATCCAAAGAACGACTATCTGTTCCGTGATGCTTCCGCGGTTCTCTTCATCGAATCGCCCGACCCGCTTGATGCGGGGCTCGCAGCAGGAGCGATCGAAATGGTGGCGCATACGCTCGGTATCGGCGTGCTCTATAATGGGTATTTGCGCCGCGTAGTGGATTCGTGTCCTGCCGCCCGCGCTTATTTCGATATGAGCGACGAACGCGGTCTGAACGTTTGTATGCTTCTTGGTTACCAGCAAAAACGCTACTATCGCACAGCACCCCGGCGCTTCCCCAGCGTCGTCCTCCGCTAAAAGTCACATGCCCTTTCCGTTGGTCGAGCAGAGGGCAGACTTTGCTGATAGCAAAAGCACGGAAGCGCTACACTCATAGTGAAGCGAAAAGAAAGGTTTTCATCATGGCTGATAGAATGATCGATCCTACCAACAATGATCCGCAGGGCGAAATCACCGATGAGCTGAAAGCGGTCGTGCAAGCTGTTTTGAACGAGGCTGTTTCCAAGATGGAAGCAGGCGAAGAGATCATCCCCTTCACGGGTTTGGCAGTCAAAGAAAATCTGTTCATCGAAACGCATCCGGGCGACGACGCGGAAACCTGTTTCACGCTTGCGCGTCGTGAGGTAGAAGGCGCACGCGGCGCAACGGCCTATGCATTCTGCTACGACGGATATCTCGACACCGATGATGGCATGAAAGATTGCATTATCGCTGAGGGTGGTTTGCCGGGTGCTCCGGAGGCATACGCATTCGGTTATCTCTATGATGAAGACGGCATCAAGAAGGACATCGTCTACATCGGTCCCGCGCCCAACTTCATGGAAGGCTTGAAGCTCGAGCTCGATATGGAGGGTACGCTCGATCCGCGCGATGCTCTCAAAGATGCGTGGGATGAAGAAGACTCTAAAGCAGCCGAGCTTGCTGAAGAAGACTTCACCACTTCAGACGCAACCGCTGAACAATAAGCACAAAAAGAGTTCCGTGCATAAAAAAAGCCGCTTCAACGAGCGGCTTTTTTGATTTATGAGGACGTATCTTACTTCTTGTAAAGTTCGACTTTGTTCTTCATATCCTGCTTGAGGTCTTTGCCTGCTTCGTGCTTGAGCACTACATTGACTTGCTTGCCGGTCTTTTCTTCGATAATGGCAACGAAGGCATCGAGATGCTTCGACTTGAGCTTGTCGTCGTCTTCGGTCTTCACGCACAGATCGATAGAAGAGCCTTCGATCTCTTTTGCATCAGCAGCAGAACCGTAGAGCCAAACCTTTTCGATCGATGCGATATCTTTTGCAGCCTTGGAAACAGCTTTTTCAAGCTTCTTAAGAGAAAGAACTTCGCCACCTTCGGTCGCGTCAGACGTGGTGAAATCGCTTTCATCTTCGGAAGGATCAACCGTATCGACCTCTTCGGCGGGGTCTTCTTCGGAAACTGCATCAGAGGTAGTGAACTCACTTGCTTCATCGAGCTCATCAACAGGTTTGATCTCAGTGAAACTTTCCTCTTCGCCGATCGCATACAGCGAATAGGCAGCCGTAGAAGATTCTTCGCTCGAGGTGGCATCGGAGGTGGAATAATCCTCTTCAGCAAGCGCTTCGGCTTCCTCCGCGAGATCGGGCTCAGGTTCGCTCTTGAGAGAAACAGTAACCCCTTCATCTTCATCTTCTTCGACTTCTTGGGTCTCTTCCGGCTCTTCAACTTCGTCGGAAGTGGTGAATTCGCTCGCGACAGCTTCTTCTTGAGCAGGTTCTTCAGGAATCTCTACTGCAGGAACGGTGTAGGGATGAGGGGCAGTCGCAGCACCAGGCTGAGTTTGCAGGAGCGCTTTGATGACCGTGAGATCATCCTGGATGCTCTGGAGCAGCACTTCGTCTTTGCTTGGCTCGTTCGCCTGAGCATCGGAAATTTCGAGACCGGTCTGCAGATAGTAGACGAAAGCCTCAGTACGTGAAATGTGTTCCTTTTCGGCGTGAGCATCAATGCTTTCCAGAATGGAGGTGGGAAGCCTGAGTGAAACATGAGTTTTGGCAGAGCTTGTAGTGTTGGTTGCCATGATCTCCCTTAACCATCTCGAAGAAGTTCCTAATGTAAATATTGTTTCATTATAAAGCCCATATGTGCATTCCCACGCGAAAACTAGGGGCATTGCAGCGGAAATTCTGCTGTGAGGACAGGAGCGCGGAAGATAGGCATCTCTGATGTGCGCTTCGCTGCAAAAAGCAACGGGTAATGAATCGGTGCAAGCGTAAAAAGCATCAGAAAAATGTGAGTTCGGAGTTCAAAAAAGTTTCAGAAAAACGTGAGCTTTGCTGAGTAAGATGGACAGGTACCGAAAACTTGCTCAAAACGACAGGCAATGGTTGTTAGTTTGTGCGGAATCGGAGGGTAAGCGGACGGTCTGTTTGCGAGTGGAAACGCTATTTGCTACGATTGTTCAGCTAATCCTGTTTCGGGCTTGCCTTCATGACCCGAAACCGTAAGTCCAGAGGAGGTGACCATATGAAGGCTTATGAATTGTTGTTTTTTGTAGCTCCGTCAATCGACGAAGAAACCCGTTTAGCTGTTATGAAGCGTATCGATACTGCTATTACTGCAGATAACGGTACGGTCGACAACGTCGACAACTGGGGTAAGCGCAAACTCGCTTACGAGGTAAACGGCTTGACCGACGGTGATTACACCCTCATCGATTTCCACGCAAATCCTGAAAGCATCGCAGAGTTGGATCGCGTTTTGCGCATTACCGACGCTGTCGAACGCTTCATGATCGTTAAGCGTACCGATCGCGATTAATGCGAGCGGCATAGGTGGTTTTGGTTGTACGCCAAAACCAACTGAAGAACAGAAGGGCGGACCGAACCTAGCCCTTCACGAGAAGGAAATCAGAGGCAAATGGGATATTTGCCCGTAGAAAGAGGTATCACATGAGCATCAATAGAGTGATCATCACCGGTAATCTTACGCGCGATCCAGAATTGCGCTCAACCGCAAGCGGCATGCCGGTCCTCGGTTTTGGCGTTGCAGTCAACGACCGCCGTCGCAATCAGCAAACAGGTGAATGGGAAGACTATCCCAACTTTATTGATTGCACCATGTTCGGAGCCCGCGCAGAAAGCGTTTCCCGCTTCCTTTCTAAGGGAAGCAAGGTTGCCATCGAAGGCAAACTTCGCTGGAGCCAGTGGGAGCGTGATGGCCAGAAGCGCTCGAAGATCGAGGTCATCGTCGATGAGATCGAATTCCTTTCGCGCAACGATGGCTCACGTGGTGGCGCACCGATGCAACAGAGTGCGCCTCAACCACAGGCTATGCCCGTGCAGCAGGCACCTGCTCCGGTAGCAACGCCGGTGGTGGACGCTTCTGTCTACGATGAAGATATCCCGTTCTAATCACGAACGAAAGAGGTTAAGAATGCCTGAATACAATAAGCAGCCTCGTCGTAAGTTCTGCCAGTTCTGCAAGGATAAGGCAGAATACATCGACTACAAAGACACTCAGATGCTGCGCAAATATGTAACCGACCGTGGGAAGATCAAGCCCCGCCGTGTGACCGGTGCTTGCACCCAGCATCAGCGCGATATCGCGAACGCTGTTAAGCGCGCCCGTGAGATGGCTCTCATGCCATACGCCGTGCCTGCGATCAGCGGCCGCAACAATCGTCGCGATCGATAAGAGGAGGTTTTCATGAAAGTCATCCTTTTATCTGAACTCAAGGGCAAGGGCGGCGAAGGCGATATCGTCGAAGTTGCCGACGGGTATGCCAATAACTACCTGTTCCCGCAGAAGATTGCTGTTGCTGCTACGAAGGGTAACCTCAAGCAGCTCGAGCAGCGCAAGCACAACATTGCTACGCGTGAAGCAGCGCGTATCGAAGAAGCTCAAGCACTCAAAGCCGCTCTCGACGATCTCTCCGTTAAGGTTGAGGCACGCGTAGGCGAAGAAGGCGTGCTCTTCGGTTCTATCACTGCAGCTATGATCGCTGATGCGCTCAAAGAAGCAGAGGACATCGAGATCGATCGTAAACGTATCGACCTCAAGAACCCGATCAAGACCGCTGGTAAGCATGAGGTTGTTGTTTCGATCTATCGCGACATCAAGTCGAACCTCACGGTTGTGGTCGGTAACGAAGAGACCTTCACGGCATCCGAAAGCGCTGCTGAAGCACAGGAAACTGCTGAAGAGGATTTCTCCACTTCAGACGCAGTTGCTGAAGAGCCCACCGCAGACGCTGTTGTAGTGGCTGAGGTTGAAGCAGAATAATGCTGTTTTTCACGCCGCTTAGCTATTAGTCGGTAGGTGTGATAAATTAGACTTCCCGATACCGCATCTACGGTGTCGGGAAGTTTTTGTTGTTAGTACATCTTTTTCAGGCGCGATGCTTTAAGAACAGGATAAGGGAGCGAATGCCAGCACCTACGACAAACGAGCAAGTCACACTTCAGGCTTCAGGTTCGAAGGGTAAAGCACTGCCGCAGAACATTGAGGCAGAGAAGACCGTTCTATCTGCGTGTTTGCTTTCTACGGGAGTATTCGAAGAAGTTTCTCTTAAATTGCGTCCCGAAGATTTCTATCGTCCTGCTCATCGCATCATCTTCGAGACGATGCGCGACATGAATGCACGCTCGGTCCCGATCGATGTCATTTCTGTGGCGGACAGCCTCAAGGCAGCCTCTCAGCTCGAAGCGGTGGGCGGGCAGCCGTATCTGCTCGACCTTTCAAACAACACGTTTGCGCTCACCAGTTGGCAGCATCATGCCGATATCGTGAGTCGAGACGCGATGCGTCGTCAGTTGCTCTTGGCATCTGCCAACATCTCTTCGCTTGCTTATGATTCTCCTGCTGATCCTAAAGAACTCATCTCGCAGGCTGAAGCCACTCTTTTTGGAGTGACCGAAAAAGCAGTCAACTCTTCGTTCAAAGACATCAAGACGCTCATTATCGAGGCGAACGATCAGATCGCTGAGATGGCAAATCGTGGCGAGGTCTTGCAAGGGGTGCCCACCGGTTTCAAGGATGTCGATCAGCTGTTCAACGGGCTTCGTGGTGGGCAGTTGATCATTTTGGCTGCGCGTCCTGGCGTGGGCAAATCGTCGTTTGCGATGAATCTTGCGGTCAACGCTGCAAAACAGAAGTCGACCGTTGCGTTCTTCAGCTTAGAGATGTCGTCGGTCGAGATCACGAAGCGCCTTCTTTCGGCTGAATCAGGTATTAACCTGTCAGTTTTGAACAGTGGACGGATCGACAACAATGCATGGGCGCCGCTCTTCGATGCGTCTGAACGCTTGAGCAACATCGACCTCTATGTGGATGATTCGCCAGGGCTTTCGCTGGTCGAGCTGCGCACAAAGGCACGCCGCATGATGCGAAACGTTGAGAAGGGTCTCATCGTGGTTGACTACTTGCAGCTCATGACACCCGTCATCCCTCATCCGAACAACCGCACCATGGAAGTTGCTGAGATATCGCGTGGCCTTAAGATGCTCGCTAAAGAACTTGATGTGCCCATCATGGCGCTCGCACAGCTTTCGCGCGCGGTCGAATCTCGTACTGACAAGCGCCCCATGCTTTCTGACCTGCGCGAATCAGGTTCGATCGAACAGGATGCCGACATCGTCATGTTTATCGATCGATCTACCAGCGAAGCTGAGGCAGAGTCTGACAAGCGTCCTGATTGGGGTGTGGCAGAATTGATCGTCGCAAAGCATCGCAGTGGTCCTACGCGTGACTTAAAGCTCACTTGGCTTGCCGAGCGCACTAAGTTCACCGACTACTTCGACGATTCAAGTTACTAACGCTTGCGCACAAACGCATCACTATCCGCTACACTCGAACCATGGCGCGATCAGTAACCTTCATACACGCAGCAGACCTTCATCTCGGAGCCCCGTTCAGGGGGTTGCGTGCAGTCTCGCCGGTGTGGGCTGATCGTTTGGTCAAATCCATTCCCGATGCGTATCGTAAGCTCATCGATGAAACGATCCGTGAGCAGGTTGATTTCTTGATCATTGCAGGCGATGCGTTCGATGCCTCGCACCCCTCCTATGCCGATTTCTGCCTCTTCCGTGACGGACTCGAACGCCTTCACGATGCGAACATCCCGGTCTATTTCTGCACAGGTAACCACGATCCTTATGCGCGCTGGGCGGGCGAGTATGGTGATCTTCCCGAAAACGTTCATCTCTTCGATCCTCATGAGGCGAACTACTTTATCTACGAAAAAGAGGGCGAATCGCTCGCTGTGTTAGGTGGACGAAGCTACTACACGCAGGCATGGCCGCAAGACGAGAACATCGCGGAAGGCATCTCGCACGCAAAGGCGAAAGAGATCGCTGTCGATGCAACATTCCAGGTGGGCGTGATTCATTCTGGTCTCGATATCGATCCGACACGCAGTCCGGTGAAGCCAAAAGACCTGCTCGCGCGCAAAATGGATTACTGGGCGCTCGGGCATATTCATCATCCGCAGCTTATCCCCGAGGATGATCCAGCCATTGCCTTTTCGGGCTGCATCCAAGGGCGCGATATTCACGAAACTGGCCCGCATGGTGTGCTCAAGGTGACGCTGCGAGAGAATCTTCCCACCGAAGTTGCGTTCCTTCCCACGGCGCAGATTGTGTGGGAACGCATCGAAGTGGACGTTTCTGCCTGCGCGACGATCGCTGATATTCAAGAAGCGATCACCACACAGCAGTTCGAGCGCAACGCGCGTTCACAATGTCAGAACATGCTCTGTCGCATCACGCTCACGGGTGCAACGCCGCTTCATAGTGCGCTCACTTCGCATGTGCTCGCCGACCTCCGCTCGGTCATCAACGATCGTTACCCGTTCTTCTTCATCGATGATGTCGTGAACGAAACGCGCGCGAAGATCGACAAGGACGCGATCGAGAAAGAGGGGCTGTTCCCGGCGGTCTATCTTTCGACCATGCGCGCGCAGAAGAAAGACAAAGTCGACGGTCTGTCCTATCTTGAGCAGCAATTCTCAGCGCTTGACCTGCCTGTTCCCAAGCTTCAGCGGCGCTTCGATGAAGCTTGCAAGGAAGCGGAATCGCTCGTGTTCGATCTGTTGAGCGAGAACAACAATGACTAAGAGCGATGCACAGAACAAGAAGAAGGGCGAGAAGAACCAGCCTCTTGCGCCAACGTATCTGTCGAGCATCTATCTCGAATACGTGAAGCTGACGAATTTCGGTAAGTTCGCCAACATGATCGTCGGTCCGTTCAAGCCTGGCCTCAATGTGGTGTATGGCGCGAACGAAGCGGGCAAGACCACCATCAGTGAACTTATCAAGAATGTCATGTTCGGCTGGCGTGCTTCGCGCCGTGGTTCGAACAGTTACAAGCCAGAGAATTCAGAGCGCATCGGCAGCTTGTTCTTCAAAGACGACCGCACGGGCGATGTTGAAGAGATCAAGCGTACGAAGAACAGCGAAGGCGTGGTCGATCGACTCCATGTGCTCGATGACATCGACAAAGAAACGTACGAGACCATGTTCGCGCTCAATAGCGATGAGCTGCTCAAGCTCGATCGTCATAACGAGGTTACCGCGCGCTTGCTCACGGCTGGCTCTGGTACGGCATCATCCCCTGCCATCGTGCTTGCTAAGATCCAGGAGAAGATACGAGCGCTCATGTCGCGCTCCGCGCAAACTCCAGACTCGATCGCACTTTTGCGTGAAGAACAGGAACGCGAGAAGACGCTCGTTCAGGAGCTGCTCAACGAAACCGACAGCTTCTATGAAGAAGAGCACCGCCTCGAATCGTTGCTCGCACGCAAAGAAGCGCTCACCGAAGCGCAAGCTGGCCTCAATACCGAGATCGAAGAGCTCAAGAGCAACTACGCACGCCTTGAAGGGATCGATGCATCGATCGAGCAGAACACTGCGTTGCTCGAAGAGACCCGTGCTTCGGAGCAGCAGATGCGTCTTCCCGATTCGGTCGAAGTTGATGAGAATGTGCGTGCGCTCAGCAAGCTATCATCTGCCGAAGAATATGAGGTCAAAACCCTTCTCGACGATCTCGACGAAGAGCGCCTCAAGTACGAGCATGCGCTCGATAGCGCGAAACGTGAAGTTGCGAAGTCAACAACAGCGTTTGAGACACTCATCAACGACCACGATTTCCAGACCGAGCAAGATCGCGCAAAGAAACAACGACGTATTCGCTTGATCATCGCGTTCGTTATCCTCGTATGCATGGGCATCGTGGGCATTTGGCTTTTCCGACAGGGGCGTGCGGTGGGTTCGCTCACGTATTCAGCGTTCGGCGTGATCACGTGCCTTTGCGGGCTTCTTGTTGCAGCAGGAGGCATCGTTGCCAACATGCATCCTTCAAAAACGGAAGAGGCGTTTGAAGAGCGAAGACGCGATTACGAATGGGTCAAGTATCAAGACGAACAGCACCTTGAGCTTTGCGAGCGCGATCTGGCCGACCATAAGAATCGCGCAAAATGGTTCCTTGATCAGCGTGGATTCAGCGCCGCCGAAGGTTCGATACGCCAGGCGCGCCACTTGCTCGATCTTGCCCACGATATGCGCACGAACGAAGAGACGACAAAGCAGAACCTCCAGGCGCTCTCCTTGCAGCGCGCGTCGCTCGAATCGCTCCTTGGCACGCTCGCAGAACAGCGTCGCGAACTCTGCCTTTCAATGGGGCTCGATCCCGAGGCACAACTGGCGGATCTCGAAGCGATCATCGAGCGCAAGAATACTGAACGTGCCAAAACGAGCGAGCTCATCCAAGAGACGAATCTCCAGTTCGGTCAGATCTCGAGTGAGCTTTCGCACGCGCGCCATGCCACCACTTTCGATGAGGCGAAGCAGCGCAAGGCGATCGTGGATGCACGCTTGAAGGAGCGCTATCACGAACTTGCCGTGCTGTTGCTCGCGCAGCGCAGCCTGGAAATCTCGATCGCTGAATGGGAACGCAAAAGCCAACCTGAAGTCTACAAGCAGGCTTCGCGCCTCTTCGCGCAGATGACGAAGGGCGCGTGGCAGAAAGTGCGCATGAATGCCGAAGGAGAGATCGAAGCGCTCGACAGCGTGAAGACCGCTTGTCCGCCTCAGTTGCTTTCGCTCGGCACGCGTCAGCAGCTCTATCTCGCGTTGCGCGTTGCCCTTCTCATCACGGCCGAAAACGTGGGCCGTTCGCTGCCTATCCTCTGCGATGACATTCTCGTGAATTTCGACGACGAACGCCGCCGTGAAGCCATTAAGGTGATCGTCGAGCTTTCGCGCTATCGCCAGGTTATTCTTTTCACCTGTCACCCGAGTGTCGCTGCCCTGGTGCGCGAGTGCGATTGCTCCTGTAATTTCTTCGAACTGTGATATATTTTTCAGGTAGATTGAACTGTCGAAAGGAATACCTATGCCGAGCACTGTTCTTCTAGGCGCCCAGTGGGGCGATGAAGGCAAAGGCAAGATCACCGACTTGATCGCAAAGGACTACGACTACGTTGTGCGCTATCAAGGAGGGAACAACGCAGGGCATACGGTTATCACGGGCGATACGAAGCTTGCCCTTCACCTCATCCCTTCTGGAGTTATGTACGATAACGTTACGCCGGTCATCGGCAATGGCTGCGTGATCGACCCCAACGTGCTCATTGAAGAGATGAGCACCATCAACGAAGCAGGCTTTCCGACCGATCGCATGCTCGTTTCGTGCGATGCTCACGTTATCATGCCCTATCACATCGATCTGGATGGCGCGAGTGAAGCGAAGCGCGGCACCAAACTCATTGGCACGACGAAGCGCGGCATCGGTCCTGCTTATGAAGACAAAGTCGCCCGCCGCGGCATCCGCATCCAGGACATGATGGATGAAGCGGTCTTCCGCGAGAAGGTTGCCTCCGTGCTCGAGCTGAAGAATCAGATTCTCTCGAAGATCTATGATCTTCCTACCTACACGGTCGACCAGATCTGCGAAGCTTATCTGCCTCTGGCAGAGCGTATTCGCCCGCACATGGCAGAAACTACGCACTTGCTCAACACTGCGCTTGCCGATGGCAAGTCGGTTCTCTTCGAAGGTGCGCAGGGCACCATGCTCGACATCGACCATGGCACCTATCCCTTTGTCACCTCGTCTTCCTGCTGTGCAGGCGGTGCACCGATCGGCACGGGCGTTGGCCCGAAGGCGATCGACCGCGTGCTCGGCATCGCGAAGGCCTACATCACGCGTGTTGGATCCGGCCCATTCCCGACCGAGCTGACCGATGAAGTGGGAGAGCGCCTCTGCGAAGTAGGCGGAGAATATGGCGTTACCACGGGTCGTAAGCGCCGTTGTGGTTGGTACGATGCGGTCGTTGGTCGTTATGCTGCGCAGGTCAATTCGCTCACGGATGTTGCGCTCACCAAGCTCGACGTGCTTTCCTGCGTGCCGCGCATCAAAGTGTGCGTTGCCTACGAGATCGAGGGCAAGCGCTACGATTACTTCCCCATGGACCAAGAACTCATCTGTTCCCCCAGCTTGAAGCCTATCTACGAAGAGCTTCCTGGTTGGGAGGGCATCGATATCTCCGATTGCAAACGCTTCGAAGACTTGCCACAGAATGCGCAGGTCTATGTTCAGTATCTCGAAGACATCACCGGTGTTCCCGCTTCGATCATCGCGGTCGGCCCCGATCGTGATCAGACGATCTTCAACGGCTGGGAAGCCCGCTAGTTATTGCACAAAGTAGCCAACCGCGACCATCCAGCGCGTGAAAGGTATCTCATGAATATTCTAGTTTTAGGCAGTGGCGGCAGAGAGCATGCGATCACCTGGGCGCTGGCGAAAAGCCCTCGTTGCAGCGAGATCTATATCGCGCCAGGCAATGGCGGCACCGCTGAACTGGGCACCAATATCAAATCGCTCAACATCGAAGACGGTAACGCGGTGCTCGATTTCGTGCGTCAAAACGATATTGAACTGGTGGTCATCGGCCCTGAAGCGCCGCTCGTAAAAGGCGTTGCCGATGTTCTGCGTGAAGCAGGCATTGCGGTATTCGGCCCCGATGCGCAAGGCGCGCAGCTCGAAGGTTCGAAGACCTACAGCAAAGAATTCATGGAAGCGAACGGTATCCCGACTGCACGCTACAAGAGTTTCACCAATAAAGAGGAAGCATTGGCCTATTGCGATGAACTAGGTGCGCCGCTCGTGGTGAAGGCCGATGGCCTTGCAGCGGGCAAGGGTGTTATCGTCGCAGAAACCCTCGACGCAGCACGCGCGGGCGTTGAGGCGTGTTTCTCGGGCGAATTCGGCTCCGCGGGCAATACCGTAGTAGTCGAAGAGATGCTCACCGGTCCGGAATGTTCGCTGCTCGCTTTCGTTACGAACGGCAAGGCATTTTGTATGGCGCCAGCCCAAGATCATAAACGCGCCTACGACGGCGATCTAGGACCCAACACGGGCGGCATGGGCGTGTATTCTCCGGTGCCTATCGTCACCGATGAAGAGATGGCCGAGATGGTGCGCATCATGGAAGTGGCTGCTGCAGCAACGGCGAAAGAGCCCTTTGAGCATGACTATCGTGGCGTGCTCTATGGCGGCTTCATGCTTACGCCCGAAGGCCCGAAAGTGCTCGAGTTCAACGCGCGCTTCGGCGATCCGGAAACGCAGGTTGTTCTGCCGCGCCTCAAGAGCGATCTGGTGGACATCATGATGGCGGTGGCTGAAGGTCGCGATGGCGATATCGACTTGGAATGGGATGATAATTGGGCGCTGAGCGTGGTGTTGGCTTCTGAGGGCTACCCCGGTTCGTATGAGAAGGGCAAGGTCATCCTTGGCGTTGAAGATGCTGAGGACTTGAACAAGGTGCTCGTTTTCCACGCGGGCACGGCGCTGAACGTTGATGGCGAGCTTATCACTTCAGGTGGCCGCGTGCTGAACGTGGTCGGTCTGGGCTCTTCGTTCGAATCGGCGCGCCATCGCGCCTATGAAGCGATCAAGCGCATCAACTTCGAAGGCATGCAGTTCAGGAGCGATATTGGTAAGAAAGCTCTCGAAGGCCGCAGCGCTTGGGATTAAGATTTCCGTTTCGGCAGGAAGAAGTCACGCTGCCTTTCATCTTTGAAGAGCGGTTTTGCCTGCCGCTTTAGCTGGTAGCAACGATAGAGGTTAGGCTTGCGGCTGTATCCAATGGATCAGCCGCTTTTCATTATGCTTTGAGGTAGTGATCCTTCACGAACTCTTGGAGTGAATGTACGCTCAGATCAGGCTTGCAAGCTACAAGTTCTTCTTCGGTGAACATACCCCACAAAGCTGTAACGCTTTGGCATCCTGCTGCGTTTGCGGCCTGGATATCGAACGGACTATCGCCAATATAAGTGCATTGTGCTGGCGCGATGCCGAGCAGTTCACACCCGTGAAGGATCGGGCCGGGGGCAGGTTTATGCTCGGGCCAATCATCTGAGCCAACCAGAAATTCGAAGAAGGAATCAAGTCCACAGATCTCAAGACCACGCTGAGCGAGCCAGTGGCGCTTCGAGGTGACCACGCCCATGCGACAGCCAGCCTGGGCGAGCATTCCAAGCGCTTCTTTCGTGCCAGGGAAGGCGTGGATGTTCTCATCGTGAATCGCGTCGTTGTAAGCGCGATAGATATTCACGAGCTCTTCGGCACGGGTCTTATTGCCTGCTGTGAAATGGAGCATTTGATCGAGCAGTGGCGTACCAACACCAGCCATGAGCTTTTCGTCGTTTTGGTTCTGTCCATCAACCTCGTTGATGGTATATTGCATCGATTCTAGGATCATATCGTGAGTATCGAGCAGCGTACCGTCAAGGTCGAAAAGGATAGGGGAAGCAGCGTTCATAGTAAAGCTTTCTATAAGAAGGGTTCTGTGGCGCGTTTTATTTCCGCGTCTTGATCGCTGGAAAACAGCTCATATCCTTGCCTATTCTACCGCACCTGATTCACCGAAGAGAAAACCACGAAGGGCATCAGTGGAGGTTTGACCTTCAAATGCGTTTCATCAAGCTGATTGCATTTTTAGTTTCATAAAAGAAGAACGAGCAATTCCTAATATATAGGAAAAACAATATAAAAAAACAAAAATCAATATGGTATAACCTATATATCGAAGGAAAGCTTGTTCGAAGGATCACACGCCTTTTTCAAGCATGGCCGAACATAGAGGAGAACCTACGATGACGCTGCTCTATACCAAAGAACAAAAAGCACTCATCAAGCTCGTTCATGATGTCGCCGAGCAAGAGCTGAAGCCTTATGTGGCCGAAGCTGATCGAGCAGGAGAATGCCCTGCTGAATTGTATGAATTTGGGTTCGATCTCGGCCTTCATCTGGTAGAGGTGCCCAAAGAATACGGCGGCACAGGGCTTGACTACGAAACGACAGCGATGATCTTCGAGGAACTAGCAAAAGTGGATGCCGGTTATGCGATCACGTTCGTTACCACGTTCGTTGCATTGCGCAATGTTATTCTAGCTGGCACGCCTGAGCAGGCTCAATACTTCGCTGATGTGGTCAAACAGCGCCAGTTCGCTGCCTTTGCGCTTACTGAGCCTAATGCTGGTTCAGATGTTGCAAGCTTGCGTTCAACAGCGGTCGAAACCGAAGAAGGGTATCTGCTCAACGCTTCAAAAACCTTCATCACCAATGGTGGCCTTGCGCAGATCTATATCGTCTTTTGCAAGACCAACCCCGAAGCAGGCGCCCATGGCATCACTGCATTCATCGTTGATCGCAACATGCCTGGGGTGAAGGTTGGTGCCGAAGAGGACAAGATGGGCTTGCGTCTTTCAAACACCACTGAATTGATCCTGGACAACGTTATCGTTCCCAAAAACCGCGTGCTGGGTAAAGTGGGCGAAGGCATGAAGCTTGCGCTCAATGCTCTCAATCTATCGCGTGCGTTCGTTTGCACCATGGGTGTGGGCATTATGCAGCGCGCACTCGATGAGGCGCTCGCCTACGCTAAAGAACGAAAGCAGTTCGACAAACCGCTGGCCAGCTTCCAATTGGTGCAGGGGCTGTTGGCCGATATGGCCATAAAGACCGAAGCATCGCGCTGTCTCGTGAACAACACGATGCGCCTGATGGATGCAGGAAGCTTAGTGCAAACAGAAGGCGCGATCTGTAAGACGTTCGTTTCAGATTTCATGCAGGAGGTCGTTTCGAACGCTATCCAGATTCTGGGTGGCTATGGGTATAGCCGAGAGTATCCGGTCGAAAAGCTCATGCGCGATGCGAAAGTATTCCAGATATTCGAAGGCGCGAATCAGATCCAGCGCATCACCATCGCAAAACAACTTGTGTCGTCATAGTCGTACAAATCACCGAACAAAGAAGGAACCATGAGAATCGCAGTTTGTTTGAAACAGGTGCCCGATACGACGGAGATCAAGATCGATCCAGTGAAGAACACGCTCATCCGCAAAGGCGTACCGAGCATCATGAACCCTTACGATCGCCACGCGCTCGAGATGGCGCTTCAGCTTAAAGACGAGATCGGCGCAGAAGTGGTTGTGCTTACGATGGGTCCCAGCCAGGCGAGCGCGATCCTTGAAGAAGCGCATGCGATGGGTGCTGACGAAGGGTATCTGATCACCGACAGGAAGTTCGGCGGTTCGGACACCTTCGCTACGAGCTATATTCTCTGTGCTGCTATCAGTCATCTTGGCCCCTTTGACCTGGTATTGGGTGGCAAGCAGGCAATCGATGGTGATACGGGACAAACAATCTCATCGCTCGCCCAGCACCTCAACTGTGCCTGCATCAACCAAGTACTCGATCTGCATCTTGAGACCGCGCAAGCGAACGAAAGCGAGCATAGGTCCGCACACACGCCGAATGAACGTTGGCGCGCAACCATCAAGCGTCAGACCGATGAAGGCATCGAGGTGCTCGAAGCGACTTTGCCACTAGTGTGCACCGTTATGAAAGAGAGCAACAAACCGCGCTATGCCAGCATCCAAAGTACGCTCGATGCACTTGCACTCGAAACGAAAGAAATCAATTTCGAAGATCTTAAAGGGCGTCTGGATGAGTTGAAGATCGGTCTCAAAGGTTCGCCTACACGTGTGCAGAAGTCTTTCGTTCCTGAGCGCTGTTCGGAAGGTGTCTTCTTGGAGGGCAACGCGCAGGAAAAGGCGCATGAGCTGATCGAAGAGCTTATCGAAGCGAAGCTGCTCGTATAACGATTCGTGGAAACATTCAAGATGCAAAAGGAATCAGAGATGGAAAAGAACGATCATCGCGACATTTGGGTCTTCCTGGAAGAGTTCGAAGGGAAACCGAAGCAAGTAGGTGCAGAGCTTTTGGGGCAGGCACGCCGACTCGCGGATGAGATCGGTCAGGAAGTGGCGGCAGTCATCATCGCACACGATGCAGATGAAGCGCTCGAGATGGCACGTAGGTATGGTGCCGATAGGGCATACGTGATCGAAGGGGAGTGCTACCGTCATTTCACCGCGGACCCGTATGCCGAAGCATTCTCTTATCTGTGCGAGAAGTACCAGCCCGAGATCATCCTCGTAGGCGCAACAGCGAACGGACGCGAGCTCGCATCGCATGTGGCGGTGAAGCTTGAGGCGGGATTGACCGCAGATTGCACAGCTCTCTACATCGATCCTGAAACAGCCGTCATGCAATGGGAGCGTCCCGCATTCGGAGGTAATCTCTATGCGCGTATCAGTGCGAATACGCATCCACAAATGGGAACGGTGCGTCCGGGGGCAATGCCGCTGCCCGAGCCAACTCCCCATCAGAATATGGAAATGATCAGGGAAGACTTTATCCCTCAACAGGTGCGTGTTCGGGTGAAGGGCTTCATCAAGGACGCGACAGATAACGGCATATCCTTGCAAGATGCAGAAGTTATCGTTTCGGGTGGACGCGGCATGAAAGGCCCTGAGAACTTCGCGATGCTCGAAGAGTTGGCGGCGTTGCTCGGCGGAACCGTGGGTTGTTCGCGCTCAGTTGTTGAAGAGGGATGGCTTCCTGCGAGCAAACAGGTTGGTCAGACGGGCTCATCGGTTTCACCACGGATTTACTTTGCTTGTGGAATATCAGGTGCGGTACAGCATGTGGCAGGAATGGACCATTCCGATGCGATCGTTGCGATCAACCAGGACCCTCATGCGCCCATTTTCGACGTGGCCGATTACTGCATCGTGGGCGACGTGTTCGAAGTAGTGCCCGCTTTAATAGAAGAGCTCTCTAAGAAATAGTTGCGCTTCATTGCGTTCACCGTATAAGTCTTGCAGGTTGCTTGACCGAAAAAATGTCTGTAGTACAATAACAACTCGCGTCGTAAACATTCGACGGCACATACTGGTCGGATAGCTCAGTTGGTAGAGCAACGGACTGAAAATCCGTGTGTCGAGGGTTCGAATCCCCCTCCGACCACCATGAATCTTAAAGCCTCCACGCTTGGAGGCTTTTTTCATGTTCTTTGGGATTTTCAAGTGAAGAAGGGTAAGCCTCCTGAGGGATCCCGCCAGCCAGCAATGGTCGGCGGGATTTCTTCTATGGTGGGGTTCTGCGCGTATTCGAAGGCAGAGTCGATCTTCGAAATCGCTCTCAAACTTGCCTTGAAGGGGTAGTGGTAAAGTTGTAGCATCAGCTGAAATGCTATTCGAGCTGTGCCAGTTTTGATCCGGCATTCAAATTCGAGAATAACTTTCTGTGTGTTCCTGTAGAGAGCGCAAGAAAAATAAGGAGTCTAATAATGAGCGAATCATGCAGCGATAACTGTCAGACCTGCGGAAAGACGTGTGCTGAGCGTCGCGAGCCACAGAGCATGCAAGCCGCGCCGAATCCTAGATCGAACATCAAGAACGTGATCGGCGTGGTGAGTGGCAAGGGCGGCGTTGGTAAATCGCTCGTTACTTCGCTGATCGCATCGGCGCTTGTGAAGCAGGGAAAGAACGTGGGCATCCTTGATGCCGACATCACAGGCCCTTCCATTCCTCGTATGTTCGGTATCGAAGGCAAGGCGATGGGATCTCCCGATGGCTTGCTTCCTGCGGTGGCAGCCGATGGCACGAAGGTCATGTCGACCAATCTGCTGCTTGAAAACGATACCGATCCGGTCATTTGGCGTGGTCCTATGATCGCTGGGGTGGTCAAGCAGTTTTGGAGCGATGTGGTGTGGGGTGATATCGATTATCTGCTCGTTGACATGCCTCCAGGAACGGGCGATGTTCCGCTCACAGTCTTTCAATCGTTGCCGGTCGATGGCATTATCGTGGTCACTTCGCCGCAAGAGCTGGTGGGCATGATCGTGGCAAAAGCAGTGAATATGGCAGAAGCGATGAAGGTTCCGGTGCTCGGCCTGGTCGAGAATATAGCCTATTTCGTATGCCCGAACTGCAACGAGAAACACTATCTCTTCGGCGAAAGCCAGGTGGATGTGCTCGCGCAAGAATATGAGATCGGCGCGACCGCTCAGATTCCCACGAATCCTACCATTGCCGCGCTGTGCGATGCGGGCAAGGTCGATCAGGTGGATTCTTCGTGGCTTGACGATATCGTGGCCGCCATTGTGTAGCGCCCGTGCTGCTACTTCGGTAAAATGAGGCAAACCAACCGAAACGGTTGATCCATCGATAGTTCGGGTAGGAACCTATGATTAATTTTGAAGCAGCTACGCCCGGTGCTCCGGCGCAAACGCTCATCGATGACCAGGTTGCGAGTCGTATTCACGCCAAGGACAGCAACCTTTTCAACTTCTCCGAAAATGCCCAGCTTTTCGCCCGTGATTTCATGGGCTGGACCACGCTGGCAAGTGAGCCGCCTCTGGCGCTTTCCGAGATTCAGAACTTCGCTGATTCCTTGATCGCACGCGGTCTGAAAACGGTCGTGCTCGTGGGGCAGGGCGGATCCACGCAAGCGCCCATGACGCTCACGAAGTACAACAAAGCGGATTCTTCGCTCATTTCGTTCAAGACCATCGACTCGGTTTCGCCGGTGCGTGTGCGTGCCATCATGTCGGAATGCGATCCGAAGACCACGCTCGTCATCCATTCTTCGAAATCGGGCAGCACGATCGAGCCGCACACCATCATGCAAGCGGTCATGGCGATCATGCGCGAGAAGCTCTCGCAAGAAGAGCTCTACAACCATCTGGTCGCTATCACCGACCCTGGTTCCGACTTGGAAAAGCGTGCGAAAGAAGAGGGTTGGCTGCGGGTGTTCACGGGCGAGCCCAGCGTAGGCGGGCGCTATTCGGCGCTTTCTGTGTTCGGCCTCTTGCCGGCTGCGCTTGCAGGCATCAACCTCAATGCGCTCATGCGTAGCGCAGCACGTGCAGAGATGCTGTGCAGTAGCGACAGCGTGGACAACCCCGCACTCGTGCTGGCATCCTTCCTTTACGAAAACTATGTGCAAGGACGCAACAAATTCGCGTTCCTCTCGCCGAAGCGCGGTCGTGTTCTGGGCCTTTGGATCGAGCAGTTGGTGGCAGAAAGCTTGGGCAAAGAGGGCGAAGGCATCCTCCCCAACATCGAAACCGATTCGCTCACGCTCTCCGAAGACACGAAGGACCGTACGGCGATCATCTATGAAACCAAGACTGACCTCTTCGACGAACGTCTGAATTACTATCAGTCGCTCGAGTTCTTGAATCCCGATATCCCGCGCATCACCTTCAAGGTCGAGAACGTTATCGATCTTGCCGGGCATTTCGTTATGTGGGAATACGCCATTGCCATGGTGGGCTACCTCATGGAGATCTGTCCGTTCGATCAGCCCGACGTACAGGCGGCGAAGACCGAAGTGCTGCGCATCTTAGAAGAGGGGGGCGAAGCGCCTCACTTCACTCAGAACGGTCTAGCGGGCGTGCCAGTTGGCGAGATCGAAGTGCACGTTTCCGAGGCGTTGGAAGACTCGCTCGTCGATGAGACGGTTTCGGGCGCGATCACCGCGCTTTGTCGCAGTATCGAGCCGGGCGATTACTTCTCGCTGAACGCCTTCTTGCCCTTCACGGGCGAAGGCCGTCGCGAAGCACTCGAAGAGATTCGTCACAGCATTGCGGAGCGCTGCCGCATCCCGTCTTGCTTGGAGATCGGACCACGCTACTTGCACTCCACGGGCCAGCTACACAAAGGCGGTCGCAACAACGGGGTGTTCCTCGTGCTTTCAGCAGATGAACCGCGCGATATCGAAGTGGAGAACGCGAAAGCCCAAAGCCTTGGCGAGCTCGAAAAAGCGCAGGCTATGGGTGATTTTTCCATCCTTTCATCCCGTGGTAGGCGGTGTGTCTACATCCATCTTCCCGACAATTCATCCGTTACGCTGCGCCTCCTTTCGAAGGTGCTGCGCAACGTGGTCGCACGCGTTACGGAGTAGTGAGCATGGCAGAGAACGAAGCGCGCGAAGCGCTCGATATTACGGTCAAAGGAGTAGTTCAAGGGGTCGGTTTTCGGCCCTTTGTCTTCAGGTGCGCACAGAAGTTCCACCTGACGGGTTGGGTGTTGAACGCGCTCGACGGGGTAACGATCCACGTCGAAGGTACGCAGAATGATCTCGACTGCTTTGCGATCGCACTCGTGCAAGAAGCGCCCGAAGCGGCCAATGTGAAAGAGCTTGAGCTCAACGAAGCGCCCGTTGAAGGCTTCGACGAATTCGAGATCCGCTTTTCGGATGATTCCGAAGCGAATGAGATCACGCTCGTTTCGCCTGATCTTGCCACCTGCGATGCTTGCGTGGCCGAACTTTTCGATCCCGAGAATCGCCGTTATCACTATCCGTTCATTAACTGCACGAATTGCGGTCCGCGTTTCACCATCATCGATGAGCTGCCCTACGACCGCGAACATACTTCTATGAAAGAGTTCACCATGGACGAACCTTGCCAAACAGAATACGACGATCCGATGGATCGCCGCTTCCATGCGCAACCCAACGCTTGTTTCAATTGCGGGCCACGTTTGGGCTGGATTGATGTGGAAGGCATGCTTCCCAATGAGGTCCAACAGCTTTCGATCGATAGCCTGGATTGGGCGTTTACCTCAGAAGATTCCGATGAATTCGTTGACGATTGCGTGAAGCTGCTCAAAGCAGGCAAGATCGTAGCCGTTAAAGGACTGGGTGGTTACCATCTGGTATGCGATGCGCTGAACGCTGAAGCGCTCTCCGCTCTGCGCGAACGAAAGCACCGCTATGGCAAGGCATTTGCGGTCATGGCGCACTCGACCGAACAAGCACGCGCCTATGCGCTCATCAGCAAAGCGGAAGAGACACAGCTTGAATCGAGCGCACGCCCGATCGTGTTGTTGCGCAAACGCAGCGATGTTGAGTTACCGCTTGATCTTGCGGGCGACCTGCCCGAGCTGGGCATCATGCTGCCCGCAACGCCGCTGCAGCATCTGATCGCACGCGCTTTCGATGGGCTGCTCGTTATGACCTCGGGCAACGTGCACGACGACCCGATCGTGATCGAGGAACACGAAGCATTCGAGCAGCTTGCGGGCATTGCGGACGCCTTCTTGGTGAACAATCGCGCCATCATCGAGCGCTTCGATGATTCAGTGGTGCGCGTGCTCGAGCCGGTTGGGGTGGATCCAGTGGTCCAGGTCATTCGCCGCGCCCGTGGTCTTGCGCCGGCGCCGATCAAGCTGCCTGCTCAAGTGCACGAGCTCGGCGAAGAATCTCCTGAGCTGTTGGCAGTTGGCTCCGAACTCAAGAACACTTTCACGATCACGCGCGGTGAAGAGGCGTTCGTTTCGCAACATCTGGGCGATATGGAGCATGTTGCCTCGTTCGACAACTGGCTCGAAACGAAAGATCTCTACGAGAAGCTCTTCCACTTGAAGCCCACCAAGCTTGCGTGCGATCTGCATCCTGAATACGTGCTCAGCAAATGGGCACGCGCGCAAGCAAGCGAACGCGATCTCCCGCTTTGCGAGGTGCAACATCATCATGCACACGTGGTTGCGGCCATGGCGGAGAACGAGCTCGAAGGTCCGGTCTGCGGTATCGCGTTCGACGGCACGGGCTACGGTGTTGATGGCGCGATCTGGGGCGGCGAAGTGCTGCTCTCGAATCTCACCACGTTCGAGCGCTTCATCAACGTTGCGTACTTCCCGTTGCCGGGTGGTACGCAGGCGATCCATCACACCGATCGCTGTGCCTATGGCGTGTTGTGGGCGTTCGATCTGCTTGAGCACCCCTTTGCGCAGGCTTTCTTCGCCGATCAGGAACAAGAGACCGAGCTCATGACCAAGATGATCGAGGGTGGCATCAACACCCCCTTCACTTCTTCGATGGGACGCCTCTTCGATGCAGCCTCAGCGCTTCTGGGTATCTGCAACGAGCCGCGCTACGAAGGCGAAGGTGCGATCCTGCTCGAGGCCGAGATCACGAAGGGTTTCGGCACAGACGCAGCTGCTGAACTGAAAACGCTCCTTGCTGAAGCTGAGAAAACGACCTCATCGCTTGCGCAGGAAGCGGTGGATCCAACGGCCGAGCTTGATGCGGTTGAGCGTTACCAGTTCGGCCTCATAAAGAACACTGCCACCGAGCAGAGCACCGCGCAAGACACGTCCGTGTTGCTGCTCGATCCTGCCCCCGTGTTCGAAGCACTGCTCGATGATCTGCAGGCAGGAGTCGATAAAGCCCTCATCGCGCGTCGTTTCCACGAAGCGGTGGTGCGCGCCATCCTCACAGCAGCAGAGACCGTGCGCGCGCTCTACGACATCAACATCGTCACGCTTTCGGGTGGAGTTTTCATGAACCGCTACCTGACCGAACGTGCCCTTTCAGACCTGCAGGCTGCAGGTTTCACCATCGCCCTCAATCGCGAGCTGCCGCCTAACGATGCTTCGGTCTCCTACGGCCAGGCTGTGATAGGATTGCACTCAAATGAGGGAGGTCAGTAATCATGTGTTTAGCGATTCCAGCCCAAGTCAAAGAGATCGATGAAGGCAATCTTGCCACGGTCGATATCCTCGGCGTAACGCGCGAGATTTCCCTCGACCTCACGCCCCAAGCGGAAGTAGGCAGCTATGTGCTCGTGCACGCGGGTTTCGCCATCGAAGTGGTCGATGAACAGTTCGCCCAAGAAACGCTCGATCTGGTGAAGAGCTTCCCCGAACTCGCCGATCTTGAAGGGGTCTAGTTCATGGACCTCTCTGTCTTCAAAGATCCCGCGCTTGCCAAAGGGCTCATCCACTCGATCGATTCATGGGCGCCTGAACAGGCAACGCTCATGGAAGTATGTGGAACGCATACGGTTGCCATCGCGCGCAATGGCCTGCGTGATCTGATGCCGAACGACACGAAGCTCGTTTCCGGTCCAGGGTGCCCGGTTTGCGTAACCTCCAACGAAGACATCGATACCGTTATCGCGCTCGCGCGCATCCCGAACGTGATGATCGCCACGTTCGGCGATATGACGCGCGTTCCGGGTTCTACCTCAAGCCTCCTCAAGGAACAGGCCGAAGGTCGCTCGATCAACATCGTCTATTCGCCGCTCGATGCGCTCAAGCTTGCTCAAGAGCACCCCGATAAAGAGATCGTGTTCGTAGGCGTTGGCTTCGAGACCACCACACCCCTTGTTGCTATGGCTATCAAGCGCGCCCAAGCGCTCGGCCTGAAGAACTTCTCAGTGTTCGTCGCGCACAAGAATATGCCCAATGCTCTTGAAGTGATCGTTTCCGATCCGGAACTGAAGATCGATGCGCTCATCCTGCCCGGTCATGTTTCCACGATCATCGGCACGAAGCCCTATGAATTCCTCGCAGAAAAATATGGCATCCCTGGCGTGATCACCGGTTTCGAGCCCGTTGATGTGCTGCAAGGTATCGCCATGATCATGCGCCAGCTTCACGAAGGGCGCGCCGAGATCGAGATCGCGTATTCACGCGGAGTCATGCGTGAAGGCAACCCGGTCGCGCTCGCTGCGATCGACGAAGTGTTCGACACGGTCGATGCTACCTGGCGCGGGCTGGGCGTGATCCCTGGTTCAGGCTATGCGATCCGCGAAGAGTTCGAAGACTTCGATGCGGTCAAACGCTTCCATCCCGAAGTGGAGCCCACGCAGAATCCAAAGGGCTGCCGCTGTGGAGATGTGCTTCGTGGCATCATGGCGCCAGACGAATGCCCGCTCTTCCGCAAAGTCTGCACGCCAGAGAATCCGGTCGGTCCGTGCATGGTCTCTTCGGAAGGCTCGTGCGCTGCCTATTATCGTTACTATTAAGAGCAGCTTCTTGAAGGGCAGTTGCGCAGCGCGCGCTTGCTCGGTCTATCCCTATCCGTTTCACTCGTTTGTAGCTCCACAGTTCTGTGCCAAGCCCGTATTTCTTGAACGCTTGTGCTTTCGCCCCAGTGCTTCTTAAAAGATGCTTACACTTTCCTGGTGCAGGCCATCCCTGCCGTTATAATCGGAAGAGCAAATCGCACGCGAAGGCAAACGGAGACATTCATGGAAGAAACCCAAAAGCAAAAGCTCGACCCGCGCATCAAGAATGTATGGCGCGTAAGCGACACGATCGCTCTCACGCTCATTTTCTTGTGTGTTTTCGCAGTTGGTGGGATCGCACTTCTTGTCGATGAGAGCACGTCTTGGTGGGCGGGTCCGTATTGTCTCATATCGTTCATCTGCTTCGTTGCTTTGCTCATCCTGTTTTGGGTGGTCATCACGCCGCTGCGCTACATTCGCTGGAGCTATGCCCTTTCGAAGGAATTCCTCGATATCATGCGTGGCATCATCGTGCGCAAGCACACCGTAGTGCCGTTCATTCGCGTGCAGAACACCGACACGCGCCAAGGTCCGCTTCTGCGCATGATGGGGCTTGCGTCGGTCACGATCTCGACCGCAGCTGGATCGATGGAGATCCCCGGGCTTCCCGCTGCTGAGGCTGAAACGCTGCGCGATCAAGCTGCCGAATTCGCTCGCCTTGCCAAAGAGGATGTGTAGCGCGTGGAATCTCCCAATACTCCTCCATCGAACGAAACACCCAAGCCGCCCGCACCTACGGGCGCGCCGGTGGCCATGCCTGCTCCCAAGCCCGCATCTGAGCCCGCGTCTGCTGCAGCACCAGTGAAGCATAAGCTCAATCACAGCTACGTTTGGCTCGGTGCTCTGCGCATCGTACCCTTTGTGTTCGTGGTGGCTATTGCCTCAGCAGGCGATGCACTCTTCGAATTAATCGACATCTATACAACGGGTGGTTCCATCCTTATCGTATTGCTAGCATTGATCGTTATCGTTCTTGTGGCCACCGGCATCGCGATGCTGGTGCGATTCATCAGCTACAACTACATCTGGTACGAGTATTCCAACGAAGAATTCAGCTTCTATTCGGGCATCATCTCGAAAAAACGCGCTCACGTTCCCTATCAGCGCATCCAATCGATCAATCAGAAAGCAACGCTGTTCCAGCGCATTGCGGGAGTTTGCACCGTGAGCATCGAAACAGCAGGTGGAGCATCGAACACTGCGATCACGCTTCCTTATATTGAGAAGTCGGCAGCTGAAGCGTTGCGCAAGGAACTCTTCGCGCGCAAGCAGTTCGCGCAGATGAAAGCTGCTGGCGTCGAGATTCCTGCGGGCATGACTACTGAACACGCAGCTGAAACGCTCGGCGCGGGCGCTTCGCAGAGCGCTACAACCACAACGCTCTCTGCTCCCACAGGCGCGCCAGCCACCACTATTCCTGCACCAGCGATTGCACCAACCATTCCAGGTGCGGATGAATACAATGCGCTCGACACACCTGCTCATCTGGTGAACGATTTTCGCGGGGTGTTCGGAGGCGATGCTATCGACACGGGTACCACCACCTATGAATATGGGCTTTCCAATAAGCAACTGGTGCTTACCGGCATGACCGGCAAGACTTCGGTAGTCGTGGTCTTCCTCTCAATATTCGCCACACTGAGTTCTGCCCTGTCGGGCATCGGCTATATGTTCCACACCTCTGAAGACGAAATGATCAGCACGGTCACGGGTTTGATCGACCTCATCCCAACCTCATGGATGGTCGGCGTTATCGTGAGCATCGTGGGTTCCTTCATTGCCATCATGCTCGTGGTCTGGCTCATCACCGTGGGTGGAGCTTGCCTTTCTTATGGCGGATTCCGTGCTCGCAGGCGCGGCGCACGCATCGAGACCGAATATGGCATCATCAACCACAACTTCAATGGCATCGATATCGATCGCATTCAATCGGTCGAGGTCAGCCAATCATTCTTTCAGCGTTTACTCAAATCCTGCACGCTTTCGCTCGCGCGTGTTGCAAGTGCTACCCAAGACTCTTCGGAGTCGTCTACGAAGAGCCAGGCGCGTCTGGTTATCCATCCGTTCGTCAAGCTCGATAAGGTCGACGAGATCCTTGCAGGGCTTTTGCCGGAGTGGCAAGATCTGCCCGCACCAGACAAGAAGCTTCCTGCGCGTGCGCGCCGTCGCGCCATCACGCGCCGCGCTATCCTGCAGGGCGGAGGCTTCTGGCTGGCCGTCTTCACCTTCATCACCATGTTCCTACTGGCGCTACCTCTGAACTTCGATCTCCTGTCGTATTCAGAGCTCAGCGATTATCTCATCTTCTACACCATGGCCGATGTCTTCGCGCGCGTGCTCTATGGCGTGGCGCTCTTGCTCTTCATCGTGGATATCGTGGGCGCGATCCTTTGGCATAAAGGCTCGGGCTTTGGTTACGACAGCACCTACGTGACGATCGAGAACAGCGGCATCAGCACCAACCGCACCATCACGCCGCGTACGAAGGTGCAGATGGCTTCTTTGCAAACGAATCCGCTTCAACGCAACAAGCAACTCACAACCATCATCGCTTTCACTGCGGCAGGCGTGGGTGCCTCCACGCTCAAACTCATTGATGCCGAACAAGATGAGGCATCTGCCTGGTTCTCCTGGTGCCATCCTGGCGGCAACAAAACGCAGACAGCTACCGAATCTTCTGTATCCTCGATGCAGTAGAATAGTGAAATGAGCCTGCAGTTGGAAGGGTGGCTCGGCACCATACGTGCTCAAAGCCTATTCAACCAAGATGCTAGATCCTAGAAGGAGCAGCAATGTCAAGCGCTATCGCACCATCGATGAAGACCAAGCCTCAGAAAGACTACACCCTAGGTGAAGAGATCTTCAATGCGGTCACGCATGGGGTAGGAGTCTTGCTTGCCATCGCAGCTATTCCGCTGTGCGTGGTGCAGGCGGTTACTCATGGTGGGGGATTGTTGCTCGCGGCGGCGCTCATCTATTCGATCACGATGGTAGTCGAATATCTCATGTCTACGCTCTATCATGCGATCGCAGTGCCGGCTGCCAAGCGAGTGTTCAAAGTGCTCGACCATTGCGGCATCTACTTATATATAGCTGGCTGTTATGCACCGTATTGCTTGGTTACGCTCATCAACAATAATGGCATCCCGCTCTGCATCTTCGTATGGGTCGTTGCGCTTGCCGGTATCGTTGCCGAAGCGTTCTGGGTGAATCGTCCGCGCTGGATCTCGGCCCTGCTCTATCTCATGCAAGGATGGGCAGTGGTTGTGTGCATCCCGGCGCTCTGGACGCTGCTCGACCCCATTGGATTCTGGCTGCTCGTGGTAGGCGGCATCTGCTATACGATCGGTGCTGTGTTCTATACCTGCACGAAAAAGAAGAAGTACATGCACTCGGTCTTTCACCTATGGGTGCTCGCTGGCTCTATCTTTCAGTTCTTTTCGATCTACTTGTTCGTGCTTGCCTAAGGAAGTGCGCATGAACTACGGAGAACTTGCTATAGGCTTCACCGCGCACGATTCGCTCATAAGGCGCTGATCTGCCGTTGTCAAAGGAACGCTCGATAAAGAATTGGTACCGCGATCCGCAAAATGCGGTGATCGGCGGGGTATGCGCCGGAATCGCAGAAAGCGCGAGCATCGATACGCTTCTTGTGCGGGTAACGGCCATTGCATTGTGCTTCGTGACGTTTGGTCTTGCGATAGTTCTCTATTTGGTGCTCTTTGCCATCTTGCCCATCAAGCCTTCAAGTGGATCGTTCATCGATCTCGAACCGAGCCGTGTCCAATCGGAGCGCTACCGCAGAGTGGTGAACCTGAGCAAGGATCATGTGCTGTCGGGCAAACCAGAGGTAAGGGTGTATGAGCAGAAGGCACCTACGCCTGCTGTCTTGCATAGCGAAGAGCCAAGCACTCCTTCATACCGCCTTCCCTTGGTATTCTTTGGTCTTGCGTTTCTCATCACGACGGTTGTGATCGTGGTGGCAACGCTTGCAGAAGAGGGTAGATCGTTCGTGAGCTTTCTTCCGCTTTATTGCATCCCAGCAGGCGTGTTCTTCCTGGTGTCTCCGAGCGCTCGTCGTACGATTCCTATACGTATCTGCATATTCTTGCTTTTCTGTGAGGCTTGCTGCGTAGCCCTGCCGTTCACCGTAGGACTGTACGATTTCCGGATTTTTTTCGTTCAGGCACCCACCTTCTTTGTATGGGTTGCTGCGCTAGCGCTATTGTCCGCCGCCATCATATTCGAGAATACGACTTGTTATGTTGGAGCAATTTTGCTTATCTTAGTGGCAAGTATCATTACTTTCTATGAGTTCGGTGTTTTGACGCTGCCTTCCTATGTCACGTTCGAGAATTTCAAATCGTTTATTGCGCTGGGCTTACTGTGATAAGCCCTGAAGAACGCTTTTGGATAAGTCCTATAGGAACTACCGTTCACCTCTATTCCCGATTTGTTCTCACTCTCGACTCACGCTATAATCGTTTCACGCTCTTAAGCATTACATGCAGTAATCGCGCTCCAATCCTAATCAACTGCATATCGTAAACAGGTTTCTTGCTCGTGTTCGCACGTGCAGGCTCAGGACTTGTTGTGTTTATTGGAGGCTTTTTGGCAGCAGCCAAAGTACATAGAAGAAGCGGGAATTTCCTTTCTCGGTTCGTGCTCTTCGGTTTGATAATGCTCGCAGTTGCCGGCATTATTTCTTTCTTTGCAGCAACGCAGGCGCAAGGCTATGGCGAAGTTGATTCCTCGACTATTGGAATTGGTGCATCCCAATCATCAAACGCCACTGCTATCGATTCGCAAACACGACTAGGTGTTTCCTCGAATAACGAGAACCAAGATAACGCCGTGAGTGAAGCTCTTGATCCGTCCGATGGCGCTCAGCGCTCCATCACGGTGAAAGACCCCGATCCGGTCATAGCAGCAGTCGCTGTTGACTATGCGAATCCGCAGGCAGTGGAAAAGGGAAATGCAGTTTGTACCCTCAACCCCTTGCCCACCGCCCCGCGGATCACGCCCGACTTCTCCGATGGTACCTGGTCAAGCGGTATTGCTTCGGCTTATAACGTTTCTACGAACGATAACGGTGCAGGCAAGTTCGGCGTTTCCACCACGGCTTCTGGTCGTCCGCTCGATGAAGGTAGTGTTACGGTCGCTGTGCCAGCCAGCCAGTCTTACCTGCTCGGTCGCGTGGTCGAGATCTGCTATCAAGACAAAGTCGTCATCGCAACGGTTACCGATACGGGCGGATTTGGCAAGTACGGTCGTTGCCTCGACTTAGCTCCTGGCGTTTATCATGCGCTCGGCGCAGATTCACCGAGCGACTGGGGAACACGCTCGATCCACTACCGCTTCCTCTAAGGAGCGTGCAGTATTTCGATCGTGTAGGGTCTTACTGATCGGGTACACGATCGTGTCCCAAGCGAAATTATCACAAGCGTCCACCTCGGGCGCTTTTTTGTTGAAGCACGGTGCAGCGGATGTTGTATGATTCTGATACTGAATAAATCGTGCAGGAAAGGAGCCAACAGGCCATGAGCAACATCATCGTGGTAGGTTGTGGTCGTGTGGGTTCTCGTCTTGCCCTCATGCTTTCCAATTATGAGAACAATGTTTGTGTGATCGACCGCGATCCGCGCGCCTTTGCTTCGCTCGGGCGCGATTTCAATGGCGCTACGTTCGCTGGTGTCGGCTACGACGAAGACGTGCTCATGAAAGCAGGCATCGATGAGTGTGATTTTCTTGCCGCGGTCACTCAAAGCGACAACGTGAACTTGATGGTGGTCGAAATCGCTCGTCGCCTCTACGATGTGCCGCATGCGGTCGCACGCCTTTACAATACGGGTCACGAACGTGCCTATTTGCAACTCGGTATAGACTACGTCTGTGGAACAGCGCTCGTTGCCGAAGAGATATTCTCGAAGATCTCTTCGGGATTGGGCGATCATATCACCACGCTGGGCGATTGCGAGGTTGTGCAGTTTGCGCTCGATCTCTCTCAAACGCGCTCCGACTATATCAAGGTAAGCGATCTTGAATCGCGTCATAAGATACGCGTCTGCGCCTTTGAGCGCGCTGATGGAGAGATCAGTTCGATCCCCACGCCAAGCAGCGTTCTCTACCATGGAGATACCGTGCTCGTTGCGCTGCGTCATGGCATGATCCCTGAAATAGCGAAGTATATGCAGAACTAGGAGCCTTCAATGTATTGCGTGATCGTTGGTGGAGGAATGGTTGGTGAATACCTTGCGCGCACGTTGCTCGCTGAAGGCTATCAGGTTGCGCTCATCGAGGGCGACCCTCAAGTTGCCACGCACCTTTCCGAAACGCTCGAAGGTCCCGTGCTCGTTATTCAAGGCGATGGGTGTGAGGTTGCACGCCAAGAGGATGCGGGCGTTCCTCATGCCGACATCTTCGTTGCTACCACCGGCCACGACGAAGACAATCTGGCTTCCTGCGAGATCGCCAATCGTGTGTTCGGTATCTCACGCGCACTTGCACGCGTGAACGATCCCAAGAATCTGCGCATCTTCCGTCGTCTAGGTATCGAGAGCATTTCATCCACAGCGCTTATCGCACGCATGATTCAAGAAGAAGCTGCTCTCGGATCGATGTCGGTTGCGTTCACGCTCACGAACGACCAAGTGGGACTTATCGAGATCAAAGTGCCCACCATGCGCAACCATGATAACGAGGAGGGCGTGGCAGCCTTCGATCTCGACTTCCAAGATGGCATCCGTTTAGTAGCCACTTCTCACAACGATGATATTCAGGTCGTGCGTCCCTCAACGCGCATCTATCCTGGCGATCAAGTGATCGTTGCAGCCGATACCGACCTGCTCGATGAAGCGCGCCGGGTTATTCGGTCGCTCTAACTATAGGCATCAGGTAGAATTAACCCTATCCGTCAAAGCTGCTCGCTCGCGACAGTGCGCACGAAAGGACATCCGATGATTGGTCGTTACACCCGCCCCGACATGGGAAAGATCTGGGAGCTTGAAAACAAGTTCGCCATTTGGAAAGAGATCGAGGTGCTTGCGTGCGAAGCGCAGGCTGAGCTGGGAAAATCCGGCATCACCAAAGAAGAAGCACAGTGGATTCGCGATCATGCCGATTTCACGGTCGAGCGCATCGACGAGATCGAGAAGGTCACCAATCACGATGTGATCGCTTTCACCACCTGCATGGCTGAATACATCGATGCCGATGTTCCCGAAGGGCAAGAACCGCCTTCGCGCTGGGTGCACTACGGTATGACCTCTTCCGATCTGGGTGATACCGCCTTGTCGTATCAGATCACGCAGGCATGCGACATCATCATCGAAGACATCAAACAGCTCGGCGAAACGTGCAAGCGCCGCGCTTTCGAATTCCAGAACACGCTCTGCGTTGGTCGTACGCACGGTATCCACGCTGAGCCCATGACGTTTGGCATGAAGTTTGGCAGCTGGGCCTGGGCGCTCAAGCGCGCGCTTGTGCGCATGGAGCAGGCTCGCGAAGTGGCAGCTACGGGCGCTATTTCAGGTGCGGTAGGTACCTATTCGAGCATCGACCCCTATGTTGAGGAGTACGTCTGCGAAAAGCTCGGCCTCACGCCTGACCCGCTTTCAACGCAGGTGCTCGCGCGCGATCGTCACGCTCAGGTTATGTCGGCGCTCGCGGTTACCGCTTCTACGCTCGAATCGATCGCGATGCAGGTTCGCCTGCTTCAGCAGTCTGACGTGATCGAAGCAGAAGAGCCTTTCACGAAGGGCCAGAAAGGCTCTTCGGCCATGCCGCACAAGCGCAACCCTATCACTGCCGAGCGCGTTTGCGGATTGGCGCGTGTGGTGAAGGCGAACGCTCAAGTTGCCTATGACGATATGGCGCTTTGGTATGAACGTGACATCTCACATTCGGGTGCGGAGCGCGTCGCACTGGCAGACAGCTTTATTGCACTCGACTATATGTTCTCCAAGATGCAATGGATGCTCGATGGATTGCAAACCTATCCTGCGAAGATGGAGCACAACCTTTGGCGCACGAAGGGTCTTATCTTCTCGTCGAAGGTGCTGCTCGCCCTCGTGGATACGGGTATTTCGCGCGAGGACGCTTATGTGATCGTGCAGCGTAATGCCATGAAAGTTTGGGAAGACATTCAGAATGCCGTTGATGGGCCTAGTTACCGTGAGCGTCTTGAGGCTGATCCCGATGCGCATCTCTCCAAAGAGGTGCTCGACGAGATCTTCGATCCATGGGATTTCTTGACGCGCAAAGATATCGTCTTCGAACGCCTCGAAGAGCTGACGTTCTAGGCGCTTGGTGCACCATAAAAGGGCACTTTCCAAAACGCCCCGTTTCGCTGTTCAAAGAGCTGGTAAATGCCAGCTCTTTTCATGCGCTCACTCCTGTGACAGTTTTATTGAATTGATTTTTGCAACACAGAGGGTTTTGAAAAGTACCCTTCTTTATGGCGCACCAAGCTCCAGAGATCACCGCTAGCTTTTCACGGCTTAAAACTACGATATCTTTGCGCATCTTTTGAATAATATAACGGGGCGTTTTAAGTACCCCTCCCGTCTACGCTGCGTTCGATATGCAAGAGAATGCTCGCTGGCACGTCTGCGCTGCGCTATATACGAGTAGTTGCTCAGAGTCATTTGCGTTTAAGCGCTGAAGGCGTCGCCAGGCTCTTTTGCCTTAGGCGTAAAGATGCGCATGAGTGCGTGATCGTGCTCTCCTTCAACGGTTGTGGTGATCTGGCTGAGCCCCACGATCGTTTTGCACGTACCTGCTGAAACAAGGTACTCCCCATAGGTGTCAGTGTTGTTGGGGATGTCGATCATGAAGAATGTCCGGCTGGCGAAATGAGCACCACAGATTGCACGCGCCGACTTCACCACAAACCAATCCCCGTTCCAAGCAGGCGTGGCAGAGGGCGTGCGACCGAAGCGGAACCACGGCAAATCGCTATAGTGGTAAGGCGTGACGGGCGCCATAGGCGTGTAGGTGCCCAAGTTCGAGATACCATCGCCATAGTTGTAAATATTATCGAGTGCGAACGCGAAGCCGCTCTTGCCATATCCCAGATTGCATGGGGTCATACGCTGGGGCAGGACCAACTCATCGGCCACAGAGAAATCGGATGCGTTTACTTTCGTGAGTTGGTAGTAAAGAGTCGAGGTATTCATGCGCGGAGCACATACCACCCCTTCGGGCACGCTCACGATCCTGCAACCGAAGGCATGAAGCGATTCGAGCACGGTCTCATAGTTGCTCTGTCCGAAATGGAGTGCGCGCAATTCAGCTTTTTCCTTGGCAAATTCGCCATTAGGATCGTGTATGACCTGCCAAAATGCAGAATTGTCGCATGCAGCGATGGAAGGGGTGACCCAATTGGCATCACCCTCATCGACGAGCAGGATATTCGAGAGCGTAGCGTTTTCGAGCTGCGCGGTGTAAATGCGCCAGGTGTTCTCGAAGATGTTGCACTCGGTCCATATGAGCCCTTCGGTACTGCAACGCACATCGTAGATATCGAATCCCTCGTCGAAGCCCTGCGGTTTCTTCATGATCTCTGCTAGGCTTGCCGATCCAAAATAGTAGAGACGGATGGTGTTGAGTGGATGTGAGCTTTCGGTCGGGCACAAGCAGGCTGCGACGGTGTTATTGTCTGCCCAAACAAGACTGCCGAAAGGCAGGTTCTGGGATGCCGAAAGCCTCCAGTAGTCGTCATAGGGCACTTCGGAGAAATCAGCCAACTCGGTAACGGCATCTTGAGGGACCGAAAGGCTCTCGACCGACGTATTGGTTGAGAAGGCGCTCGAAGCTGCACTGCTGATTCCTCCCACTGCTGCAATGCCGCCAATAACTCCGGCTCCGATGAGCAGGTTACGGCGAGTGAGCAGCACCTCGGGAGAGAAACGCCCTTCAGGGGTTGCATGTGCGCTGCCGCGTGCCTGTGCTGGACGAGAAAACGCCCCTTTCTTGCGCGTAGTGGGACGCACACGGGTGAAAGAAGAGGTGCTTCCTGGCGCATGAGCGCTTTTTGCCGCCCGACCATTTCGCTTGGTGGGGCGCGCTTTGGTGGTAGGAGTTTTGTTGCTGCGTTTTTGCGGCACGATGCGCTCTTTCATACCTGGATTTGTGTCAATGCGCCCCTGTTCGCTCAACAAGCTAAACAGGAAAAGACGCAGGGCTATTGTGACATTTGAGTGTCAATACATCGAGAGAAGATGCTAATTGCTACAATAAACCCAAATACAGAGTAACGCACACGCAGCGCTTATTCTCTTTGCGTTGCGGGTTTTTGAGCGTTTCCTTCAGATAAGGAGCACAATATGAGCAACGATACACGTCGCATTCTTCTCGTCGAAGATGAAAAGGCCATCCGTGATGCGGTCGCGGCTTATCTTCAGCGTGAGAACTATCAGGTGGTCGCTGTGGCTGATGGCCAAGAGGCACTTGAAGAATTCTCGCGTCACCATTTCGATCTGGTCATCTTAGACCTCATGCTTCCGCGCGTTCCGGGCGAGCGCGTTTGCCGCGTTATTCGCGATAATTCCGATACGCCCATCATCATGCTCACGGCAAAAGGTGAAGTGGAGGATCGCATCATCGGTCTCGAACTTGGTGCCGATGACTATCTGGTAAAGCCCTTCAGTCCGCGTGAGCTTGTTGCGCGCGTGCGCGCACTCTTGCGCCGCGTGCATTCTGAGGCTGAGCCGCAGCGTGAAGTGCTTGAGTTCGGTGAACTTACGATCGATATCTCTGGTCATAAGATTTTGGTGAACGATGAGGTCATCGATCTCACAGCGAGCGAATTCAAGTTGCTCACCACGCTTTGCCGTTATCCAGGACGCGTCTATTCGCGTATGGAGCTTGTGGAAAAGGTGCTCGGCTACGACTTCGAAGGATACGAGCGCACCATCGATTCTCATGTGAAGAACTTGCGTGCTAAGATCGGCGACAATCCGCGTAACCCCAAGTGGCTGCATACGGTTCATGGTGTGGGTTATCGTTTCGAAGATCCCACGAAAGCGAACCAATAAACCACTGCGCATTTGGCGCAATGGGTAACGTAGAGCACCATGGTCGAAGAGAACGTCGAATACGACGAATCCGGCGAGACAAAGCAGAAGAAGGGCGTTTCCTTTACGGCGCGCATTACGCTTTCGTTCGCAGCCATTGCCCTTATGACTGCACTCGTTGCGGTAGGCATGCTCTCGTTCGTATGGGAACAATATTTCCAAAGCTATACACGCGAAAATATGGAGAACCTGGCCGAATCGGTGGCAGGGTCGATCGCCCAAAGCTTTGAAACCACACCTAATGACTGGTATAGTGGCGCACTCGCCGCAGCTAATTCTGCTGCTGCACTCTACGATACGGTCAGTATTCAAATCGTTTCCGCCGATGGGTCGGTGGTGTACAACAGTGGTGCGCATGCTAATTTCATTAGCCCTTCGCTACCTGAAAACGAGCGTAATACTGCTTCTGCACCGATCGTAGTCGACGGCGAACAAGTAGGTACGGTGTTCGTGCGAGTGTTTGGTTCCCAAACACTTCTCACGCAAGCCGATCAAGATTTCCGCAACAAATCCTATCAGGCGATGATCTTTGCTTCGCTTTTCTCGGTATTAGTGGCTATTCTTGCTGGATTCATCCTGGCACGCTTGCTTTCGCGTCCGATCAATTCCATCACGAATGCAGCACGCGCTCTTAAGGAAGGCAACTATTCAGCACGCACACACATGGTGGGTGATGATGAAATTGCACGTTTGGGCAAGACCTTCGATCAGATGGCCGATTCGGTTGAGGCGAACCGCGACATGGAGCGTCGTCTGGTCACTGATGTCGCGCATGAACTTCGCACACCGCTCATGGCTATCCAATCCACGGTTGAAGCTATGATCGACGGTGTATTCGTTGCTGATGAAGAGCGTCTTGAGACGCTCAATTCCGAAGTGAGGCGCTTGAGCCGTTTGGTCGACGCGCTTCTGAAGCTCTCGCGTTTGGAGAACCGTGCAAATCCGGTTGAATTCTCAAAGGTCGATCTGGTCGAGATGGTCGACACAGTGGTTGCAACCCACCAGACTTATGTTGAAGAATCTGGTCTCGAATTTACGTATCATCACGATCCATATGTATATGTTTATGGTAATGCTGATATGTTGCGCCAAGCTACGGCGAATCTTATTTCGAATGCTGTACGTTATACCCCTGAAGGGGGCTCGATTCGCGTGTCAGTCACGCAGGGCGAACTCATGGGCACGATCGTCGTGCAAGATACCGGTATCGGCTTCACCGACGAAGAGGCGAAGAACGTCTTCTCACGTTTCTGGCGTGCTGATGCAGGTCGTACGCGGGAATCGGGAGGCTTGGGCATCGGCCTTTCAGTCGTAAAAGAGATTGCCGATCGCCATGGCGGATGGGTGCGCGCAGAAGGTAAGCCCAACGAAGGTGCACGTTTCACTATCTATATTCCGCTTTACAATCGCACCATGCAGATGCGCAAAGGCAAATCCAAGCGCCTCGGAAATTAGCCAAGCTAAAAGCGCAGGCGGCATGGCGCACGGTCAGGCCTTGTGTGGCATTCGCGAAAAAACCCTCTACAAAAATGCGGAAAATCGTACCTGTACTCCCGAAGGCGGGCGAAATGTTCCATAATAGAGACTTACTGAAAATTGCGTTTTGCCGTACAGGTTCTTCTTGGTGCGGCACTCAGAAAGGATCGACATGCAAGGAATCGATATCAAGCCCGATGCTCAGGGTAAAGTGCGCGATCTCTACGATCTGGGCGACAAACTCCTGCTCGTTGCGACCGATCGCATTTCTGCATTCGACTATATCCTCAAAGACGATATCCCCTATAAAGGTCAGGTGCTCACGCAGCTTTCCTGCTTCTGGTTCGAGCTGCTTGCCGATGTGGTGGAAAACCATCTCATCTCGGCAGATGTGGCCGACCTGCCCGAAAAGTTCAAGCCCTATGCCGATTATCTAGCAGGCCGTTTCATGCTCGTACGCAAGGCTGAGATGTTCCCGGTCGAGTGCATCGTGCGTGGGTATCTCACCGGTTCAGGTCTGAAGGACTACGAGAAGACAGGTGCAGTTTGCGGCATCGAGCTTCCTGCAGGGCTCGTGAATTCTTCGCGCTTGCCTGAGCCCATCTTCACGCCTTCTACGAAAGCAGAGATCGGCGATCACGACGAGAACATCAGCTTCGACAAGACGGCTGAGCTCATCGGTCTTGAAGACGCCAACGCTATCAAGGATCTCACGCTTGCAATCTACGACCGTGCTGCCGAGCATGCACGCGAGCGCGGCATCATCATCGCCGATACGAAACTCGAATTCGGCAAGGTGGATGGCACGATCATCTTGGGCGACGAAGTGCTCACGCCTGATTCGTCGCGTTTCTGGGCGGTCGATACCTACATCGAGGGCACCGAGCAGCCGAGCTTCGACAAGCAGTTCGTGCGCAATTGGCTCAATGCCAACTGGGACCGCAGTGGCGAACCGCCGCATCTGCCCGAAGATGTGATCAAGGCTACCAGCGAAAAGTACATTCAGGCTTACGAGAAGATCACGGGAAAGACCTTCGTAGCCCAGTAACCTATCATTTGCCGCCGAACCAGGCGCCCATTCCCATCAGGAACCCGATCGCTCATCCGATCGAGCAACACCAAAAGGAGAACATCTTTCCATGTCACAGCGCAATCCTCTGAACGACCGCTACCAACAGCGCGAAGGCGGCAAAACGCGCAAGTCAGCCGCTTCCGCCAAACCAGCAACAAAAGCCGCATCTTCGGTCTATATCGCCGACCCGAACGCAAAGCCGAAGAAGAGCTTCTTCGATCGCTTCAAGGGCAAGCAAGAGCCAGAGAAGAAGTCGAGCAAATCCAGTGCGCAAGCCGCTGAGGCAACCGAGCAACCCAAGAAGAAGGGTGGCAAGTGGACCCTCAACGACATGGAAGGGTCCGAGGCCATGGAATCCATGGAAGGCCTTTCAGAGGAGACCAAGAAAGCTGCCCGTGCGAAGTACCTCAATCCTGGTACGAGCGAATACAAGAGATGGCGTATGCTCTGGTGGATCGTCATCATCTGCGGTATCTGCTCGCTCATTCCGCCGGTCATGTTGCCTGAGTACTTCATCGACAACGGGGACCTCTCCCTCATCTTCTTCGGTTTGGGCTATGCCTTCCTGATCGCCGCCGTTGCGATCGATGCGATCAAGATCCGTCCGCTGCGTAAGGCCGCACGCGGTGGCAGCATCAAGGGCGACCGCTCGAAAGAAGCAACGGCCGCACGCAAGCAAGCGAAGAAGGAAGCGATCGCGAAAGAGGAAGCGAAAGCTGCTAAAAAAGCTGCTCGAAAGCGTTAATCTAACTTATGCGATTCGTTTCATGGAATGTGAACGGCCTGCGGGCCGTCATGAAAAAAGGCTTTCCTGCGGTGTTCGACGAGCTGAATGCCGACGTGTTCGCGCTTCAAGAGACCAAGCTGCAGGAAGGGCAGATCGATCTTGATCTGCCAGGATATACTCAGTCTTGGAGCTATGCCGAGCGCAAGGGCTATTCAGGCACGGCGGTCTTTTCCAAAGAAGTTCCTCTCCAGGTCATTCATGAGGTAGGCGTTCCTGAGCTCGATACGGAAGGCCGCGTGGTCATCTGCGAATTCGAGCATCTGTGGTTCGTGAATGTTTACACCCCGAACTCTCAAAACGAACTAGCACGTATCGATCATCGCATGCACTGGGATGATGTCTTTCGCGAGGTATGCCAAGGTCTTGAGCAGGGTATCCTGCCGGATGGCTCGAAGGGCAATGCGAAACCAGTGGTGATGTGCGGTGATTTCAACGTGGCTCATGAACCGATCGATCTGAAGAATCCGCGCACCAACGTGGGCAACCCCGGTTTTTCGGACGAAGAGCGCGCAAAGTTCACAGCACTTCTGGAGGCAGGCTTCGTTGACACCTTTCGTAGCTTGCATCCTACCACCGAAGGGGCCTATACCTGGTGGAGCTATCGTTTCAATGCGCGTGCCAACAATGCAGGGTGGCGCATCGATTACTTTCTGGTGAGCCAGGCGCTCGAGCAGCGCGTGGTCATGTCATGCATTTGGCCCGAGATCATGGGAAGCGATCATTGTCCGATCTCGCTTGAGTTGGACACCGAAGGCTGGGAGAAGCAAGGGGTTTCACGCATGATAGAGCGGCGCAAAGCATAAGAGTAAAGCCGAGCGTCGTTGTTCGAATGGCATATAGGAATACGAAAAGGCAGGCAACGAAACGCGTTGTCGGCATGAGGATAAGAGGAATCACATAATGGCAATGGACATGGACAAGATCGAAGAAGGCGTCAAACTCATCCTTGAGGGTATTGGCGAAGACCCGCAGCGCGAAGGCTTGCAGAAAACCCCCGAGAGGGTAGCGCGCATGTATGCGGAGTGTTTCGCAGGACTTGAGGAAGACCCTGCGGTTCATTTCGAGACCACCTTCGATGAGCACTCTCAGGAGCTTATCCTGTTGCGCGATATTCCGTTCTTTTCCATGTGCGAACATCATCTGGCACCGTTCTACGGCACGGCGAACATCGCCTACATCCCTGCCGCCGATGGTCGCATCTGCGGGCTTTCCAAGCTTGCGCGCTTGGTGGAGGTCTTCGCGCGCCGTCCTCAGGTGCAGGAGCGCCTTACCTCGCAGATCGCTGATACGCTCATGCGCGAACTCGCGCCGCAAGGAGTCGTGGTCGTCATCAAGGCCGAGCATATGTGTATGAACATGCGTGGCGTGAAGAAGCCAGGTTCGAAAACGGTCACGCGTGCGGTGCGTGGGCTCTTCGAGCAGGATGCAACGGCGCGTGCCGATGCGCTTGCGCTCATGGGCGAGTAGGGGTGCGTAACTTCTGCGAATAAGAAGACGCGTGCACGTGGAGGCGTGTTCATGCGCTACTATAGCGTTAACACAAAAGACGGCAGCACAAAGGTCGCCCGTCTTGATCGAAAGGATGCGCAATGCGCTGTGTAGTCTCTGTTTTGGGTAAGGACCGCTCTGGTATCGTAGCGGGCGTTTCGAGGGTGCTCGCTGAAAAAGGTGCGAATATCGACGATATCAGCCAGACGATTCTCGACGAGATCTTCTCGATGACCATGCTCGTCACGCTCGATCCGGCTGTGGCCGATTTCAATGCTGTGCAGACCGCGCTCGATGGTCTCGCTGAAGAACTGGGCGTTCAGATCATCATACAGCGTGAAGATCTCTTCCAGTTCATGTACAAGATCTAAGTCATTCTAGGTATTCAATGTGCTGGTCGCCATGCGACTGGTAGAACTTCGTAGGAGGAACCATGCAAGAGGTCATCGTCAATGTTCTCTTTATCGCTGTTCTCGTCGTACTCGCAGGTACGCTGTTCTTCGATGTGAGAAAGAAGCGCAATCGCATGAAGACAGCCGAGCGTGAGGGCGTCGAACTTGCTGCTGACCTGAATAGCAAGCTGCCGGAGGGCTACGTGGTCCTGAAGGATCTCTATATTCTCACGAAGTTGGGTCGTTCGCGCATCGACTACGTCATCGTTTCTCCCCAGGGAATCTTCGCGCTCGAGTATCGCGAGCTCTATGTCTATATCAACGCTGATGAGGAAGGCAGCCGCTGGACGTTCGCACCCGGCATCAAGGGCAAGCCATTCACGAGCCCGCTCTATCAGTCGAAGGTTCATCTCCACTGCATCAAGGAGCTCATCGGTGATAAGCCGGGCCTTAAGTGCTATCCCATGGTCGCGTTCCCTACGGTTGCCGAGATCAAGCTCAAGAACCCAAGCGACGAATGCTTCGTTGGCTTGGTCCCCGAGGTCATCCCCTTCATCGAAAAATGGCAGGGCGAGCCATGCCTGAGTGCTGAAGAGGTGGCGGCGATCGTTGAACTGTTGAAGCTCAACAGCGAAAAAGTTCATGAAATGGAAAAGCCTGAGCCTGCGAAAGAGATTCCCGAAGAATACAAAGCCTTCATCCCCGCCGACTTCCGCGATCCTGAAGAAGACGACGAGGATGAAGAGTACGAAGATGAGGACGAGGTAACCGAAGAAGATCGCTTGCCCGAAGCGCAAGAGACTCAGGATGAAGCAGGGAGTGCGGCAGCTTCCGATAACGTCCAAGTCCAAGCTTCCTCTGCGGATGCCGATTCCGACACGCAACAGAAGTAGTGTGCAAGAAAGCCATGGCTACGTCTGAACTCAACCCTAATGAAATGGGCATCTCGCATGCCCTCGAAGCTGCGCGATCGTTCGGTGAATTCGTCGACACGATCGCAGCATTGCGCCGTCCAGATGGATGTCCGTGGGATCGCGAGCAAACGCATGCCTCCATCGCTTCGAATATGCTCGAAGAAGCCTATGAAGCGGTCGATACGATCGAAGCGAACGATACCGAGCACCTCTGCGAAGAGCTGGGCGATGTGCTGTTGCAGGTAGTCTTGCAAAGTCAGATCGCAGCCGATGAAGGCGAGTTCACTATCGACGATGTATGTCGCGCGGTCAACGCGAAGATCATCCGTCGTCATCCGCATGTGTTCGGCGAAGCGCAGGCGGGCGATGCGAATAGCGTGCTCGATATCTGGGATAAGATCAAGCTCTCCGAACGCGCGCAGGCTGCGCAGGATGCCGCTACATCGGGTGAGGCGAAGGGGCAAAAGCCCGAAAGCATCCTTGCGAGCGTGCCAGTTTCATTTCCTGCGCTCATGCAAGCACAGAAGATCTCACGCAAGGCAGTTGCTGCCGGTTTTGAATGGGATTCCGTGGCGCATGTGTGGGAAAAGGCTCACGAGGAAGCACGTGAGTTGCAAGAAGCCTATGCACGCGCGCCAAAGTCGGAGAATGGCAAGATGCTCAAGAACACGCCTGAGTTTCATGAGGCCGAACTTGAAATGGGAGACGTGCTCTTCTCGCTCGTGAATGTGGCGCGCAAGATGGGTATCGATGCCGAAGGCGCTTTGCGGGCAACATGCACGAAGTTTCGCAATCGCTGGGAAGCCATGGAAGATGAAGCGTTCGATCAAGGCGTCCAGCTCGAAGAGCTTCCTATGGAAAAGATGCAGGAACTTTGGGATAAGGCGAAGGCAGCCGAATAAGTCGCTGCGCAGTAAGCCCAAGGGTTCGCTGAAGGCCAACGGCAAGGGCAGCACCCTAAACAGAAGTTTTTACCTCTCCCGTTTTTGGTGGTTGACACTGCGTTGCTCTATTGAGAAAATAACCAATGCTGCAAAGCTTACTGCTTGCAACGATATGCGCCCTTACCTCAGCTGGATAGAGGGACTGACTACGAATCAGTACGTCGGGGGTTCGAATCCCTCAGGGCGCACCACTTTTGAACTTGTAAAAACCCTGCTCGTGCGGGGTTTTTCTTTTTTTAAGTACCAGCTCGTTCTAGGTGCGAATGGCAATGAACCTACTAAAGAGGGGTATCAGAGCCAGCTAAGAGCGAAAAACAATACGACAGAGAATAACAATAGAGCATAGAAATGTGCTCTGTGCGCGCTGTCCTTAGTGATGCTTACTACCCGAACTTATATCACAACAAAAGCAGATCGCATCAATCAGAGCAGTTGCGATTTCATTAGCATGTTCAGCATCAAGACCAGAAACATTCATCACATAGGTTGGTTGCAGTAATGAGTTCTCTTGGCTATGCGTAGTAAAAGAGAGACGCGGACAAAGGCGCTCTTCTACTATTGGAGAAAAGCAATATTCGTCAAGTTTTATCAACTTGATGCCTCGTTCAAGGCTGGCGTTCTCAAACGGTGTTGCCGAGCAAGCCCCTGCGGGCAGATCGACTTCCATCAAGAAATGTAATCCACTGCCGACCCCTTTGAAACGCACGTAGTTTCCTGCTTCGCTTGCCATGATCTTTGCGACCAAGGAGTCTTGTAGCCGTCGATACGCAGTCCGTTGGCGGTTCACATGACGCTCGTAGTCGCCAGAAGTGATGAAGCGCGCGAGCTCAAGCTGTTCGAGCGCACCGACCATGCAAGCACGTGCCATAAAGCGTTCGTTGAAAACAGAGAGCAGCTGTGGCGGCAACACCATATACGCAATGCGAAATACACTCCCCAAGCTGCGGGTGAAAGTGTTCATGTAGATCACCGATCCCTGAGTGTCCTGCATGAAGAGCGGAGGGATCGGTCGTCCACGCATGCGAAATTCGCTATCGTAATCATCTTCGATGATATAGCGCTTCAAAGGGCGGTCTTTAACATCTGGCCTTTCTGCGTTGCGAAAAGTGTCTTGCTTGCTTGCTTCGCGAGCCCAATCGAGCAATTCATGACGCCTTACCGCACTCATCACGCTCCCGGTGGGAAATTGATGAGCAGGAGAACAATGGGCAATGCTCGCCTTACTTGCTCTAAGCGTCGCAACATCAAGCCCGCTTTCATCGACAGGGATGCCAACAACGTGCGCACCGCTCAGTTCGTAATGTGTGCGCAATGCAGGGTAGCCAGGGTTCTCTACTGCAAAGGTACGCTCACGTCCAAGAAGTTGCACTAACACCCCGTAAAGGTCCTGCGCCCCAGCTCCGATGACGATCTGCTCGGGCGAAGCCTCCAACCCGCGAAAGTGAGCCAAATGCTGAGCGATCGCAGCGCGCAATTCTTCTGACCCACGGTTGTCGTGCGCAGTTCGAAGAAGCAGACCTTTCGAAGCCTCGCTGAGCGTGCGTCTGACCGTTTTTGCCCAAATATGAAAAGGAAATTGATTGCCTGATCGGTCGTTTCCTGAAAAATCAGCGAGCAAAGGTGTTGCTTGGATCGAAGGAACGGAAGAAACGCTCAATCGGACCGGATCGATCTGCCTGGCGGCCGCTTCGGCATTCAGCTGATGCTCGATTTGTTCGCTACCTGCGCTCATGTCGTGCGCTTGAACAGAAGGAAGCTCGTTCACGAAATACCCGCGGCGCTCTTTCGCTTCAATATAGCCCTCGGCAGCAAGTTGACGGTAAGCGCTTTCGACCGTGATGACGCTGATTCCGAGGTGCTGGGCAAGCGTTCGCTTTGAAGGGAGCTTGCTGCCCGCATCAAGACGGGCCAGTTCGATATCTGAGCGAATCGCCTGGTAGAGCTGTTCGTAGAGACTACGGGAATTCTTCGCATCAAGTTCGTACGTCAACATAGCGTGCTCATTCTCTTTTGCTCACAGGCATTCTCAAAGAAACTGGTCTTAATAAAAACATCGATTTTGGTCATTTCGATATGACCATCATCACTTTACCATGGCAGAGACAACGAAGACACCTCACAGCTTAAAGAAGCTATGAAGAGAAGAAAAGGAGTTCGGCCATGAGCGTTGATCAAAAGGACGGCACCTGCTCTTGCGAGAGCACGCAGGAACGTGCCAAGTTGAATAAGCAGCTTGCGCAGATGCTGAAAGGTGGCGTGATCATGGACGTCACGACACCAGAGCAGGCACGGATCGCTGAAGAAGCGGGCGCTTGCGCAGTTATGGCGCTCGAGCGCATCCCAGCCGATATCAGACTTGCCGGTGGCGTTTCGCGCATGAGCGATCCGAAGATGATCAAGGGCATCCAGGAAGCGGTGAGCATTCCGGTCATGGCGAAATGCCGCATCGGACATTTCGCGGAAGCGCAGATCCTCCAAGCGATCGACATCGACTACATCGACGAATCGGAAGTGCTCTCGCCAGCAGATGATACCTATCATATCGATAAAACGCAGTTCAGCGCTCCCTTCGTATGCGGCGCACGCGATCTGGGAGAGGCGCTTCGTCGCATTGCCGAAGGTGCCGCAATGATTCGCACGAAGGGCGAACCCGGCACGGGCGATGTGGTCCAGGCGGTGCGCCACATGCGCAAGATGAACGCGGAGATCCGTCGTGTTGCCGCGATGCGAGGCGACGAACTGTTCGAAGCGGCGAAACAGCTTGAGGTTCCCCTGGGCTTGCTGCGCCAGGTGCACGACACCGGTCGCCTGCCTGTGGTCAACTTCGCCGCGGGTGGTATCGCAACGCCAGCTGACGCATCACTCATGATGCAGCTGGGCGCTGAAGGCGTGTTCGTTGGTTCGGGTATCTTCAAGTCGGGTAACCCTGCGAAGCGTGCAGCAGCTATCGTACGTAGCGTTGCGAATTACCAGGATGCAGAGCTCATCGCCGCGCTTTCTGAGGATCTTGGCGAAGCGATGGTGGGTGTGAACGAAGACGAGATCGCCCTCATCATGGAAGAGCGCGGCAAATGAGTGCAGAACCAAAGGGTGTCCCGCGGCAGAATGCGAGGATAGGTGTGCTTGCCGTTCAGGGCGATTTCGCCGAACATGCCGCCAGGTTGCGTGCACTCGGCTGCGAGACCATCGAGCTTCGTTGTGCAGCCGATCTTGATACCGCGCCCGATGCGATCGTGCTGCCTGGCGGCGAATCAACGGTGCAAGCGGCGCTGCTCGAAGAGTTCGCTATGGCAGGCCCGATCAAGCGTATGATCGAAACGGGCACGCCGGTGCTCGCTACGTGCGCGGGTCTGATCCTCCTTGCACGCGAGGTTGAGCACGCCAACGGCAGGAGTGATTCTCGCGCTCCCTTTGAACGCGCGGGTTGGGCCCCAGGCGCGATCGGAACGTTGCCCGTCCAGGTGAGGCGCAACGCCTATGGCCGGCAGCTGGCAAGCTTCCATGCAGAAGCCCCGCTTCGTTCTAACAAGGAAGGCGGAGATGTGGCACTCAACATCCCGCTCACGTTCATTCGCGCCCCCCAGATCGTGGCAACTGGCGAAGGGGTGGAGACCTTGGTGAGTGTGGACGAAGCGCCGGTAGCGGTGCGCTTCGGCAATCAGATCGGCATAACGTTTCATCCTGAGCTCGATGAAGACAACACGCTCTACCAGCTCTTTCTTGGTTTGATCGATGCGCATGTTTAAGTTCTTTCGAGAGCACCAGCGAGAAGATGGTGCTCTCGGATAGTCTGCATGGGTGCGTGCGGGGATTGCAAAAGGCAGAGCATCCAGATGGCAAGAGTTCATCGCGCATAACAAATTTCTGCTGCGCAACCTATCCCATGATAATATTTTGCCTGGTATTGAACCCAGGGAGGCCTCATGCAGTACAGCTACAACATCATCGTTGTTTCTCCGTGCGAGATCACGGCCGATTTTGCCAAAGCGAACCAGCTCAAAGTCCTCCATTTCACCTATACCGAAGGCAACGGAGACGAAGGCTTATGCGGGGTCGACGACCTGTTCGTCTCGCGTACCGCTCACGAATTCTATGAGGCGATGCGCAACGGCGCAGCTCCGCAAACGAGCCAGCCTTCCCAGCATGAGTTCGAGAGCGCGTTTCGCGAAGCCATCGAGTCGGGCATTCCAGCAGTCTATCTTGCATTTGATTCAGGTATTTCGGGCTGCTACGAAGGTGCTTGCATGGCGCTCGATCGTTTGAAGGACGAATACGGCGCGGAGAACGTTGCAGTGCATATCGTCGACACGAAGCTTCCCGCCACGCCGCTCAACATGCTCGTGTGGGAGGCAGTTCGCCAGCGCGAAAAGGGAATGCCGCTCGAGCAGATGATAGCTTGGGCAACCGAAGCTCATAACTATATGCATATTCATTTCATGGTGGACGATCTGAAAGCGCTCGCGCGAGGAGGCCGTATTCCCTCAGGTGTTGCCGTGGTGGGAACGAAGCTTGACATCAAGCCGATGCTCACGGTCTCTCTCGACGGCAAGCTCGAGTTGAATGGCATTGCGCATGGTCGCAAGAAGGGCATCCGCCGCATGGCCGAAAACTATCTTTCCCTGCATGATCCTCAGGTGGCAGTGTGTTCTATCGGTAACGCCGATTGCTACGAAGACGTTGAGAAGCTCGAAAAGGCCATCAACAAGCATTCAGAGACACCAGCGTTCTTCCTGGAGTCTTCGTGCGGACCTACCATCGGCTGCCATGTGGGACCAGGCTTCTTATCGTGTTGCTTCTGGGGTGCTGATCGTCGCAAGGAAGCATCGCCAGCGAAGTATTTGAGCGACAGCATGCAGCTAGGCGTCTAAGTAATGTCTAGGCATCTCGTTATCCGTCGGTCGATCGAGCCACGCGTCGCAAAAGAGTTTTCTTTCGTCAAAAAGAGCACCCAGCCTTATTCGCTCGGTCTGTTCTTCACGACCAAGCCTCCTATGAACAGGAGAATGAGAGCTAATCCGCCAACCAGCGAAGGCCAAGGTGAGAGGCTCAACCCTGCAACAAGATATCCAACCAAGCAAATGCCCGCCACCAAGCTCGCGTAAGGCAGCTGCGTGGTAACGTGCGCTAGGTGATTACAGCTTGCGCCGGCAGACGAGAGGATCGTCGTGTCCGAAATGGGCGAGATATGATCACCATAGACCGCGCCAGCAAGCGTTGCGCCGATCGTGAGCAGGTAAAGCGGGCTTTCGGGCGTGAACACGCCGATTACGATCGGAATCACAAGCGCGATCGTTCCCCAAGAAGTACCCATGGCGAACCCGATGAATGCTGAAGCGATGAAGATCACTACAGGGAGGAACTGCAGCGCGAAACCAGCGGAATCGAGCAAGCCAGCGATGAAGGTGCCGGTGCCGAGCATATAGCGGCAGCAACCCCCTAACGACCAGGCAAGCACCAAGATCATGATGGCTTCGACCATCGAGCGAACGCCTTCCGATGCGCCGGTGATGAAGCTCGAAAGGTTCAGCAGCTTGCGCGGCAGATAGAGCAGCGCTGCAACTACCAGCGCAACCACCGAACCGATGCACAGACCCATGATGGGGTTTTCACCCATGGCAGTCGCGAAATCGATGCCCTGGAAGAAGCCGCCTGCATACATCATGCCCAGGATCGAGAAGATGATGAGCACGAGGATCGGCACGATCAGGTCGTAGACGCGTCCGTTGCGCGCGATGTGGAGCTGGTCGTAGGCATCCAGTGCTTCACCCGCCATATCCTGTAGGCGTACGTTGTCTTCAAGCGTCTCATCGATGTCTTCGCGCACCGCACTCGAACTGGGCGCGAGCGATTCTTCGGCGGCATGCTTGATGCCTTTGCGCGGCTGCTTGAAGCGCGTCTCAAAGGCTTGTTGTGCGCGCTTCATCGGACCGAAATCGCGCCCGCAAGCGCACATAGCGAACACGAACACGATGGTGAGCAGCGCGTAGAAGTTGTAGGGGATCGAGGCTACGAAGGTGTTGAAGCCGTCTTCGCCCAAATAGCCGCCAACCGCTACGGCCCACGACGAAACCGGCACGATGATGCAGATGGGGGCCGCGGTCGAATCGATGATCCATGCCAGCTTCTCGCGACAGATCTTGAAGCGATCGGTCACGGGGCGCATCACGCTACCTACCGTTAGGCAGTTGAAGTAGTCGTCGACGAAGATGATCACACCCAGAAGCGCAGTGGCGATAGAGGCAATGCGTGGATTCTTGATGCGCTTCACGGCCCACTTCGCATATGCGATCGATCCGCCCGCCTTCGTGATGAGCATCGTGAGCGCGCCTAAGAGCGCCAAGAATAAGATAAGACCAGCATTTGCCGAGATCTGCTCGATGAAGATGTTCGGCAGCAGGCACAGCCCGTCGATCGTTTGTTCAAGACCTACACCAGCCAAACTGAATTGGTAGATGAGCAGCCCAGAAACGATGCCGATAAGGAGCGAAGAATAGACTTCCTTCGTAATGAGTGCAAGCGCGAGTGCGAGAAGCGGCGGAACGAGCGACCACGCACCTGTGTCGAGTAAAACGAACCCTTCCATATTGGTGATTCCGATCTGCTAGTCGAAGGTCACGCCGGGCGCATACAAGAAGCGCGGCTCGATGATGTTCTTACGAATGTAGTGCAGCGTTTCAGCCTCGCCATGTTCGGCAAGGTGTTCGAGCAAGACGAGCAAGAATGCGGCCGAATCGGGATGGATCTCGATGTTGCCCGAGGAAAGCTCGCGCTTGTAGTATTCGAGCGGTGAAGCATCGGTGTAGTGTTCTTTCTCGTACACCTTCGAAGCAGCGATGCGATCGCAGAGCATTTCGACCATATAGCGCGTGGGGATGGGGCAGCCATACAGCGTGCCATCTCCGCCTTCGATCACGTCGAGCCAGTATTCGTAGTGATGCTTGTTGCGCCCTTTGTGGTGAATCCATCCGCGCGAAAAACCCTTGTCGTGGCGCTCGGCGGCATTGGGAGAGCGGTTGCCCTGATAGTAGTTGATGCCTACCAAGAATTCATCGGGCGAGAATTTCGATAGATCGTGGACGAGCCCCTGCCAGGGAATGCCGCAGCGCGCACAGGCCTCGAAAACGAGCCATTTGTGCCGCGATACCGTGCCAAGATGATGCCAAGCGTTCGTGAGATATTGTCCGAGCGTTTGTGGACGCGGATTGGTCTTGGCGTTCGGGTCTGCCCACGCGGGGCGCCAGCTACCAGGGGCTGCGTCGCATTTCGGGCCCGTTGGTGCAACTGTAGGCACGGGGGTGCTTGCGTTGTTCGCAGGCGTGCTCGCACCTGTGCTTGTTGCAGGATGCGCGGTGCGATCTTCGGCGTTCTGCGCCGCTGAAGGTTCTTGGGGTATGTTCGCTTCAGACATGAGCCATCCCTGTCGTCTGGTTAGATTGCGTTCTATATACAGAAGATTCGCTTTTCGCGCTACAATACAACTTTACGGTTGAAAGGAAGCGTGTATGAGCGAAGACAAAAGCAGTGCTCTCTATGATGATATTGTAACGGTTAATTCCGTCGATCCGGCCCTCTATGACATGTATCCTGTCAAACGCGGCTTGCGCAACAACGACGGTTCGGGCGTGATCGCGGGCATTACGAACATCTCGAACGTTCATGGCTACATGATGAACGAAGGCGACAAGGTTCCCGTCGAAGGCAAGCTCACGTTCCGCGGCTACGATATCTACGATCTGCTCAGCGATACTTCACCCAGCAAGCGCTATGGTTTTGAAGAGGTCGCGTACCTGCTCATGCTCGGCAAACTTCCTACGCAAGACGAACTCGACCAGTTCGTGGCTGCTATCGATGCAGAGCGCGAACTGCCCGATGGCTTCACGGCCGCACGTATCATGCGCCATCCTGCAGCGGACTTGATGATCATGCTGTCGCGTTCGATCATCTCGCTCTATGCAGACGACCCCAACGCCGAAGATCGTTCCATCGAGCATGAGATCAAAACAGCTATTTCGCTCATCTCTCGTCTGCAGCGCATCATGGTGCTCTCCTACCATGCGAAGCAGGCGTATTTCCACGGCGATTCGATGATCATGCATCGTTTCGTTCCAGGTCAGAGCTCTTCGGAGACCATCCTTTCCATGCTGCGCCCTGATCGCGCGTTCACGCCCGAAGAGGCGCGCATGCTTGATATCATGATGTGCTTGCACGCAGAGCATGGCGGCGGCAATAACTCCACGTTCACCTGTCGTGTGCTCTCTTCTGCCGATACCGATCCGTATTCGGCTTACGCTGGCGCGGTCGGATCGCTCAAAGGCTCGAAGCACGGTGGTGCGAACCATCAAGTGCTCGGTATGCAAGCAGAGATCAAAGAGAACGTTAAGAACTGGGAAGACGACGATGAAGTCGCTGCCTATATCGCGAAGATCGTGAACAAGGAAGCGTACGACAAGACGGGTCTTATCTATGGCATGGGCCACGCGGTCTATACGCTTTCCGACCCGCGTGCCATCATCTGCAAGGATTTCGCGACGCGCCTTGCCGAAGGTACCGAATATGAGCCTGAGCTCAATCTGCTGAAGTCGATCGAGCGTCTGGCACCTGAGGTCATCTTGCAGGAAAAGGGCACGAACAAGGACATGTGCGCGAATGTGGACATGTATTCGGGCTTCGTGTATTCCATGATGGGTATCCCGGCCGATCTCATCACGCCGCTCTTCGCTTGCTCGCGCATGGCGGGTTGGGCTGCGCATCGCATGGAAGAGATCCTCACCGGCAAGCGCATCATTCGTCCAGCATACAAGACTGCGGTCAAAGAACAGGATTACGTCCCCATCGAGCAGCGATAAGGTGACAAACTACCCGGTCGTTCGTCATCTTACGGGAAGCGACCGCTGACCGCCGCATTTGAACGATAAATATGGAGAAGTTGCGCCGTTTGAAAGAGCGGCGCTTCTCTTTTTTCTCAAGAGTAATAAGGTAAAGAATTGTTGTTTATTCAACATTCTTTTTGTAGCGAATAACGCTGCAGTTTGGAAAGGACGGAATTGACCGTCCTTTTTTCACGGATGAAATTCGGAGCCAGGAGACGAAAAGCTCCTCGCTCGCTCAAGCATCGTACGCATCTTTTTTTGGAAAGGATCTGTCTGTATGGGTCTTACACGCAAGCAGATTTCAACAGTAGCCGTCTTGCTCATCGGTACCTTCGTGGTCGTGCTCAATCAAACGCTGCTCTCGCCAGCGCTTGCTTCTATCATGCGCGATCTTTCTATCGATGCGCCAACCGTACAGTGGGTCATGTCCATTTACTCGCTCGTTGAAGCAGTGGTCATTCCGCTCTCGGCGTTTCTGATCGGTCGCTTTAGTACGCGTCAGCTCTTCATCACGGGTCTGATCATCTTCACGGCTGGCAGTTTGCTCTGCGCATTTTCACCCGGGTTCATCTTCCTGCTGCTCGGCCGCGTGTGCCAGGCTATCGCGGCGGGTGTCTTCATGCCCATGATCTTCACGGTGCTTCTGCTCATCTTCCCGCGCGAGAAGCGCGGAAGCGCGATGGGCTTGGTCTCGCTCGTGATCGGTTTCGCGCCGGCAGTCGGCCCGACGCTCTCTGGCGTGCTCGTGGACAGCATCGGCTGGAGGATGCTCTTCGTGGTCATCACGGTGGTAGGTGTTCTCTTGGTTCTTTCAGCGGTGAAATTCCTCGAGAACTATGGCGATTTCGAGCGCACGTCTTTCGACAAGCTGTCGGTCCTGCTCTCAACGGTCGGTTTGGTATGCCTGCTCTACGGGCTCTCCACCTTCTCTTCTACTACGAATCCCGCCATGACTGCAGGCTTCATTGTGGTTGGCCTGGTGGTCATTGCCATCTTTGTGCGCAGACAGCTTAATCTTGAAAATCCGCTGCTCAAGGTAACGGTCTTGAAGACGCGCAATTACCGCATCGCTATCATCGTTGCCATCATCAACTTTGGTGTGTTGATCGGCCTCGGCACCATCCTGCCGCTCTATCTGCAGACCCTGCGTGGCTTCTCGGCGCTCGAGACAGGCCTCACGCTTCTGCCCGGTGCGCTGATCGGCGCCTTCGTCGGCTATTTCGCAGGCCGCCTGTTCGACCGTTGGGGTGTGCGCAAGTGCGTGGTGCCAGGCGTTACCATCTTCTTCGTGGGTACGCTCGGCTTCCTGCTCTTCGATATGAACACCGATCTGCTGGTCATCTGTGCCATCTACACAGTGGTTGCGCTGGGCATCCAGTTCCTCACCACGCCGATGAACACATGGGGCATCAATTCGCTCGACAACAGCGTCATCCAGCATGCCAATGCAGTAACGAACACCCTGAACCAGGTCTCGGCTGCGTTCATGACGGCGCTCATCGTGTCCATCTCGGCGCTCGGTTCGACCATCGCACCGAATGCTGATCCCACCATGCAGCTTTACGAGGGCGATCATCTGGCGTTCGTGGCAACGGCTGTTCTGGCAGCTATCGCGTTTATTGTCGTCATGTTCTTCGTGCGCGACAAGCGCAAGCGCGATACGCACATTGCACCTATGTCCATGCAGCAGTTCAGCCCGAGCGATAATACCGATGAGATTCCGGTCTCTCGCGCGATGAACCCAGAGCCGTACTTTGTTACGAACACTGCCTCCATTCGCGAGGTTGCTCAGATCATGGTCGACAACAAAGCGAGCGGCGTTCCGATTGTGGATCATAACAAGATGGTGGTCGGGTTCATCTCCGATGGTGACATTATGAAATACATCGGTCGCAACGATGGCATCCTCGACTCGACCTACATGCTCTATCAGGTTCCCGATCCGCAAACGTTCCCGCAGCGCATCAGCAAGCTCATCGACATGAATGTCATGCAGATCGCCACCAAGAACGTGATCGCGGTGAAGAGCGATTCCTCGCTTGAAGATGCATGTCGTCTGCTCTCCGAAAAGCGCATCAAGAAAGTGCCGGTAGTCGAGGAGGGTGAGCTGGTCGGTTCGCTTTCTCGCGCGGATGTCATTCGCGGTACCATGGCCAATATCGTCACCATCAAAGCGATGGCCGAAAAGGACGATGCGAAGAAGCCGCAGCTTGCGTAATACCGGCTTGTGGTCGACCTCCGCTTTTATTATCGAGATTCTGCGAGATTATTCACTAGTATAGATATGACCTATAGTATTGAATCGATCTTGCACGCTGAAGAGAGGAGGTGCCATGATCATGCCAGAGCTTACGGAGCAAGACAGCTCTGAAGAGTCCTTGCCTGAAACAGGTATGATCGGCGCTTCCGATCTTTTTCCGGTGAGCACTACTGCCAACGAAGAATCGGATCGTCCGCTCGTTATTGCGCTTTATTCTTCGGTCGGTTCAGGGCATCGTAGCGCGGCAGCTTCTACTGCCGAAGCGTTTGCGCGCTTACGCGGTAATCATCCGCTCGTTCCTGAAGATGCCGATATCGAACTGCTCGACATTCTCGACTTCGGGTATATGAAGTTCGATGGTGAGAAGACGACCACGCTCTTCACAGGTCCGACGCGCTATATCTACGACATAACTTGGCATTACGTTCTGACCGGGCGCCTTCTGTGGGGCGGCGGCAGCATCTGGTCCTATTTCATGTATTCCGCCTTTACCCGCTATGTAGCGAAGCGCAAACCGATCGCTATTGTGACCACGCACATCGTTGCGGCGAATGCGGCAGTGGCTGCGCGTATGATTACCAAACTCGACTTTCCGGTGGTTTGCGTGCCGACCGACTATGGCGTGGAGGGGTTGTGGCCGCATCGCTTCAGCGACCTGTTCTGCGTTGCCGATGAGCTCATGAAAGAAGAGCTCTATCCGCGCAAGGTGAAGCCAGAAGATATCAAGGTCACGGGCATTCCCGTTAAGCCGAGCTTCAATCAAGAGTACGATCGCACTGCTGTCCTTGAAAAATATGGGCTACCCGTGGATAAGAAGATCGTGCTCGTTATCGCGGGTGCTCGTTTGCGCCAGCCCTATGTGCTCTTTCGTGAGCTCATGGATGAGATCATCGAAGACCTTGCCGCGTTCGATGATATGCATTTCGTTTTCCTGACCGGAAGTGACGAAGAATATGCTGATCAGGTGCGCAAACACTGTACTGATTGCGGCGTCCCGAATGTTTCTGTCTATAACTACGTTGAGAAGATCGCCGAACTGATGAATGCAGCCGACTTGGCTATTGCTAAATCGGGCGGCTTGGCGGTTACCGAATGCCTTTGCTCGCGCTTGCCACTCATCATCGTTGGGCGTTCGTTCGGTCAGGAAGACGCGAACACCACTACCGTCACCCGTGCGGGAGCGGCTTATCAAGTGCTTACCTCGCCCGAATTGTTGGAGAAGTTGCGCGAAATCCAGAAAGACCCTGCGATGCTCGGTCGCATGATAGAGGGCGGGGCTGAGCTGCGCAAGCCCGATTCGGCGCGCAATGTTGCGCTGGCCACACTCGAGAAGGTGGGTGATACCGCTCCTATCAAGAACCGCTTCTTCTGGCTCTACTGGGGCAAGAAACCCCTGCGCACCCGCTAAGAGGCAGGGCGTTTCGTGTTGTGTTAGGGGTCGTGTAATTTGACACCTTTTTCAAGGTGTCAAATTACACGACCCCTAACACACGCAAGCCTTAAAAACTCATCCCGGCTGATCTCAAGGTGACCGAAGATTCCTCAGAAGATGCTGGTAAGATGGAAACATCGATTCAACCAACGAAGAAGCATGCGGAGGGAGCTTTGATGGAAGCCTACAAAGAAGAGTTCATTGAGTTCATGGTCGAGAGCGATGTGCTCAAGTTCGGCGAATTCACGCTGAAGAGCGGAAGGCAATCTCCCTTCTTCATGAATGCGGGCGCCTACGTTACAGGCGATCAGCTGCACCGTTTGGGTATCTACTACGCACAAGCTATCGAACAGAATTTCGGACTCGATTTCGATGTGGTGTTCGGGCCGGCGTACAAGGGCATCCCGCTTTCGGTGGTCACCGCTATGGCGCTGAACGAGCTGTATGGCAAAGAGGTGCGTTACTGCTCCAATCGCAAAGAGGTGAAGGACCATGGCGACACGGGCATCCTGCTCGGTAGCGATCTGCATGATGGTGATCGTGTGCTCATGGTGGAGGATGTGACCACTTCAGGCAAATCGATCGAAGAGACCTATCCCATCATCAAGGCGCAGGCCGATGTGGAAGTGGTGGGCCTCATGGTTTCGCTCAATCGCCAGGAAGTAGGCAAAGAAGGCAAGAAATGCGCGCTCGATGAGGTTTCGGAGCGCTATGGGTTTCCCACGGCTGCCATCGTAACTATGGAAGAGGTGACCGAATGCCTGTACAACAAGGAAGTGCAGGGTAAGATCATCATCGACGATGCGCTCAAAGCAGCCATCGATTCCTATTACGCCCAATACGGCGCTAAAGCTTAAAAGGTGACGAACGACCGGCTGTTTGTCACCTTAATCAGGGCGGCCGATGCCACCCATGTTCTCGAAGCGCGCTTGCAGCACTTCGTTAGGATAATAGGTATCGAAGGCAGTTTCGATGGGGGTGGTGGCCTCCACGCCGTGGCAGCGCGCATCGGCACGCAGCATCACAGCCACGGTCATAACGATATCGACCATGAGGAACGCGAAGAGTGCCCAAGTCACGATACGATAGGCAAGACCCTCCGTATTCACCTTTGCGAAGATCTTCTTAACGAAGGGGTAGCCTAGGCGCACCCACACAAGCCCGAGTATTCCCCAAATGACCATGTGGAAGATGTCGGTGCGGCCGTTGAAGTTACCAGGCGCTTCAAGGTAGCTCCAGGCAACGATGCCCCAAAACTCCTCCATTGCCCAACTCGCCAAATACTCCACTGCGCCACCCACCACAGCAGCAATGCAGAAGATGCTGAAGTTCGAGTGGAACTTGGCGCCATCGAGCCTGAGCGCGAAGACGGTAAGAAGGAACGCCCCTGTTCCGTAGATGGGGGAGAACGGCCCCCACAAAAGCCCTGCACGGCTTTCGACATCGCCGTTGAAGGCGATATAGTGCTGTAGGGTCTCGCCCGCAAGCCCAAGCAAGGACATTGCAGCAAAAACCCAGGTGAGCATCAGCAATTTTGACGTGAAGGTTTGCGGCTTTTCGGGCGCTTCAGCGATCGCGTTCGTCTTGGCTGGTGCTTCAGTCGCGGTCATCAGCGCCACTCCGCAATGGCATATTGACGAGGGGCTTTCGCGATGAGCAGCGTATCCGATGCGTAAACGATCGTCGAATCTCCCTGAGAAGCGCCAGATTTCACAACCGCTGTGGTCGATCCTTCATCTGGAGAATCTACTGCCAACTCGACGCCAGTATCGCCTTCGCCCTCAGCAGGCGCTTCGACCACTTCGACATTATCCCAGGTGGCGCTCGAAGCATCGAGAGAGTGGCGTGCCTTCAAAAGCGAAGCGAACAAAGCCGAGAGATTCGCTTCAGCAGTAGGGGAATCGGGTCTGCTCGTGAAAGCAACCACCAGATAAGTGTTATCGCCATCAACTACGATGCCTGCATCGTTAACAGCATCTTCTCTGCCACTTTCTGAAACGCACCAGCCTGCTTTGTTATATACGGTTGCGTTATCCATCCCGGCTTCAACGGCGCCGTTGCGCAAGAAGGAGGTTTCGGTGCGTTCGAACAGCCCTTTAAGCCAGGTGGCGGTGTCGCTGCCCGAGTTTAGGTAATCCCAGATGTGCGTCCAGAGCGTTGCGGAATCGCGAACGGAATAGGAGGGGAAGGTGGCCATGTAGTTAGCGGGGTCGATCCCCATCTCTGAAAGCCAATTGTTGTGGTCCGAGCCGTCGTAGCTGTGCTTGAGCGAACGATAGGAATTATTGTCTGACCATACGATCGCGTCTTCGATACGGTCACTCACAGCAGATTTATTAAGCGTTCCGCCGTCGATATATTCTTCGCAGAGGAACGCGCTTATGGGTGCTTTATAGGTGCTTGCCCCATAGATGCGCGTGTCGATGTTGTAGCAGAACCCGCTACCCGTGTTCAGATTCATGATCAAAAAGCCCACGTCTTCGTTATCGGCTTCGAGCCATGAAAGGTCTTCAGTGATGGAGCGATTCTCATCTTCCGAAAGGCTGGCATACATCTGGTTGCCGCTTTCGACGAGTGAAAACGAGGTAATGGTATCGGGTTGGATCGCGATGTGCCTATAGTCGGTCTCGTCAGGCGTGTAAGTGATCTCGGGCGGCTGCTCTTCTGCAGGCTCTTCGGAATCGGGTGCGAACGTGCAAGCATGCCCGGTGAAGACGAGCGCAACTAACACGATTAAGATCGCAACCACTACTGCTAACAAGATGAACTGCACGCGTGGTGGCAGGTTCAGGCGAATCCAGGTGATCAGGTTGCTCAAAGAGCGCACGAGCAGGGCACCAAGCCAAAGTAAGAATCGCCCAAGAGCTTTCAGGGCGATCCAAAGATAATGGCCGAGGAAGCGCACAGCAGCCACCAGCTTTTCAAAAAATGTCGACATATCGTAGATTTTACTAATACCAAGACAAAACGGAGAAATGAAAAGATCGAAGCTCTAAAATAAACAGACAAGAGGTGCATGCTTCCCGATCATTAGTTACGTTTTGATGTATATTCAATGGTTAAGCAAAACAGCACAGACGATTAGGGGAAAATCATAGAGAGAGCCTATTAAGGAGTAGTAAGCCTCAATGGTGTTTGTTGTCAGTATACTTTTAGTCGCATTCTTCTTACTGATGAATGCGTTCTTCGTTGTTGCTGAATTTTCGCTCGTGCGCGTCAGGAAATCGCAGATCGATATTCTCCTTGAAGAAGGCGCACGCGGTGCGAAACGAGCAAAAGAGATTTCCGAAAATGTAAATGCCTATCTTTCTGCCTGTCAGCTGGGCATCACGCTCGCTTCGCTGGCAATCGGCTGGTTGGGCGAACCTGCTGTTTCAAGCGTGATCCACGAGCCGCTTACTGCGCTGGGGTTGCCCGATGCAGCGGTTTCCGCGATCGCGGTTGCTATCGGCTTCATCATCATCACAGCGCTGCACGTTATCCTTGGCGAACTGGTGCCGAAATCCATGGCCATCTTGAACACCGAACGCTATGCGCTCTTCTCGGCCACGCCGCTCTACTGGTTCTATCGCATCACGTACCCCATCATGTGGCTCTTCAACTCCACCACTAATGGCATCATGCGCTTGACCGGTCACGATACTGCAAGCGAACATCAGGCGTATACCGAAGAAGAGATCAAGATCCTGCTCGAGGAAAGCGCAGAGAGCGGCGAGCTTGCTACCGATCAGTTCGAGATCCTCGATAATGTCTTCGATCTTGATGACAAAGATGCAAAAGCCATCATGACCCCGCGTACCGACATGATCGCGATCGACATCGACGATGATCTGGAAGAGATCCTCGAGATCATGGGTGCGAACAAATTCACGCGCTATCCGGTCTATAAGGACAACACCGATAACATCATCGGCTTCATACACATTAAGGATGCGTATCGCTTGCCGCCTGATTCGACCAAGGATGACCTGGTAATTCGCGATATCAATCCGGTTCCTGAAAGCCTGGCGCTCGACAAGCTCATGCAGATGATGCAGGACAAGCACACCAAGATCGCTGTAGTGGTCGATGAACATGGCGGCACGTCGGGTATCGTTACGATGAGCGACGTGATCGGCCAGATCATCGGAAGCGTTGAAGACGAATACCTCCACGACGATCAGGACGAGATCCTGAAGGTGGGCGAGAACAGCTATCTGGTCGATGGCTCGCTCCCGGTCGACCAGTTCGTGGAATTCCTCGGCTTCGAGCCAGTGCCTATCTACGACTATGAGACCGTTGGAGGGCTCATGCTCGACTTGATCGACAAGATCCCCGCTGAAGGCGATTCGATTGAGATCCATCACGATAAACGTACGATCACCTTCACGGCTAAGGCAATGGATGCGCTGCGTATCGATAAGATCGGTGTTGAATTCAAACTAGATTCCGAAGAAGAACCAACGGAGTAACCCCTCATGGCGAATACGACCACAACGAAGGTCAACCGCCTGGGATTAACGCACAGACAGACGGTCATGATCGTGCTGCTTTTAGTGGGCACGTTCGTGACAGTGCTCAACCAAACAGTGGTAGCGCCAGCGCTGCCTTCCATCATGGTCGACATGAGCATCAATGCCGCCACAGGTCAGTGGCTCACCACCGGCTTCACGCTCGTGAACGCCATTATGGTTCCCGTGACCGCGTTTCTGATTGATCGCTTTCCTATCCGCAATCTCTTCATGTTCTCGATGTCGATCTTCGCGATCGGCTCGCTTCTCGCTGCTTGGGGGCCGAATTTCCCGGTATTGCTCTCTGGTCGTATCGTTCAGGCAGTGGGCGCGGGTGTTCTCATGCCCATGGTCATGAGCGTGCTCATGCTCACGTTCCCGATCGAGCGCCGCGGCTTCGCGATGGGGCTCTTCGGCATCGTGATGGCCTTCGGCCCGGCTATTGGCCCCACGGCTGCTGGTGTGGTCATCGATGCTGCCGATTGGCACATCATGTTCTATGTGGTAACTGCCTTTGCGGCGATCGTAGCGCTCGTTACACCCTTCACCATGGATCGCGTCCCCGCAAAGCATGCGCATGCCAGGCTCGATGTTCCTTCGGTGGTGCTCTCCACGCTCGGCTTCGGCTCGCTGCTCTATAGCTTCTCCATCATCGGCAATGGCGGTTTTGGCATCGAATTCTTCGTCTCGCTCATTGTCGGCCTCGTGGTGATCGTACTGTTCTTTCGCCGTCAGCTTTCGATGGAACACCCTATGTTGCGCGTGCGGGTGCTTGCCAACAAGACCTTCTTGATGGGCACGATCATCGGCATGGTCGTGCAGGCGGCGCTCCTTTCCGTGGGTATCTTGCTGCCTATCTATCTGCAATCATTGCTTGGCTATTCTGCCACCGAATCTGGTCTCGTACTCTTACCCGGTGCGCTTATCATGGGCATCATGGGCCCGATCGCAGGGCGCTGGTTCGACCGCCACGGGCCGCGCGTGCTCGCTGTTACCGGCACGCTCATGCTCACGATCGGCACGGTCATGCTCGCCTTCCTAGGACCTGAAGTGAGCCTCGTCTATGTGGCGGTTGTCATGGCTATCCGTCTTTTCGGCATGGCGCTCATCAACATGACCATCACCACCTGGGCGATGAACGCGCTGCCTAACGACCTGATCAATCATGGCACCTCGGTGAACAACACCTTCCGCCAGATCGCGGGCTCGCTGGGAACCGCTATCCTCACCTCGGTGTTCGCGATGGTGTCGGTCTCGCTCATGGCAACCGAATCCACAACGCTTGCCGGCGTGCACGGCGTGGATGCCGCATTCGGGGTTTCTGCGGTGCTCTGCGCTATCGGATTCATCCTTGTGCTCATCTTCGTGAAGAACGGCGATGCGGAAACGAAGGTCGACCTGGATAAGCAGGAGAAGCAGAGCGTGCTCGCATCGATTATGAAGACCGATGTGTTCATGGTGCCCGAAAGCTCTTCGGTGCTCGATGTAATGCGTGTGCTCGTCGAACGCAAGATCAGCGCGGCGCCAGTCGTGGATAGCGAAGGACGCGCGGTCGGGTTCGTTTCCGATGGCGACATCATGCGCTTCCTTTCCAAGCGCAGCCATCTCTACACCGATCCGATCGTCATGATCATGCAGGCCTCGAACGACAACGACACCTTCGACGAGAAGCTTGCCGCGCTCATGCGCATGAACGTGATGGACGTGGCAACGAAAGGCGTGGTGGGAATCAACCTTTCTGCTACGCTTCCCGAAGTTTGCCGCGTGCTCGGCGATAATCATTTGAAGAAGGTGCCCGTGCTCGACAAAGGCAAGATCGTGGGCGTGGTGAATCGCAGCGACATAACGCTCTATTCGATGCGCACGTACTTGAAGGCGCAACACGATCTGTAGAGCACCTGGTCTAAAGGGAAATCATAAGGAACCATGGGGAACATCGAGAAGGGGAAATGATGAAAGATCTAGAGATGGTGAGCATCGAAGAAGGACGCGAGATCGTCCTCAAGAACATCCATCCGCTTGAAGTTGAGCAGGTGAGTCTTATTGATGCGGTAGGGCGCGTGGCTGCCGAAGACCTCACCAGTGATATCGATATCACGCCGTTCGCCCATGCAGCCATGGATGGCTTCGCGCTCAAAGCAGCACAGATCGAAGGCGCGACAGCAGACGCTCCTGTGAAGCTGAAGGTCGTTGCGGAAATCCCCGCTGGTTCCACCTATGAAGGTGATCTGGCACATGATGAATGCGTGCGCATCATGACCGGCGCTCCCGTGCCCGCATGCGCTGATTCGGTCGTCAAATACGAGCTGGTCGATTACGAAGGAAGAGATGGCCGTGCGGGATCTTGCGTTGCGTTCACGGAACCTACGGCGCTGCGCAGCAATGTCCGCGAAGCGGGCGAAGAAATCGCGCGTGGTGAAGTGGCGATCCATGCCGGCGAAGTGATTCGCGCGGCAGGGGTCGGTTTCATCGCAAGTTGCGGCATCATGGAGGTTCCGGTCTATCGTCGCCCCAAGGTGGCCATCATCTCGATCGGCAGTGAACTGGTCGAGCCTACGGTCGTGCCTGGTCCTGGGCAGATTCGCGACGGCAATGCCTATGCGCTGGCTGCTTGTGCGAAAGAAGCTGGCGGTATCCCTACTATTTTCCCGATCGTCAAAGACGACTTCATCGCGATCTGCGATGCTGTGGAAACCGCGCTCATGAATCATGATTTCGTGGTTACCTCGGGCGGTGCATCGAATGGCGATTACGACTTCATCAAAGACGTGATCGAGCAGATGGGTGCGCTTGAGATGACGCTCGTGAACATGCGCCCCGGCAAAGCTCAGGCCTTCGGTTTCGTGGAGGGCGTTCCGGTCTTCGGCCTTTCGGGCAATCCAGCAGCAGCTTACTGCGGCTTCGAGATGTTCATTCGTCCAGCGCTGCGCAAGATGCAGGGCTTCACCACCTTCGAGCGCCCACGTGTGAAGGCAACGCTCACGAAGGATCGCAAGAAGAAGGATGGGCGCATGCTGCTCTTACGCGCTACGCTTACACATGATGAAGAAGGCAAGCTCGTAGTCGTGCCTGCTAAGAACCAGAATTCAGGCCTATTCGGCACGCTTCAACGAGGAAATTGCCTGGCGGTGCTGCCAGCAGGGGTGCCAGAGGGCAAGCGCATTGCAGCGGGTGCGCAAGTCGAGTGCATCTTGCTCGACGTTGAGGAAGGGAGCGTTATCTCATGAAGTTCGCAATAATCACGTGTTCAGATACGCGTACGCTTGAGACCGATACGGCGGGCAACGTGCTCGAAGAGCTTATCGCCGAAAAAGGATGGACGTGCGTTTCGCATGTCGTAACGACCGATGAACGCTCGCTCATCGCGCAAGCGATCGTGACAGCGTGCGGTCGTTTCGAAGCTGATGTCGTCATCACGTGTGGTGGCACGGGGCTTTCTCCGCGCGACGTAACACCAGAGGCTACCGAAGATGTGTGCGACCGCTCTGTTCCGGGCATTGCCGAAGGCATGCGCGCTTATAGCATGAAGTTCACCAACCGTGCGATGCTCTCACGCGCGATGTGCATGCAGCGTGGTAAGACGCTCGTGATCAATTTCCCGGGAAGCGAAAAAGCGGTGCGCGAGAACTGGGAGGCCGTGAACGAGGTACTCGAGCATGCGCTCGCGATGATGGACGGACAAGGCCACTAACACCGAATAAAAGCTCTTCAGCCAAACCGAAGTGCTGTGTCGTTCCTAATATATTGACATATATAAATCTATCAATATTATTAAAATACGTTATATTGATGATTATAAATATATAGGGGAAATATGGACGCTGTTGGATCGTTCTTAATGGATCAACTTCTTAAGATGCAGTGGCTCTCGGATCTGATTGCGATATTCATCGATGCGCTTGGTCTGGATGCTTCGTCTCGATGGGGTGGAACCCTTCATTTTTTTATCTATGACACCATAAAAATCGTTATATTGCTTTGTGTGATGATTTTCATCATCAGCTATATTCAGAGCTACTTTCCACCCGAACGAAGCAAGCGCATTCTTGGGCGTTTCAAAGGTTTTAGTGGCAACGTGGTGGGGGCGCTGCTCGGAACGGTAACGCCCTTCTGCGCCTGTTCGTCCATTCCGTTGTTCATTGCTTTTACGCGTGCGGGTTTGCCCCTTGGCGTTACTTTTTCTTTTCTCATATCCTCTCCCATGGTAGACATTGCCTCAATCGTTCTCATCATGAGTATCTTTGGACCGCACGTTGCTTTTATCTATACGATCGTTGGTCTTATCATTGCGGTTGTGGGAGGTTCGATCATTCAGAAATTGAAGATGTCGGATCAGGTCGCTGACTTTGTGCGGGGTGAACCACTTGATGCTGCACAGGTGCAAAGCCTGAAGAAAAAGCAACGTATATCCTATGCTCTTGGGCAAACTGGTGAGACTTTCCGCAAAGTGTTTCCGTTCATTCTTATTGGCGTATCGATAGGCGCGCTTATTCACAATTGGATTCCGCAAGAAATCATCGAGGCAATTCTTGGTGATGGCAACCCGTTTGCAGTCGTGCTTGCCACGCTCGTTGGCGCACCGATCTATGCTGATATCTTTGGGACCATTCCTATTGCAGAAGCGTTGTTTGAGAAGGGTGTCGGCCTTGGCACCATACTCGCTTTTATGATGAGCGTTACCGTACTGTCGATTCCATCGCTCACCATGCTTTCACGCGTGGTCAAGCCGAAGTTGCTTGCTACATTCATTGGTCTTTGTCTCGTCGGAATGATCATAAGCGGCTATGTGTTCAACTGGCTACAACCCCTGTTCGCGTGAAGGAGACTGCCATGTGCAGATGTAAGAGGAGGTACAGGTGCAGGTCGGTGTGAGCCTGCCAGCCTCGCAAACGGTAACTGACAAATTGATTCGCGAGGTCTCGGTCGGCGGATGTTCGAGCTCCAAGCTCCTTCCTGTCAGCCCCGATGGCCTCCAAGGAGATGGAAATGTTCGATAGCTTATTCACCGTGGAGAACCTGCTTAACGTCCTAGGCACGTTCGTCTACCTGTTTGGAGAGCTGTTCCTGCTCTTCGTCGCCATAAGCTTCTTCGTAGCCCTGCTGCAAGTGTGGGTGTCCAAGGACCGCATCAAGCGCATACTTTCGCGTCCACACAAGGTGACCAACGCGATTCTGGGCGCTGCGCTCGGCGCGGTAACGCCGTTCTGCTCGTGCTCCACCATCCCCGTCTTGGTGGGCCTCTTCAAGAGCGGCGCGCCCTTCTCAGGAGCTATCTCGTTCCTGATGACCTCCCCTATACTTAACCCCGCGATAATCGCGCTCCTGCTCGTGTTCTTCGGTCCCGTGCCAACGGCGGTCTACGCCGTCATTACCTTCGCGTTCGCGGTATGCGCGGGGCTCGTGCTCGACGCGATCGGGTTCTCGCGCTACATCAAGAACGTTGCCGTTAAGGGTGGATGCTGCGGGGGCGACGAGGCAACATGGGAGAACTTGAAGGGAACGTTCTGGCAGAAGCAAGCGCAGGCCTGCAAGTACGCCCTTACGGATGCCGTTGGGCTGTTCAAGGGTGTCTTCGGCTGGCTGCTCCTCGGCGCAGGCATCGGGGCGTTCATCTACGGGTTCGTGCCGACCGAGCTTCTTGAGGGATTCGCGGGCGCGGACAACCTCTGGGCCATCCCGCTCGCCGCAGTGATCGGCATACCCATGTACATCCGTGTGGAGACGATGATCCCGATCGCGGGCATCCTCATGGAGAAGGGCGTGTCCTCGGGCATCGTCATCGCGCTCATACTGGGCGGTGCCGGGTGCTCCATCCCCGAGGTCTCGCTTCTGAACAGTATATTCAAGAAGCCGATGGTGGTGACGTTCGTACTGTGCATCCTGCTCGTTGCCATAGGCACCGGCTTCGCATTCACGCTCATTATGCCGTGATGTCATGCGGGCAAAACAAAGACAGGAGACCCTTAAGAGAAAGGATATAGAAATGGGACTTTTCGGAAAGATATTCGGCAAGGAAGAAAAGAAGGAGAGCTGCTGCTGCGAGATGGAGATCGTGGAGCTGCCCGAGGGCGATATCGCTGCGCCGTGCGACTGCGGGGACGCCTGCGATGCGCCTGGGGCGGAATCTATCACGCTCACGGTGCTGGGCCCGGGATGCAAGCGCTGCCACCAGCTCCACGAGAACGCCCAGGCTGCTGCTTCGAAGGCAGACGGTTCGGTGGGCGTCGAATACGTCACAGACCCAGCCGCGATAGCTGAGGCAGGAGTCATGTCCACGCCTGCGCTTCTCGTGAACGGGAAAATCGTCTCGCAGGGAAAGGTGCTCAAAGTTGATGAGGTCGAAAAGCTGCTTTGTTGCACTACAGAGTAAGTAAGTTTCTTGACCGAGCATCATTCGTAAGAGAATATAGAGAAATATCGAACTATGTGAGGATAGAGGTTTAGCGATGACTTCAAAGGATGCCGCACAGGTATTCAAGATTCTTGGAGATGAAAATCGATTGCGCATCGTTATGCTCATTGCTAAGCAAGAAGAGATATGCGCTTGTAACTTGCTCGACACTCTTAACATAGCGCAGCCAACATTGTCTCATCACATGAAGCTTCTGAGTAGTTGCGGTTTGGTCAAATCAAGAAAAGACGGTCGATGGATGCACTATTCTTTGAATCATGACTTGTTCAAGCACCTTGAATCTTTTCTTGGAGAGCTAGCCTGATAAGAATGAGTATAAAGAGCGCCCGGCGGGTATTCAGTCTTTATTGAAGCAACCGATCTATAGCGCTTATCAGATGTATTCCTTCGTTCTTCCAGCTTCACAATTCATTGAGAAATTCAGCAAATAGTTTAAAAGCTATCAATAAGATGGAATCTTTTATCAAGAAGTGAATTCGTTTCAGAGGTCTTATTCTTAAGAGCGGAAGGACCCACCGCTACGAGCGGTGCCAAACACCGCTCTTGCCGCCTTCTTTATGCACGAGGCGCACTTCGCCGATCTCCATACCGCGATCGATCGCCTTGCACATGTCGTAGATGGTAAGGCAGGCAACCGAAGCAGCCGTGAGCGCTTCCATCTCAACGCCGGTCTTTCCCACCAGCGAAGCCTGCGCTACCACATGGATGCCGCAAGGGTGAGGGCCACTTGCGTGGCTCGCCTGCTTTTCGGTCGCGGGTGCATCATCGCCCCAGATGGGAAGCAGATCGATGGTCACATTGGTGAGCATGACCGGATGGCAAAGCGGAATGAGTTCGCTCGTTTTTTTCGCCGCCATGATGCCGGCGATGCGCGCAGTCGCGATAACGTCGCCTTTTTTCGCGCGGTGAGAAAGCACGGTGGCGAGCGTTCCAGCCTGCATGGTGATGAAGCCCTCGGCAATGGCAATGCGTTTGGTCTCGGCTTTTTCGGACACATCGACCATATGGGCATTGCCCTGTTCAGTTAAGTGATTCAGCTTCAATTCGTCTGCCATCGGTTCCTCTTCGACGTGCGTTCGTATCGTTCGCGTCTATTCTAGCGCTTAGCCACCCACTTGGACCATTTCGCGTACGGTGCCGGTTCGCGCAGCGTGACTTTCGGGCTTCTGCTTCATGGCTTGCCAGAACAACGCTTCAACGTCTTCTACAGTGCCCTGGCGAAGTGCTGCTCTTACATCGAGCTCTTCATCGGAGAAAAGGCACAGGCGCAGCTTGCCATCAGCGGTAAGGCGCAAGCGATTGCAAGAAGCACAAAAATGGTCGGACACCGAAGTGATGAACCCGATCGTTCCGCTTGAGTCGGGAAGCTTCCAGTAACGCGCAGGCCCCCAGCCAGCGGGCACAAGTGCGTGCTGGTCTGCGTTGTCGAGCGAATAGGGAGCACCCAGGCCAGCCTCAACGCAGCTTGCGGTGAGCGTCTCGATCAATTCAGGCAAGGGAATGACCTCGCTCTCATCCCAGTGAGCAACCTCGGAAGAACAGGTCGAACCAAGCGGCATGTATTCGATGAAGCGCACATGGAGCGGGAGCTCTTTCGTGAGGCGCGCGAACGCAGCCAGATCTTGGTTCATGCTGCGGATGACCACGGTATTGATCTTCACCGGATCGAAGCCAGCATCGAGTGCTGCATGGATGCCCGCAAGTGCATCGTCCAAGTTTCCACAGCGGGTGAGTGTGCGATAAGTGGTGGGGTTGAGCGAATCGAGCGAGATGTTCACGCGAGAAAGCCCTGCTGCCTTCAACTCGCTTGCGAAGCGTGGCAGGAGAACGCCATTGGTGGTGATCGCCACATCTTCGATGCCCTGGACATTCTTGCAAGCGCCGATCAGGTCCTGCGCTCCTTTACGCACGAGCGGCTCGCCGCCCGTGAAGCGCAAGTGCTTGATGCCGCAACGTGCAGCCACTTCCACCACACGCACGATCTCTTCGAAGGAGAGGATCTCATCATGTTCGCGGGTTTCAACGCCTGCTTCGGGCATGCAGTATACGCAGCGCAAATTACACCGGTCGGTGAGCGAGATGCGCAGGTAATCTATGTTGCGTCCAAAGCGATCTTTCATAGGACTAGCAGGGTGTTTCGGCTTCCCTTTGCGCAAGGTGACTAATGGGTCACCACATAGAGCGCTTCAGGAGGGAAGGTGAGAAACACGCAGTCTCCTCTCTCAGGCAGAGCGTTATCGGCGGTAATGTGCTTGTCGATATTCCATCGTACATGACTTTTGAGGAATGCTTGCTCGGTATTTTCTGGCGGTGCTGGGGTGCGCACTTTGCTATCCTGCGTGCTCTGCAGGTGAAGAGCCGTGGGAAGCTGAGTTCCCTTCTCGTCGACGAACGCAGCCATGACGGCACGCTCGAAACGCGAATCGCTCACACGGTCGCAGCGCATCCTGAACACATTGGGCTGCGCGTTCGATGCCGCGGCACCTTCACGCGCCTGCTTGATGTGGTAGGCGCGCACGCCAAGCCAGGCTACGTCATGAGGGACCACGCGCTTCGTTTCCATCTCCACGCCCCATTCAGGTAGGTATACGCGATGATCGCTCACATAGCGTGCCGGGGTGGTGTTCTTGCAACCCGAAAGCCGGATCGCTGCCAAGCTTCGCGGTTCGTGCACGAGCTCATCCTTGGGCGCTATCTCATCGATCGTGCCATCGCTCACCACCGCAATGCGATCGCAGAAACGGAACGCCTCATCGATATCGTGCGAAACATAGAGGATGGTTCCTTCATAGGTGGCGAACAGATCGAGCAAGCTCTGTTCAAGCTCGCTCTTCAAGTGCGCATCGAGAGCAGAGAACGGTTCGTCGAGCATGAGGATCGCGGGCTGGGCGGCGAGCATGCGCGCGAGCGCCACGCGTTGCTGCTGACCACCGGAAAGCTGCAGGGGGTAGCGCTTCTCCAGCCCGCGAAGCCCGAAGCGCGTGAGTTGACGCTCGATGAGCGCATCACCGTTTCGCTTGAGCACCTCGCGCGGAATGCCCGCTGCGATATTCGCCTTCACGGTAAGGTTCGGGAAGAGCTGGTAATTCTGGAACAGCAGCGCGCTCTTGCGTTCCTGCGCAGAAAGATTCACGGATGCCTTCTTGCCAGGAGCCTTGTCGAAATACGTCTTGCCATTCACGACGATCTTACCTGCATCAGGCGTTTCAACACCGGCGATGCAGCGCAGTGTGAGCGACTTGCCACACCCAGAGGCGCCCAAGAAGCCGAGCGTTTCGTGCGCCGCTTCAAAGGCAACTTTCAGATCGAAGGTGCCGTAGTGCTTCTCGATGTCGACCACCAGACTCACAGTTCCACCTCCTTACGACGATACTTCGTCGTGCGCTTGCTCCAGAGGTTGATCGCGAAGATCACCGCGAAGGAGATGATGATCACCACGATCGTCCAGAAGAACGCCGCCTCGATATTGCCACCCATCCATTCGAAGTAGATGGCGATGGGGATGGTGCGCGTGATACCTGCATAGTTGCCCGCCAGAAAGAGCGTTGCGCCGAACTCACCGAGCGCGCGTGCGAAGGCGAGCATGGTGCCGGCAGCCACGGAAGACCAGGCAAGCGGCAGCATGAGTCGGAAGAAGATGCGTCCTTCGCTCCAGCCGAGCGTGCGGGCAGCATCGAGCATATCGGCATCGATCGACTCGAAGGCGCCGCGTGCCGAGCGATACATGAGCGGGAAGGCCACGACCACCGCTGCGATAACGGTCGCCTGCCAGCTGAAGACGAGCGGGAACCCGATCTGGTCGAACCATGCGCCAACGGGGGTGTTGCGTCCCAAGAACATGAGCAACAGGAAGCCACAGACCGTGGGTGGTAGCACCATCGGGATCGTGAAGATCGCGTCCATGATGCTTTGGGTGCGCGGCTTCAAGCGCAGCGTCCACCAAGCAGCGAGCAACCCCAAGATGAAGATGAAGATGATAGCGGTGCCCGTGGTCTTGAGCGTGACCAGAAGGGGCGACCAGTCGAGGGTCTGGAAGAAGCTGCCAAGTTGTTCGAAGGCCGAAGGAGCCGCCGCGATGGCCACCGCATCGCTCGCCTGTAGGTTGGCGTAATCGACATGCGCGAGGCGCAGGTTCGCATCGGTAGCAAGGGGGCTTTCTTCACCCATCACATCTGCGCCCGTGTCGGTTTGGACGGAGGTGTAGAAATAGCCTGGTTTATATTCCTGGGAAAAGCCGATCGTAAGGCCGTGCGTGGTGAAGGCCTGCTTGCTCGTGAACAGCCATTCCGCATCGTTCTTCACAACGGAATTACCTTGGGCATCATAGGAATCGAGCGCACTGAATAGGAGCTTGAGGCTGGCCTGGGTCTGTTCGTTTGCAAGGTCGAGCCCGTTCTGTTTTGCGAGCGCCTCAGGAACGTAGACCACCACCACACCCGACAAGTCAACCAAGCAAAGAGAATCGGCAGGCGCGTCCATCAAGTAGCAATAGCCCTGGTACGTGCCTTCGATCGGGCGGTTCGAGCCTTTCTCGACACGGGAGAAATCCGAGAGTGCGAAATCGACGTCGGAAGTGCGCGCTGAACTTCCTTCAGAAGATACTTCAACATCCTGGAAAGCCGTGCTCGCATTGGCATCTTGCGCCTGTGCCGAACCGCCTGTTTGAGCCGATTCAGCAGGTGCACCATAGGCAAACGTAGGCATGCTCCCGCATAGCGAGAACGCGCCGAAAAGAAGGCTCGTACCCAAGATGAGCGTGAGCCAAAAGGTGTTCTGTTTGCCGACAGAATTCATGATCAAGCGAGTTCAAATCCCCATTTTTGCCAGATCTTCTGAGCCTCAGGGCTTTCCTGGCACCAGGTGAGGAACGCAGCTGCGGCCTCAGCGTGCGCTGAATCCTTCAGCACGGCAGCAGGGTAGACGATGGGCTGATGGGTATCAGCTGGCAGGGTGCAAACGGTCTTCACGCCACCGTAGCGCATAACATCGGAGCTGTAGACGAAGCCCAGATCGACTTCACCAGACTGAGCATACGAGCAGACCGAACCGACCTTATCGGCTTCGGTGACCTTTCCCTTGATCGGGCCGGTGATCTCGCCATCGGTGCCGCTTTCGTTAGTGTAGCAACCAACGGTGTAGAGCGCCTGCTTGGCATAGGTGCCTGCAGGAACGTTCTTATCGCCTACGGAAATAGTGTAGCTGCCATCGCAGGCCTGCGCCAGATCGAGCTCATCGATGTCGGAGTCTTCAGCGGTCACGATAACGAGGTCGTTCGCGAAGAGATCGAAGGGTTTATCTTCGCCGATCTTGCCGTCTTCGACCACTTTATCCATGTTCTTCTTGTTCGCTGAGATGAAGATGTCAGGTGCGCCACCTGCCTCGATCTTCTGCACGAGCGTGCCGGATGCTTCATACTGCGAATCTTTGAAGGTTACGTTCGGATTCTCTTTGGTGTAGGCTTCCTGCGCTTCGTTCATCGCGTCGGTGAGCGAATTCGCTGCATAGATCTCGAGCTCGACCTTTTCTTGCGAGTTCGAGCTGCTGCAGCCTGCAAGCAGGCAAGCAGCCAAGAGGCTCACGATGATCGCAAGGAACGCGAGCGCTTTCTTCGCGTGTGGTTTGGTCTGTTCCATCTTCATCCTTCCCGATTTTAATTATTCTCGATTGAGAATATATTCTCGAATAAGAATAATAGATCAACTTGGCGCGAAGAGAGCTCTCTTCGTTTTACAATATGGTTACAACCAGATTGGAGCACGCATGGATCCCCGCGATTTCGAAGTCGAGGTCAAACTCATCATCAAAGCCAAGAACACCGAAGAACACACTCCGGCGCTGGGGAAAGGTATCGTGAGCCTGTGCAAGCTCGTAGATGAAACGGGGTCGCTCAACAAAGCGGCAGCAGAGATGGGAATGGCGTACTCCAAGGCATGGAGCATCTTGAAGCATGCCGAAGAATCGTTCGACATCCAGCTGCTGAGGCGCAAAGGGAACAAGGGCTCCGAGCTCACGCCCGAGGCACGTCGTCTGATCGCCATCTACGAAGAACTGCAAAAACAACTCGACGAACAAGCTGCCACCCTGCTAGACGAATTGCTCAGATGACGAACGACTGAGTAGTTTGTCATCTTTTGATGAGGGTGCGAGGCTCGAGTGCGAAGAGGTCGCGCGCGCAAATCCCGCGCTGAAGCTCAAGCGCATCATGCGGGCAGACATCTAAGCAAAGGTTGCACGCCATGCAATCGTTTGCGCGAAAGTCCAGTTGCCCATGAATTTCTGTGTTGCGCGTAAGTGCCACGAATGAATTCACTGGCTCGTTTGCCACACCACGTAACGCTCCCGTGGGGCAGAAGGTCATGCAGATGCCACAAAGATCACAAGTGGTTTCAGAAACGCGCACGCTCCCAAAAAGGCGAGTTGGAAGATGGATATCATCTTCCGCGTTCAACGTGGCTTCTGCCCAAGCAGGGTCGATACGATAGAGTTCGTTCAGAATACGCTCATTGCGCACGGGTTCAACGCGCTTCATCAAGCCCTTGCGGGCGAGCAGACTCTGTGCGAGCGCGGGCTTTTCGCGCTGTGTTTCTGCACCTACGTAGAATGTTCCTACCGCAGCTTCGGCGATCGAATCGGTCGTGCGGTGAACGAAGTGATCGAACATGCCGCGTCGCGACAGTTCGGGAGAGGTGTTGGCGCGAGACGCTTCTTCGCTCTCTGCCTCGACGATCGTCCATTGGGGGGCGATCGCACGCGCGTTGCCAGGGAGCGAAAGCCCGTACGGTGAAGCATCTACGAGCGCTGCGAGCAAATGCTCGGCCTGTTCGCTCACTTCCGCGATAAGACTGCCCTGCGCATTCGGGCAGATGGCGCAATCGGCACTGCGATAGCGAAGCTCAACGCCCGCGCAGGAGGTGGCGATGATAGTGGATTCATCAAGCGCGGCAAGGCAGGGAACAACAAGCGCGTCGCCTGCTTCCGCTCTGTCTGCTGGTTCGGTACTGCGTGCAGCCTCTTGGTTGCGCAGATATTCGCAGCTTATCGTGAGCGCGCCGCAGGGTCTCTCGGCGTGAAGGCCGCCTGCGCTGCTCGGGTCCGTATCATCTTGCAGGGCATCCGCCCGTTCGGCGATACTTTCGATCGCAGCCTGAACAAGCTCGGGAACGTCTTCGACAAGCTGCAGTGCACTCGTTGGACAAACGCTTGCACAGGCACCGCAGCCCGTGCAGAGGTGGTTGTCGATAGCAAGCAACCCATCATCGTCGCGTGTGATCGCTTCGTGCGCGCAAACCTGAAAGCACGCCATGCAGCTCGCGTGACGATGACGCACGCGCACACAGGCCGCCTGGTCGATTTCGACAGACTTCTTTCCTAGCTTGGAAAACGCTTCTGCGGCATCGAGGAGAGAGGGCATGTTCACTTCCAGATCGTTCAGGCTTCGCTTTTGCAGCATGCCAGGCAAAGGCATGCGACATGATGCTCGTTATTGTAAAACAAACGCACGTAATGCCCCACTTCAGCGAAGTAAAGCATTTTATTCTCAAAATAGAATAATGAATGGCGTTTCTGTGGGTAAATGGTTACTGCGTATGCGGAAGTTTATCGAGGAACAACACTAGAATTAAAGATGTCCCTTTCTATGCATGAGAGGGCGGAGCGTAACCACAAATGCGAGGCATCATGCGTGCTCACAGCTGTGGTTAACGCTTCAGAAGAGAAGGGTTGAGCGGTATGCCTTTGGGGAAGGGCGTTCTGCTCGCAACAAGGGAAGAAAGGGGAGAGCTATGTCTGATATGCTTCCGGCCGTTTCACGTCGTACGTTCGTGAAGGCCACCGGAGCTTTGGGCGCATTAGCTGCAGCAGGCGGAACCATGGCGGCATCACAAGCTGTATTCAGTAACGTTGAACCTGCGCATGCCGACACGCCGGAAAAGCTCGTTTGGAGCCAATGTAACGTCAACTGCGGTGGACGCTGCATTTTCCACTGGCATACCAAAGACGGCAAGATCCAATACATGACCACCGACGATATCGGAAACGATGATTTCCAAGCGCGCGCCTGCTTGCGCGGTCGCGTTATGCGTCAGTGGGTGAACAATCCGGATCGCCTCCAGTATCCGATGAAGCGCGTAGGCGCTCGCGGTGAAGGAAAGTTCGAGCGCATCAGCTGGGACGAAGCGATCAAGACCATTGCCGACAAGATTCGCTACACCATCGACACCTACGGAAACGATTCCATCTATGTGAACTACGCAACGGGCATGTATTCAGCAACCGGGCGTTCGGTCGAGCGTTTGCTCAACTGCGTAGGCGGCTACTTGCCCATGTATGGCGACTATTCAACGGGCATGCACCAATATGTGATGCCGTTCATGTATGGCGTCGGGGTATCACCTTATGAGAACATCTCTGCTTCATCGGTCGATCAGGCACAAAACGCCGACCTGGTCTTGATGTTCGGCAATTCCCCCGCCGACAACCGCATGGGCGGCGCGAATGTGGTCTGGGACTACAACACGGTGCGTGAAGCAGGACCCGAGATCATCCACATCGATTATCGTCTGAACGAAACTGCGGCGGGCTATCCATCTGAATGGCTGCCGATCCGTACGGGCACCGACGCGGCGCTCGTTGCGGGTATCGCGCACGAACTTATCACGAACGATTGGGTTGACCTCGACTTCCTGCACAAGTATTGCGTAGGCTACGACGAAGAGACGATGCCGGCTTCTGCGAAGGGCCAGAACAAGTCCTATCACGACTACATCATGGGCCTCGGTTACGACAAGGTCGAGAAGACCCCTGAATGGGCTGCAGAGATCACGCTCGTTCCCGCGGAGAAGATTCGCGAACTAGCTGCCAAGATCCACGACGCAAAAGCGGTCTTCGTGGTTCAGGGTTGGGGCCTTCAGCGCCACTCCAACGGCGAATCGGCAACGCGTGCAGTCTGCATGCTCGCCCTGCTCACAGGCAACCTTGGCAAGCCGGGCACGAACTCTGGCATGCGCGAAGCAGAACCTCCGGGAGCTCCGGTTGGCAGCTTGCCCGCATCAGACGAAGACCCGAATGGCGCTCCGATGAACATGGTGAACGCCAAGATCAGCTGCTATTCGTGGCTCAAGTGCATCGACGAGGGCAAAGACTTCCAGAAGGAACTCGATGCAACTGATGAGATCGCACTGTTCATGGGCGCGCAGAATCCCGAAATGGCGGCAGCTGCGGCCAAGATCGAGAAGCCGAAGAATGGCATCAAGATGCTCTGGAACTATGCGGGCAACTGCATTTCTAACCAGCATGGTGACATCAACAAGGTCTACGAGGTGCTCTCCGATGAGAGCAAGTGCGAGTTCATCGTGGGTTGCGATACGTTCATGACTGACTCCGCGAAATACTGCGACATCTTGCTTCCCGACGCCATGCGCGCCGAGCAGCTCAACATGTCCACCAACGGCTACTCCGAGTACTACTGGGGTGTTACCGTGGGTGGTCCGGCGCAGGAGCCGCCGTTCGAGTGCCGTCCGATCTACGACGTTCATGCCGACATCGCTGAAAAGCTCGGCGTGCGTGATAAGTTCACGCTCGGTAAGACCCAGGACGAATGGATCGAAGAGCTCTACAAGGCAGGCGCTGCGGCAGACCCCGAGCTTCCCAGCTGGGAAGGCATCCTTGAGCAGGGTGTTTACAAGCGTAAGCTTCCTACCGCTATCGCCTTCGAAGAGAACGTCAAGGACCCCGTGGGTCATCCCTGGAACACGCCTTCGGGCAAGATCGAAATCTACTCCGAAGCGCTCGCTAAGATCGCAGAGGATCGCGAGTTGGAAGGCCGCCTTACGGAAGGTCAGGTGATCTCGCCTATTCCGATCTTCGATCCGGGCGTGGAAGGTTATGGTGCCGTTACCGACGAATACCCGCTCTACATGTCGGGTTGGCACGACAAGGCGCGTACCCACTCTTCGTTCGGTTCGCTCGAAGTGCTCAAGGACTACAATCGCCATCGCCTGTGGATCAATCCACTCGATGCCGATCCGCGTGGCATTCACGACGGCGACAAGGTGCGCGTGAAGAGCCCGGCAGGTGAAGTTGAGATCGAAGCGCACGTCACGAGCCGTATCGTGCCGAGCGTCGTTGCTATGCCACAGGGCTTCTGGCACGATGCCGACATGAAGGGCAACAAGCTCGACAAGGGTGGCTGCATCAATACGCTTACCACCTATGTGCCTTCACCCTTGGCTCATGGCAATGGCCCTTCCAATTCCATCATCGCTGAAGTTACTAAGGCTTAGGGAGGTGCATCATGGTTCAGTATGGTTTTTATTATGACAACTCCCGTTGCACGGGATGTAAAACGTGCGTGATGGCCTGTAAAGACTACAAAGACAGCGCGCTCGATGTTGCCTACCGCAAGGTGTACGACCTTGAAGGCGGCACCTGGGAAAAGCAAGCAGACGATATCTACACCACCGATTGCTTGTTCTATCACCTTTCCATGGCGTGTAATCATTGCGATGATCCCGCCTGCGTGAGCGTTTGCCCCACCACGGCAATGCACAAGGAAGGCAAGCGTGGCTTGGTGCTCGTAGATGAGACCAAGTGCGTTGGCTGCGGCTATTGCGTCATGGCATGCCCTTACAACGCGCCTAAGGTCAGTCGCGAGCTTGGCTACTCGGTCAAATGCAATGGGTGTGAAGAGCGCCTCAATCAAGGTTTGCAGCCGATATGCGTCATGTCGTGTCCGTTGCGTGCGCTCGACTTTGGTCCGATTGACGAGCTACGCAAGAAGTATGGCGACACGGCAGAGATCCATCCGATGCCTTCGGCGTCTTATACGCACCCCAACATCACGATAAAGCCTTCGCCAGCAGCGCTCGATCCTGCGGCATCGAAGGCGCATGTTGCTAATCCTAAGGAGGTGCAGTAAGCATGGAACTCGCAGTACATGAATTCCCACTCACTTTTTTCACAACGCTAGCGCCTCTCGGTGCGGGTGCGTTCTTCATGCTCGCGCTTTCATTCTGCTTCGCAGATTTTTCGAAAGACCAGCTCAAGAAGATCGATCGTTTGACCATCATTCCGCTCTTGGTGGCATTGGTGGGCCTTATCGCATCGTTCTTCCATTTGGCGAACCCGGGGCATGCGCTCAATATCGCGAACACGGTCGGCTCAACGCCACTTGCTAACGAGATCACCGCATTTGGTATCTTCATGATCGTGGCGGCAGTGTACTGGATCGTCGCACTTGCTGGCGGCTTGAAGAACAACAGCGCCCGCAAGGGCTTTGCGCTAGTGGCAGGCATCCTTGGCCTTATCGCCGCGCTCTTCATCGGGCTTGCGTATGCGATCCCCACCATTCCTACGTGGAATAATTTCTGGACGCCGCTTTCGATCATCGGCTTCACGTTCTTCGGCGGCACGTTGCTCGGTTTGCTCATCACCACGCTGGCAGGCGCAGGTGATGCGTCTGTGAAGGGCAAAGCAGGTTCGATCCACTTCGCTATCTTCACGGTGGGTGCAGTGCTGAGCTTGGTAAGCGTGATCGCGCTGTGGATCATCGGTTCGACCGCATCCAACCTGGTGCTTCCTGTTGGTGAACTCGCCGGTAGTATGATCTGGGCATTCGTGCTCTTCATCATCCTTACGGTCATCGGCTACGGCATCGGTTTCGCCGCTATCAAGATCTCACCGCTCACGGTCTTCGTGATCGTCGGTGTCGTTTTGGTCGCGGTTGCGATCTTCCTCGCACGCATGTGCTTCTACGCCTTGCAGATCGGCGTAGGATTGTAGGGAACCTCACCCAAGGAAAAAGGGCTTGGCCGCATGCGGTTGAGCCCTTTCTTTGTATCGGGCACAATAGGGACGGTCAGCGTATGCTGCGTTTGATGAAGCCAGGAGGCATGATGGATAAACTTGACGATAAATCGCGGGCGGAGATCGTGTTCGTGGGGTCGACCTTGGGCCCGCTTTTTCTGCATGATCCCGAACATGACGCGCAGGTTGTTGCGACCGGTCTTGAAGCGCTTGCATCGCTCGATGTTGAAGCAGCTGCGAAGGATTGGCCCTTCGTTTCCGCCGAAGATGCCGAACGCGCGCTTGCGCTCATGCATGAAGGCCTTGCGGAAGGCACGAAGAGCGATGCTCTTGTGTGGGAATACCGTCGTTTGTTCGTGGGTCCGCTGGCAAAGCCGGCGCCGCCCTGGGGTTCGGTCTACACCGACAAGGATATGGTCGTGTTCGGCGCTTCCACCATGCAGCTGCGCGACTGGATGCGAAGAAATGGCATCGCGATCGAAAAAGGTGAGAGCGACGAGCCAGAGGATCATATCGGCACGATGCTCGTGTTGCTTGCCTGGCTCGCTGAAGAGCGCCCTGAACTCGTGGACGAATTCTTGTGCGACCATCTCTTGACCTGGTCCTCTCATTTTCTTGAGCAGCTCGAAGAGGCTGCTGAACAGCCCTTCTACGAAGGACTCGCAAACCTTACCCGCAAAAGCCTTGAAGGCTTGCAAGAAGAGCGCGAACTCGAGGTGGCCTATCCGCGCTTCTATCGCTAAGAAGGCCACATACCGTTTGCGCCCCTACGTGCTCTGAGCGCAAAAAGCCGACGAGGTTGCCTCACCGGCTTTTCTTTTTGCGGGATGTGGGTATCGCGTTGGAATAGGGTTCCTGCGCGCAGCTTAAGCGGTTTGACCTTCAGCGCGGGCAAGATCTTCAGGCGTGTTCACATTAAGGAAACAGTTTGCGTAGCAGAGAGGTTCGTTTTCTGCGTCGATGAAGCGAACATTCAGCGTATCGATCATATTTCTCATGCGTACTTTCTTTCGATCCCAACAAGCTTGGGCGACCTCAAGACAACGTTCGCGCTCATAGACTGCGCAGAACGGCTCGATTCCTTGGGGGCTCATGGGCACTACGGCATCGAAGGGCATGAAAAGATCAGCGCGCTGCGACTGCTCGAGCAACTCTGCCTCATATTCGATCAGGTCTACCGAGACATTTACCAGATCACAAGCAATCACAGCAACGAGCGGATTGCTGGCTGCCTCAAGAGCAGTGATGAATCCGGGTAGCGCTCCACGTTTGTCGTATTTGTCAGGAACAAGTCGTAGTCCTGGGTAACGTACCTGTAGATAAGTGAGTTCTTCGGGTTCGTTAGTGGTTACGATCAGTTCACTCGCTAAAGGTGCAAGTCTACCGATCATGTGCTCGATGAGCGGTCTGCCGTGGAAGGGCACAAGCGCCTTCGATTGGCGCATGCGTCTTGACTCGCCGCCGCTCTGAATGACCACAGAATAGAGCGGCTTCGCATAGGTATCGATAAGCCAGGTGGATATCTGTGAGATATCGTAGAAATTGAACACAGGCAAATTTGCAGTAAGCGCTGCAGCTGCTACTTCAGCCATATCGGTTACTACTGCAGCGGGAAGTGCGCCTTCAGCATCATTTGTTGTTTTGCCGTTTAAGATGTATTCGTTGATACGCGCAATAAGTGCGGGAGCCGCCTCAACATCGCGAGGATTGTCAGTGCGGAGAAGTTCTACAGCGGGCAGTCCTGAGCGTTTGAACCCTTCGATCACGACTAGATTCGACGCAGGTAGCATTCCGATCGCACGCACGCATTGCTCATAGGCATCCGTCGTTTTTTGCGTAGGTGTGCGAAGTAGAGCTTCGATGTTGGTCAGGTCTTCTTCGGACTCAGAATCGGATGGTATAAGATCTTCTACGACCGCAAAGCGTTTCGCGCTACTGATAGCGGTAGCAACGGCACCTGCTGCATGATGGCGATAAGAATCCTTGCCAGGGATATCGATCTCGAAATCATCATGGCTATGATGTTTGATCGAGGACACGGAAATGCCGCGCGCAGCAAGCTCCGAAATAAGTGCTTCAACGAGCGTGGTCTTACCGGAGTTCTTGCGCCCGATGAAGGCGATGCAGTTATCGAGGCGAGTGTTTCTCATGCGCGTTCTTTTCTGTAGAAGTGGTTAGCGTAGCTAACGGCTAATTGTAGCGCAACTTCCCCTGCACACGGTTGCATGTCCCGCGCCTGTCTGCATCGCTGCGCGCTAAGCGTAGAGTTCACGTTCCTCCACCAGCTGCGACTTGATGTGTCCGACGAGCTTCTCGAGCGCAGAGATAGCATGCGGACGAATATCAGCTCCGATCAGTACGTACATGAGCGATTCACCCACTTCAACGCGTCCTTCGTTGAGCCACGCTTGCACGTAATATACGCCTTCCCAACTAAGTGCTTCTTTGAGCGCCGCTTCAAGCCCTGCTTTGTCGTAGGAGAAGTCCACGGCGACCACGCGCGCATCGCGCTCAGGTGCCTCGGCAGGACGCGCAGCTTCTGCGCGAACAGCATGACGCGGGGTGGCGCGCACGATGCCGTTGTGAATCAAGAACATCCCAATATTAGGTGCCTGCTCGCTTTCTTTGGCCTGCGCAAGCCAAGCGTTCATATCGGGTTCTTCGATCGCCATAGTTCCTCCTTGTTTATTCGTAGCATATTCGTTCGTCTCATCATGGTAGCGCGCGGTGGCGGTAGAAGCGCCAGGCGGCTATTTTGTCGCCTAGGTGTAACGCGCTGTTTATCGGATGCTCCGCACGAGCATAAAGCGCCCTTGAACCACTTCGCTCAGCGTGTATGAAACGCTTTCGATTATGATAGGGAAAGCGCGTAAACGAAGGCAGGCAGAAGGAAGCCTCCAGCGCACGAACATGAAGAGAGGATTCTCCTATGACGGTAGTTTTGCAACCATCGCTTTCCCATTACGATTATCTTATCGTGGGGGCTGGCCTCACGAGTGCCGTGTTCGCGCATGAGGCGAAAGCTGCCGGAAAGACCTGCTTGGTCATCGATCGCCGCGATCATATCGGCGGCAATATCTACACCGAAGAGATCGATGGCATCAACGTGCATAAATATGGCGCGCACATCTTCCACACCTCGCTCAAGCCAGTGTGGGAATACGTGAATCAATTCGCCGAGTTCAACAACTACATCAATTCACCGGTCGCCGTCTACAAGGACGAACTCTACAACATGCCCTTCAACATGAACACCTTCTCGAAGATGTGGGGCATTCGTACGCCCGATGAAGCGCGCGAGAAGATCGAGCAGCAGAAGGCCGCTGAAGGGATCACCGATCCGCAGAACCTCGAAGAACAAGCGCTCTCGCTCGTCGGCCGCGATATCTTCGAGAAGCTTGTGAAGGGCTATACCGAAAAGCAGTGGGGTCGTGATTGCAAGGACTTGCCCGCATCGATCATCACGCGCCTGCCGGTGCGTTTCACTTACGACAACAATTATTTCAACGACCGCTTCCAGGGCATTCCCATGGGCGGCTACACGGCTATGGTCGAGAAGATGTTCGGCGATACGGAGATTCTGCTGAACACGGAATTCCGCACGTTCATCGAAGAGCACTCTGGCATTGCCGATCGCATCATCTACTGCGGCCCGATCGACGAATATTTCGATTACAAGCTGGGTAATCTTGAGTATCGCTCGCTGCGCTTCGAGACTGAATCGGTCGATTCTGCGAACTGGCAGGGCAATGCAGTGGTGAACTATACCGAACGCGAGATTCCCTTCACGCGCATCATCGAGCACAAGCATTTCGAATTTGGCGATCAGCCAACCTCCATCATCACACGCGAATATCCCGCCACCTGGGAGCCGGGCGATGAGCCCTACTATCCCATCAACGACGAACGCAACACTGCGCTCTACGAACAGTATCGCGAACTTGCCGAGAGCGAAGGCAACGTGGTGTTCGCGGGTCGCTTAGGTGGTTACAAGTACTACGACATGGACAAGGCTATCGACGCTGCATTCGACCTGGTCAAAGACGAACTCGGCATAGACCTTAGGTAGCGATATCGGCGAAGTTCAGCGGGATCGCTTCTGCGAGCGCATCCACGCTCGTGTCGATCTGACAACCGAGCCGCCCTCCCGAGAAGACGATGCGCTCGTGCTCTCGCGCCGACTGATCGATCGTGGTCGTGAACAGCTTCTTCATCCCCAAGGGGCTGCACCCACCGTGGATGTAGCCAGTAAGGGGAAGAAGCTCCTTCGAGGGGATCATGTGAACCGACTTCTCGCCAACACAAGCAGCAGCCTTCTTCAAATCGAGCTCTTCAGCAACCGGCACCATGAAGACATAATGGGTGCCTGATTTTCCCACAGTAACGAGCGTCTTGAACACGCGAGCAACTTCAAGACCCAGATGATCAGCAACTTCAACACCGCTCATCGCTTCAGCGCAATCCCAGATATGCGTATCGTATGCGGCACCGACCCGATCGAGCTCGCGCATCGCATTCGTTTTCTTTTCGTTCTTCTTAGCCATGGGCAGACTCTCCTTTGCTAGCGCTTGTGCACCTGTTGGTTCGTGCTGCGCCGCGCGTGGCCTGATTGGTGCGGGTGATCTGCGCCTCCACGACGTGCTCCACTATCGTGTGTAGCGCCGTTGCGACCGTCAGCAAGATCATTGCGCGCGTTCGTGTGAGCCGCCGAGCGTTCGGATGAATCTTGATCCGCGGTAGTACCCCTGCGTGTTTTTGAACGCGGATTGTAATGATGCAGCAGCACCGGCTGAAGAAGCTTGAGCTTGAATACGATGAAGCCAGTAACAACAGCCAAGATAACGAAGACGACATAGCGCGGGGGCCCGTCGATAGCGCTCACCACGATCGCGCCCGCCGAAAGCAGAGCGGTCCAGCCCCACATGATGTAGACGGTTGCCTTCTGCGAGTAACCCGCCTGCAGGAGACGATGGTGAATGTGCCCGCGATCAGCCGAGTCGATCGGTTGATGCGCGCGTTTGCGACGAATGATGGCGATGGCTGTGTCCAAAATAGGCACACCAGCTGCGATGATGGGAACCAACAGGGAAACGAAGAACGCTGAACGAGCAACTGCCATAAGAGAGACGATGCCGAGCGCGAAGCCCAAGAGCAGCGCGCCAGAATCCCCCATGAATATACTCGCTGGGTGGATGTTCGACTTCAAGAAGCCAATGCACGCACCCACGATCACGAAGCTTGCCAGTGCAGCGCCAGGGCGCCAAGTGAGCACCGCCAGAATGCCGATAGTGGCTGCCGTGATGGCGGTAATGCCCGCTGCAAGTCCATCAAGACCATCGATGAGGTTGATGATGTTCGCGAAGGCAACCAGATAGAAGACGGTAAGGGGATACGATAGCCACCCAAACTCAAAGTAGCCGTCGCTGATGAAATTGTGAATGCTCGAGAAGAGCAATCCTGAAAAGGCCACGACGCAAGCAGCAACGATCTGACCGAGCAACTTGGCCTTCGGTTTCAGATTGTAAATATCATCGACGATACCCACGCCGAACATGATGAGGATGCCAACCGCAACGCCGATCCAGTTGACCTTATTGCCGAGCCCTCCTTGCAGAGGTGTGGTCCAACCCCAGAAGTGCGCACCTACGAGCGCGAGCGCGAGAGCAGCAACCATGCCGCCGAAGATGGCAACACCACCCATACGGGGAATAGGCTGCATGTTCACACGACGCGCGCTAGGATAGTCGATCGCATCGAGCGCAATAGCCAAACGACGCGCAAGAGGCGTGAGCGCAATGGTAACGCCGAGCGCAACCGCAAAAAGAATGATGCATTCTATCCAATTCAAGTTGGAGAAACGCTCCTTGTTCGCGTATCGATAGTCGAGGGCGCGAATTCAGCGCTTAAAAAAGACACGATCCGCAACCAACTATTATAAATCTTCGACAGATAAGCCATCCTGCTATAATGAATCTTCGCGGACTCCGTGCTGAAAACAGGTGTGAACAACAGCATATGGGCGCGCGGGGAGTTTATGAATACAGCACACGAACAGAATCTTTCTCCTGAAGCTCAAGGCGCTCTGCCTGGCGAACAGGTTGCTATTAGCATCATCATCCCTGTATACAACGTTGTTGCGTGGTTGCCACGTGCGGTTGACTCGCTTACCGCTCAAACCTTTTCCGACTTTGAGATCCTGTTGGTGGACGACGGTAGCACCGATGGCTCAGCCGAACTTGCCGATAAGCTGGCCTTATTGGATAGCCGCATTCGGGTCATCCATCAGAACAACGCCGGCGCTGCTGCAGCGCGCAATACCGCCATCGAAGTGGCGCGCGGAGAATTCCTCTACTTCATGGATGGCGATGACTGGTGTGAACCGGACATGCTCGCGCGCATGCATGCAGTTGCGCATGAAAACGAGCTCGACCTGCTGGTGACCGGGTTCTTCATCGACACCTATTACAGCGCCGAGAAGTTCTACCGTGAAGCGCGCAATGCTCCTGATCGTATCTTTACCTCGCAAGAGGAATTCCGAGAGCACGCTCATGAACTCTTCGATGCGCAATTGCTCTATGCACCTTGGAACAAGCTCTACCGCCGTAGTTACTTGAACGAGAAGAACATTCGTTTCCCTGAAACGTTCTGGGACGATCTCCCGTTCAATCTCGATGTGGTGCGCGACATCGAACGAGTAGGTACTCTAGACGGGCACTTCTACCATTTTCTGCGTGCGCGCGCCGAAAGCGAGAACACGCGCTACCGTGCTGATATGTACGAGAAGCGCGAAGAAGAGCATCGTTGGCTACAGGAGCTCTACGCGGCATGGGGCATCGATGCCCCTGCTATTCAGGAGTTTCTTGCGCGTCGCTATGCCGAGCGCTTAGTGGGCTGCGTGGAGAATATCACCAACAAGAATTGCACGCTCACTGCGCGCGAGAAGCGTGCCGAGATAGCCCGCATGATCTCGACCCCACAAGCGAAGGATGCGCTTGCGAAAGCGGTGCCGGGAAGCTTCATGATGAAGGTGCTTTACGTGCCGTATCGAGCGCAGAATGCAACGCTTACCCTGTGGGAAAGCCGCTTCATCTCCTTCGTGAAGCAGCATTCGACCAATCTCTTCGCCCGCCTGAAGGCGAACCGCTAAACATTATTTATTTCACAGTAAGGACCGGGGTAGTGGTAGCGCGGATCACGCCATAGCTCACGCTGCCGAGCAGACCGCGAATCGCCCCAAGGCCGCGCCTCCCCATCACGATAAGATCGCAGCTATGATCGGAAGCATAGTCGATGATGCCATCGACCGCAGAAGGATGCGCGATCACTTCGTAGGTAACTTGGCTGGGATCGAGTTCAGAAAGCGCATCGCCGATGGTGTTCACCATTTCGGCATGGATCTCAAGGAGCGTGTCATCGAAAAGTTCCGAATAGGTCTTCTGCGTTACGTAGGAAGGGCTCACGACCGCCGCTGGATCGGAAGCGGCAACTTCAGGGAAGATGTTGATGGGCACCACGTTCACTACATGCACCTGCGTGTCGTGGCCTTTGGCAATCCCGCATGCCGCGTTGAGCGCGCTTTGGGCGTGATCGGATCCATCGAAGGGAACGATGATGCAGTGGTAAGCCATGATAACTCCTCAAACGAATAAGCACATGAATGCGGCGAATGTGTTCGCCTTGTTTCATTATAGGGAATGCGCGGAGTGGTTGGTCTGCGAATCACGGCGCTTTTGCCATATTGTGAAGATCGCCCAAAAGAGCAATGCGCCGAGCAGTGCAGCGATGGTGTCCACGAGCCAATCGGCGGGATCGCACGTGCGAGCAGGGACGAAGATCTGATGGAATTCATCGCTCGCTCCATAGAGGCTTGCGATGAGCGTGGAGAGCATGCATGCCTTTGGCAGAGTCAAGTGCAGGCGTAGGGCGTTCATGAGCGCGAGTCCAAGCAGAAAGAACTCGGCGAAATGCCCCACAGGCGACACATCGACCGGATGGCCAAAGAGCGCATTCGCCGCTGAGCGAAGGGTTTCGAGCAGGAAGCTGATGATGCCAGAATCATGATCGAGTGCATCGCCTGTTTTGGCGCTCATGCAAAAGATGAGAACCGCAACTGCCGCAACGAATACCCAGCTCAATACCGTGAATCTTGTAGAAGGAGTGCGCTTCATCACTTGACTCGCTTCGAAGAAGAGGAACCTACGCGTTCGTTCGTGAGAGGCCTGCCTGAAGAAGGTGCATCGCTTTTGAACTCGTAGACAGCTGCCGTAGTTGAGGGCGTGCGTTCAGGGAAGAACACTTCGAGCATGCGGGCATCACGTTTCACATAGAAGAAGAGCGAGCCAGCAACCATGAACACGAGCGAAACGATGAGCGCGAAGATAACAGCATCGAATTCGCTGAAGATGTTCACCTCGAAGATGCCGAGAAGAAAATAGGTGGCAAGACCCGACGCGAGACCAGCAACAGCCCCTACTTTATTCGCACGATGCCAGAACAATCCCAGCACCAAGATCCAGCAGCTGGCTACCTCGATGCCGCCGAACACGTACATGCTCATGCGCCAGATGAGGTCGGGCGGCGTGAGAGCAACGATGAGCGCAACGACCGAGAGCAGGATCGAAGATGCCTGCGAAACGAAACGGACGCGATCGTGCTCGGGGGCTTTGCGCTGACGAAGCGCAGAATTAGCGTAGATGCCCTGGATAATATTGACCGAAGAGCTGATCAGGAGGGTGGAAACGGTCGAGATCGCGGCAGCAATAGGACCGAGGATGATGATATCCACCGCCCAGGAGGGGAATGCTTGGGCGAGCATGAGCGGAATCACGTCATCGATGGTACCGCCATGTTCGTTTAACAGATCAGGGAAAACACCATATGAGAGCGCGCCAAGCGCAGTGAGTCCCACCAGCAAAAGCCCAACGATGAGGGTGCCGATCCAGAGCGCATGACGAAGGCTTTTTGTGTTTTTGTAGCTTAAACAACGAACTGCTACCTGGGGCATCGTGAATACAAGTAGTCCCAAGATGAGCCATTGCGTAACGAAGAGGCCAATAGGCATTTGCCCGCCCGCAAAGATATCGAACATCTCGGGCTTTTGCACGGCGATGGTTTGCATGATGTTCTCATATCCGCCGCCAGCATTCATGATGCCGAACCCCAGGAACAAGGCACTTACGATCATGACGATGCTGCAGATGGTATCGGCGATCGCTACACCACGAAACCCTCCGATGACGGTATAGATGGCAGTGGTTGCGGTGATAAGGATGAGACCAACGCTGTATTCATAGTCCGTTACTGCTACGAATATCTTTGCGGCTCCGACGAGCTGCGCAACGATAAGTGCAGTGAAGAAGACTACAAGCGAACAGGAAAGGATGAGTGTAAGAATGTTCGAGCGAAAACGCGCATTGATGATGTCGATAATAGAGACAGCATGGATGCGGCGTGCGATGAGTGCGAGCTTCTTGCCCACCACGCCGAAGAGCAAGATAAGAGAAACGACTTGCGCCCCCGCCAAATAGACCCATCCAAAGCCGTATTCCCAAGCTTGACCAGGCATACCTACGAAGGTAGTGATGGAGCCGAAGGTAGCGATCGTGGTCATAACGAGCACGATCGGACCGAGTCTACGACCGGCCACGAAGTATTCTCGTTCGAAGTTTTCTTCCGGCGTGTGTTTCCTAATAAGGAAGGCAACGATAAGGCAAACGAAAAGGAAGACAAGAAGAGGGATCAGCGTTAACGAGGTCATCGCGCCTCTTTTTCGTTGCGGCGCTCGTCCGAGCGATGTGGGGTATTGCTGATGGGTTTTCGTGGGGTGACCGAGGTCTTCTCGATGGTCTTGATAAGATCCTGATCGATCGTCATAGGGGTAACCTGCACAGGGGTTTCATCGCTGATCTGGTATTTTCTACTAAAGTCGTCTTCGTCGAGCGGGCAGTCTTCGATGACCTTCGTTGCCAGGATGACGCTTACGATCATCGCTACGATCCAGGTGCCTAAGCAGCCCATCACGATCCACAATGGCGTGGAGAATATCTCGATATCGACGCCGTATAAGCCGAAGCCGAAGAGAAGCCAGCATACGATCACGATAGCAACGCCGACAAGCGTGACCTTCGCTTCTTTGTTCGCTTGGCTCATGCGTTCACGATAGAGCATGGATGCAGCTTTCATTGGTAGGAGCGTCTGTCGAAAGCGATGCGCTTCTGCACGCAAGACACACTCATTTCAAGACGTTCCTAGGATGATCAGGAGTGTCCAGTGTAAGGTTTTGTAACAGTTTGAAAGCAATAAGCGGAATTTTGTAATGATTCCGTAGCTTTCTCTACAAAAAGCCCATTGAACAGGAATAATAGTTGCATCTTCTTGAGGGTGCCAAGGCCGTTGAGCCTGCTCAATACCCTGTTGAACAGGCATGTTTTCAATGTGCTAAGATAAAGGGAAAGAAATGGGCATAGGGAGATATGATGACCGACACACCTACCAAGGCACCAAGAGAGCACGTGAGTGCTCAGGTTGTCATTCCGGTCGTTATCATCATCTTGGGTTCGGCTCTGGGTAACCTTTCCCAAACTGCGATGAACGCGATGTTCGGCGGCATCGCGGCAGATTTCAAGGTCGACATGGCACTCGGTCAGTGGGTCACCACGCTCTACATGCTCGTGATCGGCATTACGGTTCCCGTGGTCACCTATCTCATGCGGCGCTTCGCGCTCAAAAGGCTCACCATCTTCTCTCTTTGCCTTTTTGCCTTCGGCTGCATCGTTGATGTGTTCGCGCCGTCGTTTGTCTTGCTGCTGGTAGGGCGCGCTCTTCAGGCGGTTTCTGCGGGCATTCTCATGCCGATGATGATGAGTATCATCATGACCCCATTTCCGCCGAACAAGCGCGCAACGGTCATGGGTGTTGCCGGCATCGCCATGGGCTTCGCGCCGAACATTGGTCCGACCATAGGCGGCTACCTCGTCACAGCTTCAGGCTGGCGCAGTTTGTTCGTTATCCTTGCCATCTGCATGATCGTGCTCATTATCTGCGCATGCGTCTTCATCGTGCGATCACCGCGCATCAAGCGCACAGCTTCACTCGATGTGGTTTCAGTCATTCTTTCAGCACTTGGATTCGGCTTCTTGTTGCTCGGCTTTTCGAACGCTTCAGATGCAGGTGCAGCACTGCTATCGATCTGGGTGCCGATTCTTATTGGCGTTATTGCGCTCGTTGCCTTCATCAGGCGACAAAAGCGCATCGACGATCCGCTCATCAACATGGATATATTCACGTCGAAGCAGTTCGTAGTGGGATTCTGGGCGTCGAACTTCCTCTATGCGAGCTTCATGGGCATCACGCTCATCGTGCCGTTGTTCATCGAGAACATATGGGGTGGAACGGCGCTTGAAGCAGGATTGGTGCTGCTGCCGGGTACCATCGCAGCGCTCTTCATCAATCCGCTTGCTGGCTATCTTACCGATCGCTTTCATGCGCGCCCGGTCATCGTGTTCTTTGGAGCTTGTCTTGCATTTGGTTCGGTAGCGATGGCGTTCATGGACGCTTCGACGCCGTTTTGGCTCATCTTGCTGCTGCAGGGAATCCGCGCGTGTGGCGTATCAGGCCTGGTGAGCCCTCTTACTTCGTGGAGCATGGAAGAGCTTGCCCCCAACAGGATGACCGACGCATCATCATTTTCCACGGCGATACGTCAAGCGATCGCTTCGATGGGAACGGCGCTCATGGTGTTTTCGATCACGTTGGGCGCTCAGGCATTTGGCTCGCTTCTGTTCGGATTCCAGCTGGCGCTCGGTCTCTCGGGCGTGTTTGCGCTCGCGCTGTTCGTTATAGCGCTCGTGCGCGTGCGCTAGCTAAGGGCGAACTCACACAACAACCTGCATCGTTTGCGTAAAAGAAAGATCATGCACAAGATCATGCCTTCTCAAGAATTGCTGCGATCGCAGCTTTGTCCACCTGCGGTAGGGGAACGAACCCTTCAGGTTCTTGTGAAAGCGGGATGAGCTGCTTTTGCAGCCAGAGAATGTCGTACCAACGACCGAACTTGTGTCCGCAGTTCGGGATGTGCGCACACTGAACGTAGCCCCTTCGTTCGTGGAAGATGCGGCTCGTGGAAGGGCACGTTTCGTCGGCTGGCTCGATGCACGTGACGCAAGCGTTCGCGTTGTACACATTCTGAAGGCGCAGGATTTCTTCAAGTGCATTGTAGAGCCTGGTTCCAAGACCAAAACCCTTCGCTTCGGGTGCAAGATAGACCGAAGTCTCGATTGAATGGAGATAAGCCTTGCGCGGCCTGAATGGCGAAGCGTAGGAATATCCGATAACGGCGAAGGCTTCGCTGTCGCAAGCTTCGTCGTGAGAAGAAGCGGATGCAGCACCAGCATCGGAGCGTTCGATCTCCGCCACCAAGAATGGACGCTCTTCCAAGATGGTGGCGATCTTCTGCTCCATTTCTTCGACGGTGGGCGGTTCGAGATCGAAGGTGGTTGCGGTATCGCGCACATAGGGAGCATAGATAGCACAAACCGCCGCCGCATCAGCTGGGCAGGCCAGTCGAATTCTCGTTTCCCGCGCGGTGTTCCGTGCTATAGTAGTCATGCTTTAACGCTCCATAGTGCTAAAGTGGCATATCTGATGGGCGCATCGTGCGACCCTTCAGATATAAGTGTAGAAAATCTATAGCAAAGAGGTAAATATGAGCAAAGCGGTAAACATGAAAAAGCTATTACTGTGTTTTTTCGCAGCAGTGTTTGCGATCTGCCTGTCGGCCGGCCTCATGACAGGTTGCTCGTCCAACGAATCTAAGTCTTCGAGCGAAGCTCCGGAGTACTTGGGTGAAGACGGCAAGTTCGTGGTTGGTTTCGACGAGACCTTCAAGCCCTTCGGCTATAAGGACGACAACGGCGAATACACTGGCTTCGACCTGGAGCTTGCCAAGGCTGTTGCTGAAAAGAACGGCTGGGAGATCGAGCTTACCCCCATCGATTGGGACACCAAGGATGCTCAGATCGATTCCGGTACGATCGACGTCATCTGGAATGGTTTCACTATCGAGGGCCGTGAGGACACCTATGAGTTCACCGATCCGTACTACCTGAACGACCAGGTTATTCTCGTTCGTGAAGGTTCCGACATCAAGGGTCTTTCCGATCTTGCGGGCAAGACGGTAGTTGCACAGGTCAACTCACCTGCTTACGACAACCTCGCTGAAGGTGGCGATTACTACGACACCATCGGTTCTACGCTCGGTGCGCTCGAAACTGCTCCTGAATATCAGACCGCGCTTATGCAGCTCGAAAGTGGCGCATGCGATGCGGTTGCGATCGACTATCCTACCGCACAGTCTCTCATCGCTGGTAAAGATGGCTACGTCATCCTCGACGAAGTGGTTTCTTCTGAGAACTATGGCGTTGGTGCAAAGAAAGGCAACACTGAACTGATCGAGAAGATCCAGTCCGCGCTCATCGAGCTCTACAACGATGGCACGGTTGAAGAGATCGTCTCTCACTATCCTGAAGAGATCTCCATCGACAAGTGGGTGCTCAAATAATCTTGCGCCCCTAGTGGCGGCACGCTGAATGTAAAGCCCTGGATGCCCCGATGCTCCTCGTAGCGAGACCATCGAAGTTCCAGGGCTTTTCTCTTTGCTCTTTGTTTTAACGGTCCGTTTTCGATAAGGTTCGCATATGGAATTCACCACAATGCTTGGAATGCTGGGCGAGGGTTTCCTTGTCACGCTGCAGCTCTTCTTCGTTACGCTGATCGGCGCACTTCCGCTTGGCGTGCTCGTGGCGCTGGGGCGCATGAGTCGTTTTCGCCCGATCTCGTATCTGTTCCGTCTCTACATCTCGATCATGCGCGGTACGCCGCTCATGCTGCAACTCATGTTCATCTTCTTTGCGCCGTATTACATCTTCGGCGTGCAGCTTTCGATGGATTGGAAGTTCGGTGCTTGCGCGGTCGCTTTCATCATGAACTATTCGGCTTATTTCGCCGAGATCTACCGCAGTGGCATCCAGTCCATTCCGCGTGGCCAGTATGAAGCTGCCGAAATCTTGGGTTACAGCAAGGCGCAAACGTTCTTGCGCATCATCTTCCCGCAGGTTTTCAAACGTATCGTGCCGGCGCTCGGCAATGAGGTGATAGTGCTCGTTAAAGATACGTCGCTGGCATTCACGATCGGTGTAGCGGAGATGTTCACTACGGCGCGTGCCATCGTTTCAGCGCAAGGCACGCTCACGGCTTTCGTGGTAGCGGCACTGTTCTATTGGGTGTTCACCTTCGTGGTCGAGTTCGCCATCTCGCGCATCGAAAAGCGCCTGGCCTACTATCACGATTAAGCGAAAAGGGGACATGGTATGACTGACACGAATCAAGCAACCCTGCAGACAACGGAACCGGCGAACGAGCAGGAAAAAGCGGTGCTTTCCGTTGAGAGCCTCGAGAAGAGCTTCGGCGATGCGATGGTGCTCAAGGATATCTCTTTTGAGGTGCACCCTGGTGAAGTGGTCTCGATCATCGGGCCTTCTGGTTCAGGAAAGTCTACGCTTCTGCGTTGTTGCACCTTACTCGAGACGTTCGAGTCGGGCGCGCTGCGCTATGGTGATCTAACGGTTGCGGAAAACAACGCATCTGGCAAAACGGTCTATAGTGGCAAGGACGTTGCCAAAGAAGCACGCAAACGCTTCGGTCTCGTGTTCCAGAATTTCAATCTCTTCCCGCACTATTCGGTGCTGCGCAATGTGATGGAAGCGCCCGTTATCGTCGAGGGGAAAGATAAGGCGGAGACTGAAAAGCTTGCCCGTGCGCTTTTGAAGCAGATGGGTCTTGAAGGCCGTGAGGATGCGTATCCGTGCGAGCTTTCTGGCGGCCAGCAGCAGCGCGTGGCTATCGCACGCGCCCTTTGCCTTCAACCTGATATCCTCTTCTTCGACGAGCCCACTTCTGCGCTCGACCCCGAGCTCACGCAAGAGGTGTTGAAGGTCATCCGAGCGCTTGCCGAAGAGCATATGACCATGGTGATAGTGACGCACGAGATGGCATTCGCGCGCGATGTGTCCGACAAGATCATCTTCATGGACAAGGGCGTGATCGTCGAAGAGGGCACGCCTGATCAAGTGATCAATCACCCGCAGCACAACCGCACCAAGGCCTTCCTCTCCCGCTACGAATCCGACGCTGTGACCGACTAACATTCCTACTTTGCCAGCCACAGAGAGGAAATAGAAAACGACCCGGGTAATCCGGGTCGTTTTGATTCTAAGTAAGGTATGTTCGCGAGCGCTTATGCCTGGTGCTTGAGCAGGCCGTAGCCGCCATTCGAACGACGATAGAGAATGTGTACTGCGCTGGTGTCGCGATCGATATAGGCGAAGAAGTCGTGACCCAGAAGATCGATCTCGATGAGCGCTTCTTCTTCCGTGAGCGGCAGGAGCTCCAGCTCCTTCACGCGTACGATCTCTTCGTCCTCACCAGAAAGCTCCTGCATGAGCGCATCATAGTCGACATCGGTCGCCTGCTTGTTGACCGGTTCGGCGTTCAGGCGCTTGTTGAGCACGCGCGTCTTGTATTTGCGCAGCTGGCGAAGCACTTTAGCAGCTGCAACGTCGATGGCAGCGAAGAGGCTCTCTTCGTTCTCTTCGACGCGAATGATGTGACCCTTAGCGTGCATGGTAACTTCGCAGGTGCACGGGGTGGGGTTCGCGGGGTTCTTTTCAACTTGCAGAACGACTTCTGCGGAAAGCGGTGCGATATCCATCGCTTTCATCGAATTGCCGATCTTTTCTTCCGCATAATCGCGCAGAGCGTCGGAGACGTTCATGCGACGACCGGTGACGGTGATATCCATAGTCATTTTCCCTTCGTTACTAAAGAGCGCACGTTCAAATGCACTTTTACAACTAGCTAGTCTAACGCATCTTTTAAGGCTTGTGTAAACGATTATTGAAACCCAACCGAAAAGTTGACAGGTTGTTAGGTGGTTTACAATTGTGTGCACGGTAAATGAAAGAAGGACAAGATGGCAACCGATAAAGCTTCAGCACAGAACTCAGATGCGGCAGAGAAGCAGCAAACCGGTGCCTCTGTTCGGGAAAACGCCGATGCATCGCCAGCTGGCGAAGAAGGCGCACATACCGCGGGAGCTGCGTGTGCCGTGGAGAACTCCCAAGGAAATAAGACCCCATTCATCTCGGAAGTTTCCGGGCATCATCGTCGTTATTTGAAGTTGCTTGAATTCACGCACTCCACAACCAAAGCGGCTGGTTTTATGCTGCTCGGTGCCATTTTCTCTCTCATTGTGGCGAATTCGCCTGCGTATGGCTCCTTCTTGGAATTTTGGCATACCGAGATAACGCTAGGGTTCGGCAGTGCGAACACTTCGATGTCGCTTGCGCACATCATTAACGACATCTTCATGTGCTTGTTCTTCTTGCTGGTGGGCCTCGAGATCAAATACGAGATGACCGTCGGCGAACTCACGAACATTCGCCAGGCTATCCTGCCGGTGGGAGCTGCCATCGGTGGCGTTGCGGTGCCGATCATCTTCTATGTGGCATTCAACCAGGGAAGCCCTGAAACGTTGGGTGGTTGGGGCGTCCCGACAGCGACTGATATCGCGTTCGCGCTCGGCATCTTAGCGCTGCTCGGGTCGCGCGTACCGGCGGGCGTGCGCGTGTTCCTCTCCACGCTTGCGGTAGCCGATGACATCATCGCGATCGTGGTCATCGCGGTCTTCTACGGACATGCTCCTTCGGTGCTGTGGCTTTTGGCTGCGCTCGTGGTGCTGGGCGCACTCACCGCGCTCAATCGCTTGCACTTCTATTCGCTCTGGCCCTATGTTCTGTTGGGCGTGGTGCTTTGGTATTGCGTGTTCATGTCGGGCGTACATGCTACCATCGCCGGCGTGCTGCTTGCCTTCACGATCCCCTCGGGCTCGCGCGTTGATCTGCTCTCTTTCGGGCGTTGGTCGAATAAGCAGCTTAAAGAGATACGCGCGAACTTCCAGCCCGATGCTCCTGTGCTTGGCCAGTCCGACTATCTGAAAGAAGTTTCGCACCTTGCGCGCGTGGCGAAAGAAGTGGTGCCACCTGCAACGCGCTTGGAGCGTATGCTCTATCCTTGGGTCTATTTCGCGGTCTTGCCACTGTTCGCTCTGACGAACGCTGATGTGGCGCTGGGCGGAACGAGCTTTGGTGCCATCGTGGCCGATCCGGTGTTCCTAGGCGTTTTTGCTGGCCTTATCTTGGGCAAGCCCATCGGTATCTTCCTCTTCAGTTTCTTGATCGTGAAGCTTAAGATCTCTTCGCTTCCTAATAATGTGAACTGGGCGCACATCTTTGGTGCAGCGTTGCTTGGTGGTGTCGGTTTTACCATGGCTATCTTCGTGGCAAATCTCGCGTATGCCGATCCTGGTCAGATTTTGGTGGCGAAGGTTGCGATCCTGTCTGCTTCGCTTCTTGCGGGTATCATCGGGTTTCTCTTCCTGCTCTTCCAGGCGAATATCGCAATGCGCAAAGGTGTCACCTATGAAGAGCCCATCCTTGATAACGCGAACCTGCAGGCCCATGCCGCCCATGAGGTGAAACGCCGTAAGCATGATAAGCATGGGGAAGCTTCGGCGGGCGAAAGCGGGCAAAAAGCTTCTGTACGCACCGTGTCTCCCCATAGGGCAGTGCCAACGGATGAGGACAGGCAGGCAGTTTCGTCTCGCAAAGATGCGTGAGGCATGAGTAAGCTGAAGGATCACGCTTGTTGGTATCGGGCGATTTGGAGCGGCGTCATTTCTCGCAAGATGCGATCGCTTTTGTTGCGCGCATTGCTCTTCTACATAGAGAAAGCGCACATTCTTCACAATTGCGTATATATGCGCGCAATAAGGCGTTGAGCATGGGATTTAGCGGCTTCACTTGTGCATGGTAAAGCGTGTGAAGGGCAGTTTATCAGGGCTTAAAGGTCTGAAGCTCTGTATAAATGTGCTGTTTTCTGTTAGTATCAACTACAGCTTACGCTGAGACACGAACCCTATGCCACTATTGGGAGGTTTTCAAACAGTATGAAGCATACAAATGTAGCACCGAAGCGTACGCTGCTCATTGCATTTATGGCGGTCGTTCTGGCCGTGGGGCTCACTTTGCCCGTTTCACTTGCATCCGCAGTGCCTTCCTCTTCTTCTAAACAGGCTGAGGCACAAGCAGCGCTCGACAAACTCAATGATATGCAGGCAACGCTCGATGCCGCTTCGAACAACTATTACGAAGCGGAAGAAGAGCGCAGTGCTGCTGAAGCAAAGGTTCAAGAAGCCGAAGCTCAGATCCAAGAGGAAACTGAGAAGATCAAGGGCTATCAGGAAGAGCTGGGAACGCGTGCGCGCAGCATGTATCGTACCGGTGGCAATACCTTCCTCGATGTTATCTTGGGCGCTTCCACCTTCGAAGAGTTCGCAACGAACTGGAACATGCTCAACACCATGAACGAAAATGATGCCGAGCTTGTTGCTAAGACCAAGGAGTCACGCGAAAAGGTAGAAGCTGCTAAGGTTGAATATGAACAGCAAGAGCAGGTAGCTGCGCAGAAGGCGAGCGAAGCCAAGGCTATTAAAGATGAAGCCGAAGCTACCACTGCACAGATGCAGGAAACCTACGATAATCTGAATGCTGAAGTTCAAGAGCTCATGCGTCAGGAAGAAGAAGCGCGCAGTGCTGCTAACGCAGCAGCAGCTCAGGAGGCTATCGCCAACAACAATGGCGGTGGTTCTCATAACGGCAGTTCCGGAAGCAGCTCAAAGCCAACGAACGATTCAAAGCCTCAAACGATAACGGGCAACGTTGTTGTTGATCGTGCATATGCTCAATTGGGTAAGCCATATAAGTGGGGAGCAGCTGGTCCTAATAGCTTTGACTGCTCTGGCTTGGTGGGTTACTGTCTTACGGGCAAAATGGGTAACCACTGGTGCACCACGGGCACTATTCAAGGGTGGACGCGCGTGAGCAATCCACAGCCAGGCGATATCTGTATCAACGATCATCATACTGGTATTTACATTGGTGGCGGCCAGATGATTCACGCTCCGCAAACGGGCGACGTGGTTAAGGTCAGCGGCGTTCATAAAGGCATGTGGTATGTCCGCTATTAAGTTGCTGTACTAAAATACGAAGCAGATCGAGAAACAGCCCGCAAGGGCTGTTTCTTTTTGTGACTGGAGGTGCGGCAGTTTCACTCAGATGGATTCTTTGTACGTGAGCGATTTGCTTTATTGCCGTGCACTACCAGGCTGTGATACCATAGGCAACGCCGTTTACGGCACATCATATGTCGGGATGTGGCGCAGTTTGGTAGCGCGCTTCGTTCGGGACGAAGAAGTCGCAGGTTCAAATCCTGTCATCCCGACCAGAAATTCAAACGAGAGAGCAATCCGCTCTCTCGTTTTCATTTCTTAGGGATGACATGCGCGCAGCAGGCGCAGGCCACGCCCCACTCCACCTAACATGAACCGCTTAAAGGGATTGTACGAGCGCCACATGTGTTTTTTGATACAATTTCAGCGCGTATCACTAGGGTAGTTCATACCTTGGTTCATACTGAATAAACCGCGCTTCACCCTGTGTCGCGCTCAACGTACGTGCAATCCCTGCGGAGGTGTATACAACATGAAGATCGGACCTTTCGGCATCGTCGAGATTATCATCATCTTGGTGGTCATCCTTATCATCTTCGGCCCCAAGAATCTTCCCAAGCTCGGAACCGCTATCGGTAAGACGGTCAAGAACTTGCGCGAAGGTCTCGGTGGCGGCAAGAAGAAGAAAGAAGCCGAAGAGGCTGCCAAGCAGGCCGAAGACAAAGAGCCTGAAGAGCTAGAAGTAGTAGACAAGCCTGAGCCGGGTCAGAAGAAGGCCGATGTTGCTGCAGCCGAAGCAGAAGCCGAACAGAACACCACCACTTCCGATGCTGTTTTCGAAGAGACCGAACCGGAAAAGGACAAGGCTGAATAAACACTTACGAGAAACGCGCCAGATCAAGCGCGTTTCTTCTGCGCGGGCGCGAAGCTCGCATGAAACGACCGAACGAACGAATACAAGGGGAGTTCCATGGAAAAGGACTACATCTTAACCCAAGAAGGCAAAGCAAAGCTCGAAGAAGAGCTGCATTACCTCGAGACTGAAAAGCGCGCCGAGATCGGTGAGCGCATCCGTGTAGCCCGCGAATTCGGCGACATCTCGGAAAACTCCGAATATGATGACGCCAAGAACGAGCAGGCCATGATGGAAGGCCGCATCGCTGAGATCACCCGCATCTTGGGCGAAGCTACCGTGGTCGATGCTCCTACCAAATCTTCCAAGGTGCACATCGGCAGTAAGGTCACGGTCGACATGGGCGGCAACGAGCGTGTCTTCACCATCGTTGGCGCGGCAGAGAGCGATTCTACTGCTGGCAAGATCTCCAACGAGTCTCCCGTTGGTGCAGCGCTCCTCGGTACCAAGAAGGGCGACGAGATCGACCTGCAAGGCCCTACCGGTCGTGATATCCATATCAAGGTCTTGAAGATCGAGCAGTAAGCGTGCATGCCTGCTGCGCGTCAGGTGAGCTTCAACTACCATAAGAAACAGCTGTAATCGAGACGCTGGTACCCTTTGTACCAGCGTTTTTCCTAGAAAATGAAAGGCAATCGATGAGCGAGAACACCACTCAAAACGCAACACCTGAAACACCCGAAGACGATCCGATCCTGGTGCGCCACGCCAAGCGCGAGGCGCTCATTGCGGCGGGTGAAAACCCCTACGGTCATGCGTTTGCCTATTCACATCACATCGTCAACCTCGACGAGAAATACGCTGGTCTTGAAGATGGCGAGAACACCGAAGACCGCGTAGAGGTGGCTGGTCGCGTGATGGCCAAGCGCGATCAGGGCAAGATCATCTTCATGGAGCTGCGCGATTCGACCGGCTCTATCCAGCTGTTCTGTCGCATCAATGCGCTGGGCGAAGAAGCCTTCGTGGCTATGAAGGATCTGGATGTGGGCGATTGGATCGGCGTGTCCGGCCTTATGATGCGTACGCGTCGTGGCCAGCTTTCCGTGGCGGTCGATTCCTACGAGCTGCTCTCGAAATCGCTGCGCCCCCTGCCGGAAAAGTTCCACGGCTTGGCCGACAAGGAACTGCGCTATCGTCAGCGGTATGTCGACCTGATCGTGAACCCCGAGGTGCACGAGACCTTCGTGAAGCGCTCGAAGATCATCTCGGCTATCCGCCACTACATGGAAGAGCAGGGTTTCTACGAGGTCGAAACGCCCTTCCTGCATTCGATCATGGGCGGCGCGAACGCGAAGCCCTTCACCACGCATTTCAACGCGCTCGATCGCGATTACTTCCTGCGCATCGCAACCGAGCTTCCTCTGAAGCGCTTGCTCGTAGGCGGCTTCGAGAAGGTTTTTGAGATCGGCCGCCAGTTCCGCAACGAAGGCATGGACCCGTATCACAACCCCGAGTTCACCACGATGGAAGCCTATCAGGCCTTCTCCGATCTTGAGGGCATGATGGAGCTCACGCAAGGCTTCGTGCAAGCAGCAGCTATGGCGGCTTGCGGCACGCTCGATGTGGAATATCAGGGCACGACCATCCATCTTGGTGGTGAATGGAGACGTGCGAGCATGGTCGAGCTCGTGAATGAGGTCACGGGCGAGAACATCAGTTTCGCCATGACGCGTGAAGAAGCTGCCACGGTGGCAGACAAGCACGGCGTTCACGTCGAAGAAGGGTGGGGCACGGGCAAGATCATCGCCGAGCTCTTCGAGGAATGCGTCGAAGAGACGCTCATTCAGCCTATCTTCGTCACCGACCATCCGATCGAGGTTTCGCCGCTCGCAAAAAGGAAAATTGGTGAAGATGAAGTAGCTGACCGCTTCGAACTGTTTATTTCCGGCCATGAATATGCTAATGCTTTTAATGAACTAAATGATCCCGTTGATCAAGCGGAGCGATTCCGAGCGCAGCTTGCTGCTAAGGACATGGGCGACGATGAGGCAATGGGATTCGACGATGACTACGTGCGCGCTTTGGAATACGGAATGCCTCCCGCTGGTGGTGTGGGCATTGGAATAGATCGCCTTACCATGCTTCTTACGAATTCAGCAACGATCCGCGATGTATTACTGTTTCCCCATATGCGCGACGAAGCCAAGTAACAAAAGGAGGTGGCGCGTAAATGTCGTTCGACAAGTTCACTGACAAGGCGCGCAAAGTGCTGGTTTTGGCGCAGGAGGAAGCTCGCGGACTTCATCAGCCCTACGTTGGCACTGAGCACGTGCTCTTGGCTTTACTCAAGGAAGAAGATGGTCTGGCAGCTCAGGCCCTGGAGCGCCTGGGGGTGCATTACGAAGCCACGGTGGCGGCCATCCGTCGTATCGTTACGATCGATGAATCCACCGATGTGTCCGGGCATTTGAGCTTCACGCCACGCGTTAAGCGGGTGTTGGAGAATTCTCTGCGTGAGGCCATGCAGATGGGGCAAAGCTATATTTCCACTGAGCATCTTCTGCTCGGTATCATCCGCGAAAACGAAGGCACCGCAATAGAGGTGCTCGAGCGCATGGGCGTTTCAGGAGATGACCTGCGTGCGGCGCTCAACGATCTGGTGGGGCAGTCTTCGGTCTTCGCCGGCCAGCAGTTCGATCCGCAGGCATCCTCTTCGGATAGCGTGCTGAAGGAATTCAGCGTCGATCTTACGAAGAAGGCGGCCGATGGGAAGCTCGACCCGGTTATCGGGCGTGCGGGCGAGATCGAGCGCATGATGCAGATCCTGTGCCGTCGCCAGAAGAACAACCCGCTGCTCTTGGGTGAGCCGGGTGTGGGCAAAACGGCGGTGGTCGAAGGGCTTGCGCAGCTCATCGTAGCTGATCAGGTGCCCGATATCTTGCGCAATAGGCGTTTGGTCACGCTGGATGTTTCGGCGCTCGTTGCTGGTTCGAAGTATCGCGGCGAATTCGAGGAGCGCTTGAAGAAGTGCATCAAGGAAGTCGAGCAGGCAGACGATATCATCCTGTTCATCGACGAGCTCCACACCATTATCGGTGCGGGTGCAGCCGAAGGCTCGATGGATGCGGCTGCCATCCTGAAGCCGCCTCTGTCGCGCGGCGAGATCCAGATCATCGGCGCTACCACGCTCGATGAATACCGTAAGCATTTGGAAAAGGATTCGGCGCTCGAGCGCAGGTTCCAAACGCTCGTTGTCAAAGAGCCTAACGAAGAGCAGGCCGTTCGCATCATGGAAGGTTTGCGCGATAAGTATGAAGAGCATCATCACGTGCACTTCTCTGATGAAGCGCTCCAGGCGGCAGTTTCGCTTTCCGATCGCTATATCCAAGATCGCTTCTTGCCCGATAAGGCCATCGACGTGATCGATGAAGCGGGCGCGCGCATGCGCATTCGCAACATGGTACTGCCCGACGAGATCCAGGAGCTTGATGACAAGCTTCGTGCGTTGCGTGCGGAAAAGGATGCCGCTATCGCCGATCAGGATTTCGAGCGTGCCGCCGAAGTTCGCGATCGCGAGGCAAAAGTGCGCGAAGAACGCAAGAAGGCTCAAGTAGAGTGGGAAGACAAGACGGAGAAGATCGTCAACGAGATCGGTGTGGAAGATATCGCTGATGTGGTTTCGATGACCACCGGCGTGCCCGTTTCCAACCTCACCGAAGCCGAGACGGAGAAGCTTCTGCGCATGGAATCCGTGCTGCATGAGCGCGTGGTCGGCCAGGAAGAGGCGGTAACGGCGCTTTCGAAGGCTATTCGCCGCAGCCGTTCTGGGCTCAAGGATCCGAAGCGCCCGGCAGGTTCGTTCATTTTCCTTGGCCCTTCAGGTGTGGGCAAGACCGAGCTCTCGAAAACGCTTGCAGAGTTCCTGTTCAATTCGCAGGATGCACTCATTTCCTTTGACATGTCGGAATACATGGAGAAGCATACGGTGTCGCGCCTGATCGGTTCGCCTCCGGGGTACGTGGGCTATGACGAGGGTGGCCAGCTTACCACCGCAGTGCGTCAGCGCCCGTATTCGGTCGTGCTCTTCGACGAGATCGAGAAAGCGCATCCTGATGTCTTCAACATCTTGCTCCAGATCTTGGAGGAAGGTCGCTTGACCGATGCGCAAGGGCGCATGGTCGACTTCCGCAATACGGTCATCATCATGACCTCGAATGTGGGCGCACGTGAGATCACCACCACGGCACCGCTCGGGTTCTCTTCCAGCGGAGCAACGGGTCTCAACGATGATGAGATCAAGACCCGCGTCATGAGCGAGGTCAAGCGCTTGTTCCGTCCTGAGTTCTTGAACCGTATCGATGAGATCATCGTGTTCAAGTCGCTCACGGAAGACGAGATCGTCGAGATCGTGAACCTCATGGTGGCCGATCTTCGCGATCGTCTGATCGAGCAGAACATGACCATCAATATGTCCGATGCTGCGAATCGTTTGATCGCTAAGGAAGGGACCGACCTTTCCTTTGGTGCCCGTCCATTGCGTCGCGCGATCCAGCGCCTGCTTGAGGACCCGATTTCCGAGCAGATCCTGGAAGGTAAATGGACGAGTGGCTCGGTCATCGATGTTGATGTGGAGGACGAGAAGCTCGTGTTCAACCAGGGTACGGGTTCGATCCCGGCACCGCGTAAGCGTGATACCATCGCGCAAGAAGCGGAGCTCATCTTGAGCAACTACGATCTTGGGCGCGCAGGGCTCACTTACAGCGGCTCAGGTCGCGGAGGCTCATCAGGAGATTCCGCCGCCGACTAATCCAGTCGTTCAAGAACGCTGACAAGAGGCTTGTCCTTGCGGGCAAGCCTCTTTCTTTTCCCTATGGGATCATTCGTTTGCTTCAATGAAGAGCATTTATGCAGTAAAATCAATTTTGTTGAATTATTGCTGCATAAGGCAGCTTTCTTGATAAGAGGTTCTCTATGCCAGAGCAAACGATCGATCCCATCTTCGCCCCTTCGGCTCTCAACGGTATCTTGAGCAAGATGCGCGACGATGACACCTTTGGCTCCTTGCGCGAGCAGATGCAGTTGCAGGGCAAGGTGAATGAAGGCGCGCAGACCGCGGTCATCATTCTGGCGGGCGGTAGCGGCGAGCGATTCGGTCACGAAGGAGGCAAGCAGCTCGTTGAGATCGCGGGCAAGCCTATTCTCACGCGCTCAGCAGAAGTGTTCGACAGTGTGGGCGATGTGGGGCTTATCGTGGTCGTTTGCCCCGAAGAGCGCACGAGCGAATACCTCTTGAAGGCGATCGATCCCTTTCCGTTCGCTACCCCTATCGTCATGGCTCCTGCAGGCGCCACGCGTCAGGAGTCGGCGTTTGCTGGTTTGGAGCTCGTGCCAGATGACTTCGAGTACGTCATGCTGCACGACGGCGCGCGCCCACTCATTTCGCGCGAATTGGTCGACCATACGATCAGCGTGCTCAAAGGCAATATCGATTGCGATGGCGCAGTGGTCGGCCATCCTTCCATCGACACGCTCAAGATCGTCGAGAACGGCATCATCCAAGGAACGCCTGATCGTTCGGTGTTCTGGAATGCGCAAACTCCGCAGATCTTCCGTGCCGGTATCTATCGTCGTGCGCACGCGGCGGCGCTTTCCGATGGCTTCGTGGGCACGGATGATTCATCGCTTATCGAACGTTTGGGCGGTCGCGTGATGGTGGTCGAAGGCAAGCGCGACAACATCAAGCTCACGGTGCCCGAAGACTATCTCATCATTTCAGCGGCGGTGCGCCAGGCGCTACGTGAAGGTGTCGAGTAGGTGTCGCTGATGAATATGAACGCTCCCGACATGGCGAACATTCCTAACTCCAGCCCCGAGATGGCTGTGCTGCGCAAGCTGCGCGTAGGGCTTGGCATGGATGTTCACGCCTTTGCTCCCAACCGCAAACTTATCTTGGGTGGAGTGGATATTCCGCATCACCAAGGCCTCGATGGTCATTCGGATGCCGATGTGCTGCTCCATGCAATAGCCGATGCTCTTTTGGGTGCTGCGCGCCTGGGAGATATCGGCAAGCATTTCCCCGACACCGATCCAGCCTATAAAGATGCCGATTCGCTCAAGCTGCTCGAGGCAGCTGCGAATCTGCTTCGTGAAGAAGGCTTCGAGATCCTCGATATCGATTGCGTTATCGCTGCGCAAGCCCCGAAGCTTTCTCCGTATCGCGAGGCGATGCGCGAGAACATTGCGCGCGTATGTGGCATCGCAACGGAAAATATCGGCGTAAAAGCCACCACCACCGAACGTCTCGGCTTCGAAGGTCGTGAAGAAGGTATTTCGGCTGAGGCCGTTGCTCTTGTCTGTCGATGTTGTTAGGGCTGCTATGAAGCGAGACGGGCACATTGTGCAGGCTCGCCTCATAGCGTCGCGCCCTCGAACTAACTTTTGCAAAGACAATGATTGCAAAAGTGGATTTCTCGGAGCGCTTTGGCTCGATGTCGGCTCGTCCTACACAACCTGCCCATCTCGCTTACGAGTAATGCTCTTAACATCACCCGCACCATGCAAGCTAAACATGGTACTATTTCGCAAGACAAGAAGGATTGAATCCCATGAATATATTCTCAACAATGGCAGAAGACATTCGCACCGTTCAGGCAACCGACCCAGCGGCGCCTTCGAAGTTCCTCATATGGCTCACCTATCCCGGCCTTCAAGCACGCTGGGCGCACGTGATCAATCACTGGCTCTGGAAGAAGGGCTTGCGCGGACTGGCGCGCTATCTTTCGCAGTGCGCACGTTTTTGGACGGGTGTTGAGATTCACCCGGGCGCACAGATCGGCCGCCGTTTCTTCATCGACCATGCGATGGGCGTGATCATCGGTGAGACCACTATCATCGGCGATGATTGCGTGCTCTACCAGAATGTCACGCTGGGCGGCACTGGCAAGGAAACTGGCAAGCGCCACCCGACCCTTGGCAACAACGTGATGGTGGGCGTGGGCGCTGCGGTGCTCGGCTCGATCACCATCGGCGATAACTCGAAGATCGGCGGTGGCTCGGTAGTGGTGAAAGACGTGCCGCCGAATTGCACCGTGGTTGGCGTGCCGGGGCATATCGTCGTGCGTGATGGCGTTTCAACATCAAAGAGCGCGGCGAAGGACAAGGAAGTCGACCTGCAGAAAGCAGCGGCGGCGAAGATCCCATCTTCACCTGCTGAAAAGTCAAGCGTGAGCTCACCTGATGCCCAGCGAGAAGGAGCGCTGCCTCCCATTCGCGCTGATCACAAGGATTATTTCCTCAATAACGGGGATTGTCAGGGCGAACGTCTCGAAGATCTGCCTGATCCTGTGGAACGCGCGATCCGCAATCTCTATAAGCGCGTCGATGAGCTCGAAGCCTTCGCGGTGAAACAGCAAGCGCTCGACAAGCAGGCGGAGCGTGCGGCACAGCAAGAAGCCGATCAGATCGATCACGACCAGTAGCGCTTCATGTCATTCTCATCGCTGAAGGGAACGATGAGCCCCGTTGAAGCCGATCATCACGACCAGTACCACCGATACCATCAAGATAGGAACACCATGATCAAGATCTACGACACCAAAACGCGCACCAAGCGTGAGTTCGTTCCCGTGAACGAGGGCAAAGTGGGCATGTATGTGTGCGGCCCGACCGTATATAACTACATCCATATCGGCAATGCGCGCACGTTCATCTCGTTCGACACGATTCGCCGCTATCTCACATGGCGCGGGTTCGAAGTTACCTTCGTGCAGAACGTGACTGATGTGGACGACAAGATCATCAACAAAGCGCTCGAGGAAGGCCGAACGGCTGCCGAGGTCGCTGAAGAATACACCGATGCCTTCATCGCCGATATGCATGCAGCCGGCGTGCAAGACCCTGATATTCGCCCGAAGGCCACTGAAGAGATCGATACGATGATCAAGCTCGTGCAGTGCCTGATCGACAAAGGCCATGCGTATGAGGTTGATGGCGATGTGTACTTCGCCGTGCGTTCCTATTCAGCGTATGGAGAACTATCGAACCGCAATGTGGACGAGATGGAATCGGGCCACCGTGAACTGCGCGCCGATGGCCAGGGTCTGGAAGACCGCAAACGCGATCCGCTCGATTTCGCACTCTGGAAGACGGCAAAGCCAGGCGAGCCGAGCTGGACTTCTCCGTGGGGAGAAGGCCGTCCCGGTTGGCATATCGAATGCTCGGCCATGTCCGAGAAGTATCTCCATCTGCCTTTCGATATCCATGGCGGCGGCGCGGATCTGTGCTTCCCGCACCATGAGAACGAGCGTGCGCAGTCTGAAGCGGCCTTCGATACCACGTTCGCGAACTACTGGATGCATGGAGGCATGCTCCAGATCAATTCCGAGAAGATGAGCAAATCACTCGGCAACTTCTTGCTGCTGCGCGATATCTTAGAGACCACCGATCCGGCAGTGCTCCGCATGCTCATGCTGCAGACGCACTACCGCAGCCCGCTCGACTTCTCGGATGCGCGCCTGCAAGAATCCGCGGCGGCGCTCGAGCGTTTGGAGAATTTCGTCACGAATGCGCTTTGGCTCGCGCGCTCAGCACAGCAGTCGCAGGCGAAGGCAGGAGGCGGCCATACGCCCGATGCCTCTGATGCCCATGCGGGCTCGCTTGCAACTTCGATCGCGATTGCAACGCTCATTGCGGACATGAAAGATTCGTTCACTGAAGCGATGGACGACGATTTCAACACTGCTGCTGCGCTCGGTGCCATCTTCAGCTTCGTGAGCGACGCGAACACGCTCTTGAATGATGTCCAGCAAAGCGCTCCTGTAACAGAAGCGGATGTTCAGACGTTCGAGAAGGCTGCACAGGCAGTGGTCGAGCTCATGGATGTTCTCGGCATCTCGATCGAGATGAACAATGCAGCCGAAGTGGGCGCAACGGTGCTCGATGATGAGGAGAGCGCCGCTGAGGTAATGGTGCTCGCGATGGAATTCGCCGGCTTCGCGCCAGGCGATGGGGCAGATCCTGCAACGGTGAAAGCAGCGATGGCAGCGTTGCTCGATGCCCGTGCTAACGCGCGCGCCAACAAGAACTATGCGGTTGCCGATGCGATCCGTGACGGACTCGCCGAGCTCGGTTTCCGCATCGAAGACACGCCGCAAGGCGCTCGTATCGTAAAGGCTTAGAGGTAAGCCATAAGTGTTAGGGGTCGGGTAATTTGACACATCTTAGATGTGTCAAATTACCCGACCCCTAACACGCCCCCCTAACACACACCCACAAGCCAGAGAAACAAAAAGCCGCTCACCCAACATGAGGCGAGCGGCTTTTCTTTAGGCAAGGCAGCGTTATTTAGCGACAGGTGCACGGGATGTCGTGTTTCACACGATCGTGCTCTTCGGCGCGCTTCGCGTCGTTGAAACGATCGAGGGTGCCAACCAGGTAGCCGGTGATGCGGCGGATGCGCTCGAACGGCTGAGCATGGTACCCATAGTGAATTGCGACATCTTCCGCTTCAACGGCAAGATCGATCCAGGCAAGATCCTTGCTCGGCTCAAGTTCGCGACCTCGAGCGATGTACTGTTCGATCTCTTCGTTAGTGACGCGGAAGTCGTCAGGCGAAGAATAAGAGATAGAAACCGAAACATTTTGCAGATGCTTATGTTCGGATGAAGCGGCAGGCTGGTGCGAGTGCTTCTGTGTTTCTTCTGCGGCTCCGTGGCTTTGATTTGCTTTAGCATCCCGTGTTGTGTTTTGTGCTGCGAATGCAGGTGCTTCAAGCGTGGTCATAATACCCCCTCCGTTATTCATAACCTTATTCGGTACTGCTGGTGCTCCTGTAATTGTTACTAAGTTAGTATCAATTACCTTACCTCTCTCATGCTACTCCATGCGCAATTTGGTGTAAACCGAAAAAACCAATATTTTGTGGCGAAATCCAATTTGTAACCTGGGAAAACACAACATCTTGTATACAGCCGAACTGGGGTTATGGAGATTCTAAAACGCCTTCCTTCCACCTTTAAACCCGAACCGTTCGTGATTTCGATGCGAAACCGCCCATTTTGCCCTAGCAAGTCGCGGCTGAAGATGGCACAATGAAAGTCCTTGAACGCCTCGATTTCTGTATTGCTCTCCGCGCGATCTTGTGGTGAAAAACCAGCTTCCGCGCACACGATAGAAGGATGTTGCTCATGGCTTTTGTCCACCTTCATAACCATACGGAATACTCGCTGCTCGATGGTGCCACCAAGGTCTATGACATGGTGAAGCGTGCGGCTGACCTGGGTATGCCGGCGGTGGCTATTACGGACCATGGTGTTATGTCGGGTGTACCGGAGTTGGCGGACGCATGCGACAAGGTAAAGGCAGAAACGGGCACGTGGGTAAAACCCATTTTCGGCTGCGAGATCTATTTCACCACGGATTCTTCCTTAAAGAAGGAAGGCAAGCAGAAGCTCCATCATATGATCCTGCTCGCGAAGAACAACACGGGCTATCACAACATCGTGAAGCTCGTGAGCGAATCGCATGTGGACAATTTCTACTATCGCCCGCGCACGACCTTCGAGATGCTCGAGAAGTACTCCGAAGGCGTTATCGCTACGAGCGCCTGTATTGCGGGCATTATCCCGCGCTGTGTGGATGCGGGCAAGATCGACGAGGCCATCGAGTGGGCGAAGAAGCTCTCCGCGCTCTATGAGCCAGGCGATTTCTACATCGAACTGCAGGACCAGGGCATCACTTCCGATGCGGGCAAGACGCAACGCGAGCTCAACCAACAGCTTACGGAAATTGCGAACCACTTGGGGCTTAAGACCATCGCAACGAACGACTTCCATTATCTCGTTCAAGAGGATGCGCAGGCGCAGGACGTAATGCTGTGCATCGGCACCAACCAGACCATCAATCAGGAAAAGCGCTTCAAGTTCCCCAACGATCAGTTCTACATGAAGACCGAAGAGGAAATGCGCGCGGCGCTGAAAGATTTCCCCGAAGCTTGTGACAACACCATCGAAGTTGCTGAAAAGTGCAACGTCGAACTCGAGCGCGACCCCATTTTGCCGAAGTTCCCACTGCCCGAAGGGGAGACCGAGGAATCATGGTTCCGCAAGCGCGTGCAGGAAGGCCTGTTCAAGCGCTACGGCGATCCTGTTCCCGAGCACGTGCAGAAGCAGGCCGATTACGAGATGCAGGTCATCATCGATCAGGGCTTCCCCGCGTACTTCCTGATCGTGCAGGAATATATCGAATGGGCGCGCAGCCAGGGCATCGGCGTTGGCCCGGGCCGTGGCTCGGCGGCAGGTGCGATCGTGGCATACGCCATGGGCATCACCGACCTCGATCCGCTGCCTAACGGCCTCATGTTCGAACGCTTCCTCTCTCCTGAACGTGTGGAGATGCCCGATATCGACGTCGACTTCGAGCAGGGCAGACGTGAAGAGGTTATCAACCACATCAAAGATGTGTATGGCGAAGACCACGTTTCGCAGGTGATCACCTTCGGCACGCTCCAGGCGAAGAACGCCGTGCGCGATGCTGCGCGCGTGCTCGATTATCCTTACAGCACGGGTGACCGCATCTGCAAGATGATCGGCAACGAGCTCGGCATCACGATCGACCAAGCGCTCGAAACCAATCCCGACCTAGCCAAAGCCTACGAAGACGAACCCGATGTACACGCGGTGATCGATGCAGCGAAATCCATCGAAGGTCACGTGCGCGGCGAAGGCGTGCATGCTTGCGCAACCATCATCTGCCGCGACCCCATGGCCGATCACGTGCCCATGAAGCGCGACACCAAGGGTGGCGGCATCATCACGCAGTACGACGGCCACTACACACCTGACCTGGGTCTTCTTAAGATGGACTTCCTCGGCCTTCGTACGCTCGACGTGCTTTCGATCGCTTGTCGCAACATCGAAGAGCGCTATGGCACGAAGATCATTCCTGAAGAGATTCCCACCGACGATGAAAAAGCCTTCGAGCTCATGCAATCGGGGAACATGGATGGCCTTTTCCAGGTGGAAGGCGCGCTCTATGTAAGTCTGTTCAAGCGCCTCCCTCCGAAGCAATTCTCGGACGTTGTCGCATCGATCGCGCTCAATCGTCCTGGCCCACTCGAGTCGGGTATGGTCGAAGACTACATCAAGGCAGCGAAGAACCCCGAAGCGGTTCACTATTACGACGATCGTCTGCGCGGCATCTTGGAAGAGACTCATGGCACCATGGTCTACCAGGAGCAGATCATGCAGATTTCCATGGTCATGAGTGGTTTTTCGGCAGGCAAATCCGACAAGCTGCGTAAGGCGATGGGTAAGAAGAAGCTCGACGTGATGCGCGGCCTTCAGGCCGACTGGGATTCAGGTGCGGTCGAGAACGGCTATTCTCTCGAAGTTGCCCAGCAGATCTGGCAAGATGCCGAGAAGTTCGCGAAGTATGCGTTCAACAAGTCGCATTCTGCAGCATACGCCATCTTGGTCATGCGCACGGCTTACCTGAAGGCGCACTACCCGAACGAGTTCATGGCAGCGGTGCTCACCAGCTACATGGGCAGCAACGATAAGCTCATCCGCTACATTGCCAGTGCGAACCACAACGGCACACCTGTGCTTCCGCCCGATATCAACTCTTCGAGCCTGGAATTCACGCCGGTTGATGGTGGCATTCGCTTCGGTCTTGCTGGCGTGCGTGGCGTGGGTGAGAAGGTGGTGCAGGCCATCATCGAGGAACGCGAGGCTAACGGTCCGTTCACTTCGCTTCACGATTTCGTAAACCGCGTGGATTCTTCATGCTATAACCGCAAGACGCTCGAAGCGCTCATCAAGTCCGGTGCGTTCGATTCGACCGGTTACACACGCAAGCAGCTCATGTACTTCGTGGACGAAACATCGCTGCTCGACGATGCGGCCAAGCGACAAAAGGACAAATCCGCTGGTCAGGTGAGCATGTTCGACATGTTCGCAGACGACCCGGATGCGGGCTTCGTCGAGGACATCCCCGATCCCGATGGGGTGGAATGGGATAAGCGCACGAAGCTCACCTTCGAAAAAGAGATCCTGAAGATGTATGTCTCCGATCATCCGTTAAGCCCGTATGAGAACTATCTTTCGCGCACAAATAAATACACGATGACGGAACTGAACGAACGTGATACCAGCATCAAGAACATCAAATGTGCTGGCATGGTGTCCGACGTGAACGTGAAGCGCACGAAACGTAATACCCTCATGGCCACCTTCAATCTGGAGGATCTAGCGGGCAGCATCGAGTGCATTTGCTTCGACTACGAGAAGGTCTCTGATGTACTCGAGGAAGATGCGGTGGTAACCGTGCGCGGCAAGTTCGAGGTGAGCGATCGCGCGAACCAGCTTATCGGCTACGAGATCGAAAAGCTCGAACTTACCGAAGAGCAGCAGAACGTGAAGCCGGTGTGCATGGAGCTGCAGGTGCTGTCCAACGAGCTGAATGCGCTTTCTTCTTCGCGCCTGCTCGATATCTTGAAGACCCACCCGGGCAACGATCCGATCGTGCTCTTTGTGGCTCAGACTGACGGCAGCCGCATGCGTGCAGAGTTGCCGCTCACCATCAATGCGCGCGACCATATGCTCAAGGCAGACTTGCACGATCTGTTCGGGCGCGAGATTTGGAAAGCATCGTAGAGGCGCAGCATGGCAGGCGGGTACAACCACAGAACAGGACGGCGTTCATGAGGATCGCAGCGTGGTTTTCATACAACGGAGAGCCTTTTTCTGGCTTCGCGCGGCAGAATGGGCAGCTTACGGTTCAGGGGAATATCGAAGATGCCCTTGAGCTGCTGTTTCGTCGGCGCATCGATACTACGTGCGCTGGCAGAACCGATGCTGGCGTGCATGCGCTTTGCCAGGTGATCAGCTTCGATCTGCTTCCTGATGAATGGTTTCGCCGCAAACCTGATTCGCTCCTGAAATCGCTCAACGCGCTTACGCATGAGGAGATCTCGTTTCGTTCGGTGCGTCCTATGCCGGAGGATTTTTCGGCACGGTTTTCGGCCGTTATGCGCGAATATCGCTACTATATCTGTACCGATGTGGCCGCGCCTTTGCTCATGGAGAAGTTCTGCTGGCATCTGGGCAAGCCGCTCGATGTCGAGGCAATGAAGCAGGCTTCTACACACCTGCTGGGCGAGCACGATTTCAAGAGTTTTTGCATGGCGGTTTCGGCGAAAGATAAGCCCACGCATCGCTATGTTGCCGATATCTCGTTCAAGCAAGAGCAGATCTGGAATTCGAACTTCATCGTTATCACAGTCATTGGGAATGCATTCTTGCATTCTATGGTGCGCACGATGGTGGGCACGCTCGTGTTGGTTGGTCGCGGGAAACGCACGCCCGATTGGGTGGGCGAAGTGCTCGCAGCGCGCAATCGGCAGGCAGCAGGGCAGAACGCGCCCGCTGAAGGGCTTGTGCTCTGGCACGTGACCTACGACGAGCAGCACTTCTACTACGATCCACGCCCGAGTGGTTTGCGCGGTGAACTTGCTTCTGATCAGCATCTTTCTGATGCAATCGAAGATATTCCGTCGGTGCTAACACCCGAAGAGCCTGCTCCTAAGGCAGTCGAAGAAGCTCCTAAGGCTAGCATGGAGAAGGACAAGAAGTCTTCGAAGAAGGCCAAGAAGCGAACCAATGCAGCGGAATCATCACCTGCTGCGCGCTGGGCACGATGGCGCCAGGAAAAAGAGCAAGACCGCGAGATCGTGATCCCTCGTGGCCCGAATCTTGATGAATCCACAATGGGCGAAATCCCCTTCGTTGCTGCACCCATCGAAGAAGAAACGCAGGCGACGCTCTTCGATTCAACGGTTGCTCCAGCGGATTCAGCAGTTTCATCTTCAACGAACGGCTCTGTTTTGACAGATGTCCTTGATGCTGATGCTCATGTTGCCTCAGGTGTCGCTCTTGCTGGTGAGGTTCCTCCCATAACAGAGCGCAAGACGATTACAGTTCCCGAAGTGAAAGCGCAGCCAACTTCAGAACCGCTTCACTCATCATCGCCTGCAGTAGCTGAATCTGCTCAGGGTTCATCGTTCGTTGCGTCGAACGAACCACGATCTGCTCAACGTGCTCCTTTCGATTTTTCGCAGGTATACGCAGGTGCACATGCCCCTCGACATGCGGCTTCAACGAAAGCTGCTCCAGAGTCTTCTCAGGAGCAGGGAACGGAACCGCTGCCAGCAACAGTGCTTTCATCGGCTGCCGCGCGCGCTCGTCGCCGCGCACGTAATCTACGTTAAAGACTCCGGCAGCGTTCTGCAAACCGCTCTTATACCCCCATACGCCCCACACCCCATTTCTGTGCAGATTTTGTGAGTCTTTTGCTATTCTTCGTAGCAATATAAAGCAACGAATCTTGCAATGACGCGAACCGATCTGGTGCGAATCGCACTGGATCAGCGAGCGAACGAACTGAAACCTGAATGGGGGACTTATGGCTCAACTTGCACATGCTGCTCGTGACACCTGGTCAAGCAAATGGGCATTCATCTTGGCTGCAGCTGCTTCTGCGGTCGGCTTGGGTAATCTGTGGCGCTTCCCGTATCTGGCGGCGAAGTATGGTGGCGGTATGTTCTTGCTCACCTACTTGGTGCTCGTGTTCACCTTTGGCCTGTCGCTTCTGCTTGTCGAGATCGCGCTCGGTCGTAAGACCCGCCAGTCCACCATCGGTGCGTTCAAGCTGTTCGGCAAGAAGTATGCCTTCATTGGCATCCTGGCTTCGCTCGTTCCGTTCATCATCACGCCGTACTATTGCGTGATCGGTGGCTGGGTGGCGAAGTACGTCGGCGCTTATTTCTTCGATCCCGCAACCATGATCGGTGATGGCGGTACGTACTTCTCTAGCTTCATCACCAGCAGTTTTGAGTCGTATATCTGGCTCTTCATCTTCATGGCTATCGTATTCTTCGTTGTATCGCGTGGCATCAAGGGCGGCATCGAGAAGGCTAACCTGATCATGATGCCGGCACTTATCATCATGACCGTCATCCTGGTCGTCTATACGCTCTGCCAGCCAGGTGCGCTTGATGGCGCTGCTTATTATCTGGTGCCTGATTTCTCTGCGTTCTCGATAGAGCTTGTGGTTGCGGCACTGGGGCAGATGTTCTTCTCGCTGTCCATCGCGATGGGCATCATGGTCACCTATGGTTCCTACATGAAACAGCGCGATTCGCTCACTTCGAGCGCGATCCGTGTTGCGGGCTTCGATATTGGTGTTTCGTTCCTGGCGGGTCTCATGATCGTGCCGGCGGCGTTCGTTGCGCTGGGCTCGCCTGAGGCGGTTACCGAAAATTCCGGCCCGGGTCTCATGTTCATCGTGTTGCCGCAGATGTTCGCATCGTTTGGCGATTTCGCACCCGTTATCGGCGTGTTGTTCTTCCTGCTCGTTATCTTCGCAGCGCTCACTTCGGCGATCTCGCTCATGGAGACCTGCGTTTCGATCATGCATGATGGTGCGAAATGTTCGCGCAAGAAGGCAACCGTGATCACGTTCGTGATCATCGGCGTTGCGGCAGTGTTCGTGAATCTGGGTTATAACGGTCTTTCATTCATCGAACCGCTGGGTGCAGGCACTTCGCTGCTCGATTTCTTCGACTTCGTTTCGAACACCATCATGATGCCGATCGTGGCATTCCTGACCTGTATCTTCGTTGGTTGGTGCATCAAGCCGAAGATCATCGAGGAAGAGATCATGGCCTCATCGAAGTTCCGTTGGCGTGCAGCGTGGCGCATCATGATCAAGTACATCGCGCCCATCCTGATCGCGATCGTGTTCATCTCGTTCCTCGCTCAATTCCTCGGCTTCATGACGATCTAGCGTAAGGATGAAGTTTTACGCCTGCAAGGCGAAAACGGCAGTTGCTTAAACCGATCTTAATTCGAATCTTGCATAATGCATCGTTGGCGATCGATCACGAGACAAGTTTTGCGTTCGATCTTGCATCAAATGTCCTTAGAACGGCGGCCTCCGGGTCGCCGGTTTTTTGAATCAAATCATTTCTGCAAAGCTAGTCCTTGCTTGATTTAAGACTGATGCACAGTCTCTATCATTTTTGTGTGCCTGTTAGCAGTAGTGATGATGGTTGTCTTCTCTATGAGCATTTCGAACAGCTGCCTGCAAAGAATGTCATTGAGATTGTTAATACCTCAGTATGTTTTAATTTTGAAAGCGCTTCTATTGAAGCATCTGTGCGCTTTTTCAGCGTTAGGCGCATCGATAAGATGCGCATGTTCTTAGAGAATAGTCGATATGAACCGTGGACTGCGACGATGTCATCCGAATCTTTACGATCCCTGCTATTGTTTTGCAAATTGGGATTTGTTATTCAGATAGCTTCTGAGATCAAAAGCAGCCTAAAATGCAGTTGCATCTTGAAACGATGCAATAAACAGCATTTGCGGTAATAGATTTTGATGTTTCTTTTAGATATAGCGTTGAACAATTGATTTTGCTACTACTATTATTACCATATGCTTTTTGGGCTACATAATTGACTTTGTGCCAGGTTCTATATGCATCGCTATTGTTTATACGGCTAAATGAGGAATTATCATGACGCTTGCAGATTTATTTAAACTGATTCGCCACTATGCCAAATTGGTTGTAGCGATTCCATTGATATCTGCTGTTATTGCTGCCGGAGCAATTTTTCTCTTACCCCCTACATATGAGGCGAAGGCTACGCTTTTGACAAATGGGGACATAGCTCTCTCTAGTGGATTTGCTCAAAATGAAGCGGCGACTTATTCAAAGAATGGAATTGAAGTTTCATCTACAACAGATACTGCGTATAGAACAATAGTAATTACAGCGACAGGAAAAGACTATGGAGGGTGTATAGCGGCTGCCAACGCGACAGTTGCTGCAGCAGCAGAGGACTGCCGTAGCGTAAATACGCAAGCTGCTGTTACTACCAACGAGGCAACAAGTGCTAGCAGCACATCACCTAGTGTCCCAAAAGTTGTATTAATGGCTCTGTTGCTTGGCTTATTTGTCTCGATATGTGTGGTTGTTGTCATCGATTTAATAAAGGCGCCAATTAAATCTCAAAATGATATCGAACTATCTTCTGGTCTTCCTGTGATCGGTGTTATACCAAGCAGAGATAGGGGGGAGCGTTTGTTGGCAAATGTGCGATTTTTAACAGAAGGAGAATTGACTACTATCGCAATCGTTCCTATAGGTCTTTCTGGCGGTGTTTTAACATGCGCAGAATTGTCGAGTGCATTTGAGCGTTCTGGAACTATCGTGAGCCGAGTAAAGGGGAGTCCCCATGCAGAAGGATTAAATCAGCCTGTGCTTTCAGGGGTTCTTTCCTTGATTGAATGTGCGCCTTTAAATGAGGGTGTTGGAGCTGTTTATATTGCAAAGGAATCAGATATCACTATTTTGTGCGTAAGTGAGTGGAGAGATTCTCGAAAAGCGCTTTCTTCTGTGGTTGAGGAGCTTAAATTTGCGAAAGCGAATTTGGGAGGAGTTGTTTTCCTTACCGCAGGATATTCTGACAACAAAGCGTTCTGATGAAAAATGCGTTCTAGCTCGTCTTGCTATGAATGCCAGCTAGGACTAGTTCATTCCTATATCTTAGGCCGAAAAGCCGAATTATTAAAGTATAAATGAGTTTCGAACTGCGTCGATACTTCTAAAACGAATACACTTTTGTCCTGTAAGCCGATATCTCTATAGACAGTCCAAGCCTGCTTTGTCTAAGGAAGTAGAAACATATAATGCTTATCAATGGTAGTGTTTGCCATCCAACCCAAAAATTACTTGTTATTGGCAAACACGTACAAATAGGGGCTCGTTTTTTGATGACTGGATATACCTTTACTTGCCCTATATTAAACAATGTGGCCCTTGGGCGGATATGAAGCTAGTTATACAGACTATTGGTGTTGCATTGACTGCCCAAGAGAACTAGCAAGTATTGTTTTCATCCCTTAATAGCGGTCAATAAAGCAAAGAATTACTGCTAATTATCTATTCGTCTCCAAAGAGTGCAGATACTTGAGAGATAATAGTTTTATGATGAGCACCAGATAAATATATGAGTGTTTTAAAGTGTGCAGATGATCTTCCATCTGCGAAACTTTTCCAGGGAGCAAGATCGTGATTATTACTCAAACTCCGTTTCGAATGAGCTTTTTCGGTGGCGGAACAGATGTTCCTGGATTTTTTAATCAGCATGAAGGTGCTGTTATTTCAACGACTATTGATAAGTATTGCTATGTAACCGTTAGACATCTACCCCGTTTTTTTGAATATTCCACAGAACTTTGTTATGCAAGCATTGAACGCGTTACGAATATCGAGGATATCGAGCATCCTGCTATACGCAATGCAATGAAGAGCCTTGATATGCATGAAATTCGTCTTACTTATGAAGCAGATCTTCCTGCACGTACAGGGTTAGGGACATCTTCGTCTTTTGCAGTTGGAATGCTAAATGCGTTCTATGCGCTAAAAGGCGTTTTTGCTTCGAAGCGACAACTTGCCGCCGAGGCTATTGTTCTTGAGCGGGATTTATGTCAAGAAGCCGGAGGCTGGCAAGACCAAATCGCAGCTGCTTATGGGGGGCTTAATAAGATCGTTTTCAAAGATGGTACTTTCGATGTTTTTCCAATTATCATTTCGCCTGAACGAAAAGACCAGTTAAATGATAGCCTTATGCTCTTTTTTACAGGTTTTACTCGCTTTTCTAGTGAGATTCAAATTATCAACAACGAAACTCGTGATCGAGATTCAGCGCTACAAAACATGTTGCTTCTTGTCGATGATGCTGAAAGAATTCTTACAAGTAAGAATGCGCAGATGGATGATTTTGGGCTATTGCTCGATGAAACATGGCAGCTAAAACGACATACGGGCAAGGCTGTTTCTACTGATTCGATTGATTTGATTTATGAAAAAGCCAAAAAAGCAGGAGCGCTTGGAGGCAAATTATTAGGGGCAGGTGGAGGAGGATTCTTTCTTTTTTATGTTCCACAAGAAAGGCAGAGCAAGGTAAAGAGAGAGCTAAGCGGCTTAATGCAGGTTCCCTTTTCCTTTGAAGACAAAGGCACGCATGTTGTTCATTTCTCTCCTGAGACTTGGGAAGAAAGGTAGCTTAATTAGTGACACGCTCTTGTTGCGAGAAAAGCCTGCACGTTAAATGCTTTTTTTGAGTCACTGAAAGCATATAGTATGAAAACTATTTTATTTTTGACTTCACGACTTCCTTTTCCCCCAGATTCTGGACGAAAGTCGTCTTTATACCATTATTGCAAAATACTATCTGAAGTATTTCATTTTAGGGTGGTCGTTGTGTCTTTCTTAGAGGCTGGAGATGATCCTAAAAATAAGCCCAATTTCATAAACAAGGTTTATACGATTGACCCTCCAAGTTTTATTGAAAAGGCAAAGAATCTGATTTGGTATACATTTTTTAAGAAACGTTATCCTATGCAGGTTTCACTTTTTTGGTCACAAAATGCAAAGCAGACAGTGGATGAAATAATTCGAAAGGAAGACCCTGTTTTATGCATTGCTGATATGGTAAGGACAACAGAGTATCTCAAAGATGTTCCGTGTAAGAAGATCTCTGATTTGGACGATATGCTATCAATTCGCTATAGCCGTCAGCTATCCATTGATTCATCTTTTGTTAATCCGTATGGAGCGTATCTGTCTTCACTTCCTCATGCGATACAGGTTTTTTTAATGAGAGAGGGTATCAAAAAACGAGTGCTTTCGTTTGAAGCAAAACTGATGAAGACTTATGAGATAGAGTCATCTAAAGACTACGACGCAGTTGTTTTTGTAGCTGAACAAGAGGCGCAAGAACTAAACAAACGTATTGGCGCAAAAAAGTGTTTTTCTGTGCCAATTGGAATAGATTATGAATACTATTCGTCTGTTCCGTCTCACAAGGTTGAAGCAGTAGATAACGAAATAGCGTTTTTGGGAGCCATGTCAGTAGCGCATAATGTGCATGCCTGCGCTTTTTTCATCGAAGAGATTTTGCCAATAGTGTTATCTGCTGTTCCTGATGTTAAGTTTCTTGTTGTTGGCGGGGGAGTTCCTGATAGTTTGCGACAGCTTGAGTCAGAGCATGTCGAGTTTGTGGGTAGGGTTGATGACGTTAGACCCTACATACGGGGTGCATCGGTTTTTGTGTGCCCTCTACAGTTTGGAAGTGGGATAAAGACGAAGAATCTTGAGGCTATGGCTATGGGAGTTCCTGTTGTAACAACGTCTATCGGCGCAGAGAACATTGATGCCAAGAATGACTCTGAATGGATCGTCAGGGATCAGCAAGAGGAATTTGCGGATGCTATTATTCGCCTTTTGCATTCTGAGAACTTGAGACGGAAGTGCGGTGAGGCGGCGCAAAGATACATAGAAGAAAAGTGGACTTGGAAAGTTGCCGAGCGCTCCTTCAATGAGGTTTTACTGCACCTAGAGTTAATCTCATAGGCAAATAGGAGTACAACATTTTATAGATGCACAAATTATATAAGGCGGTGATTATGATTTTAGAGGAAAGGACTACAACAAAGCCAATGATTTTGTTTCTTGCTGAAGAGCTAAGAACAGGAGGGGCGGAGACCTATTTTTATACGTTAGAAAAAAGAATAAACAGGGACCACTTTTCGTTTCATTCAATGGCCGTGCCGTCCGGCAATGAGGATTTGCTGGCCTTTCCAGAGTATTTTACGCCGTATGCGTTTTCTTCACGAAGTCGAATAAAAGCTATTGTTGATTTTGCAAAAGAAAACTCACCAAGCATCGTTCATGCGAATTCTCTTAGACTATGCTTTTGTGCTGCTGTTGCAAAAAAGATCGGGAATTACGACTTTAAGATTGTTTACACAAAGCACAATATAACAGCTTTAGAGAAGATATCGAAAGCGCTATTTGCAAAATTTGTGAATGATAATGTTGATTCGTTAATTGCAATTTGCGGGACAGATCGCGTGGCGCTTAGTGCCGCTGGGGTAAACGAAAATTTAATACATCAAATTAATAACGGAGTTGATCTTGAGCGATATGATTTCTGTCAGCGTGAATGGTGGAGAGCTGGAGAGAGTAAAAAGCTTCATATCGGTATTCTCGCGAGATTGTCTCCCGAAAAACGGCACGATTTGTTTATTGATATAGCAGATATAGTGCATCAAAAGTATCCAAAGGTCAGCTTTTCAATTGCGGGTGATGGCGCGGAATTCAAGTCGATTGCAGCAAAGATCAAATCCAAGCATCTTGAAAAGACCGTCGAGATGCTTGGGAGAGTAAATCCGCAGGAATATTTAAAAACGGTAGATGTTTTGCTTTTGGTTTCAGATCGAGAAGTAATGCCCATGTCTCTTCTCGAAGGAATGGCTTCTGGATGCGTGGTAGTTTCGCGAGCAGTAGGCGGGGTTAAAGATATTGTCTCTTCCGATACAGGCTTTTTGGTGACATCAGAGCGTCCAGCAGACTATCTTAGAGTTTTAGATTGTATATTCGATAGCCAAAACATCAACGAAATAGCGTTTAGTGCGCGAGAGCTAGTCGAGCAAGATTATGCTTTAGACTCTTCAATAAAAAGCCATTCTGATCTTTATATGACACTGTTAGGGTAATTGGTTTGAGAATCCAGAGCACATCAACCCAAATAAGAAACCCTCATTTTGCAAAAGAGGATATCCTTGAGCTGGTCTTGCTTGGTTTGACCTTACTAATGCCTTTTTCACTACAAATCAATGCATTGGTTTTCGGCAATGCCGAGATCGTTGGATTGAGCGCTTTTAATGCACTTGTATTGGCAATGTTTTGTCTTAAAGCAGCCCTTATTGCTCTGCGGTCTTTTTTGAAAGAGAGTAGAGAAAATAACGTTCGTGGACTTTCGATATTGGCGGCTTTTATTGCTTTCGTTTTGATATTTTTATGCAAAATGCTTCTGGCTAATGATTTGTCAGAAGCATTAGGGTGGTTGTCTCAGTACCAATATTTTTTATGGGTACCGATTGTTCTTTTTGTTCTCTTGAATCTTAAGATATCATCTGATTATTTTATTAAACTGTGCCTTTGTGTGTCATGGATTGTATGTGCAGTCTCTTTCTATTCCTTTTTTTCTTCGGATTATTTTGGCCTTGTCGCTCAGTCTGCTTTAGATAATTATGCAATTGTCAGCATTCCTTTTTATCGGATGATGGGGCCTTTTGGTTCACCGAATGTAGCAGGGACGTATTATGCGATTATGCTTGTAATGTTGCTGTATTTAGGAGATATTCAAAATCGTGTCTTTAAAGTTGTACATATTATAGTTTTAGGTAGTTGTTTAATACTCTCGTTCAGTCGCATGGCTCTGATTGGCTTGGTATGTTGTCTGTTTTGCTATTTATTATTCAGGAAGAAAGATCCGAAACACCAGAACAAAAATTTACAAGGACCTTTAGCCGCAATTAGTTTACTTGTCGCGACAATCGTGATCATTCTGATTTTAAGAGAAAGTGGTTTTTATTTTTGGGAAGGGTTTGATATTATCAATAACCCTCGAATTGAAAAATGGGCATACTTTCTCATGATGCCTGATCAGTGGGCATTAATAGGCGCACCTCTTTCCGAGCATGTTCACATGGGATCCCTAACTCTTTCGGATAATAGCTTCTTGCTATTACTCGGAGCAGTTGGTTTGTTTGTGGCAGCTCTGTATATCTTTTTCTTAGGAAAGCCCCTTCTGGCTCTTGCTAAGAACAATCCAAAGCTTAAGACTGTCTATATAATGCTTATAGTATTTTTAGTGTTATCGGATTTTGTAAGTTTCTATCCGTGTAACTATTTTGCAGCCCTGCTGATTTGGGCACTGGGATATAACAAGGAGAACGAATATGAGGCTACTCATAATTACGCCCCAATGTCCTTATCCTCCAGAAAAAAGCGGAGGAATTCATACCCTGTACAACCTTTTAAAAAGCAACCATCTACACGAAATTGATTTGCAGTATTACGACGAAAAAAACGAGGCTGCAGAAAAAGGAATAGAACCGTATGTTAATAAGGTATCTTGGATACCGACAAAACGCAGAAGAAGCGCAATTAGTCGGATAATGAGTTTATTCAAAAAGATACCTTTTGCTCAATACCAGTACAAGCATAAAATGCTACCAAACACGTATGAGTATGATGCAGTAATTTATGATCAGTTTTCGTCAGAGATCATGGTCGAAGATAAGGTGCCAAGCATTTGCTTTGCACATGATAGCATGCCATTGTTTTTTTTGCGCAAGGCGACCCGTTCAAAAAATATTCTGGCAAAACTGTATTATCTGTTGCAGCATAGATATGCTGCCCGTGTTGAGCGTGGGGTGCTAAAACAAGCAAAAAAGATTATGTTTGTCTCCCAAGAAGATGCCAGATATAGTCAGACCTTATATAAAAACCAAGGAGCTTGTGGTTTTATCGATTTGGGTGTTGATGACGTCGCGGAGATCGTTCCAAAAGAGCTTGGAAGATCTTTAGTTTTTACGGGGGTTATGGATTATGCTCCTAATGAAGATGCAATGAGCTTCTTCATAAAAGAGGTCTTTCCAATACTAAAACAAGCATACGCGGATCTTACCTTGTATGTTGTGGGGAAAAATCCATCGGAGTCGCTGCTTAGATTGAGCCAAAATGAGCCTTCAATCCATGTGACAGGATATGTTGAAAGCGTATATCCATATATTCTTGGAGCAACAGTTTATATTTCGCCATTACGATATGGAACTGGGGTGAAAAACAAGGTTTTAGAGGCAATGAATTGTTGCAAGGCTTCAGTTTTCTCACCGATTTCAATAGAAGCTATTCCAGAAGTTAAACCTAATATAAATTGTCTTATTGCTGAAAGTGCTGAAGAATGGGTGGCATCCGTTTCTAGTTTGCTAGATGACCCAGACAAGCGTCGAGTCTTGGAAAGAAATCTCGCGAATTCAGCTGTCACTGAAAGAAGTTGGGCGAAGGCCCTGGATGAATTGGTTTCGTTGGAGTAATGGCATGAATCTTGTTTTTACATCAGACCTATCTGGTCTTGGTGGTGGTGAAGTCGGATTAATTTATTTGGTAGAGGAGCTATCAAAGAGTCACCAGTGCCTTGTTGTGTGCAGAACCGAAGGAAAGCTCGTTAAAGTATTAGAAGAAAAGCGAATCAATGTCTTAGTTTGCGATTATAAGAAAAAAGAAAAAATATTTTCAGCTTTGAAGCGCATACGAAAAAAAATGAAGCAGTTTAACCCAGATGCGATTTTTAGCAATGATCCGACAACATCGATCTTGATGAAGATGGCAACAGTGGGTGTGATCTGCAATAATTATTGGATTTGCCATGGTCAATGGTATGAGTTCGGGTATGGGAAAAAAATCCTATTGAAATATGCGAATAACAAAATTATTTGCGTTTCAAATGCGGTTAAAAAGAATTTAGAAAAGCAAGGTTTCGATCGGCTCGAGATAATACATTTAGGTGTTCCTCTTGAGCGCTTCAATCTCGAAACTTCTTCGAGCTTTCGAAGAGAACTAGGTATTGAAGAGAGTATCCCCTTGATAATTACCGTTGCAAGATTCCAGGAGATAAAAGGGCAGAAAAGAGGCATAGAAATTGCAACACTATTTCAGGAGCACAACCTTCCCTTTGCATATGCCTTTATAGGAGGTTCTGTATTTGGAAGTGATTCGGATGCTGCATATGAGCACGAAGTTAAAAAGCTAGCAAAAGATAAAGATTTACTTGATAAAAAGGTATTTTTTGTAGGCGAGAGAGATGATGTCGCAGGTATTATGCGGGAAGCTGATCTTTTGATTATCCCTTCCGAAAACGAGTCTTTTGGTGTTGTCGCAATAGAGGCTTTGGCAGCTGGTTTGCCAATTGTTAGTACTCCAAATGAGGGGGTTACTGAAATTCTTGAAAATGATAGGCGATTTATTGCAGTTTCAAAAGAAGCTAAGGATTTGTTTTATCTTGCTAGGAATATACTTAGCGACGATGAGCTAAGAAAATGTGCAAGCCGAGATATGCGTGAGCTAAGTAATAAATTTAAAATTGAGAACATTTCAAATGCTTTTGTCGAAGCGGTTAAATAAGAGTCCAAAGAAAAGAAGCACAATTCTTCTTACAAGCATCGTTGTTGTTGCTATCACTTTGTGTGGCAAATTGCTTGGTTTTGTCAGAGAAGCTTTTGTAGCAAGTTGCTACGGTGCTTCTTACATCTCTGATGTCTATGTGTTAGAGAGCGGCATCGTGAATGCAGTCTGTACTATTTTGCTTTGTGTGGTGACGACGGCATTCATCCCTCTTTACATGAGCAAAGAGAACAAAAAAAAGGCAACCCACTTTGCCTGCAATGCTCTTTATGGCTTTTTTTTCGTAGGGGCATTGCTTTCGTTTGCTCTTTGTCTTGTGCCTGAGGCAATCCTTCAATTTGTGGCTCCGGGGTTTTTAGTGAAATACTCAGGGGAACAACTTGTTATCATCTTACTATCAATTCAGATAAGTATGATGAATGTACTTCTGCTGCTTCTTCAAGGACTCTTTCGTGCTTTGATGCAAACGCACGACAAAATGTTCATTGCAGCAGGTCAAGCGATTGTTTTTAATATTCTTATTATTATATATTTAATTTTTCTTTCAAAATATGGGCTGCTCGGAATAACGATCGCTATGCTCATTGCGCAGGCTGCTATAGCGTTAGTATTTTTTACGCGCGTTGTTGTTTCTGGAATGTTGGTTCTGGAAAAGACCACGGTGGAATCAATTAAGAGCGATTTTAAAGAAATGTTCTCTTTGGCGCTACCAGTTGTTTTTATGTCAATACTTTCTCAAGCGAGCTATATCGTTGATCGCTCTGTAGCGTCGAATTTCGATGAGGGAACGATGGCCCTTATTGGATACGCTTCAACATTGGCATTGGCTGTTCATGCTCTGTTTAGTGAGTCAATCAATAATGTTGTATACCCTAAGTTGAGTTCTTACGCTGCCAAAAGAGACAGTTCAGGTTTTCTGGAGCTGGCGAATTCATCGATCTTTTTAGCCTGTCTGCTTATTGCTCCTTTACTTATTACTATGTTCTGCGGAGCTCAAGCAATTATAGAGATTGTTTACTATCGAGGGAACTTCACTTATGAGAATGTGCAAGCTGCAACAGTATTCCTGATGCTTTACTTACCCGGTGTTTTCTTTTTTTATTTAAGAGACTTATTAAATAGGTTTTGTTATGCGCAGAAAAATTCGAAACTTCCATCCATATGTGCTGTCATAGGTTTTATCTTAACCATCATACTTAATCTTACTATTCCTCATTTTTGTGGAGCTATGGGTATAGTAATAGCAACATCGCTCGCTGCGATTATAGCGTGCATTTTAGAGGCAATAGTAATTTATAAAGAGCGACTTTTAGTGTGGTCGAAGTCATCATTTAAGCTTTTTGGGCTAGTTGGTTTAGCTTTAGTGATTTCTTTTATGAGCGCGTTAGGGGTGTCCATCGCATCTGCAGGAATGTATCCTATAGTAAAAATAATATTGATGCTTGTGGTTTCATATATGAGCTATTGCGCCATTGCGGTTTTGATGGGGAGAAGTTTTTTTGCTCCCGTTTTAGGAAGGCTTTCGAAATGATCAGGAAAATCAGTAACTATCTATTTAAAAGACGCCTAAAAAAAGGAGGAGGTAAAGGCGTTAAAATAGAAGGCTATATTGAATGCAGAAATCCTGATGGCCTTAAGATGGGTGAATATGTTTACATAGGTCCTGATGCCAAATTCTGGGGAACGGGAAATTTGATTATTGGCAATAACGTGATTATTGGACCTTGTCTCACCACGATTACAACTAATCATAACTATCAAGGTGAAATGTTGCCATATGATAAACAAGCTATTTGTAAGGATATAGTAATCGAGGACAATGTTTGGATTGCCTCTCATGTTTGCATAATTCCAGGGGTTCGAATTGGTGAGGGGGCTATCGTGGGTATGGGAACTGTAGTTACAAAAGATGTTCCTCCGTTGGCTATTGTCGGTAGTAACAAGTTAGATATTATTGGCTACAGAGATGAAACTGCCTATCGAGAGATGGTTGAAAGAGGAGATTTATATTTGGAAAAGAAGTATAAGGGCCTGTTGTAGTATGCAAAAAAAAGCCGAAGAAGTTTTGTTATATGGATGGTTTGGGGAAAACAATCTCGGAGATGAGTTGATTTTGAAATCTCTTGAAGCTCTTGTTAGGGAGATGCTGCCTTCGGCAAAAATAAGCATTATGGCATCAAGGCCAGATATGCTAAAAAAGACGAAGCCAAATGTTGGTGATAATGCCGTAATCTCGACCTATATTGATCATCGTCCAAAGACAATTTTAAGATCAATAAAATATGGATTAGCTGCAGCGGTTCACAATCTAAGATCGCCTGATCTGGTAATTATGGCAACGGGGGGAGCCTTATCTGATTGGAACCATAACTCAACCGTTACTATTTTTGATTTGATTGATTATTGGACACGCAAAAATGTTCCTGTTGTGATGTTCGGAGTGGGCGCAGGACCCATTTTAAAAAAGGAGTCTATTAAGCGCTTCTATGAGCACTTATGTAAAGTTGAGCTAATTACTGTTCGGGACGAATACTCTCTTAACCAATTAAAAGAGGTTGGGCTTGAGAATGTTGTGCTTACGAAAGATATCGTATTCGAAACGTTCAATCAAAATACGATTGAAAAAGCTAATAAAGTTGATGAAGTTAAGCGAATAGGTGTAGTTGCTGCTCCAATTTGCCTTGAAACACCAAATGTGTATATTGAGTACCGAAATAGACTTACAGAAGCCATACATAGATTATGTGAGAAATACACTGTTTCGCTAATTCCGTTTCAGCCAGAATACGACAAGCGTTTAACGGAATATATTCTAGAGTCAGATGCCAGAATAAAACTCTTAGCAAATCCAGATGGGTTTTCACAAAACCTAAGTAATCTTGCTGCACAAGATTTAATTATTGGGATGAGATATCATTCTATTGTTGAGTCTCTGATGAATGGAAAATACGTTATTCCAATTGTTTACCATCCGAAATGTGAATCATTGTGTCAAAATGCAGGGATCAAGCGATATGCAGAGCATGTTGGAAATGGAAATAATTGGATAGAATCAAATATAGACATTGACCAGCTTGTTCGCTCTGTAGAAGACATACAGCAAGACGATTCGTATTTTTCGCGCATAGGCTCTTTTTGCCGCATACAGAAAGCTATCTCCGTGGAAAGGGAATACCTACTCAGATATGCATAATAAAATCATTGCATTATTTATGGATGTTGATCAACAAAGATGGATATTCAACTAAAGGGACAGTGGTTTTTTAGCACCGAAGATAAAGCACCCCTAGGAGGAAAAAGTGAAAACTGAGTTCAACGAGAACTCCTTAACTATTCTAAATAAACTAGTAATCTCTTATCCGGCCCTTAAAGAATGCCGTTTGGCTATAGAAAGTGCGTGTCGATGTCTTTCTGATAGTTTTAGTTCTGGCAAAAAGCTTCTCGTTTGTGGCAATGGTGGATCAGCTGCAGATAGTGAGCATATTGTTGGCGAACTGATGAAAAGTTTTAGGTTTAAGCGATCTCGAGATCGCGAATTCGATATTAAGTACCAAAGTTTATTTAAATGTAATGCACCAGACTGGCTTGAGGGTTCGTTGCCAGCTATTTCTCTCGTATCGCATACAGCGTTTCTGACAGCATTCTCGAATGATGAGACTTCAAAGGGGGCTTTTGCTCAGCAAGTTTATGGTTACGGTCAGGAAAATGATGTCTTGATAGGCATATCTACTAGTGGAAAATCTCTAAATGTATTAGAGGCGTTTCGTGTTGCAAAAACGAAAGGACTAAAGATTATCTCGATGACTGGAAGTGGCGTGACAGAGCTAACCGATTTAGCAGATATTGCAATTCATGTTCCAGCACAAGAAACCCATGAAGTTCAGGAGTATCATCTACCCATTTATCATTGTATATGTAGCGTTGTTGAGTCAGAGATATTTGGAGATTAGGTTGTGGCGAAGAAACGAGAAGCGATAGTGCTTGCAGGGGGTTTCGGAACAAGATTGGCTCACGTTGTTAGCGATGTTCCAAAGCCAATGGCCCCAGTTGCATCAAGACCTTTTTTGCGTTTTATCTTAGATATGTTGGCTGAAAAAGGATTTTCTCGTGTTGTTATAGCTGATGGATATAAGCGAGAGTGTATCGAAAGCTATTTTGGCCAAAACTATAGAGGTCTCGAAATTCTATACAGCTCAGAGGAATCGCCTTTGCAAACAGGTGGGGCGGTAAAAAAAGCATTGGCTTTATGCAACAACGATTGGGTCTATGTCTTGAACGGCGACACGTACTGTGAAGCTAGCTTTGACCGCATGGAAGAGGCTGCTTTTCAAAAGCAGCGATCTTTGCGAGTTGTTTTGGCAACAAAACAGATGACAGATTTTGATAGGTATGGAACCGTTGCTGTTGACGAAGAAGGAGCTGTTCTATCATTTCGAGAAAAAGCTTATTGCACAGCAGGGGTCATAAATGCAGGCATATATCTATTGCAGAGAGAGGCACTCAAATCCTTTCCAGATGTGTTTAGCTTTGAGCACGATTTTCTTGAAGAGATAGTAAATCATGATGCGATACGGGCTGTCGAATGCACAGGCTTATTCATTGATATTGGTGTTCCTGAGGATTATATGCGTGCACAAGATTTGTTTGCGCCGCTCGTCAAACACTGGAAGCTTGCATTATTCGACAGAGATGGAACCTTGAACGTGGATACAGGTCATCTTTTTGAGCCAAACAAACTAGAATTAATACCTGAAGCAATTGACCTAATGAAAACATATACGAAGAATCCCGAATATAAAATTGTAGTTGTAACTAATCAAGCTGGAATTGCAAAGGGTTACTATACCGAAGCAGATATGCGAAAACTGCATGCGATCATGGAAGACGAGATTGCTCGGGCAGGAGGCAGGGTAGACGCATGGTATTTTTGTCCACACCATCCGGATTTCACAGGGCCTTGTAATTGCAGAAAGCCAAAACCAGGAATGATTCTAAACGCCTTAAATGATTTCGATGCGTTTCCAGAAGAATGCATTATGTTTGGGGATAAGCAAAAAGATATAGAGGCGGCAAAAAGAGCTGGTGTACGAGGCGTTTTTGTCGATTGGGCATAGTCGTGACATTGCCTAGTGGCGAGCATTATATGACCGGTTTCAATATCATCTCGCTCGCTACGGTAGCTTTCTAAAGAGGGTCGCGACCTTCGAAAGATTAAGATTTATGACAACCCGATTGTGGGTGTATATGAGAATATATTTTTGAACACTTGGTATAGAGGATCATCTTATGAATTTAATTTCCCTGCGCAGTTAGGACAACGCCTACAGTTTGAATGATCAGCTTTGTATCAGCCCAGACCCCACATTGTTTTATATAAAGCAAATCGAGGTCAACCCAATCATCGAAGGAGATAGAGTCCCGGTTTGTTCGTGTTTGCCAGTAGCACGTGATGCCGGGCTTGATTAAAAGACGTTGCTTTTGGTAGTCATTGTATGTTGCAACTTCTTTTGGCAAAGCAGGCCGGGGGCCTACTACAGAGATATCCCCTTTCAGGACGTTCCAGAACTGGGGAAGTTCATCGAGGCTGAGTTTTCGAATCATTTTCCCGCTTCGTAATATTCGCGGATCGTCTTTGATCTTAAAAACGGGTCCAGTTTTTTCATTGAGGGGAGCAAGTTCTTCCAGGCGGTCTTCAGCATCGACGCACATCGTCCGGAATTTGTACATTTTGAAGGGCTTGCCATTTTTCCCGATTCGCTCTTGGGTGAAAATAGGACTGCCTTTGCTGTCGTCAATTTTGATGATGATAGCAAGGAGAAGATATAGCCACCAGAATAGGGCGAAAATAAGAATGCTAAACGCAATGTCGAAAGTTCGTTTTAGTGCGCGATAGGCTTTCCGGTCATCAATTCCTTGGAGGTTCTTGAATTCTTCAGGATACGATGATTCTCGAAGGGCTCGTTCAATTTCATCAACCTTAAACAAGTAGCCGCTACGAACAGTTTCAAAATTGCCGTGGGTTGCGGTTGGTTTGAGGCTGCTTGCTTTTGTGGTGCGGGATGCGTGCTTTTTAGGGGAATCGTCCGAGGCAACCGTATGATTTTGATATGTGAGTTCTTTTGGTTGCAAACGTGCTCCCCGCGGTGTGTCCTGCATGGTCTCTGAAGCGTTTTCTTGCACATAAAACCTGCATTTTACATACCTTACGATTCTATCACGTATGGTTTCTTTTTCACGAGGTCAGAAGCTTTGGTCGCTGAAAGGCGTGGCGGAGTGGGAGCTTTGTACGACGAAGGAAATCAAAAGCGAGTTGAGTGCGTGCGTCCATTGGTGTGATGATAAACACCCTAAGCTTTCTTAGGAAACAATGTCATGTTACGGGTTAGGGGAACACAGAAGCTTGCAGCGGCGGGGTTTGGGTTCGAAAACGTCAGCCCAAGTGCTCAAAAGAATACGCTATCAAGTACAGATCTGCTTTTTATTTTGCAATGAAAGATCATGGTATACATTTCGTATGTAATCAATTCTATTACATATATTTTGTTATTATAATATAATTTCCGAATATTAACCAATTTGATGTAATATATACTTACACGAGAAGGAGGTAAGTATGAGGCTACTAAGAATTACAATAGGGGGGTACCGGAATATCACGAGAACAACGATTGACCTTGAAGGCATTACAGCGTTGGTCTCACCCAACAACTATGGGAAAACAAACCTATTAAATGCTATCGAATTTGCTTCTGAATTTATCAACGAGTCGCCACGCACACGCTCTTTAATGATGTCATCATCAGCTCTTGTGCCTCTTGTGTCTGCAATTGAAGATGAAAATTTCTATTTTGAAATGATATTAGAAAATACAGACATTAATGAGGCGTATCGTTTCACAAAGTACTCGTTTGAGTTCTCTTGGATAAAGGATAACGAAACAGGACAAAGAATTGTAAACGAAACGCTGGATATTGGACATAAACTTGGAGCGCGGTGGACAACCTACCTTAAGCGGGATGAAGGGAAATATCGAAAAAGTTACGATACGCGATCCTTTAGGAAGATAACGCTTGATGATAACCAGCTTGCAATAGACGTTCTTACAGCAATGGAAGATATCGATATTAACCCTGTAATACGCTCTATTAAGCAGATGGGCTTTATAGTGTTGTCTTCTTTGGATGCCAGAAATAGATTTAATGCTGTTCCTATAGATTTCTATCCAGCTTTAAAGAACAGCATGAACGATGAAGATTTACCAAGGGCATTGTATAGTTTAAAAGAATCTCACCCCAAGAAATTCCAAGACTTTTTGTCGGCCGTGCATACGTTATTTCCTCAGTTTAATGCTGTTGGGCTTCAGACATACGAAATCAAACCAGAAGAGAAAAATGCTCTCACAGAAGCTCTTATTGACAATCAAGAGGAGGACGAGGGCGATGACGTGCCGTTTCGGATAAAAGACGAGATATATCGATTACTTATAAAAAGTGATTACCTCAATCAGCCTCTTGATATTTCTCGCATGAGCGCTGGTACACAAAGGCTTTTCTGGCTAATTGCAAGCACAATTTTTGCAAGTTTGGAGAATGTAACATGTGTAGGCGTTGAGGAAGTTGAGACTAGTATTCATCCTAAAATGATGAAAATGCTTCTCGAAATCTTAAACGATAATCGCGGAGATGCCTCTTTGCTGTTGACAAGTCATTCTCCGTATTTGATTCAATACTTAAAGCCACAACATATATATATTGGAGTGCCAAACAATGAGGGCCTTGCCATGTTTAAGCGAATCAAGAAAAACGGTATTAAGAAGATCAATGAAGCAGCATACGAAAGAGGGATGAGTTTTGGAGAATACCTATTTGAGCTAATGTCTTCGGGTGAAGACGGGGAAAGAGTATTACTCCGTTGGCTAGAGGAGTAGCAATGGGTATTTACAAAGCTGGAATGGCCTTTATTGTTGAAGGGGCGACAGAAAAGGTTTTCTATACAGAGTATCTGCGTGACTTTGCGCAAAGCAACGAGTACACATTTAGCGAAATTGAAAGTATGGAGTATTACGATTACGAGGTTGGCTCGCCGGTCGGAAAAGTGCTTATAAAAATTCGTGATGTTGGTACCGTAAGCCAGATAGCCAACGCTGGCGTGTGGTTTAAGAGTGTTTGCGTTGGACAATATGATGTTATTCCTTGGCATGTGTTTCTAGGGTATGATACGGACGGATATAATGGCGACATTTCTAAATTTCGCGATGGAGATTGGGCAAATTTAAGGAAAGACTTGAGCGATGCAGCTTGTGTCATTGATCTTGCTGCAGAAGCCGACATAGAAGATATAATGCTCTACGATTCGAAAAGCATCCTCGCTTTTCTTGGCCTTTCTCTAGATACTCCGATTCCATCTGGCAACAAAGGAAAGAGCAAAATGAAGAAGCTCTATCTGGATCCGTGTAATCCGTATCACGAAGGAGATCGTGCCAGAAAGATGATTCGATGCCTAGATTTTTCTTTAATTGCGCAGAAAGCGCCTATTCCTCTTTTAGAAATCAATAAATTGTTAGATGCTGAATTGAAGCCAGATTAGTTTTCATGTCACTTTTTACCCCTAAAAATTTGCACGAGATTGAATAAATAAGTGAAAAATGATAAATAGTCTACTTTCATGTAAATTTTAGATGTCACGATTTTGCAGAAATAGCTACACGTATCTCCATCTTTCTAGCGGAGCAATATTGTGTTCGAGGCAATCGGAACTTTTCGTTTTATTGTTTTATAGATTTATGTTTTGCTTTGGGTTTATTTAGGGTTAATGATGTGGGAGACGCAAATGTTCAACACCGATAAGCCGATTACAACGAAAAAAGATGATCTGCTAGGTCGAAGTAGTTTTGCAAAAGCTATAGCTCAAATTGCTCTAGAACACTTGGATGCAGAATCTCATGTGATTGGGCTTTATGGAACATGGGGCGCGGGGAAAACTTCGACAATTAATTTAATACGCGAGCAACTTAATTTATTGTCGAAAAACCAGGAAGATTCCCCAATTTTTCTTTCATTTAGTAGTTGGGGGTCAAATTTTGTAACTGATGTCTTTTCAATGTTTATGGATTCTCTTGAAAGGGAGACGGCTAAACATGGGAAAATAAAACAATCCGTAAAACAGCTGGTAGAGGTACTCCTTGAGTATGGGTCATGCGTATCTAGTATTTATCCCCCCGTTGGAAATGTTGTAGAGAAAGCAAAAACGCTTTTCAAAAAGAAGAAAGAAAGATCGCTTGTTGAGCTTAAAGAGCGAGTTTCTTCAATTCTAAAAAAAGAAAGAAACAGATTAATAGTAGTGATAGACGATCTAGATCGTCTATCAGATGAGCAAATTAGGCATGTATTTCAATTCGTGAACGTAATCGCAGATTTTCCTAACGTAATTTACCTCCTTCCTTTCGATTATGAAGTTGTTTCTTATGCATTGTCAGGCGTGCAAGGCAATGATGGAGCTGCATATCTCAGCAAAATAATCCAAGTTCCGCTGTATTTACCCGAGCCGCCCACAAATTCGCTGTTAACGTTGCTGGATAGTGAAGTCGGTTCATTGCTAGATGTCGACAGAGAAGACTACGACAGACAGAGGATGTATAGGATAGTTGAAGACTTCATTGCGCCTTTCATGAAGACACCTCGAGACGTAAGAAGGCTTCAAAACGTCTATCTTTTTCAGATGAATCTCTTTTCTGAGGGACTTAATAGTTTGGATTTATTAGCGCTTTCTTCTTTGATGACTTTTGAACCGACTGTTTTCGAATGGATTAAAAAGAACAAGGATTTGGTATTGGGTGGATCATATTTTTCAGATCAAAAAGCACACCAGGAACATTTGACCACCTCACTTAAAGATGCTGGAATACCAGAGCCTTTTATTGATGAAACTATACGAAGACTAGGTACGTTATTCCCTTCAATACAAGGAAGAGGGTTTTATGGCAGTGGAAGTGCTTTATACTGGCGAGAGCGAAGAGTGTGTCATAAAGAGATATTTGATGGTTATTTCATGGGTCGTCCCAAAGAGGATTGGTTGTCGACAAGAGAAGTGGCTGACGCAGTAAATCTAAAAGATTTTGATAGCTTGCGCGATCTTGCGGGTAAAAGTATTGGCGAAGGAAACTTTCTCATTTTCCTAGAAGAGATAAATTGTCGGTTTGAGATATTTGATGATCCTGAATGCACTGAGTTGGGAGAACTGCTGTTTGACTGCTGGGGAAAATGCAAAGAAGAGTCCAGAGAAGTTTTTTTCTCGATTACTCCTGACCGTAAAATCGAATATTTGCTGGAACGTGTTTTCGAAAAAATTGATATCGCTGAAGCCGATGCGATGATCCTAAGGAATATAGACACGCTAGATGTTGCCGGGTTGGCTGCGGCTGCACCTTTCCTTAACGGTGAGGAGTTAGCTCATGGAAGGCTTGCGTCTGAATCGCAGAATGAGAGAAAACAGCGACTTAGTTTAGAGGGAGTTAAGAAAACCGAAGGTGCATTCGTGCAAAGACTTTCTGAACTAAAAGAGAATGAAGAATTTTTGGATCATGATGATTTGTACATGCTTATGTATCTATGGTCTTGTTTCGACGAGGAAGGATATGTTGAATTCTGGCATAGCAAAATCAGAGAACGCCCTATCAATGTTTGCTACCTACTTGCTTCCCACGCAGGGAGATGGACTTCTGGAGAAACATATGGGTGGAGCTTCAGCAAAGAAATAATAGAGAAGATCGCATCGAAGGAGAAGATCGACGAAGTTCTTCGATCATTAATTGTTGAAGATACAGATGATGAGATTTCAGATCTTGTTTTCGAGAAGACTGCGTGTTTTTACTACAATGGATATAAAGGTGTTGAAAGTTTCGATAGATTATCTGTACAAGAATGCCGGGAGCTTTTCTTAAAAATGATTGAAGAAAGATGAGATATTCATCCCTAGGTGCTTAAAACATATTAAGCATATCTCAAATTGTCCGAACAACTATTATCTTTATTAGAATACTAAGAAGCTCATCTTGTGCTAGATCATGGGATTCTTCAAGGCGACCGCCCCTAGTTCTATGGGATGGATTCAATGTGTGCGATTGGAGTCATGCTGACGATTACTTGTGCGGTGTTTGTGAAATCCTTACGTGTAGAAGAATGGATGAGACCTATCTGATTGGTGCTGATGGCGAGAGGAATAGCATCGATGTATTCCGTATAATCTTTGCGGTGATGAGTAGGAACCTCAACAATTTTGACTGGGTGAGCAATCGACCTGAGCATGATAGGTGCTATGCGGTCGATGTCTCGAAGTTGCATTACGAACTCGGATGATACCTTGAATATATCGGCTTTGAGGCTGACTCGATTGGGGTAGATTCAACGTGCATGGTCTAGTACATATGAAAGGATTTTGAGATTCATGTTGGTCAGATCTGATTTCGACAACATTATATAGAGCCAGGGATCGCAATTTTAATCTTGCACGTCAACGATGGGAACTCTTTCTTTTACTAGAATAAGACAGTTTTTTGTTAGGGGAATAATATGAATAAAAATGAGTATACGGAATTACACTTGTTTGTTGAGAATGGCGTGGATAAAGGAGAAGCGTATTTGAAGGATATTTATATGGCTCTTAAACGGTGGCTTCCGAAAGATTACAAGTTGCTGCCTGATCTGCGATTTACTAATTTGTTCATTGGTGAAGTGCCAAAATTCAACTGCTTTATTACGACTGCATTAGCAATTTCCCCCGATCGCACATCGGAAATTGTCTTCGGGATTACTTCATGTGAATTTCTGTCTTCTAGAGAGAGCCATAAGTCGATTCGAGATGGATTCAAACAACTCAAGAGTAATTACGAGTATGCTCTTAGTGAAGAAAAGAAAAACGGCACTTTACCGCCAGATGGCGTAAAGGTTGAATATTATCTTGTGATTGGTGATTCATGTGAGAATATGTCGGTGGTTAATAGTAGCAAAGAGGGCAGCACCCAAAGAGAGCAAAGCTGCTGATACAGTACGCATAACACGTAATGTGGATTCTGGCCGATGCTTTTAAAGGCTTAGTTTAATGCCGAACTTGGTCACGCACGTTTCGGTGCTGTCAAGATTCTTGCGCACTTTCGAAGTACATCGCTGAGAGCGAATAGGGTTCGGGAGGGGTGTCCAAGTATGCGGTCGCTCGAAAAGGAGTTGCATTGAGGTGATATAAAGAGCTGATCCCAAAGAGTGCGAGAATTTTGACAGTGCCTAATTCCCATTTAATGTTTTTACGATCTCTAAAGCGTAATCTTCAAACAGATCGTCTGAAAACCCTCTGTTTGGCTCGTCCCAAGAGTATTCAACAACGATAGGCTCAATCTCAGGTTGATCCTCAATAAAATCCGCATGAGCCTTTAATTGCATATCAATCACAAATGGAGTCTTTACGTATTCGTTGTCCACATTCATATAGTCGATTGATCCAACACAATAGTTTTCTGCTTCTATTGCGTAGTAACCATACTGTTCAAGCCTATCGGTGATAGCCTCTGAAGTGATCTTTGATCCTGTTTCTTCCAGCGTAACAACGATTAAAGAGTCATCAATTGAGATGATGTCTCTGATGAATTCACCTTTCACGTCTATCGTTATAGTTTTGAGGTTATCGTAGGCTTCCTTGTATTCTGAATATACATGAGGACCGAAAATTATATCTCTCTCTGCTTTAGTGCCTATTTTTACTTTAAATCGAGAGAAGGCGTTGCAGGATATATTGTTTGTATATCCTGATACTTTAGCAAAGCGTGGGTTTAATCCATATGACATTGTGCCATCATCGTTTGCGTCATATTTTTCCGCAGGACCTAAATATACAAATTCTGGAGTTGTAGAATTTTTAGATATTTCTGCTTGGTGATTTGCTATTTCATTAGCTGTGTAATTGATTTGCGTCGTAACAATAAGGCTAACGATGCTGATTATTAAACTAATCACAGAAATAACGGTTGAAAAACTAGATTTAATGATTGTGTTTTGACCATTTGTTTTTTGTTCCATTTTCTTACGTCCTATTTTAAAGAAGCATTTCTTCCATTTTATTTAGGTATGCATGCTTGTCTATATTTGCGCGAACGGGGAATGCTAACAAAATCCTGTCCCACAATCTAGAGGATTCGGGGCAGGATTTTGTTAGCATCCCCAAATGTTTAAAAACTATTAGTCAAAAACAAAGGAGATAGAGCCATGTCCGCATTCATCGTAACAATCGACGAAGAAGCTATAAAGGACGAGATTGGAGGGCTCGTAAGGGAAATGGACGAAGATGCCCTCAATGTACTTTTGGAAGAAGAGGCTGATGATCTTATCGGTCAGGCCGCTATGAGTTGAGTTGCTCCGTGGCATAATGGACGAATGAGCAAACTGGGTGACAAGCATAATTCTGACAGGCCTTTCTGCAAGATTCTTGTAACAGGTGGAGCGGGTTTCATGGGCTCGAATTTCGTTCATTGGGTGGTCGATAATCAGCCAGACGTGCACGTGACCGTGCTTGATATGCTCACCTATGCAGGTAACAAGGCGAATCTGGCTGGAATTCCAGAAGACCGTCTTACTTTTGTTGAGGGCGACATTTGCGATGCTGAGTTGGTTGATAGGCTCTTTGCGAACGCTGATGCAGTTGTTCATTTTGCAGCAGAGTCTCATAACGATAATTCCATAGCGAATCCCGCGCCTTTTTTACAGACGAATGTCGAAGGAACCTATACGCTTCTTGAGGCTGCGCGTAAGCATGGCGTACGCTTTCATCATATTTCGACGGACGAGGTATACGGAGATCTTGCGCTCGATGATCCTACAAAGTTCACCGAGGAGACCCCTTATCATCCGAGCAGCCCTTATTCTTCCACCAAAGCAGCTTCTGACCTGCTTGTTCGCGCATGGTTCCGCACATACGGAGTGCCGGTAACCATCTCGAACTGTTCGAATAATTACGGGCCTTATCAGCATATCGAGAAGTTCATTCCGCGCCAGATCACCAATATTCTTTCAGGTATGAAGCCGAAGCTCTATGGCGATGGGCTCAATGTTCGAAATTGGATTCATGCGCAGGATCACTCTTCAGCTGTTTGGACGATTTTAACTAAGGGCCGTCTGGGTGAAACGTACCTCATTGGTGCTGATGGCGAGAAGAACAACATCGATGTGTTGCGCATGATTCTTGTTGCGATGGGGCGCGATGTTAACGATTTCGAATGGGTGAGGGACCGACCCGGGCACGATCGCAGATACGCGATCGATGCCACTAAGCTCAAGCGTGAACTTGGTTGGCAGCCCGAACATACCGATTTCGAGGCAGGCCTACGCGAGACTATCGCTTGGTACGACCAGAATCGAGATTGGTGGGAAGGAGCGAAGAGGGCCACCGAAGAAAAGTATGCCAAGCTCGGTCAATAGCTAACTAATAGGCGATCAGGCGCTTCGGTTTTGGCGATTATGGCCAATTTTCTTGTGGCAAATTCATTGGCAGCTAGAGGTAGGTGTTGGATTTTTTGTTCGAATGGGCGCATTGAAAGGATCGAGCATGTCTGATCAGGCTATTTCTGGAAATTTTACGTTCACGGAGACTTCTATCGAAGGCGTGAAGATCGTCGACGTAAAAGCCTATGGCGACGATCGCGGCTACTTCATGGAGACGTATAAGCGCCCTGATTTTATTGCCGGTGGGATTGACTGTGAGTTCGTACAAGACAATCAATCGTCTTCGACGCGCGGCGTGCTGCGCGGGTTGCATTATCAGATCGAGCACCCGCAGGCGAAGCTCGTGCGTGTTGTTTTAGGCGAGGTCTTCGATGTGGCGGTTGATCTGCGCAAAGGTAGCCCGACGTATGGCAAGTGGGAGGGAGTGGTGCTTTCTGCTGAGAATAAGCGTCAGTTCTTCATCCCTCGTGGGTTCGCGCACGGCTTCCTCGTTTTATCCGATACTGCCGAGTTTTGCTACAAATGCGATGATGTCTACCATCCCAACGATGAAGGCGGCCTCATGTGGAACGACCCTGCTATCGGAATCGAGCGGCCAGCGCTCGAGGGTGATGCCGAATTTGATCCGTCCAAGATCATCCTGAGCGAGAAGGATAAGATTCATCCAAGCCTTGGTGAGGTTTAGTTTTTAATACGTTTTACTATACGGCTCTTGCAGCTGTGTGTAATTCTGACTGTATGTACGCTAATCCCAATGCAGACTTCTTTCTAAAGTTCTCTTGAAATTGATAGGGTTGAGCAAGTTTAATATGCACATGCCGTTGAGCGTAAGGTTGTCATATGCTTTTAATAAGAGGTCTGAGCTCGAAAGAATATGCGCTTCCCGCTGATGACGGCTTGATTGGGTGTAGAGACTTAGCAACTGCTGTTCTGGGCGAAGTCGGACCGACAGGATATGTTTTTTCTGGGTATTACGAGCGCTTGTTTTGCTCGAACCTATACGGCATTCAGGGGCATATTGAAAATCTGAAATTGCTTCCGCAAAACTGGAATATGCTTTTTCGACTGACGCTCGATCCTATGGTGGCAGATAGCTATCTAACATTTTTCCATGTGGTAGAACCTGAGGTTACCGATAGATGGCTGAGAGAAAACTATAAGGAAGATTCCCATTTCATATTTTACGAACCGCAGATCGATCTTCCTGCGTATCCGTGCGTGTATGGCGATGGTTATTGTGGTTCATCCCTGATCTATCTTGATACCCCAGAGGAACTGAATGCTCGTGAAACAGGAATAAACAACATCGGTTTATTGGCTCTCATAGACGAGGAATTCGATGATCAAGTTGAGCAAGAAATCATCGGATCCTATTTGTGGAACTCGATGACAGCTTTTGCCCCTTTGTTCAATTGGATTAGAGATGAGAAATTCGACGAGCGCGAGAACGAGTTTAGACTAATGGCGCGCGGAAAGCGACATTTTGATCGTGATGAGATTCGGTTAGAGAACTTGCCGGATATAGTGCTGAAATGCGACGATGAATTCTTTAGGGTAGTTTACTTGTCTACGGGCGAATTAGTGTTATTAGATTCCTGTGATCGGCAGCAAAGCATTGAAGAGGTGGCATGGAAATATCGTTCGCCTATTCTTGTCGAATCCTTTAAACAGGTTGACGTGCGTGACACGGCGCTTAGATGTGGCTATATTGGCGACCGCAACACATGTAGGAAATTTGTTAGAGACGAGCTTCGACGCATGCGAAAGGGGCACTTCTATCAATCAGTAGCCCCTAAAGCAGTTAAGCACTTAAGTAATTTTCTTGTGCCGGAAGACTCGCTTGACGAAAAAGATATATTGATCAGGATGCCTGACGAAGGATTCTATTCGTTTGTCGGTCCGGGCGTTAAGGTGGAAGGGTGTCCAAACCCACTGGAGATGGGTTTATTCGATCCAATTTCAGCATATACGTCGGCTTTGGAATTTGTGATTGGAACGAAATATCCAGATGAGTGCATGCCACTGCCGAGAGATGGCGCACATGAATTTCTGCATAGCTCGCTCAGCCCTTGGCTCCCCATGGGGCTTTACAGAGAGATTCCTGAAAAAGACATAGAAAAGGAGCTACAACTTATAAAAGAGGGCCGAGTGGAGCTAGAAGTTTTTACTGATTATCCATCGTTTAACTCTCTATTCGATGAGGGTCGAGTTAGGGAGCGGCTTGATAGGAATATCACTCGATCTAACATGGAGACTTATCTTCAGAATCATCAAATTGTTTTGGATGATCCGGCTGTTCATCGAGCGTACGAAAAGAACATAGCCAATTTAATGAGAAATTTTGATACAGCTAAGCACCAAGGTTTCGAAGAGAGCATCAAAACAATGCCAGCATGCTACAAAGAGCTAACAGGACTTTTGCGAGTAGCCGATTTTAAAGACGGATCATGCGTCGGTTCTCGTAAAGATTTCAATGGTTTTGTTGCAGTATTTCGAATCAATCCAGATGATCTAGCGTGTGATTGTGTGGAATCGAGCGATTGCGAGAAGAATTTATCGTTCTCTCTTAATCCGGTGATTCCTCAGCTGAAATTCGATTTATCAAAGTTTTCTTATGCGGTATCTCCGCAACTTGAATGGACAGATCAGATCCTCGGCGCAGCTCATAGTATTCAGAAGGCAGCGTTGGTTTTTTCGCTCACTCTTTCCAAAGGAGTTTGGAGATTAAGTTGCACCTGTTGTTCAGACGGAGAGCAGAATGGGTCGGTATTCGTCAAATTAAGGCCTTATAAGATCATCTGCGGGGGAGAATTAGATGACGAAAAAAGGCAGCTGATCAGTAGCGAGCTAGGTGATTTGGTCGAAATCGAGTTCGAGTAAAGGTTTAACTTGTTTCGAGGCGATGAGCAATAGCCTGGGTATGATAGGTGGCGCTATGTCGTTGATGACTCGAAGCTGCGTCGCGAGCTTGGTTGGCAACCTCTGCATACCGACTTCGCGGTCGGCTTGTATTAGGCTATTGCCTGGTACGCTAAGAGCCATGATTGATGGGTGCAACGAAAAATAATGTATAAGAAAACAATTGATCGTTGAACGATCTTATAGCATCAATAAGGTGGAGAATAGAGCTTAGACGGAAAGGGCTATTGCTTGTAAGCATAATATGCCTTTGTCGATATATTATACATTAACTGATGATTACTGTAAGAAAGTGGAAGATGGACAATAAATTAATAAAACACCTTGAAACCGTATCGACGATGTTTGATACAAATATTCTCTTGCCAAGGGATATTGCTATGAATTTACTTCGCAGGAGTCTGGGAGATCGCTTTTTAATGTACTTGTTAAATCTTTCAAAAGAAGACGAGCTCGAGAAGGCTCTTGAGAAGATTCCATTAGGCCGGTTTAATAAGTTGACTTTGATTATGGTGCTTGCAACGCCAGTTCTTCTTGAGAATCCAGATTTGTCAACCGTTCCAGGAACCTTTTGTAGGTCATTCGAAAAAGAGATCTCTTTACTTGATGAGATTAGAATGCAAAATGGTGCAGTTCCATACCTTGTTCCTGTTACAGGTGATGAATTATATAATCATTTAGTAAAGGATGCGCAACAAATATTTCCCACGTTATTAATGACTGAGTGGGGAAACGGACTGGATACAGGTAATAGATTTAATAGATTAGAAAACTTTTTTCAGGATGGACAAGCCGAATTTGAAGACTTGCTTTGTCAAGAAAAATGTGTCAAAGATTTATTTCATGATTGCGGTAAGCGCCCAGAAACCCCCAGTTCATTTGAAGATCTATGCATATCAACAACGTTTTTGCCCGTTCTGCCTTTGTCGGCATTGAGCCTTAAGAAAGCCATTCTAAGCGATGCGTTTTATAGAGCAAACACCTTGGATGTAGATAATGACAGAGATGTGATTAATAAAGCGATAAAAGAGTCACTACATAATTTTCGAACTCTCTTATTGCATGGCACGAGTAAGGCGACTTGTGTCACGATCTTTGATGCTGTTAGACCTTTGGGTAGCACTTCAATCGATTTGGATGGAAGTGAACTTCGCTTGGCGACAGATTATGAAAGACAGATGCTTCTGCCTAAGGCGCTAGATTGTCCGTTGGTATATATTTCCAAATTCGATGACGAGCTTTTAGGCGTAGGGAAGACCAGTAAGGTATTTGAGACAATAGATGCTAACTCTTTTTCCAATAATTTCTATAAATACAAAGAGGATGGTGAAAGTTTCTCTTGGGCCGAGAGTGTTTCAAATGATTTAACGGTAATTCGAGCAGCTATTATTTTGGCAACTGAGGATGCTGAATATAGAACAGCAAGACTTTGTGGACAGTGTCTTTTTGTACCGTACGGTTTCGTTAGCAGTAAACTTGAAACTGGCAGAGAGGATCAGGCCTTCTTGACGAAAAAACGATCGACAGAGGTTGATCTTGCGGAGGTAAAAAGATGGTTTCTTCTTCTAAAAGTCTCCAAATTTTCCTTCGGCGCTTTACGCAGGTTGGTCATTGCTTTTTCAGAAAGGCAAAACCAAGAAGATGCTATTCTCGATCTTTTAATCGTATTAGAAAGCATTTTGGGATCTTCTACGGAAACTAGTTTCAAGCTCTCTTTATGTATTTCAAAACTCTTGAATCCGACTGATAAAGATGCTCGTAGAAATATGTTTAATCAGATGAAAAGGGCTTACGATCTTCGTAGCAGAATCATACATGGGGCAAAGAAGAATCCAAAAAAGCATAATGAAGAAAGTACTTTAAATTTTTTGAGTGAAGTTGCAATCAAGCTAATAAAAGTCCTTTTAACTGATAGAAATGATTTATTAAGCATCAAGCCAGACAAGAGAATTAATGCTATTGCCCTGTTGTAGTAGTCGAGAATGCTGATGAATCCATGCTCTAGATTTAGGCAATTTTGAAGATGCGCGTTTTGAAAACTGGAAGTTGGAGTAATGAACTGGTGCAAAAACACGATGGTTATCTTTGGGCTTTAGTGTGAAGGTGATACGAGAGAGAGCTGGTGTTTGATTGCCATTTCCTTAACATTGGCTGAGAATAGGGTTTTAGATTAAGCGCGGAATGTATATATCCAGGTGTGCTACAGCCTTAGGTTTTCGATCCGACTGTAGATAAGGTTTAGTGAAATATAAGGAGAAGCATGATCGAGAGATCTGACAAAAGCCCTACTAAGGAGAATATCCTACAGAATCTGAACAGTGGGTTTGAATCGAGAAAGAATGATGTTAGAAGGCTCTTAAGACTTCTTGACCAAATAGAGCCGCCTTATACGCTATGCATCGATGCGCCATGGGGTGAAGGGAAAACGTTTTTTGTAAAAACATTGCAGTATGTTCTTGAAGCTCGTAATCCAGTTATCGCGAGTGCGAATTTAGGCGATTTTCCCCAAGGTATACTAGATGAAGAAAATATGCAGTCAGAGTGCACCCAATTTCTTCCAGTTTATTTCAATGCTTGGGAAAATGACATGCTAGATAACCCTTTGGGTTCATTGATTGCCTCTATTTCTATTGATTGCGAGATCGATTTTAATGGTTCAAATACTGATTTTTTAGAAAAGGCAAGTAATGTAATTGATTCCATTGGTGGATTGTTTGGGCATAACCCCGAGTTGAGCAATCTAAAAAGCGCATTTTCTGGTAAAGATTTGCTTCAAGAATACAGGAATAGGAGATCAATAGAAGATGGAGTTAATGAATTTATTGATTCCGTTCTTAGGGAGAAGGCTGATACAGTCGTGCTCTTTATTGATGAGCTTGATCGCTGTCGACCTGAATACGCTCTTAGGTTTTTGGGGGATATAAAAAACTTATTTGAAAATGATAAAACAATTCTTGTCTTGTCGGCTGATTTAGAACAGTTGGCTTATTCTTTAGCAGGAGCTTATGGCGGTGAGTTTGATTCTCAAAAGTATTTAGAGCGATTTTACGATCAGAGGTTCCAATTATCTTCGCTCCCGAAAATTGAGTATTATCGTAAATCGAAAGGATCAGCAGCATCGTTCCAATATGATGCAATAGTTGATGACATTCTGCGCATCCATAGCAATTCTTTAAGGGATGTAAACCGGTTGGATAAGCTGAGTCTAGCGAGACCAGATAAACCTGATGTAAGGCAGTGGGATGTGCTCCAAGCTTTTATAGAAACTGGGCTGGTTCCGGTTCTCATAGCGATAGAGCCTTTTTGTCCGTCAAGTTGGATGCAGATTAAAAACGGAAAAAACTTAACATTTCCCTACGAATTCGCGAAGGATTTGCCCTCATTTAATTCTTTTTTGGAAGCATCAATAAGGCCGATAGTAGGAGAGAATAATAAGCCAACTGAAGAAGATAAAAAAGTTATGTTGAGAACTTATGCAAGATAATTTTTATTTCAGCGTCTACGCTTAGCGAAGAATGGCAGGATGCCTTTGAGGCTTTAGGGCATCCTTTTCTGGCCGATTGCGATTTTGCGAGAATAAGAAATCTCGATTTTGTGAAATAGCACTCGCTTCATTTAATTGCACATAAGATTTTTCTTCTGAAACCTAAGTTCTGTGGAAAACTTTTTCGGATAGAAGAAGCAATTATAAAAATTTGAGTCTTTGCGATAGCCCTGAATAAAAGCAGCATACGGAGCTTTCTGTAGAACAGAGTTTGCGACAAAACCTGCGGAGAAAAAGCTTACCGAGTGCAAGAATCCCGCTTTTCCTATCAGTGAGCGTGACAAGGCATGCATGATCTTGTTTGTAGGTTATATACCCCCCCCAGTCTCTCAAACAAGATCTTTCGTTTGCTTCTTTGGGAAGCTCTTTTATCTCATGACTTACCTTGATTTCCCCCTGGTTTCATCTGATTTCTTGCGAGGACATCGTCTTTTTCGTCCGAGTCTATAAGATGCTTTTCTTTCCTTTTACCAAGGATCTTATCAAAAGCACCAGAGGTGATGGCTCGATAGATCGCGCTGTCATTGACCTCCCTGTCCTCTTCGAGAGCAAGATTCCCTTCTGTCTGCTGAAGAGACCATTATTGTGTACGCTGCGAATTGAGATTTGGGACATATGTCTCTACTTCCAAAAGATATAATGGTTTTCAAATTGTAGAGCACTGTTCTTTTGAGATTATGTGTGTGGCTAAAGTTCGTTGGGAGGATTTTCTGATTCTTCGATTTCAGTATCTTCATCAGAGTTAGATAGAAGATCTTTGACGGCGGCGCCCTTTTCTGCAAAGAACACTTCATTGAGAAAAGGCCGTTCAATGCTTGATCTGTCTATAAAACTAAGACCAGCCCTCTTAATTTCTTTCCATGCTCCTTTATGCGGATCCTCTGGCAGTTCGTTGGCATCAAGCGCCTCATAGACAAAAAGCCAGTTTGAGAAAAAGTCGTTCTCATCTGTAGCTAAGTTCTTTGCATATTTTTTGAGCTGGTTTTCAAAATTACCATCATCTTTATATTGAGAATAAACTAACGCGCAGACCAATAACATGCAATCGTTTGATTCGAAAATTAACTTTTCAGTAGATTTCTCTCTCAAGCTGTCCATTGTGAATTTATAACGAATTGCATAATAAAGGGCGTAGCATGCGGATAAATAATCACGTTCCTTTAGGGCTTTTTCAAATACAAGATTAGAGAAAATTGCAATATCTCGATCCGAGGTTTTCGCAGCCTCAAAAACATGCTGTTCGATAATAGGAAGCAGGTAGGGAAAAATATATGCAAAGTGAAGCGCCATCTCGCTATAGTATTTTTTAGCCCAATAGTTCATAGTGCATTTTGAGAGCATTTTAAATGCATAATTGAGAGTCGAGACATCTCCTTTGGAATGCTCCATCGCCGATACAGCGGCATCTAATAGCTGAACGACATCGTTTTTCTTACAATTGCTCCGATTAGGCTGGAAAGCGCTAAGAGCCCTAATCCAATCTTCCTCTTTGGTTGTAGGTAGCTTCCGAAGCGAGGTCTTTTTCTGATTAATGGACAAGCCATACTGGGCAAGTTGTGTCTCTAGTTCAATAACAAAATTGTGTGCATCTGCCTCAGAATCTGTATAGCAAACATAATCATCTATGTGCCTTATAAAACGAAAGCCATTTTCAAAGAGAGAGTTGTCTATGCGTGTAAGGATGATTTCCGCTAAAAGATTGGAGGCATGCGGACCAATTAAGAGGCCATGCGTTTCTCCATTTGTAATATTCATAGCGAAATGATCAATATTGTGAGACCAGCAACAAACTTTTCCATGTGAGTTTTTCTTCGCTTGATCTTTTCCCAGGATAGCCCAATCAATTGCGTGCGTGTATATGCTGGGGAAACATTGAGATATGTCGCACTCGATCACAAATTGGCTCCCTACCATCAGGGCTGGTAAGGGATCTTCGTCTATTCTCCAGTTTTTGTAATTCATTAAAAACAAGGATTTAGTTCCTTTACGGTGTCTAATGTGGATTCGGCTAACTCGGTAAGGATGTTGTGAAGTGTTGTCTGTAAAAAGTTTGACCAGGGAATTCCAGTTATTGCTTAAACATCTCACTAAGCGTTCATATGCGAAAGGCGTAGGTATGCCGAAAAGCCGTTTTTTATTGATGTTGCGCATATATGAGAAGCGAATCCAGTTTGCTCTTTGATCGGCGAAGGCGCCGTTTCTTGTTTTGCAATATTGCATAAATGGCTCACTTGTAAACATGGGCGGCAGCTTGTCTGCGAACAATCCCCATCCAAGTAATCCTTCGTATAGCTCTTCGGATGAGATTTCACGCATGAAATCGTGATAGTACCGAGGGAAAAGAGGAAGAAGGTCGTCCTGAGGTTTCTGTCTGGGCACAGAGAAAGGCATGGGTATCCTTTTGTTTAACTTACTGAATCATTGTAGAGCTTAATTAGTGGATAAGTTTGAATTAGTAAATTGCGAATATTTAAATGTATTTAATGGTATAAGTAACGTTGTCAAGGGTCTTGTGCATGTTAAAACCGGCCCAATGCATTTTCAACAAAAGTCTCTAGGATTTGCAGACTGTCGAATGCATATTGATGCAGGCAAAGAGGCATTCTTGGCAGTGAAAGAATGATGGACCAAAAGCCTTCAGCTCTTGATTGAGGGGGTACCGTAATTATTTTCTGATTAATCTGTAAAAAGCAAATAATAGGCGAAGTTTCGTTCGATTTGCTTGACGACAATCTCCTTTTCGACATTATGACATCGAATCGACAGGGTTGTAACGAGCTGGATGGTAGATGGAAGTTACTCACGCAAATTATGCGACCACTAGTTCGTGAGCTTATCAACAAACGAAATACTAGGTTAAGCAAAGAAAAAAAGAAGAAACAGCAATAAAAGCTGATAGGGCTTCGCGTGAAAAATGCAATGTGATTGAACGGTTTAAAAACGAGATCGATTTTCTCGATCTTAGCTCAGCAGTGAAAGATTGCTTTTCTGCAACTCAGGCTTCTCTTCTTGAAGGGGGGGGTGTCGAGCTACGAACGAAAGAAAACTATATTATTTTTTTTTCGTATCAGGGCAAAGATAAGCAATTTGCTGACTTTTATATTATTTGCTTAAAAAACAGGGCGCAAAACTAGAGGATTTTTCCATGCTTCATGCGATGATTATGGGGCATGCCCGCAAGGTGACGATCCTCTTAATCAACAGATTAAAAGAAACATTGTTAGCGATAACACGTTATTAGCTTATATTACGAGCGCAAATTTTCGTAGAAATGAGAATTGTCTTTTTGAGGAAGGCGCAGGTTGGGCAACCTGAACGGTTGGCGAGTATTGTATTCTTTCCACGCTTTATGAAGATATTCCTGCTTGGCTAACAAATAGAAAGAGAGAATCATGCGTTAGCGTTTCAGGAAAAATAGAGTTATCGCCACAAAAATATAACTATCTTGTTGCCCTCTTGAATACGCTCATTGCTCATTTGAATCGTGGGAGTATTAAAGGGGAAGATCTTATACAGGAATTTGAAATGCCGGTATTTCCAGATAAAAATGAGTTGGAGAAATTAGGCGGCAATGTGATTGATTTTATGAATCAAGACATTATTACATATTGGAATATATACATGGCCCCTTTTTTGGAGCATTATTTTAAAGAGCATATCGAGAGCGATGATTTTTCTGACGAGGACGGTTTATCCGTGTGACAGAGCAAGCTTGTGGGCGACTATGAGGTTTGGTAGGGAATAGTTCCCTTTGGGGATTCAGCAGATTTTATCGGCTGAATTTTGTTAAGATGCCGCAAAACCAAAAATGTTTTAGTTTAAATATGTAGCTTTCGGACTAGAGGTAAAGTTCGTTTTGAACTCCAAGAATTTAAGGATGTGTTCTGCGACGCAAACGGTGTTGCCGTTCTGGTTTACGATCTCGACTTTTGCGACGGTTTTGCCGGTTTCTTCATCCACTGAGATAACCTCATAATTGCAGGTAATAGTGTCGCCAAAATAGACAGGACCTGTAAAGCGCACGTGGTCATAGCCATAAGAAGCAACGGGGCATTCATCGTCATAAGGCTGATGGATGAGCGTCGACGCAGTGCTTGAAAGGGCGAAGGTCAGCACACCATGAGCGATGCGCGTGCCATATTGCGTGCCCTTCATGTATTCTTCGTTCACGTGAAATGGGCTGAAATCACCCGTGATCCCAGCAAATTGATAGACATCCGACTCGGCGATGGTCTTGGTGAACGTTTGCTTATCGCCAACCGACAAAGGCACTTTGACTGACATGATTCCCCCTTGTTCACGCAATGTGTAAACAGCTATGCGATTCTTAACTTGCATTCTACCTTTGCAAAGGTAATTAGGTAAGAGGGGTTATAGGGCGAAAGCATTAGCTCAAATCGAGCGAACAGTGAACAGCGAATTAGCGCTTCTTGAATACCTGGGTTCCGCCGGCATCAGGGCGAGAATTGCGACGAATCCTTCGCTGAACACTCGGACCAGTGATGCGCTGGGTGGGGTTTGCTAGGGGCTGAATGTTCGCTGTCTCATCATGTGCACGGGCGCCATCCATCTGCTGTGTAGGCAATGCCCCATGAGCGCCTAATTGCTGGGTAGGTGCCGCTTCGGGCACCTTGCCCGAAATATTCCGCGTCGGCAAATTGTCAGCCGCGTGTATCTGCCGTGTGGGCAGATTGCCCGGTGCGCCAGACGGCTGAGTTCCAAGATTTTGGGGCATAGCTCGGGTGGGGGCATTGTTCGCTGAAGTTCCTACAACAGGGTGCTGTTCGTCGTAGTTCACGCTCAGCAGACTATCAAGAGCAGCCTGTTTGTCGGAGATCGCTTGATCAGAAGCTTGGTTTGCCTGCGCTGGTGTTGTCTGTGCTGGTTGTGCCGCTGCACCGTGTGTGCCAGGCTTTGCTCGGCGCGGGTCGATCGCACGCGTTTGGGCTTCCGCGGCGTAGCTCGAGATGCCCGCCTGCGCATAAGCCTCGCGCGCTTGGCGCACGCGCTCAGCCAGCGGGTCTCCGTCCTCGAGACTTCCTGCTTGGCTATCTGGCCAATCGTTCGGTTGTTCATCTTGGGATGCAGCGGACGCGTCGCTTCCTCGGTCTGCTCGCCTGCTGGTGTTCTTGCCAGCGCTTTTCTGGTCTCCACTTTCCGCTCCCTGCAACTTCACGGGCGCAAGGCGCGTTCCCGAAACAACCTCGTTCAAGGACACATATGGATATCCGCTGAAAGATCCGATCACACGCGCAACGATGGTGAGCGCCCATACCACCACGACCAGCCCAACGATCTGGAAGAGCGTGTTATTGCTCACGCCCTCGATCTCTTCGGGGGCAAGGAGTACCAAAGCAACAGGAATCAGTAGGAAGAACGCCGAAGCAAGGTAGCGCACCCAGTAGCCCCAGACGGGAGCATCGCCCCCATCAGCTTTCACGATACGAATTCGCACCAGCGCTTTTCCGATCGTGCGTCCTTTGAAAGCCATCGGGATCACCGCGAAGAGCACCGCGCCAATACCGAGCGCGAGCAAGAGCGCACTCATCGGGTCGGCGAACAAACCGCCAATGAAGCGGAAAGCGAGTGTTTTCGCGCCAGCGCGCGAAGGATCCACGGCAAGGGCCTTCGCGATTTGCGCATCGGTCGGACTAAGTACGATCCATGCAAGCACGAAGAGCACGGCCAGCACAGTCAGATCGACCACCGTCGCCAAAGCACGCCGCGTGAGCGAAACGCGACTACTGCCGCGTTCGCGGGCTTGCTCGTTCACCTCGTCCATGCTCGGCAACGCCCAGGCAAGGGGGATCATGAGCCAGAATCCCAGCATTGTGCCCGTGGTGTTCAAGATCAGGTCGTCCACGTCGAAGAGGCGGTAGGGGTGCGCGTAGAGTCCGAACAGGCCAGTCAGCTGCGATGTTTCGAACAAGAGTGTGGTGGCCATACCGATCAAAAGCGCCATCCACCAGCGGCAGCGGAACAGGTAGCAAAGATAAGCACCTAATGGCACCGTGAGCATGACATTGAAGATCGCTTCATATACAACGGGGGAGCGCAATGCTGGTCCCCACGTGCTGCGATCGCTCAGACTGAAATCGGTGGTTTCGTGGATCTGCTCGATCACATGGAAGGGATGAAGCTGGGGTGTCCGCGCGCTTTCAACCACTGCACTGTGGTCCGCCGGTAGCGGAAACACGATCAGTGAAACTGCGCACAAACAGTACAGGATGAATGTGAAGACCACGAAGGTCTTCCAGATTGAGAGAGCGCCGAAGCGGCGGTACTGATAGAGCGCATAAGGTACCGCCAGCAGGAGTGCGACCAGCGGAAATGCTAGGAAACCGAGCTGTATGTCGTAGATGAAATTGCTCATTCGTAGGTTCAATCCTACTGGAAAGAGTGAGCGCACTGGACATTCGCGTTAAATCTTCATGTTTGTAAGGCAGCAGTAAGATTACGGTGCCGTTAACGGGATAAACTGCACCAAAAGTGTTGGCGGGTCGAGTGCGACCGAATCGCTCGAACCACCCGAGATTCCCGAGATGCCAGGATCACTTGCAGGTCTCAGGCTCTTGGGCGTTCGATGGATCGTTCACATCCTGATCATCGAGCGCGCGTAAAGAGCGCGAAAGCAGCGAAAGCCCCATCGCAATGCAGAGCAGCGCCCCGCACACCACGAACCAGCAGTTCACGCCAAGCGCATCAGCTGCAGGGCCCGCGACGAACAGTCCAACAGGCGATGCGAGAGCCGTCAAAGATCCGAAGATACCCATGACGCGTCCAAACGATTCCTGCGGAATGCGCTTCTGCATGAGCGGCAGGATGGGAGCGTTGAAGACCGCCGTGGCCGCGAAGATGAGCGCGATGATGTCCACGAAGGCGAAAAAGCCCGACTGTGGCAGAAGGCCTGCCGCAATGCAGCCTGCTCCTATGGCTGCGCCCGCAACAACCAGAACAGGCACGAGCCGTTTGCCGCCACCCCATACCAGCATGAAGAGCGATCCGATAAGAAGCCCGATGCCCGCTGCGGCTTCAACGCCTGAGGCTGCGTAGCCATCGCCGCCGAACCAGTTGTAGGTCATGAGCGGGGAGAGCGTTCCCAGGGGCAAGAAGAGCAGCATCGCAACAACTACCAGCAGCAGAAGAGGCTTGATGCCTGGCTCGCCCCTCAAGATCGAAAGTCCATGCGCAAGGTCCTTCGCAACGCTTCCTGAAGAAACACCATGTCCCTGCGCGTAGGGAAGCTTGGCAAAAGCGAGACACACGCAAGCCAGGGCGGCGCAGATCGCATCCATCACAAGTACTGCAATGAACCCGAGCATCGTATAGAGCGCGATGCCGAGCACGGGTCCCACAATAGCCGAAGCACTCGTCAGGCTCTGGTCGAGCGTGTTGATGCGCACCATGTCGCGTTCGGGAACTAGCTCGGGCATGAGCGCCATCAGCGAGGTTCCGTGGAACGCTTGAGCGGCTGAGCGCACCGTGAGCAGAAGCAACAAGAGCCAGGTAGATAGCATGCCAGCCAGCATGAGCAGGGCGAGCACGAGTGAGAAGGCGCCCGCAATGCCATCAGCGGCGATCATGACGTATTTGCGGTTGAACCGGTCGGCAATAACGCCGCCGAAAGGGGAAAGCAGGGCGGTGGGAAGGAGCGCTGCCACTCCCGCCGCGGCAAGCAGGAGCGCCGAGTTTTCGGTAGTGGTGATGTACCAGAGCGCGGCGAAGGTGGCTGCACAAGTCGCAAGGATGGAGGCGGCTTGGCCCGACCAGATGAGCGCGATGGTGCCCTTCCAGTTGTGGGGCAACAGGTGGCCATTGGCGTTGACCTCAATACTTGGCGCCGTGGCTTCGGTGGTTGGAACAGCAGATGATTCAGCCGCAGAATTTGCTGTTTGCTCGTTGGATTGCGCTAATTCGTCTCTCATGGCGGTTCTCCTGATTTGCGAATCGGTCATGCTTTCGAGCTTCATGGTAAACTGTGGGGTAACCACACGGTCAAGCGCTCGCTATGAAAAAGATTCCGAGCAAAGATTGAAAGGTGCGCAAGGGACTAAACCTGAACGTGTTGAAAGTCGCCCGCGGGACTAAACCTGAACGCATTTTGGACCCGCACCTATCTTGCTTGCAAGCGAAGCGCCTATGAACAAGGAGACTGTTATGACTGATGATCTGCTCAAAGCAGGTGAATTTGCTCACCTTTGCGGTACTACGAAAGAAACGTTGCGCCATTACAAGGATATCGGGCTTTTGATGCCAGTTGCGAAGGCGGAGAACGGCTACCAACTCTATTCGCCGCTGCAGATCAGTGATTACCTGCTCATTTCGTCGTTGCAACAAGCGGGATGCAGCTTGCAAGAGATCAAGGGCTATTTGAGCGAACCCGACTCCGAAGCACTGGAGAATGTGATGGAGGATCGGATCAGTGCCATCGTCGAGCAGCGTCGAACGCTCCTGATGCAAAAGTCGCTCCTTGAGAATACGCTGGCGCGAATGCGGGCTCGCAACGATTGGCGTCATGATCCCGCCGAATTCAAGCTCGAGACGTGCGAAGCGGAATACTTCCTCGATAGCAATATATCCGATGCGTTCGTTTCAGTTTCTGAGGTGAATTTGCCAGCCCTCATCGAGGAGCGGCTCGCTTCGCCTACGGAAAAGGCTACGGCGGTCCTTCAGGATGAAAGCGCTCACGCGTCTGATCGCAAGCCGAAACGCACGGTCTATTCCGCTCAAGATGGCGTGCACGTAGATGAACAGGCTGAGCGCGTTGTTCGCCATATTCTCGATGTGTGGCGGCTCGGCCAGAAGCAAGGTGATGTGAGCGAACTGCAGGGCAATTATCGCGTTGGTCGTGAAGCATTCCTGAAAGGAGAGCCTTGGAAGGACTTTCATCTGTGTACGCGCGTGCGACCGCATAAGCGGCGCAAAGGGCTGGTGAAAAAACCTGCGGGAACCTACTTCAAGTACTTGCGAACCATGAACTTCGCCGAGGTCAAAGACGAACTGGAGCCCGCCATGGAGCTCTTCGGCATCTACGAGAAGATGCGCCGCGTGCTCGAACGCGAGGGCTTCACGCCAACGAGCGATGTCTTCGAGCGCGAACTTTCTCTCTATACAGGCAATTCCGACGAGACCATCTATTCAGAACTGAGCGTACGCATTGATTGTTAATCGTGAATTTCGTTGAAAGCGGTAACAAACCTATCCCGTTTTATCCCGTTTTATCCCGTTTTCGGTGGTTTTGATCATCGGATTAAAAAGAAAGGTCAGAGCAATTTCCTCACTCTGACCTGCTCTTTTAATGGAGCCAACGGCCGGACTCGAACCGGCGACCTACGCATTACGAGTGCGTTGCTCTACCACCTGAGCCACGTTGGCTTGTGCTGGTGAAGCGCCTGCGGACAAGGCCGCGCACGCAACCACGAGCAGTAACGAAGTATACCGACAAACGGGCAAAAAAACAACTATCAGGTATCGAATGGTTCGCGCGCCCGAGCTGCAGGTTGTTTTCGCCTACCATGAAAGAGTTGCCGACCGCTATCGAAAATGAACGTGGTCGACTGAAAGCAACAAAGAAGCAAAAGCGAAGCAATCGCTGAAGGGAACGACGGGCGAACTAGATGCCACGTGAGCACTTCAAATCACGACTCGGATTCATTCTGATCAGCGCAGGTTGTGCGATCGGGTTGGGTAACGTGTGGCGTTTTCCCTATGTGGTGGGCGAATACGGCGGTGCGGCATTCGTGCTGCTCTATCTGGTCTTCCTTGCGATCCTCGGCATCCCGATCTTGGTCATGGAGCTCGCGGTTGGTCGCGCAAGCCAAAGATCAGTCGCGCAAGCATTCGATCGTCTTGAGCCGCCAAAAACGAAGTGGCACTACTTCAAATGGGTGGCGCTGGCCGGTCAATACCTGCTCATGATGTTCTACACCACCGTGGCGGGCTGGATGCTCTCCTACATTCCGAAGATGGCAACAGCCAACCTAGCAACCATGGATGCGGCGAGCACGAACACGCTCTTTAGCACTATGCTCGCTAGCCCCAGTGAACTCGTATTCTGGATGTTCCTTGCCTGCGCAATAGCGCTTTTCGTGTGCCATCTTGGCCTGCAGAAGGGAGTGGAGCGTGTCACGAAAGTGCTGATGGTCTGCCTGCTTGCCCTTATTGCGGTGCTCGTGGTCCGCTCGGTCACTTTAGAAGGGGCGGGCGCGGGCATCGCGTTCTACCTCAACCCCGATTTCTCGAAGATATTCGCAAGTCCTGGTGCATTTTCGGATGCGGTGTTCGCGGCGCTCGGTCAGGCATTCTTCACGCTTTCCATCGGTCTTGGATCGATGGAGATCTTCGGCAGCTACATCAACAAGAAGCACGCGCTCCCTGGCGAAGCGGTGCGCATCGCGGGGCTTGATACCTTCGTTGCGCTCGCAACGGGCTTCATCATCTTCCCGGCGTGCTTCGCATTCGGCGTTGCTCCCGATTCAGGTCCTGGCTTGGTATTCGTTACGCTTCCGGCAGTCTTCTCACAGATGTGGATGGGTGGCCTATTCGCCACGCTCTTCTTCGTGTTTATGAGTTTTGCGGCTATCTCGACGCTCATCGCAGTCTTCGAGGCCATCATGAGCTTCTGGATGGATCAGTGGAAGTTCAGCCGCAATAAAGCGGTAGCGATCAATGCGATCCTTATCCCGCTACTCTCGTTGCCCTGTGCGCTTGGTTTCAACGTGTGGTCGGGTGCCGAGCTTCCCGGTATCGGCAACATCCAAGCCATCGAAGACTTCGTGGTGTCGAACAACCTGCTCATCGTCGGTTCGTTGGTGTTCACGCTCTTCTGCGTGAGCAAGCGCGGCTGGGGATGGAAAAGTTTTTTGCAGGAAGTGAACACGGGTGACGGCATGCACTTCCCCAAAACACTCTATTACTGGGTGAAGTTCGGTATCCCCGCGCTCATCATCGTGGTGCTAGTATCCGGTTGGGCGCCGCTCATCTCAAGCTGGCTTTCGGGATAGGCTCTGGCACAGCCTTCCACGCAAATATAAAAGCGCCGCCTCGAATCGAAACAGCGCTTTAGAACGTTTTTCGCACGTACAACAAACGTACAACAAATTCGCGATATAAGCGTCGCAAACTCGATTACGCAAAGCCTATCGGCAAACAAAACCCCAGTTCAGAATGGGTAATCAGCTACACATTGAACTTGAAGTGCATGACATCGCCGTCTTGTACGACGTAATCTTTGCCTTCCTGGCGAAGCTTGCCCGCATCGCGACAGCCCTTCTCGCCATCGTAGGCAGAGTAATCTTCGAAGCTCGCAGTCTCGGCCTTGATGAACCCGCGTTCGAAATCCGTATGGATGGTGCCCGCAGCTTGCGGAGCCTTCGCGCCGATCGGAATGGTCCAGGCACGCACTTCCATCGGGCCGCTCGTGAAGAAGCTCTGTAGGCCGAGCAGGTGATATGCCTCACGCACCAAGCGCGCCAAACCTGATTCTTCAAGCCCCATGGCTTCCAGATACTCTGCGGCCTCAGCTGGATCAAGCTCTGCTAGATCAGCCTCAACCTTCGCGCTGATCGGCACCGGTGCAACGCCGTCGATCTCCGCGAAATCGGAATTGAGCGCATCCTCGTCCACGTTGGCAATGTAGAGCATCGGCTTCATGGTCAGCAGATGCAAATCGTAGATAAGTTCGCGCTCCTCGTCAGTTAGATCGAGCTGCAGCGCACGCTTGCCTTCGTTCAGACCCTCTTCAACCTTCAGCACGGCATCAAGCTTCTTCGCAGCATCTTTCCCGCGCTTGGCATCCTTCTCAAGGCGTGGTTTCGCCTTCTCGATCGTAGCCAGATCGGCCAGCACAAGCTCGGTCTTGATGGTCTCGACATCGCTCGCAGGATCGACCTTGCCAGCCACATGCACCACATCAGGATCGCTGAAGAAGCGCACCACTTCACAGATAGCGTCGGTCTCACGAATGTTGTGCAAGAACTGGTTGCCCAAGCCTTCGCCGTGTGAAGCGCCCTCAACCAAGCCCGCAATATCCACGAACTCGACCGTGGCCGGCACAATGCGATCAGGGTTATCGATCTCGGCCAGGCGGTCCATGCGCGCATCAGGCACGGGCACGATGCCCACGTTCGGCTCGATGGTGGCAAACGGATAATTCGCCGCCAAACCCCCTTTATTAGTAAGGGCGGTGAACAGCGTTGATTTGCCGACGTTGGGAAGTCCGACGATACCGATGGAAAGCGCCACGAGATTGCTCCTTCATGTTTCAGTGCTAAGCGCGCCCGAAGCGCGCGTGTGTAGGTGTGTTGGGTAATCATACCACCCGCGCCCGCCACGCGAAAACGCCGCGGGCACTTCACCTTCTTTTTCTTCATCAATCCGCTATTGATCACCCGCACTTCGCGCCAAGCAGCGTATACTTTTGAAGGTAGAAACAACGCGCGTTTTTGGAGGTTTAGCGTGGGCGGATATTTCGGTGCAGTTTCGCACAGAGACGTGAGTTTGGACGTGTTCTTCGGAGTTGATTACCACTCCCACCTGGGAACGAAGCGCGCGGGTATGATCATCTTCAGCAAGGAACGCGGCTTCCAGCGCCAGATTCACAACGTGGAGAACACTCCGTTCCGCACCAAATTCGAGAAAGACCTTGCAACCTTCGAAGGCACCAGCGGCATCGGCTGCATTTCCGACAGCGACCCGCAACCGCTGCTCGTTCGCTCGCACCTAGGTGTGTTCGCGCTTACTACCTGCGGTGTGATCAACAACGCCGATGCGCTCATCGAAGAATATTTCGCCGACCATGGCAACCAATTCATGGCCATGAGTTCGGGTAAGGTGAACGAGACCGAACTGGTCGCAGCGCTCATCAACCAGGAAGACGATTTCGTTTCCGGCATCAAGCATGTGCAGGAAAAGGTCGAAGGCTCCATGACGCTGCTGCTCATGACCGAAGAGGGCAACATCATCGCCGCGCGCGATAGACTCGGTCGTTTGCCAGTGCTCATCGGCAAGAACCACGAAGGCTATTGCGCTTCATTCGAGTCGTTCGCTTACCAGAAGATCGATTACGAAACGGTCTACGAGCTGGGCCCCGCCGAGATCGTGAACATCACGGCCGATGGTTACGAAACGCTCGCGCCAGCCGGCGAAGAGATGAAGATCTGCGCCTTCCTCTGGACTTACTATGGCTATCCTACCTCCACCTATGAAGGCATGAACGTCGAGGTCATGCGCTATCGCAACGGTGCGGTCATGGCGCGCGACGAAGCCGAGCAAGTGGGTATCCCCGAACTCGACTACGTGGCAGGAATCCCCGATTCGGGCACGCCGCACGCTATCGGCTATTCCACCGAGAGCAAGACGGCATTCGGCCGCCCGTTCATCAAGTACACGCCCACCTGGCAGCGTTCGTTCATGCCAGAGAATCAGGACGTGCGCAACAAAGTGGCGAAGCTCAAGCAGATCTCGGTGCCCGAGCTCATCAAAGACAAGGAGCTCCTGTTCGTGGACGATTCCATCGTGCGCGGTACGCAGTTGCGCGAAACGGTCGAGTTCCTCTATGGCTCTGGCGCGAAGGCGGTGCACATGCGTTCGGCCTGCCCGCCCATCATGTTCAACTGCAAGTACCTGAACTTCTCGAGCAGCAAGTCCGAGATGGATCTGATCGCACGTCGCGTGGTGCAGCAGCTTGAAGGCGATGAAGGCCAGCAGCACCTTGAAGAGTACGCCGATGCGTCAACTGAGCGCGGAAAATGCCTGCTCAAGACCATCTGCGAGGATATGGGCTTCGACTCGCTGCGCTATCAATCGCTCGAGGGCATGATCGAGGCGATCGGCATTGATCCGTCGAAGATCTGCACCTACTGTTGGAACGGCAAAGAGTAGTCCACTCCAGTTTGTTCGGGCGCGCTCATTGCGGCGCGTTTGTCCCAGCGGCTCGCTCTCGTGTTCGCTCCAGCGTGCTCGCTCCGGCGCCCTTCCCACTGCGTTCGCTTCATCCAGTGAATCTATAGTGCATGGCGATCGATGCCATGCACTTCTTGTCTTACGGCCTCGTGGTGTCGTAGTAAACTACTAATGAAGAGGTTGAAGTGAAAGGAACCCATCCTATGGAATATAGAGAGATCGGCAAAACAGGCTGCAAGGTAAGCCCGCTCGGCTTCGGCATGATGCGCCTTCCGCTGAAAGAAGGCGGCCAGGCAGGCAACGCTACGAACATCGAAGAAGTGGATGTCGAAAAGACCATCGAAATGGTGCATTACGCCATCGATCACGGCATCAACTACATCGATACCGCGTTCAACTATGTGGGCGGCAACTCCGAGAAGATCGCGGGTCAGGCGCTGGCGGGTGGCTACCGCGACAAGGTCTATCTGGCCACCAAGTCTCCCACCTGGATGTATAAGACTGAAAACGATTTCGATAGCTTGCTCGCAAAGCAACTTGAGCGCCTGCAGACCGACCATATCGATTTCTACCTGCTCCATTCCTTGAACGGCGGCAGTTGGAAGCGCTGCAAGAAGGTCGGTGCTGTTGAGAGCATGATCAAGGCGAAGGAAGACGGCCGCGTGAAGCACATCGGCTTCTCCTTCCACGACGATTTCGAGCTCTTCGAAGAGGTGCTCGATGCGGCCGATTGGGATTTCTGCCAGATCCAGCTGAACTACTACGATCAGGAATTCCAGGCGGGGCTCAAGGGCTTGCAGCTTGCAGCCGAGCGCGGTCTTGGTGTGGTCATCATGGAGCCGCTGCGTGGTGGTTTCTTGGTCGATCTTCCGCCGAAGGTGCAGGAAGTGCTCGATAAGGCAACCGACAAATCCCCGGTCGAGCTGGCCTTCGATTGGCTCTGGAACATGCCCGAGGTAAGCACGGTACTCTCTGGCATGAGCAGCATGGAAATGCTCCAAGAAGATATCGCGTTCGCGGAAAAGGCCAAGCCCGGCATGCTTTCCGCTGAAGACACGGCCGTTATCGAGCAGCTCCGCGAAAGCTTCAACCAGTTCTCGGTCGTACCGTGCACGGGTTGCAACTATTGCGTGGAATACTGCCCCGAGAAGATCGTCATCCCGTATAACTTCACGGCATACAACATGCGCTTCCTTTATGACAACATGGATATGGCACGCGAATATTACCAGGTAGAGGTGCCGAAATTCGGCCGCACCGCCGAAAACTGCACGAGCTGCGGCTCCTGCGAAGAGATCTGTCCGCAGCACATCGCTATTAGTTCCTGGATGCCGAAGATCGACATGCTGCTGGGCGAAGACTAGTCGTGCAACAGCTCGATCTCGAACAGATCGCACCGCTCGTGCCCGAAGCGCTGGGGCGTTTCTTCCACGAGCATCCACGAGTCGCACTTGCCTATTCGGGCGGGTGCGATTCGGTCTTTCTGCTCGCCTGCGGTCTGGCGAGTGGAGCCGAAGTGCGCCCCTTCACGGTGAACACGGCGTTCCAGTATGCCTTCGAAGCGGATGATGCGTGTCTGGCAGCTGATCAGCTGGGCAGTGAGACGAACCTGCTCACGCTCGACATCTTCGCGCATCCTGAAGTTACCGCCAACCCGCCCGATCGGTGTTACCACTGCAAGAAGGTCATCTTCACTACCATCAAAGAAGCGGCAGCCCCCGAAGGTATCGAAGTGCTCATCGACGGCACGAACGCCTCCGATGATCCTGCGCGTCGCCCGGGGTTTCGCGCGATCGAAGAGTTAGGTGTGCGTTCGCCCCTGCGCGAAGCGAACCTCACGAAGGATGCGATTCGAGACCTTTCACGCAAGATGGGGCTGGTTACCGCAGATAAGCCGAACTATTCCTGCCTCGCAACACGCGTTGAGGCAAATTGCCCGATAACGCCCGAACTCCTTGCATCCTTTGTGCAGGAAGACTGGCGCGAGCGCGAAACCAGCGTCTAACATGGTAACCTTGAGAAGTGCAAGAACGCGGGGTGCAAAACACCGCGTATGCTTCGCACGATGATCATCGAATGCAGAAGATGAAAGGAGAGGGAATCATGACTGCAGAAGATATTCGCAGTGTGCTCGAAGAGCTTGCAGCGGGGAATACTACGGTCGATGCTGCATTGCTTGCGCTGCGCAAAGAGCCCTTCTCCGATTTGGGCTACGCCAAGATCGACCACCATCGTGAGATGCGCCAAGGCGCTGCTGAAGTGATCTATGGTGCTTCGAAGACCTACGAACAGATAAAGGGCATCAGCCAGTCGCTGCTCGACAATGGCCAAACGTGCATCCTTATCACGCGCGTTTCTGCTGAAAGCGCTGCGCTGTTGGCAGCAGATTTTGCGGAAGTAGGCTTTACCTATCATGAGATTCCTCAGCTTGCGATCGTGGGTACGCTGCCTAAGCCCACGGGCAACGGCACGATCGTGGTCGCGGCAGCAGGCACGAGCGATCTGGCGGTAAGCGAAGAGGCGGCGCTCACGGCTGAAGCGCTCGGCAACAAGGTGGTGCGTCTCTACGATGTGGGAGTTTCGGGTATTCACCGGCTGCTCGCGCATCTTGATGAACTCATGGAGGCCCAGGTGGTCATTGCGGTTGCCGGCATGGAGGGCGCGCTCGCGAGCGTGATCGGGGGCATGGTGTCCTGCCCGGTGCTCGCGGTTCCCACCAGCGTGGGTTATGGAGCTTCCTTCGGCGGCGTTGCTGCACTGCTCGCGATGCTGAACTCCTGTGCGAGCGGGGTGAGCGTGGTGAACATCGACAACGGTTTCGGTGCTGGATTCCAAGCGCACCTCATCAATCACCTGCAGGCAAAAAAACCAGACAAGCCCGAACGCTAAAAGGCGCACGACCACACGACCATACGACCGCGACCGACAGCTTTCGACCCAGCAAACCACTCAAGCATATCCAGCGGAAAGAAGCGAACGCATATGGAACTTCATCTCGATCTTACGGAAAGCGCAACGCGCGCAACCCTGCTCGATGAACTGCTCGCGCTCATGAGCCCCGAGCAGCGCACGCGTTACGATTACATCCTGAATCACACGACCATTCCCGATAAGCATCATCATTCGATCGGCGAGATCAACGCCTCGATCGACGCGATGACCATCGACGACGCGCTCAAAGAGAACGTGCGTGGTGTCTACGCGATCCTGGCCGAAGCTGAAGCCAACGTTCATGGCTGCGCCATCGAAGAGACGCACTTCCATGAGGTGGGCAACGCTTCGGGCATTCGTAACGCGCTTGCTATCTGCACGGCATTCTACGTGCTCGCTCCCACGCGCATCACCGCAACACCAGTGCAAACAGGGCAGGGCACGGTGCAGTGCGCACACGGGCTCATGGATATTCCCGCGCCCGCAACGGCGGCTATTCTCGAGGGCATCCCGCGCGCAACACCAGCGCTCGAAGGCGAGTTGTGCACGCCCACTTCGGCGGCCATCATCAAGCAGTATGTGCAGGAGTTCGTGGTCTAGAGCGTGCTTATTCTCGATCGATATCAACCAACCTACGAAGCCGGCTCGGGCGGATTCGCCACGGTCGTAGTGGCGTGGGATACGCGCCTCGATCGCGAGGTGGCCATCAAGTGCTTGCCACTCGAAGATGCGGCAACGCGTGCGCTTTCGGTCGAGCAGATCAACGCAGGGCTGAACAACCTGCAAAACCCGTATGCGAATGGTGAATCGGTCAGCATCATGCTCGATTCCGATTTTGCCCAGCAAAGTTCGATCCCTGGGCTTGAAGAGGCGCGCACGGCAGCGCTTCTGAACGACCCCAACATCGCTTCGATCTACGACTTCGAGATCCAAGGCAATATGGCCTACATCATCATGGAGCTCGTTGATGGCATTTCGCTCACCGACCTCATGAAATACTTTCCAGAGATGCTCGATGCGGACATGGTGGCGGCTGTGTTCAAGGCGGTTTCGCATGCGATCGAGGTCGCCCACAAGAATCATGTGCTGCATCTGGATGTGAAGCCCGATAACGTGCTCATCAACACACAGGGGCAGGTCAAGGTCGTCGATTTTGGCCTCGCGCGCCTGGCTGATGGCTTCGGTTTCGGCGTGGCCACGGGCGGCACGATCGGCTACATGCCTCCTGAGCAGATGGAGCGTGAAGAGCTTGACGAACGCTGCGACCAATGGGCGCTGGCGAGCCTCACCTATGAGATGCTTGCGCGTGGCGAAAACCCCTTCCGCGCGACTTCGATCGATGAAGCGCTCGATAAGATCTACGATGCAGAGATCGTGATCCCTTCGCTGCTCATGGAGGGCATTGGCGAAGACCTGGACGATGCGATCTTCCGCGCGCTCGACCCCGATAAGGAAGGGCGCTATCCTTCGGTCCATTCGTTCGCCCGTGATGCGAAACCGGCGCTTGGCAATCCCAAGCAGGGCGTGAAGAAGCTCGGCGCTATTGTGAGCGAAGCGATCGGTGCGAACACGGATGATGCGCCTTTCACGGAAGATCTCGACGAAGAAGAACGCGCGCTTGAAAGCGAAGAAGAGCAGGCAGCCTACCCGCTTAATGGGCGCTGGGCTCGTCACAAGGAAAAACAGGCCGCGCGCCAGGCGGCGAAGCAGCCGCGCACAGCACCAGCGTTCTTTGCCGCAGCAGACGATACATACGACGAAGGATTCAGCGAAGGCACCCCTATCAAAAGTCGTTATTCGCTCGTGCTGCGCATCTTGGCGCTCTTGGGGTGCGTGCTCATCAGCTCGGTCGCCTTTTCTAATTTCAGCTTGTTGCCCGGGTGGGAATCACCTGCACTGTGGGGCGCGCTTCTGATCGTGGCGGTCGCGGCTTTCGCGATCCCGCATCTGGGGGCGCTCATCGCATTCGCACTTCTGGGGTTCGCGCTCGTGAACAATAACGCGATCCTTGTGGGCAGCCTTGTGGTAGTGGCTACTTTTATATGGTGGTTCTTCATCGGACGCAACGGAAGCCCTCAAGCAGATGCGATCCTGCTCTCCACCTGCGCTTCCTCTATCAGCTTGGGTTCGCTCGCACCGTTCATCTGTGGCTATTTCTTACGGCCAGCTCAGGCATTTCTTTCGGCACTCTTCGCGGCATTCCTTTCGCTCGTGCTCGCCGGGTTGGGGTCGGTTTCCATCACCTCGTGGGACATCTTCCAATTTGGCACCATCCACATGTGGACTGAAGTGAACAACAACATCCTCACCACCATGCAAAGCCCTATGACGTGGGCGATCATCGGCTCATGGCTTGTCAGTGCTCCGCTTGTCTCGCTGTTCTTCTCGCGCGGCACTACCAGCTCGAGCCTTATCGGCGTAGCGTGCGCCACGGCTATCGTTTGCGTGCTTCCCGCGCTCGTCTCGAACTTCCTGCTCTCTCACGTGCCCGATCCTATCTATCTGCTGCTTGCGATCGCATCTGGCTTCATCATGGCAGCTCTTGCCGTCCTCTTCCCTCCGCGTCACGAGTACGGGCGATAGAAGCACCCCGGTAAAATGCGCCTGTGCGCAGCGCGACCAGCAACGCTGAGCATCTCGTTCGCTCATACTTCCTCGCGCAGCTTTACACATTCATGTATGTGTATCTGTTATTGCCCTGTATCTTTTTGCGCACGCTTGAGTCGATATAATAGGAGCAAACAAAGCGCACCGAGAGGAGTTTCTATGCGTATTGATATGTCGAACGGAGCCATCGAAACGATCCCGAACGAAAAGGTGCTTGCCTCGATCGGCGACCACATCGATAACCCCATTCCCGATCCACCCACGCCCAAGCTGGCTGCAACGGTCATGCTTGTGCGTGATTCCAAGCCTGGTCAAACGAAATATCGCATTGATGATGGTGTGTTCCCGCCCGATTTCCCGAACAACCAGAACGTCGAAGTGTTCATGCTGCGTCGCGTGAACACGATGGACTTCTTACCTGATGCGGTAGTGTTTCCCGGCGGTCGTGTGGACGAACGCGATTCGAACCCTGATCTGCCTTGGTGCGGTCCCAGTCCGAAGGACTGGGCTGAGCTCCTGGGTGTCTCCGAAGATGATGCGCGTCGTATCGTGGTCGCAGCAGCTCGCGAAGTGTTCGAGGAGTGCGGCGTCCTGCTCGCTGGCCCCGATGCAACTTCTACGGTGACCGATCTTTCCGACCCGAGCTGGGATGCGAATCGCGAGGCGCTCGTCGCGCACGAGATCGCCTTTGCCGACCTGCTCGTCGAGCGCAACTTGATCCTGCGTACCGACTTGCTCGGTCTGGTTGCGAACTTCTGCACGCCCACCTTCGAACCGAAGCGCTACGATACCTTCTTCTTCTCAGCGCTTATGCCCGAAGGCCAGCACGCCGACGATAACACCTCTGAAGCGCAGATCGCCGATTGGGTCACCCCGTCCTATGCGGTTCGCGAGGCCGACGAGAACCGCTGGCTCATCGTTGCACCCACTCTCTTCAACCTCACGCGCATAGCCGAAGCTCCTTCAGCCGAAGAGTTCGTTTCGAACCGTCGCAAGGTGAAGAAGATCATGTTCAAGCCGCTGCGCAAAGAAGACGGCACGATCGTACTGCATGCAGACTTGGACTAAGAGCATCAGGGGAGCATGTTTGGCATTCATTCGAAAAGGAGTTCATATGGGGTTCATCATCGACGAAACGCCCTATGCGGGCGGTAAGGAAAGCGAGCGCGTGTTCTGCGTGCGCGCCAACAATCCTTCACCCATGACCTATACGGGTACGAATACGTGGGTGCTTGCCGAAGCCGCTTCGCCCGAATGCATCGTGATCGATCCTGCTCCTGCGGGAGAGCATGTGCAGAACGTGCTCAATGCCTGTATCGAACAGGGGCTGCGTGTGGGTGCGGTCGTGTGCACGCACATGCATGCCGATCATACGGAAGGTGCTGAAGAGCTGGCGGATATTTCAGGCGCACGCGTGTATGCGCCCTTCGATGGCACGTTGCTTCCTGGCGAATTTTGCTCGATTGAAAACGGTCCGGCGCTGCGCGTGGTACCGTTGCCGGGTCACTCGAGCGACTCGGTGGGGCTCGTGTATCCTGCGGATCGCTCGATGTTCACGGGTGATGTGGTCTTCAAACATGGCCCCACGGTGGTCTATTATCCTGATGGCAACTTGGGCGACTATATGGCTTCGCTGGATGTGCTCGAGCGCATCGTGAAAGAAGAGGGGATTCGCGTGTTCTATCCAGGGCACGGCCATCCCATCACTGATCCGCTGCAAGCCATCGAAGCCACGCGTCAACATCGGTTCGAACGCTTGCAGCAGATCAAGGACGCGCTTGCTGCAGGCGTTGCGCGCGATGCTGATGCTCTGGTGGACGCGGTGTATGTCGATATCGATCCAGCGCTGCGCGAAGCGGCGCTCCGTAGCGTCCAAGCCCAGCTCGTCTACTTGGACGAAGAGTAAATAGTACAAAGCACTGCACAAAGCATCGCAAGAGTGTGCGCACGAAAAAAGGACTGCAGAAAACACTGCAGTCCTTTTTGAGTAGCAAGCGAGGATCTTCGAAGCGTCCCTCTCTTACTGTATTCTTATGCGCTAGTACGAATACCCGAGCTTCTTCGCCTCGTGCGTGAGTTCATCGCGGAAATCGGGGTGAGCGATGCTGATCAAACGGCGGCAACGCTCAGGAATGTCGCAGTACATCAAGTTCACGCAGCCATATTCGGTCACGAAATACTGAACATCGGTACGCAGCGAAGTGACCACGCTGCCAGCCATGAGCGTAGGAGCGATCTTCGAGACCACGCCGTTCTTCGTCTTCGTAGTGGAGGTCATGGCAATGATAGCTTTGCCGTTCTTCGCGAGCGTCGCGCCGCGGATGAAGTCGACCTGTCCGCCGGTGCCGGAATACTGGCGCGTTCCGATGCTCTCAGCGCAAACCTGGCCGGTCAGATCGACCGAAACAGCAGAATTCACGGAAACCATGTTGTCATTCAAGCGGATGAAATCGGGGTTGTTAACGTGGGAATAGGGCGTGAAGAACATGCCCGGGTTGTGATCGATGAAGTCGTAGAGGTACTGCTGGCCAGAGGCGAAGCCCGCAACGGAAACGCCGGGCAGGTAGTTCTTGCGGCTGTTGTCGATAACGCCGAGCTCCTGCAGCTCTGCCATGGCATCGTTGAACATCTCGGAGTGCACGCCCAAGTGCTTGCGCGCCTTCAGGCCTTCAGCGATGGCATTTGCGATCGAGCCGAATCCGAGCTGAATGCACGAGCCATCTTCGATGAGCTCGCAGACGATATCGCCCACGATCTTCTCTTCGGGCTTTGGCTCAGCGATCGGCATCTGCGTCATGGGCTGGTCGATCTCAACGAAGGCATCGATCTGCGAAACATGCAGGTTGCGTTCGAGGCCATTCACCCACGGCACGCTTGGGTTGATCTGCGCGATAACGTGCTTTGCCGTACGAATGCCTTCAGGACGACAACCAACGTGGCCGATATTGCAGTAGCCATGCTTGTCGGGAGGCGTCATAGCGATGAACGCCACATCGATCCCGTCATTTTCAACAAGGTTCTTCGTACGATGAAGGTGCAGGGGCACATAGGCAGTGTGACCAGCAGAAATGCCATTGCGCTCGTTGCCACCGGTGAAGTAATTGTGGTAATGGAATTCGTCGAAGCCAACGGTCAATTCATCGAGGTGCAAATCCTCGCTTGTGATGCCGCCATACATCGAGATGCCATGCAACGCCCCGTCCTGAATGCGCTTGAGCATCGGGCGGATAAGGCCACCGGCTACTTCGAAGGTTCCTACGAAAACGGACGTGCCATCGCCTACGAAGCGATCAAGCATCGTCTCAACATCCATACTGCGATCCTTATAGATCTGCTGCCACTCCATATAAGCCCCCTTGGGTCCAAAAAACATGTTCACATAAGCATACAACCTCTTATGCGCCGCAGTGCAGAGCGATTTATCGTAAATGAAAATAGATTAGTGCGGATTTGGATTGGTTTTGTGTTGATGGGGGCTTACATTACAGGTAAAATTTTGCCCAGTGTTCTCATGAACACGTTCTAACCTCATAAAAAAGGAAGAGGGACTATGATTACCGATCTTAAGATCAACGAAGAGAACAAAAAGCGCTATTACGAGCAAGGTTATTGGACCGAAAAGACGGTCAACGATATTTGGAATGATCGTGTTGCGGCTCACCCCGACCGTGAGTATATCTCCGACGACATGGGTGTGCGCCTTACCTACGCCGAAATCGACGATAAGGCCGCGCGTCTTGCTTCATGGCTGCGTGAACAGGGCATTCAGAACGGTGATGTGGTCACCTTCCAGATGCCGCCGTGGTCTGAATTCGCTATTCTCTACGTTGCTTGCCTGAAGGTCGGCGCGGTCATCCACCCGCTCGCGGTCACCTTCAACGGCGAAGACCTCGTCTACGCCATGAACCTTGTTGAATCCAAGGCGTTCATTGCTCCCACCTTCCATCACAAGACCAATTTCGAAGATCAGATCTTCTCCGTGGTCGAGCGCATTCCTTCTCTTCCGATCAATGCGATCGCCGTTCACGACAAAACGGTCGATGCAAAATCTGCCACCACGCTCAAAGAGATCTTCGAGAAATACGAACCCTATACGGGCGAAGCAGGCAGCAAGTCCGATGAAGTGGTGCTCATCCTTTCCACTTCCGGTACCACCGGTCGTCCGAAGGCGGTGCTCATCACGCACAACGCGCTGCTCTTCTCCGAGCGCGCATTCTCGACGGGCCTCGGCCTTACGAAAGACGATGTCATGTTCATGCCGGCTCCGCTCAATCATGCAACAGGCTTCAATCATGGCCTCATCACGCCGCTGCTGCTCGGCGGTCGTGTCGTAGTCGCGCATCACTTCAACCCCGAAGAGGCGATCAGCCAGATGAACCGCGAAGGCGTTACCTGGTCGATGGGCGCTACGCCGTTCATCTACGACATGCTGAACACAGCGGATTCAACTGATCTCGATTTCGAATCGCTCAAGCTCTACATTTGCGGTGGCGCTCCCGTTCCGGGCTCCATGGTCGAGCGCGCTGCGTCTCATGATGTGGTCCTCTGCGAATGCTATGGTTCCACCGAAAGCTGTCCGCACCTCTTCGTTCCGCCTGCGAAGGCGCTCGAATGGGATGGTGCTTGGTCTGGTGTTGCTCCTGAGGGCATCGAGGTCAAGGTTGTCGATGAGTTTGGCAACGAAGTTCCTCACGGCGAACAGGGCGAAGAACTTTCGCGTGGTCCGCACATGTTCGCAGGGTATCTGAAGAACCCTGAAGCAACGGCTTCGGAGCTTTCCGACGACGGCTGGTTCTCTTCAGGCGACCTTTGCTATATGGATGATGAACACCGCATCCGCATTAACGGCCGCAAGAAGGAGATCCTCATTCGTGGCGGCATCAACATCTCTGCCAACGAAGTCGACGAGAACCTCATGGGTTGCCCGGGCGTTGGCGATCATGCCACCATCGGTTTGCCCGACGATCGCTTGGGCGAGCGCATCTGCACCTTCATCGTGCTCGAAGATCCACATGCAGAGCGCCCCACGCTCGATTCCATCGCTGATTACCTTACCGCTAAGGGTATCGCGAAGCGTCTGTGGCCAGAGCACATCGAGTTCATCGATGAGATTCCTCATACGGAAAGCGGCAAGGTGAAGCGTCACCAGCTTGCCGACGAACTGGACAAGCGCCTCAAAGCCGCAAAGTAGGTTTTGCGCAACAGAGCAGCTGAATGCAAACGGGCAGGGATTATTCCTGCCCGTTTTATTGTCTAGTAACTGATTTTGCCCGATCAGCGCCGAGCGCGAGACACGAGGTTCCCCGCTTCCCTGTTCGCGAATCAGCGCATGCTGATTCGCTCATGCGTCGCTGCTTTGCTCGGGTTTATTAAAATTAATTTAGTCAGCAAAGAGTCACCTCGTTGCCTCACCCTCTCCGCTGATCGAGCCAGATATTCCCGGCCAGGCAAGCAGCTGAGCCCATGGGGTACTTAAATTACTCTGAGACCGCACTTTTATTTTGTAATAGGTTGTTCGAAGGAGCGAAGCGCATGAGCTTGCCGGTTTACACGGCAAGCGAACAGCGAGAGCGGGTAATTACAAGTGCCTCATAGGCGTGCTGCTTGCCTTGATAGGCGCAGCTTACTTGATCAATCGAGCTGCCATGAAATCGTTAGCGTTCAGCTCAACGGTGTCGTCGAGTACTTCGAGCTTCACTGGCTGGTCGAACTTGCGTGAGAGCGCAGTTGCGATGAGCCAATCGGCAACTTCGGGGTTCTTCCCTAAAAGCGGCCCATGCAAGTAAGACCCGATCACGTTCTTGTAACGTACGCCATCGGCGCCAGAGGTATCGTTGTTGCCGTGCCCAGTCGTTGAAACTACCTGACCGAATGGCTCAAGACCTTCGCCGAGATGCGTGCGTCCCGCGTGATTCTCGTAGCCGATCACGGGGTGCGAGGCGATAGGGGAGACGAGCGCGATATTCTCGATCAAGCGATCGAAGCCTTTGTTCGCGCGCTTGGTCTCGGCATCAATGATCGAAAGCCCTTCAACGATCTCATCGCCCATCAGCCAGTTCTTGCCTAGAATTTGATACCCACCGCAGATGGCGAGCAACACGCCATCATCTTCGACGTAGGTGGCAAGCTGCTCTTTGTTCTTCAAGATCTCCTGCGAGGCAAGATGCTGTTCACGGTCGGGGCCACCGCCCATAAATACGATATCGGCTTTCGAAATGTCGAACTTGTCGCCGTAGTGAATCTGCTCGAGCTGAGCAGGGATTCCACGCCAAGCGCAACGTTGCATGAGCACCTTCAGGTTGCCTCCATCGCCGTAGAGGTTGAGCAGGTCGGGGAAGAGATGCACGATGCGCAGCGGCTCCTGTTGGATAGGCGGGATCGTGTTCGCTATGACTGCAGGAGTAACGCTGAGTTTGCCTTCGCGTGGGGTCGCGACCTCAGCGCTATCGGCGCGCTCCATCAATGCGGCGCGGACCGCAGGCAACGCAGTGTAGTTCGCGATCGCGTACATGTTCCAATCGGCGGGCATGTCGAGCGCGGTGTCGACCATATCGTTCACGCTGTTAATGAGTCGTGCCTGGATGCCAGCATATTTCAGGCGCAGTTGCAGATCGTTCTTGCGCGTGCCGCCAGCATAGACCACGAGCTCCGGCTGGCTTGCGAGCTCTTCGAAATCGCAGTCCCAGATCCATGAGATATCGTGCCCGTCCGCTTCATTGTCGTTGATGAAGAACGCTACCACTTTCTTGCCTGGGTCAGCAGTAATGATCTTCAAGTTCTGATTGAATCCGGTGGGGTTCTTTGCAAGGTTCAGAAGCAGTGGACGCCCCTCGATTGCAAGGTGCTGCAAGCGCCCATTCTGTGGATCGAAAGCGCTTACGCACTCCTGAATGGTCTCGTTGTCGATGCCGAGTTCGTGCGCGCAGGTCCATACTGCAAGCGTGTTGTAGACCATGTAGGGACCGGACTGCGCGAGGCGCATGGTGGCCTGTGTGGAATCGATCGTATCAGTGATCGCGTAGGTGATGCCGCCATCGAAGGTCACATTATGCGCATGAACATCCAATTTGGGACGCGCAAAGCCGCAGTTTTCGCAGTGATAGGTACCGAGCTGCCCGTACTGGCGATAATCGTAGGTGAACATGCCTGAACAACGCTGGCACATCTGCGCATCGGCAACGGTGTTCTGTGCGAGATGCATGTCTTCGCTCACACCGAAGGCGATCGTCTTGTTCTCGACCTTCTCAGCGATGATCGCACACAGAGGATCGTCGGCGTTATAGATGAGCGTGGATTCGGGCGAATGCTCAAGCCCTGAGATGATGGCATCCTGTACGCGGTCGATCTCGCCACAGCGGTCGAGCTGGTCGCGGAAGAGGTTCAACAACACCACATAGGTGGCTTTCACCTGCGGCAAGATGCGCGCAAGCCAAAGCTCGTCGGATTCGAACACGCCCCAGTCTGCCGGCTCGGTCTGCAAGAGTGTAGCCGCCACGCCATAAGCCATGTTCGCACCCGTGCGATTGCACGCGACGGTCTTGCCGCTTGCTTCGATCACATCGGCGATCATATTGGTTACGGTGGTCTTTCCGTTCGTGCCAACTACCACGATCGAACCCTCCGCGATCTTGCTCATCTCTTCGGAGATGATATCGGGGTCGATCTTGAGCGCGATCTTGCCCGGCATGTTCGCTGCCGGACGATGGGCAAGGGTCTTCAGCCCCCAGGTGGAAAGCGACGATGCCAAGCGGGCACCTGTCTTACGAAAGCTCATGCTCGCTCCTCACTCTTAGTACGAATCATTCTACACGATGGTCTTGCTTGAGCGCATTTGTGCAAGCAGGTATCATCGAACGAACAGTTTGAGCGTGCTGATGCTGATGCAGTGGCTCCTCATTGCCCTACCGGATCGAAAGGACGAAGCAATGCCCAGCTTGAAGAATGCGATCGAGAACTTGACCAAGGAACAGCTCGTTGAGCTTTTGAGGATGGCCTCGAAGAACCTGGTCGCCATGGATGGCACCTGGTTCCAAATTCTTGAAGAGCGCGAGGGCATGGATTACGCCATGGAGATCGATATTGCTGTGTGGGAGCGCTATCCCATTTCCGAGGCAAGGCGCCTGAAGAAGTTCCTCAATCTTGCTGAATATCCCGGGCTTGAAGGTCTTGCGCAGGCACTTCCGCTCTACTACAACACGATCGCGAACGAGACGAGCATGCACTGGGAAGACGATGCGCTCATCTTCCGAACCGATGTGTGCCGCGTTCAATCGGCCCGCTCGCGCAAGGGCATGGAATTCCATCCCTGTAAGCCAGCTGGCATCAACGAATACACCACGTTCGCCCAGACGATCGACCCGCGCATCGAGGTAGAGTGCCTGAGTTGTTACCCCGAAATCACGGATCCGACATGCGGTTGCTCATGGCGTTTTACCCTGCCGAGCGACTCTGCAGACAAGGTCGATTAAGGCAAGTAGCCACTATGAAACCGGCACAAAAAGGCTTCTATTTTGTATGAGAAACCTTACAAAATTCATGGGCTCAACACATTTTTGGAGAAAAAACGCTAAATACGCGGAGTTCTTGTTTTGTTACCCGATAAACGATTGCGTAACAAATAGAGTTTGAGCATTATATACTCATGATGAAATCGCGAAAAAAGACTGGGCGCCATGCCGTCCGCAGTGCCGAAAACTCGTCATACAGCGGGAAATCTTTCACATCGCCTTATGATGCGAGTGCCTATTCTCGGCACGGTAATGTAGAACAGTATCACGATGCCTCTCGTAAGCAGAAGAAGCATCATAAACGCAAAGTTGGTATGACGGTTGCTGCCATCTTCCTGGTAGTCGTACTTGCGGGTGTCGGTGTTGCGTTTGCTTTCATTTCCAATATCGACCGTAATCTGCAAGACGGTCTTGACGAGGACCTTCTCGCTTCGCTCACCGCATCCGATTCTCCCAGCGAACCGTTCTACATGTTGTTGATCGGCGTTGATAAATCAGAAGAGCGCGAAGAGAGCGACATTTACGGCGGTGCGTATCGCACCGACTCCATGATCCTTACCCGTGTCGATCCGCGCAATACCAAGATAACCATGGTTTCGATCTATCGCGACACGATGGTCGAACTGCCGGGTTATGGAAAACAGAAGATCAATGCGGCATATGCTTTCGGTGGTCCCTCACTCGCGGTCAAAACAGTATCGAAGCTGGCGGGTGTGCCGATCCATCATTACGCCGAAATCGATTTCAATGGCTTTGAAGATGTAGTCAATGCGCTTGGCGGTGTTGAAGTCGATGTGCCCATGGCTGTCGATGACCCCCTTGCTGGCGAGCCGCTTGAGGCAGGTCCGCAAACGCTTAATGGTTCACAAGCGCTCGTGCTCTGTCGTTCGCGTCACGCCTATGATAAGTACGGTGATGGCGATCTCATGCGTGCAGCGAACCAGCGCATGGTCATCTCGGCTATCTTGAAGAAGATCATGTCTTCCGACGTGGCAACCATGACTAACACGGTCAACACGCTTGCCAACTACATCACCACCGACTTCTCGGTCTCGAGTATCCTTGGTTTTGCGAACACCTTCAAAGATATCAACGTTGATGAAGATATCTATTCGGCTATGGAGCCCACTACGCCACTGTATGAAAACGACATTTGGTGGGCTGTTCTTGATGAAGAGCCTTGGCGCGAGATGATGAAGCGCGTTGATGCAGGTCTTCCACCTACGGAAAAAGGTTTGGTCGACCCTAATACCGGTGTTACGCTTGCCGTCATTGGTGACGGCGGCAAGAACGCATCTGCAACGAATGGCTCCAATGCATCAAGCTCAAGCCTTTCGGGCGTTGAAATTGCAGTTCGTAATGGCGCGGGTATAAATGGCGTTGCTGCAGAAGCTGCCGAAAAGCTTTCAGCCAAGGGCGCAATAACTGATACGGGCAATGCTGATGATTCCAAGTATAAGAATACGCTCATCATCTACAACGATGAATCTGACAAAGCTCAAGCACAGGCGATTGCTGATGCGCTCGGGGTTGGTCAGCTCAAGAAAAACACAGGCGGTACCTATTCATTCAAAACCGATTTCCTTGTGGTGATCGGCGCTGACTGGGAATAGCCTCCACCCATCATCGTTCGTCACTTTTATTTGTGGTAGGGTTCGCGCTTGATGATCTTGAAGGCGCGATAGACCTGTTCGAGCAGAACCACGCGCGCCAAGTTGTGTGGAAGCGTGATCGGTCCGAAGCTCATGCGCAAAGAAGCGCGCTCTTTCACCGCATTCGTAAGACCGTCGGATCCTCCGATCACGAACACCAGATGTGATACCCCTTCAACGGTGTAGCGTTCGATCTGGCTCGCAAGTGCTTCGCTGGAGGTCTCTTTCCCTTGGATGTCGAGCACGATGATGGTCGCATTTTCGGGCAGCGCTTCCAAAACGAGCGTGCTTTCTTGCTCGCGGTTCGAATCAGGGATCTCTCGTACGGTAAGGTTGCAGTAGCCACCAAGGCGCTTGCTATATTCAGCGCACGCATCGCGCCAGAAGCGCTCCTTCAGTTTGCCGACTGCGATAACAGTGATTTTTAGCATGGAGAATCCCCTTCATGAATCGTTAACTCCATCTGATTGTTTATACTACGTTCTATACGTTTCCATGAGCGCGCGGGGGAATAAAGCGCCCAAGAATCGCGGAACGTAAAAAGATTCAATGAATCATCCAATCGATAGCGCACAAAGGGGAGAGTTATGCGTCATATGATCGACAAACTCTTCCGTGCGACCCTCGATCATCCTAAAGGGGTATTAGCGGCGGCACTTTTGTTATGCGTTGCCTGCGCGCTGTGTATCCCGCTGGTGAAGATCAACTACCAGTTCTCGGACTACTTGCCCGAAGATTCTCCTTCCACTGGTTCGCTCCAAACGCTCGAAGATGCTTTCGGCGCGAACCTACCCAACAGCTACATCTATGCCCAAGGGATCGATCTCATGCAAGCCGATGCGCTTGCCGCTGAATTCGCGGCGATCGACGGCGTGGATGACCTCATTTGGCTCGGCGATGTGGTGGATATCCGCCGACCGCTCGAAACCTACGATGCCGATATCGTGAAGGCATGGAAGAGCGATGAGGGCTATCTCTACCAGGTCGCACTCGACTCAACGAAGTCGGTCGCGGCGCTTGATGCGATCAAGGAAGCGGCTCAAGCAGGAGGGGCGAACGCGGTCGCACTTTCAGGTGACGAAGTGAACACGGCGGTCGCGCAGGGTTCGTCGGACTTCGAGATCCAGCTCATCCTGGTCATGGCGGTCATCGTGATCCTGGGGCTTTTGCTCCTAACGAGTGAAGCCTGGTTCGAGCCGGTACTCTTCCTTTCGGTCATCGGCATCTCGATCGTGTACAACCTCGGCACCAATATCATCTTTGGCGAGATCTCGTTCATCACGCAGATGTGCGCGGCTATCCTGCAACTTGCGGTCTCCATGGACTACGGCATCGTCATGCTGCACGAATACCGCCACTTCAAGCAAGAGGGTCGCTCGTCCTACGATGCCGCACTCGCGGGCATGCACAAGGCTTCGGGTGTCATCGCTTCGTCGGCTGCGACCACGTTCTTCGGATTCCTCTCCCTCTGCGCGATGGCGTTTCTCATCGGCGCGGATATGGGCGTGGTGCTGGCGAAAGGCATCGTGTTCAGCTTCCTTTCGGTGCTGTTCCTCCTGCCCGTTATGGTCCTGCTTTCCGAAAAGCTGCTGCAGCGAACAGCGCATCGCAAGTTCTTGCCCTCGTTCGACAAGTTCGCGAAGTGGTGCATGCGCTTGAGCATTCCGTTCACCCTTATCGCGGCGCTCATCGTGGTGCCGGCGTTCTTGGGATCGCGCAATACCGAATATGTGTATGGGGCGAGCGGGTTCGTGGAGCCGGGCAGTCAGCTCTACGAGGATACCGAGCTCATCGAAGAGACTTTCAACGCTTCTGGTCAGTGCGCGGTGCTCGTTCCCGAAGGCCAGTGGGGCAAAGAGAAGGAGCTGGTCGCTGCGCTCGATACGCTGCCGCACGTGAGCTCGATCACGTCATACGTGACCACGGTCTCGGAACGCATCCCTACCGATATGGTGCCTCCTGCAAGCCTCGAATCGCTCATTTCGGGTGGTTATTCGCGCATCATCATCGCGACCGATTTGCGCGGCGAAAGCCCCGAAGCGTTCGAACTCGTGCAGCGTATTCGCGATCTATGTCAGCTCTACTATCCCGATGAAGCGAAGCTCATTGGTTCCACGGTAACGAGCTACGATATGTCGCTCATCGTGAACGACGATTCTGCGCGCGTGCTGTTCGCTTCGATCATCGCTATCGGACTCGTGCTCTTGCTCATGTTCCGCAGCCTGTCGATCCCGCTCATCTTGTTGCTCACGATCGAGAGCTCCATCTGGATCAACCTAGCCATTCCCTATTTTGCGGGCGAGACGATCCAATACATCGGCTACCTCATCATCAGCGCGATCATGCTGGGAGCAACGGTCGATTACACGATCATCCTCACGCGTTCTTACCTCGACAAACGCCGTGTGCAACCGAAGCGCCAGGCCATCACCGAAGCGATCTCGCGCAGTGCGATCACGATCCTTACCTCAGCGACTATCCTTACGCTGTGCGGTGCGTTCATCGGTCTCATCTCGAGCAACGGGGTCATCGCGAGCCTCGGAACGCTCATTGGGCGGGGTGCCTTTATCGCAGCGCTCAACACGTTTCTGCTCCTACCGATGCTCTTCATGATCTTCGATCGCGTTATCGAAAAGACAACGCTTGGAACGCATTTCTATAAACAGCCTTACAAACAGCCACTCGAAGAGAAAGCGGGCAGGTGAGAGCCATGACGCTACGAAGAACGGCATTAGCAATGGCGCTTTGCGTGCTATTGATCATCGCAACCGCCATCACCGAGATCGCTCCTGCGAATCTTGGGTATGCCGCAGAAGAACAGCAGACCAATGCGGCCGAGACAGAGAGCGCGACCAACACCACGCTCGCTGCGCCGCCTTCAACCCTGCTCGAGGGTACGTGCGAAAAGCAAGAGGTCGTGTATGCGAGCATGACGGCCGCAGGTGCGGTGAAGAGCCTCTATGTGGTGAACGAACTGTTCTCCGAAGAGCCCATCATGGTGAAGGACTTCGGCACCTACAGCGAAGTGGTGAACCTGACCGATGGCACGAACATCGCGCGCGAGTCCGATAGCGTGCTGTGCACCGTGGAGAGCGAATCGTTCGCCTACCAGGGCAATCTCACCTCGACCGATCTGCCTTGGCGCGTGAGCATCACCTATGAGCTCGATGGTAAGGTGTGCTCGCCCGAAGAAGTTGCCGGCAAGTCGGGCGAGCTGAAGATAACCATCGAGACTACCCAGAATCTAGCGATCGATCCGCTCTACTTCGACAATTATCTGTTACAGATCACCTGCACGCTCCCGATGGACCACGTCTCGAACATTGCCACAGACGAGGGCTCCATTGCGCTCAATGGTTCTAACACCGCAGTCACGTTCAGTGGCATGCCAGGCAAGACAGGCTCCTATGCGCTCACGGCCCATGTCGAAGACTTCGAGATGGAGGGGGTGAGCATCGCTGCTATCCCGTTCTCAATGGCGATCGAAGCACCCGATTCGAGTGCGCTCATCGCGCAATTCGATGAGCTCATCGAGGGAACGGGCAAGCTCGATACTGGCGCGGAAGGCCTCGAAGAGGGCACAACCGCACTCGCAGCGGGAACCCGTAAGCTCGAGAGCGGAACGACTCAGTTGCAAGGGGGCGCTCAAGAGCTCTCCGCGGGCGTTGCTGCCTATGTGGCAGGGATTGCGCAGATAAGCGATGGCCTTGCGCAGGCGGCTGCTGGATCGAAGACTTTCGCCGAACAGCTTGAGGGGCTGAGCCAAGCGAGCGCTGCTATAGTGCACTCGCTCGACCAGACGCAAACGCAGATGCAGCAGCTGGTGAACGCTATTCAAACAAGCCCCACGATGTCACAAGCTGAAAAGGATGCGATCGTTGCCCAGCTTTCAGGCATGTCTGGACAGTTCAGCCAGCTGAAAGACTATGCCGCGGGAGTTGAAGGGCTTGCAGATGGGTATGCGCCGCTCGACAGTTCGCTCATCAAGCTTTCAGGTGGCCTTAGTGAGCTTGCCCAGCAGGGCGATGAGCTTACGAGCGGTTCTGCCGCGCTCGATGCGGGTGTGAGCGAACTTGCAGGTTCGAGCGGAAGTCTCGCGCAGGGAGCTGACAAGCTGAGTGAAGGAGCCTCGGCGCTAGCTGAAGGAACGTCCACGCTCCATGAGGAAAGCGCGATCATCCCCGACAAGGTCCAAGCCGAGATCGATGCCATGATGGCCGAGTACGACAAGAGCGATTTCACTCCGAAGAGCTTTGCGGATGCGCGCAATACCAACGTGAACCTCGTCCAGTTCGTCATGACCACCGAAGCGATCGCGCTGCCTGAGCCTGAGCCTGAAGAAGTGCAAGAAACCGACGAATCGTTACTATCGCGTTTCTTCGCTTTATTTTCGTAGTCCTACCTATTACTATGGGGTAGATGCGGATAAGTTAACCCCATATAACTAGCATATCGAGCGAGGCACGAAAGAAAGGGCTCCCATGTCGCTTCCAGCACCAAAGCATGATGTCGAACCTGATAATCTCACTACTATGGAACTAGGCGAATGCCTGCCGATGACCGCCGAGGTCATCGATGGTCATCTTCATATCGGTGGCGTGGACATGGTGAAAGTTGCCGAAGAATTCGGCACGGCGCTCTACGTGTACGACCAGGCAGACCTCGAGAATCGCATGGAGACCTATCGCGATGCGTTCGCTTCGCGCTATCCCAATTCCGATGCCATCTATGCTTCGAAGGCGTTCTTGAACAAGGCGGTCTGCCGCCTCGTGAACACGCATGGTCTCTGCCTCGATGTGTCGGGCGGCGGCGAGTTGGCGCTGGCGCAAGCCGTTGATTTCCCCATGGAGCGCGTGTTCGTGCATGGCAACAACAAGACCCCCCAAGAACTGCGCGAAGCCATTGCGGCAGGCGTAGGGCGCATCGTGGTCGATTCACGCATCGAAGCGCGTCGCGTCTCCGAGATCGCAGGCGGGCTGGGCAAGACGCAAGACATCTACATGCGCATCACACCGGGCGTCGAGGCTGATACGCACGAATACATCCGCACGGGCTGCGAAGACTCGAAGTTCGGCTTCACCATGCGCGAAGATTTCGCATTCAACTGCGTAGCCGACATTCTTGAGCTTCCGAACGTGAATCTCGTGGGCTTCCACATGCACATTGGCTCGCAGATCTTCGCACTGCATTCGTTCGACGAAGCCATCAAGGTCATCGTCGAATTCGCGGCGCGCGTTAAGGACCACTACGGCATCGAAGTGGGCGAGATCGATGTGGGCGGCGGTCTGGGCATCGCTTACACCACCGAAGAGAACCCCTCGTCGATCGATGAATTTGCTGAAGTGGTCACCACGGCCATGAAGAAGTATTGCGCCGAGTTCTCCTTCGCTGAGCCACGTCTGCTCTGCGAGCCGGGCCGTTCGATGGTGGCTGTGCCAGGCGTTACGCTCTACACGGTGGGCATTCTGAAGACGCTTCCCGGCATCCGCAAGTACGTGGCCATCGACGGCGGCATGTCCGACAATATTCGCACGGCGCTCTATCATGCAGACTACGAGCCGGTGGTTGCGAACAAGGCCGACCAACCGCGCACGGAGATCGTGACCATCTGCGGCAAGCACTGCGAAAGCGGCGATGCGGTCGTGCTCGATCGACCGCTGCAGCATCCCGATCTGGACGATGTCATCTGTGTGTTCGGCACCGGTGCCTACTGTCATTCCATGGCGAGCAACTACAATGGCCAGCCGCGCCCAGGCATCGTGTTCGTGAAGGATGGGCAAGCCAAGCTCGTCACGCGCCGCGAGACCTATGCCGACCTCATGGCGTGCGACGTGGATTAAGCGCCAAAGCGCCGCAAGACAATCGAAAAAGCTATCTTATCGAGCGGCCCGCGATCTGGCCGCTCGATGTGTCTTCTAGTAGGTATAATCACGGGATACACGATTTTGAATGGAGTGGATCACATGGCAGTTAAAGTCGGCTTGGTTGGAACCGGTACCGTTGGTGGTGGCTGCATCGATATTCTGCACAACCACAAGGAAGATTTCCTGCGTCATTACGGCATCGATATCGAGCTCGTGCGCGTTTGTTCGCGTGAACCTGAGCAAGCTGAAGCGCACGGCGTGGCCGATATCTTCACGGAAGACTTTAACGACATCATCAACGATCCTGAGATCGATATCGTCATCGAGCTCATCGGTGGAACGGGCATTGCCAAGCAGGTCATCCTTGACGCGCTCAATGCAGGCAAGAACGTGGTTACCGCGAACAAGGCGGTCATGGCAACTTCAGGCGAAGAGATCATGGCGCTCGCGGAAGAAAAGGGCGTCGAGCTGGCGTTCGAGGCAAGCGTTGGTGGCGGTATCCCTATCATCGGTCCGCTGAAGCACTCGCTGATCGCTAACGAGATCTCTGCGGTCATGGGCATCGTGAACGGCACAACGAACTACATGCTCACCCGCATGGGCGAAGACGGCATGAGCTACGATGAAGCACTCGCTGAAGCCCAGGCCAAAGGCTTTGCAGAAGCTGATCCCACGGCCGATGTCGATGGTCACGATGCAGCAGCGAAGATCGCCATTCTGGCTTCGATCGCGTTCAACTCGCGCGTGGTCATGGACGATGTCTACACCGAAGGCATCCGCCGCATTTCGCCGGTCGACCTGGCCATGGCGGACACCATGGGCTATGCCGTGAAGCTCGTTGCGCATGCTCATCGCACCGATCACGGTATCGACGTGCGTGTTCACCCCACTATGATTCCGCTCGATCATCAGCTTGCAAAGGTCAATGGCGTTTACAACGCGATCTACGTGATCGGCGATGCCGTAGGCGAGACCATGTTCTTCGGTGAAGGCGCGGGCGCTGGTCCTGCGGCGAGCGCGGTCATGGGCGATGTGCTCGAAGTAGCGCGTCATCTGCAGCTTGGTGTGAAGCCGATCGTTGGCTGCACGTGCACGGATAACATCCCGGTCATTTCCGTTGAAGAGCTGCAAACGAAGTACTATCTGCGCTTCCTCGTGGAAGACCGTGCAGGCGTTTTGGCAGCATGTGCAGACATCTTCGCGAAGTACGATGTCTCGCTCCAGTCGGTTCAGCAGCGTGGTACGAAAGCGCGCGATGCGGTCAACCTCGTGTTCGTCACGCATACGGCTCACGAAGACAGCGTTGCCAAGGTCATCGACGAGATCCTTGCGCTCCCCAATGCGGTCATTGGCGGCTATCCTTCCGTCATCCGCGTCCAAGATTAGTAACAGCTTCTTAGAGGATTTCATACACGAAAAAAGCCAGCGTAAGCTGGCTTTTTGAGTAGTCAGTGTGCTAGGGGTCGGGTAATTCGACACATTTTTGATGTGTCGAATTACCCGACCCCTAGCACGGTTCTTAAGCAGGGAAGCGGGAAACCTCGTGTTTCACCCTCTCCACTGATCGAGTTGATGACGAACGACCGGGTAGTTTGTCATCTCCTAGACTGCTTCGAGCGCCTGAGTAAGATCGGCGATCAGATCCTCTGCACTTTCGATGCCGCAGGAGAGCCTGATCAGATCAGGGCTGATGCCCGCTGCTTCCAATTCTTCATCGCTCATCTGGCGATGCGTGGCGTTCGCGGGATGCAGCACGCAGGTGCGTGCATCGGCAACATGCGTGGCGATCTGCGCCAGCTTGAGCGCCGACATGAAGCGCTCGGCTGCTTCGCGCCCGCCAGCAACACCGAAGCTCACTACGCCACACGTTCCATTCGGCAGGTACTTCTGAGCGAGCTCATAGCTCTCATCGCCGGGTAGGTCGGCATAGCGCACCCACGAGATCTTTGGATGATCCTTCAAGAACTGCGCGACCGCCAGTCCGTTCGCCGTGTGCTGCGCCATGCGCAGATGCAGGCTTTCCAGGCCCATATTCAACAGGAACGCGTTCTGCGGCGATTGGATCGAGCCGAAATCGCGCATGAGCTGTGAGGTCGCCTTCGTGATGTAGGCACCCGCTTGGCCGAATTGCTTGGTGTAGATAACGCCGTGATAGCTCTCATCCGGCGTGGTCAGCCCGGGGAATTTATCAGCGTGCGCATCCCAGTCGAAGTTGCCCGAATCAACGATGCAGCCGCCAACGGCAGCGCCATGGCCATCCATGTATTTCGTGGTGGAATGCGTAACGATGTCGGCGCCCCAGTCGATGGGACGGCAGTTGATGGGCGTAGGGAAGGTGTTGTCTACGATGAGCGGTACCCCATGATCGTGCGCCGCCTTCGCAAAGCGCTCGATATCGAGCACCGTGAGCGCGGGGTTAGCCACCGTTTCGCCGAAGACCGCTTTGGTGTTCGGCTTGAACGCGGCCTCAAGTTCCTCATCAGAGCAGGTGGGGGATACGAACGTGAACTCGATGCCCATGCGCGCCATAGTGTGCGCGAACAGGTTGTAGGTGCCGCCGTAGATGGAGGTGGAGCACACCACATGATCGCCGCAGCCAGCGATGTTGAAGATCGCGAAGAAGTTCGCGGCCTGACCCGAAGAGGTGAGCATGGCAGCGCTGCCACCTTCAAGCTCGCAGATCTTCGCGGCCACAAAATCATTCGTGGGGTTCTGCAGACGTGTGTAGAAGTAACCGGATTCCTCCAGGTCGAAGAGCTTGCCCATGAACTCGCTCGAATCGTATTTCCACGTGGTGCTTTGATAGATAGGGATCTGGCGCGGCTCCGCGTTGCCGGGATGATAGCCGCCTTGAACGCAAGTGGTTTCGATTTGAGTAGACATGCAAGCTCCTTGTTCTTTAATTTGGGTAAGGTCGTTCAGGCCAGGCTGCACGACCGTATGCCTTTGCAGCTCATGGTATCATCTGCATTTTTCTCTCCGCTGTTCAGCGGGGTACGTTTCGTTCTTCGGGGCATCGCTTTTCGTGATAGCCAGCACTAAGAACAACCGATAGCCTTGCGCTTCATGATTCGCACGGCGAGCAAAAATGCCCTTTCAAAAGCTGTTATGATGAACACCGAAGAAAGGACGTTAGCTATGCCGATTAGAATTCCTGATGCGCTGCCTGCAACAAGCGTGCTTGAAGGTGAGAATATCTTCGTGATGACCGAGCATCGCGCTATCCATCAGGATATTCGCCCTCTGCGCGTGCTCATCTTGAACTTGATGCCCACCAAGATCGAAACGGAAACACAGATCTTGCGTAAGCTTTCCAATACGCCACTGCAGGTTGAGGTCGATCTTCTGCAAACGGTCAGCCATCGCGCCACGCATGTGCCAGCCGAGCATCTGGAATCGTTCTATGTGGGCCTCGACGACATTCGCCACAAGCGTTACGACGGCATGATCATCACCGGTGCGCCGGTCGAACTCTACGATTTCGAAACGGTCGACTATTGGCCCGAGCTGTGTGAGATCTTCGAGTGGGCGAAGACGCACGTGTTCTCCACGTTCTATATCTGCTGGGGAGCGCAGGCGGGCATCTATTACCACTTCGGCATCGACAAGCACATCCTCGACAGCAAGATGTCGGGCATCTTCGCGCACCAGATCGTGAAGCCCTCAAGCCCGCTCGTGCGTGGCATCGATGACATCCTTCACGCACCGCATTCGCGCAACACTGAAGTTCATGTGGAAGACATCGAAGCGCATCCTAGTCTTGAGGTTATCGCCGTGTCGGATGAAGCGGGCGTGTTCATCGCCAAGAGCACCGACAGTCGCCACTTCTTCGTGTTCGGTCACCCCGAATACGATACGGACACCCTTGCCGAAGAGTACTTCCGCGATGTGAAGAAGGGCATCGACCCCGAAGTTCCCAAGCATTATTTCCCGAACGATGACCCTACGCAAAAGCCGCTCTCGAATTGGCGCGCGGCCGCGCAGCTGCTCTACACGAACTGGCTGAATTACTACGTCTATCAGGCAACACCCTACGATATCGACAACACCGATCTCAAGGCGGACTAGCCAACCATAAGTTTGTGCACGATGACATGAGTCAGGAGAACCGTCCCCTAGACTCATTTTCAGAGCTTCGTGAACTAACGAGCCTTGGCAGAATCCAAACTGAATCGATCGAGCAGTTCCATTTCTTCCCGTTGCGAGAGCTTGGGATGCTGCGTTGTGTTCGAGCGCCGGCAGCCAGCGCAGCTCTAAGACAAGCTAAGGCAAGGCGAACGCACGCCCTGATATTGTTATAGTTGACATATAACGATTAGCGCCCTAAAATGTGCTATGTTGAATATAACAATTCTGAAGGAGGGCGCACCCATGATCATCACGATCGACGAAACAGCATCTGAACCGCTCTACAAGCAGATACACGATCAGGTCATCGCGGGCATCGCAACAGGCCAGCTTGAACCAGGCATGTCGTTGCCTTCTGTGCGCTCGCTCGCCAGCGATCTGGGCATCAACTTGCACACGGTGAACAAAGCCTATGCGATCTTGAGGGACGAAGGCTATGTTCAAATGCGCGGGCGTGCTGGTGCGGTCATCAGCGAACCGAGTGATGCAGGGCGTGCCGAGAAGAACCGCGAGACGCTCTCAGCCATAGAGGATGATCTATTCAAGTTGGCGCTCACCTATCGTGCCTGCGGGGGAGCGCGCGGTGAATTCGTTGAAAGCGCAGCCGCGCAAGCAGCTCGTGCATACGCTACGATCTCGGATGTGCCCGAGAGCGCAAGTACGAAACGCTCCATGAAGAAGCATCCAGCGCGTTCGTCAGCGAAAAAGGGCGCGGTCGAAGGCCCTTCAGCACAAGGCGCGTGAACATCATGCAAGCCATCGATCCGATCATGCTCGCTCTTTTGGGGTTCGTTCTGCTCTTCGTTCCCATCACCGGTGGTCTCATGGCGGCTACCCCTTACCTTATGCCGAAGCGCGAATGCTTCGCGGTGACCATCCCCGATGCAGCATCGAACGATCCAGAGATCAAGCACCTCAAGCGCTCCTATTTCACCATCGTGATCGTGGCGACCTTGGCGTTCACGGCACTATGCATCGTTTGCATCTGCCTCGATCCTGAGCGTGCGTTCCTGCCTGCACTCGTCGTCTCTGTGCTCATCATATGCCTCGGTAGCTACGCTCTCATGCTCCACTTTCGTCAAAAGACGATCGCACTCAAACGTGCGCGAGGCTGGGAAGCGCAAACAGCCAAGCGCGTAGGCTTCGTTGCCGAAGAGCCAGCGCCTAAGCCGCTCTCTCAAAAATGGGATCTCTTCTTCTTGATTCCGATCACCATCACCGGACTCGTGTGCATGGTGGGCTATCCGCTCATGCCAGAGCATCTTGCTACGAACATCGATCTTTCGGGGCAGGTGGCCCATTGGATGGACAAGACACCCCTTACGGCTGCCTTTCCGTTCTTGATCGTTGTGTTCCTGGATGGGTGCTTCGCCTTTTCGCATTGGAGCATCTTGCGTTCGAAGAAAGGCATCGATGCATCTCGCCCTGCCGCAAGTGCCTGGGCGTATGGAGCATTTGCGCGCGCGCAGAGCATGATGCTCGTAGGCTTAGGGACGATGCTCTCGTTCCTCGGTCCGATCATGGCGCTTTCGTTCATGGGCGTTATCACCATGCAACAAGCGCTCCTTCCCATCGTGATCATGATCGCGATCGTGCTGGTGGTGGTTCTTGCGATCTCGATGATCTACGGGCAAAATGGCGCGCGTCTCTTGCGCCGCATGGAGGAGCCCACGTCGATGCCTGTGGACGATGACCGCTATTGGAAGCTGGGTATCTTCTACTGGAATCACGATGATGCCAGTCTCTTCGTGCCCGAGCGTTTCGGCATAGGGTGGACCATCAACCTGGGAAGACCAGCTGCCTGGGCTATCATCGTCAGCTTTGTGCTTGTCGTGGTTGCTTTCATCATCTTCTCGCTTTGCTTGTGAGTGAGTCAGTGAGTCAAAGGGACGGTTCTCCTGACTCACATCATTATGCATAAATCGATCCGTGAGTCAGGAGAACCGCTCCCCATGACTCACTGACTCACCTTCAGAAAGCAGCAACAACAGCGAAGGCTCCAAGCGCTTTCACTTCCGATATCTTTCCAAATCGACCTTTCAGGCCCATCTCGTGCATGAATTGATTGACTTCACGAACGAAAAAAGCTTATTATGCAAAGGTTCGCTTTCAAAAGCCCCGTGTGGCTGTGCGGTCTGAAGCTTTTGGCACGGTAGTCCAGAACCAAGCCAGAAGAAAGCGAAGGGGTAGGATCCTTCGCGCATTTCAGGCAAAGCAAGCAACTTTTGAAAACAAACATTGTTACTTTTTTGGAGGAACACAGTGAAGACCTATTATGCAAAGCCGAATGAAGTTGCTCGCGAGTGGCTTCTCATCGACGCGCAAGACCAGGTTCTCGGTCGTGTCGCATCGAAGGCGGCTCACATCCTGCGCGGTAAGCATAAGCCGACCTATACCCCTCACGTGGACACCGGCGATTTCGTGGTTATCATCAACGCCGACAAGATCCGTGTGACCGGTAAGAAGCTCACCGATAAGGAATACTACCGCCACAGCGGTTATCCGGGAGGACTCAAATGCGAGACCTTCGAAGAGGCCATGGAAAAGCACCCAGAGCGCGTGATTGAACATGCAGTTAAGGGCATGCTCCCCAAGAACACGCTCGGTCGTGCAATGGCTAAGAAGCTCAAGGTCTATGCCGGTGTAGAGCATCCGCACATGGCACAGCAGCCCCGCGAGATCAAGATGGAGGATAACTAATGGCAGGTGAAGCTATCTATTACGGCACGGGTCGTCGTAAGAACGCAGTTGCTCGCGTGCGCATCGTCCCGGGCACCGGTAAGGTTACCGTCAATGGCCGCGATGGTCTCGACTTCTTCGGTCGCCAGGCTCTCGTTGATTATGCAAAGACTCCCTTCGGCGTAACCGATACCATGAATCAGTTCGACGTTATCGCTCGCTGCAATGGCGGCGGCACGTCTGGTCAGGCAGGTGCTCTGCGCATGGGCATCGCTCGCGCTCTTCTCGAGGCTGGCGATTATCGCGCAGAACTGAAGCGCGCAGGTTACCTCACGCGTGATGCTCGTATGGTCGAGCGTAAGAAGTACGGTCTGAAGAAAGCTCGTAAGCGTCCGCAGTTCTCAAAGCGCTAAGCTTTTTGCTCCAGATCCGATCATATCGATCGCAAACAAGAACCGCTTCCCTCGGAGGCGGTTCTTTTTTTGTAGAAACGTTTACGGTTGTCCTATAGGTTGTGTGCTTGTCTGCGCATTTTTGTGCGAATCAGGCATAATAAGCAGACAGACACAATCGCCCGCATCGTGAGGTATATATGTCCGAAGAGAACAAACAGAGCGAACACCCCGCAGCGAACGCCCCGCAAGAGAGCGGCACGCCGCTGCCTCCACCTACTCCTGGCGCCCAGCCCGTAGTGCCGAGCGCTCCGCAGCAGCCGGCAACGCAGCAGCCACCCGTGCAGCAGCCTGCACCGCAGCAAGCTCCTGCTCAGCAGCCGAACGCCGCGCATCCTCAGGCGCAAGGTGACCCGCAACAAGCACCGCAGCCTCCCGAGCAGTCAGCTCAGCAGCCCAACCAAAACCAGCAACAGCCAACCTTCCGCGAGAACGGAGCCTTCTCCTTCTTCGCCACGCCCTCCGATCCCGACGATGATCCCACGCCCATGAGCGTTGGCTTCAAGATCGGCTGGTTCGTGCTCGGTCTTATCGGTGGTATGCTCGGCCTGTTCATGGCATGGCTTTCCACGTCGACGCTCTCCGCAAAGCGTCGACGCCAGGCGCTCATCTGGACCTGGGCAGGCTTCGCAGTTCAGGCAGTCGCCTTCTTCATCATCGTTTTGAACGGTGGCACGTTCCCTGGCATGCCTACTGGAGGCACTGCAGCCCAAGGCGGTAGTGCAGCAGGGACAGGCTCAACGTCTGCATTTGGATAGTCTGCGCATTCGGGAGTTCTTTCTTCCGCTGCTGGTATAATGTGCAAAATGCGATGCAGCAAAGCGTGCGATCCCTTTGGGGTCTTCGGCATTCATGCCTGCTCGCATCGCTCATTGCTCGTGAAACATCTACGTGAGGAGAACGTATGTCGAACGTTTCAGAGATCTTCGGAACCCTGGTCTTCAATGACCACGTCATGAAGGAGCGTCTCCCATCAGAGACGTACAAGAACCTCGCGAAAACGATCAAAGAGGGAAAGCCGCTCGATATCGAGGTGGCGAACGTGGTCGCGCACGCCATGAAGGAATGGGCGATCGAAAACGGTGCCACGCATTATTCGCACTGGTTCCAGCCGCTTTCGGGCATCACCTCCGAAAAGCACGACAGCTTCTTGAACCCCGTGGGCGATGGCACGGCCATCATGACCTTCTCGGGCAAAGAGCTCATCCAGGGAGAGCCCGATGCCTCGAGCTTCCCTAACGGCGGCTTGCGTGCCACTTTCGAAGCACGTGGCTATACTGCGTGGGATCCCACGAGCCCGGCCTTCATCAAGGATGAGGTGCTTTGCATCCCCACCGCATTCTGCTCCTACACCGGCGAAGCACTCGACAAGAAGACGCCACTTTTGCGTTCCATGCGCGCGATCGACACACAAGCACAGCGCGTGCTGCGTTTCTTCGGCGAAGACGGTCACCAGGTCATCGCTACGGTCGGCTCTGAGCAGGAGTATTTCCTCATCGCTGAAAAGGATTACGAACGCCGCCACGACCTGATCATGACCGGCCGTACGCTCTTCGGCGCACCGCCGAGCAAAGGCCAGGAGCTCGATGAACACTACTTCGGTGCCATCCGCCCCACGGTCAATGAATTCATGAAAGAGCTCGACGATGATCTGTGGAAGCTCGGCGTTACAGCCAAGACCAAGCACAACGAAGTCGCGCCCGCGCAGCACGAGCTTGCGCCCATCTTCACCAACGCCAACCGCGCCATCGACGAGAACTTGCTCACCATGGAGAAGATGCGCCTCGATGCATCGCACTATGGCCTCACGTGCCTTCAGCACGAAAAGCCCTTCGAAGGCATCAACGGCTCGGGCAAGCACAACAACTGGTCGCTTTCCTATGACAACGTGAACCTGCTCGATCCCGGCGATGATCCCATCGACAACCTGCGTTTTCTCGTGTTCCTCGCCTGCGTGATCGAAGCGGTCGACGAATACCAGGAGCTCTTGCGCATGTCGGTTGCCTCCGCAGGCAATGATCACCGTCTTGGTGCTGATGAAGCGCCTCCGGCCATCGTTTCGATCTTCCTGGGCGATGAGCTCGATGCCATCGTGGATGCGCTCATCAAGGGCGACGAATATCATTCCGCCGAGGCCATTTCTATGGACCTGGGCGTTGCGGTCCTGCCGCAGTTCCTCAAAGACAACACCGACCGCAATCGCACGAGCCCCTTTGCGTTCACGGGCAACAAGTTCGAGTTCCGCATGCCGGGTTCTGCCGTGAACCTTTCGGATTGCAATATGATCCTGAACACGGCGGTCGCAAAGAGCCTCAAGGATTTCGCGGATGCTTGTGAAGGTCTTGAGGGCGCTGAGTTCGAGAAGAAGGCGATCAGCTATGTTCGCCAGCTTCTTACCGATCACAAGCGCATCATCTTCAACGGCAACGGCTATTCGGAAGAGTGGCAAGAAGAGGCAGCGCGCCGCGGGTTGGCGAACCATCGCAACACCGCCGAAGCGCTTCCGTGCTTTGTCTCGCAGAAATCGATCGATCTCTTCGCTGAGTTCGGCATCTTGTCCGAATCGGAAGTGCACAGCCGCTATGAGGTGAAGCTCGACAAATACACGAAGCTCTTGAACATCGAGGCACGCGTGATGATCCGCGTGGCGCGTCGCACGTATTTGCCTGCCATCAGCAAATATATGCGCGATCTGGCAGAGACCATCACCTCGGTGAAGGCAGCGATTGCTTCATCCGATATGGAAGAGCACGAAAAGCTCCTTTCCTACCTGGTGAAAGGAACGAACGCGGTTGCGGCTTGCACACGCACGCTCATCGCTGAGCACGATAGCGCGGAAGCCATCGAAGACCTTCAGGAACAGGCATATGCGTATGCCGAAAAGGTCATCCCTGCCATGGATGCTCTGCGCGCCGAGATCGATGCGCTCGAGTGCGTGGTCGAGAACGACTACTGGCCCGTGCCCACTTACAACGACATCCTTTTTTATAATTAGCTTCAACCACTCCAGCGAAATGGAGTAGAATAACGGAAGGCCATGGTGCTGCCATGGTCTTTCTGTTTTTACTGCATGCCGGCGCTGCGAAGCGTGCGGCAAAACGTATCGAACACTTTGAAGAAGGGGAGCGCTATGGCGGATCTGACCGAAGTCGACTATATCTGGAAAAATGGCGAGATCGTCCCATGGGCGGAGGCAACCACGCACGTGCTCACGCATGCGCTTCACTACGGCTCGGGTGTGTTCGAAGGCATCCGCTGCTATCACAATACCGATACCGATGAAGCGGTCGTGTTCCGTTTGGAAGACCATATGAAGCGCCTGCATAACAGCGCGAAGATCGCGCATATGGAATTGCCCTATTCGGTCGAGGAGCTCTGCCAGGCAACGATCGACATCATCAAAGCGAACAAGCTGAAGTCTTGCTACATCCGCCCGCTCGCGTACTACGGCTATGGCCAGATGGGTGTCGATCCCACCGGAGCGCCGGTCGATGTTGTCATCGCAGTGTGGCCGTGGGATGCCTATCTTGGTGAAGAAGCGCTCGAAAACGGTGTATCCGTGGGCATTTCGTCTTGGCGTCAGCGTTCGTTCAATGCTATTCCGCCAGCAGTGAAATCCACGGCTTCTTACATGAATTCGATCCTTGCGAAGCTCGAAGCAAAGGAGCATGGCTACGCAGAGGCGATCATGCTCAACGAAGTGGGCCATGTGTGCGAGGGCACGGGCGAGAATCTCTTCATCGTGCGCGACGGCATCCTCATGACGCCTCCGCTGGGCGATGGCTTGCTCGAAGGCATCACGCGCGACACCGTCTTGAACATCGCTGTTGATATGGATATTCCCGCACTTGAGGAAACGCTCAACCGCTCCGACCTTTACGTTGCCGACGAGATGTTCATGACCGGCTCAGCCGCTGAACTCACGCCCATTGGAAGCGTGGACAATCGCGTTATCGGCAAGCCCGGCCCCATCACCAAGGCACTTCAGGAGCGCTATTTCGACGTCGCCTATGGCAAAGTGCCCGAGTATGAAGAGTGGATCACGCGCATCGCTGAGTAATCATCTATCCTGATAGCAAACAGAAGAGCCCTGTTCAATGGGCTCTTTTTGTCGAGTAGTCTTGAGAGAAGAGAGAGTATGTCCGAACTACGCACCCGAGAAGTTGAAGATCTGTTGAATGTGCTTGCGGGGCTGAACGAGCCCGATGATGTCTTCGCGCTCTTAGAAGATCTCTTCACGATTCGTGAGATCAAGGACACCTCCCAGCGTTTGGAAGTGGCGCGTCTTTTGCGTGAAGGCGAATCGTATGCTTCGATCGAGAAGACAACGGGAGCTTCGGCAACCACTATCGCGCGCGTCTCGAAAGCGCTCAACTATGGCACGGGTGGCTATCAGCTGGCACTTGAGTTGTTGAAGGCGAGCGAGCAGTAACGTCTGGCTTGCCGAAGGATCGGGTTTTGAAGCACGTCCAGCAGCATAAGCATATCTCCGCTACGGTCAGTGGATCGTTGTCGCAAAACGGAGTGCAAGCGCTCAAGGCTCCGCAGGGGTATCGCGTTTTGCGAACAGTGGCGTTCGCGGTGCTTCTCTGCACTGCGCTCATTGCTTGTGTGCTCATGAGCGGTTGTGCGCAGAGCGATCAAGGCAAAGAGCAAACGCACGCTTATGAGAGCGAGCTTATGGATAAGGGCACGCTCAAAGTGCTCGTTTCTTCCGAGTATCCCCCGTTCAGCGATGGTGGGGCAGAAGCGATGTGGGGCTACGATATCGCTGTTGCAGAGGAGCTTGCCAATCGATTGGGGCTTGCACTCGAGCTGGTGCCCACCTCGCGCGACACGATCATCGAGACGTTGGCCTGCGAACCATCTGCCACGGCAAGTGAAGAAGAGAAGCCCGACCCCGAAGGCGATATCGCGCTTGCTGCGCTTGCTATTACGGGAGAGCGGGACGAGAAGGTCGACTTCAGCAGCTGGTATTACGTGGGCAATCAGGCGGTCGTTACGATGAAGGAGGCAGAGCAGCCTTCATCCGCATCCTCTGCGCGCGCTTCGACAGACACTGCATTGCCGCGCTTCGTGAAGCCCTCTACTGCTCAAACAACAGGGAAAGAAAAAGCACCCGTAACCTTCGAAAACACGGCTGAGTTCGATCCCGAGATCACGCGTATCGCGGTGGTGAAGGGGAGCACCTGCATGCAGACTGCGCGTGAGCTCACGAACGAAAAGCTGATCATCGAGTATTCGACCGCACGCAAATGCCTTCAGGCACTTAAAGCTAAAGAAGTTCAAGCAGTAGTGCTCGATCTTCCTGTTGCTGAATATTTGATCGACCACGAGTTCTCGGACATGCGCATCATCGAACGTATTATGACGGGGGAGGCCTACGGCATTGCACTGCCAACGGAATCCATCAACCTGAAAGACGCGGTCAATGAAGCGCTTGCAGCTATGGAAGAGGATGGCACGCTTACGCGCCTCCAGGAAGAATACATCGGCAACTCATACTAGATGACAAACTACCCGGTCGTTCGTCACCTATCTGCATCAGCGGAGAGGGCAAGGCAGCGAGGTGACTCTTTGCCGACTAAATTCGCTATTTAATAAAGCCCGAGCAAAGCAGCGACGCATGAGCGCGTCTGTGAAGCAGATGCGCGAACAGGGAAGCGGGGAACCTCGTGTCTTACTCTCTCCACTGGTGCGGATAGATGGAGGACTTCGCTGCTGGTAGTGTAAAGGAATAAGGTGGGGAATATGAACGAAGAGCTTGAAGAAGTACGGCGTATCATTAGCGAAGCAGATCCGAAGAGCGTGGTGTTCTTCGGCGGGGCAGGGGTTTCAACAGAAAGCGGCATCCCTGATTTCCGTAGCGCCAAAGGCATCTTTAATGAGGCGTACCCTTATCCTCCTGAGGTCATTGTAGGTCATTCGTTCCTCGAAGCGCACCCCGATGTCTTTTACGATTTTTACAGAGCAAAGATGGTGCATGAAGATGCCAAGCCGAATCAGGCGCACAAGAAGCTCGCCGAACTTGAGCAGCAAGGCATCCTTCGTAGTGTGATCACGCAGAATGTTGACGGCTTGCATCAGGCGGCAGGGTCGAAGTGTGTACATGAGCTTCATGGGAGCATTCATCGCAACTATTGCATGAAGTGCGGTAAGCGCTATGGGCTTGATGCGATCATGAAAGCCGACGGTGTGCCATATTGTGAATGTGGGGGAATCATCAGACCAGATGTGGTGCTCTACGAAGAAGCGCTCGATCAACAGGTCATACAGGCAGCCGTCGAAGACATCGCACAAGCAGAGACGCTCATCATCGCGGGCACCTCGCGGGTGGTTTATCCAGCTGCGGGTCTCGTTGAATTCTTCAACGGCAAGAACCTTATCGTGATCAATCGCGATCCGAGCGCACTCGATAAAACCGCGGATCACTGTCTTACTATGAACGTGGGCGAAGCATTCGATTTCTAAGTTTCAACCCTTTTGCGCATTGCAGCTATATCTCGTTTTCATAATCCGCCAAATGGGGTATTGCTTTTTTTGCAGCACCACTATCGGTGCTTGTTTCCCGTATAAGCTAAATAAGCGAGCCTTCTAGTGGAGAAATGGGTTCGAGTTCAAAACTTGCATTCTTATTAGCTGCAAGAGTTATTAAATAATCTTGCAGCATCAAATCAGTCTGACTTGCAAGATCGATTCTGCCGCCAAATATGCACCAATAATAGATCATGCCTGTGATGATCACGCCAATGCGCAAAAGCGCCATATTGATATCAACATCACTACGGATTTCTCCTGATGCTTTTCCTTCTATCAGGTATTCTCTTACACGATCCAACACCATTTCATTTTTCGGATCACGCTCTAAGAAATTAAAAGCTTGATTCGTGTTGGCAGCGTAAAGGCCGGTAATGAACTCCAGTCCAGTTTCAAGCACGCATTTGATGTAAAAACGGTAGATGAGAATTATCTTTTCGAGCGAGGAATGCTGTGAAGCATCATTCTCCACCTGCTGCTTGTACTCAGTGAAAACATTCTGCAGATAATAGAACACTAAATCATCTTTGCTATCGAAAAGATTGTAAAAACTTCCGGTTGATACGCCTGCTTCATCGCAGATGTTACGTACGGTCAAATACTTCATGCCATATTGATTTACAAGCTCGATGGCTGCTTCCAGTAGCTTTTCGCGTGTTGCTTGAGCCCGTTCTTCTCGCGATGAAACATATTTTTTCTTGGTAGTCACAAGGTCCTTCTTCTATCGGTCTTTCCAAAGCTTACCTAAGGTTTTGAGCTTTATGCAATGAAATAAGAGAACGGCTGTTCCTGGTGGTAGGTGTTGACCTTATCTAGCTTTAATGCTTATATAATAGCAAAATAGAACATGTTCTAAAACATGTTCTAAAATGGGGCAAGCGAAAGGGGAAAGATGAAAGGACCGCTTTCTGGCTATAAGATCATTGAGTTTGCAACGTATGTTGCTGCACCGTCTGGTGTGCGAATCCTAGCTGATTGGGGAGCTGAGGTCATAAAGATAGAGGGTCCTTCAGGTGATGACTATCGCACGAATTGGAACGTGTATTGCATGCCTGGAGAAAGTGATCTTTACAATCCCTGTTTCGATTTGGTTGGCGTGAATAAACGTTTCATGGTTGTCGATCTACGTACTGATGAAGGTCGAGAGATTCTTTACAAATTGCTTGAAGATGCGCAGGCTTTTGTGACAAGTGCACGAGATAAAGCGCTCAAAAAGCTTGGCTGTGATTGGGAGACGCTGCATGCGAAGTTTCCTCGGTTGGTTTATGGACATGTGCGTGGGTACGGTGAAAACGGCGCGTTACGCGATATGCCTGGATATGATTACACTGCCTATCATGCCCGCTCAGGGGTAGGTGGATCGCTTTATGAGAAGGGCGGTTCGCCTATGATCGGTGGTCCTGGTTTTGGTGATTTGCAAACAGGTCTCGCGTTAGCAGGTGGCATTGCTGCAGCGCTTGTTGGCGCTGAACGTACAGGTGTGGGTGATCGTGTGGTCGTCAGCCTGAATGCTGTGGGCGTATACGTGATGAGCCTTGCGCATACTGCGGCGCAATATGGTGGCTATATTCTCCCCACATCAAGACGAAGCACTTCAAATCCATTCAATTCGACCTACAAGACAAAAGATAACAAATGGATCCAGTTCTGTGTGGCGGCTCCTGAACTTGGTTACAACCACTTTATGGAGACGATCGGGCGTGGCGATCTGAAAGATGATCCGCGGTATTGCAAGATGGCGTACATGCGTGAACATCACCATGAGGAATTTATAGACATCATCGAAGAAGCACTTGCTCAAAAGACTATGGCTGAGTGGGAGAAAATCCTTACTGAAGCGGATATCGCATTCGGACCTCTGTATGAATCAGCTGATGTTTTGAAAGATTCTGAAATCTGGGATAACGAATACGCTCAGCGCGTGACCTATCCTACGGGCGATGAAGCCATCCTTATACATCCTCCTGCACGGCTTGATTCTATTGGAACGGCACCGCTTGTTACTAGTCGTGGTATAGGCGCGGATACCGAAGCGATTTTGCGCGAACACGGTTATGCCGAAGACCAGATACGCGTATGGGAAGAGAGCGGCGTAGTGGTTCAGCACGCTTAGAAACGTAGGTGAGGTGAATCTTATGTATACCCTCGGGATCGACATTGGCTCTACAGCGACAAAAGCGGTAGTGCTTAAAAATGGTAAGGATATCTACGCAAGCGCGATTATCAGCTTTGGCGCAGGCACCTCTGGAACCGATCAAGCGCTTGAGAAGCTTTTCGAAGATGGCAACCTTGCTTGGGATGAAATCGACTATACGGTTGCAACAGGCTATGGACGATTGCACTTTGACGAAGCAGACAAGCAGATCAGCGAACTCAGCTGTCATGCGTGCGGTATGCACTTCATGATTCCTGAAGCACGCACCATTATTGACATTGGCGGTCAAGATGTGAAAGCGCTCAGATTGAATGAGCGCGGTGGCTTGGACAACTTCATCATGAATGAGAAATGCGCTGCAGGCACAGGTCGATTTCTTGATGTAATGGCGGGCGTGCTCGAGACCACAACTGATCAGCTGGGCACGCTTGATGCTCAAGCGGATTCTAAGGTCGAGATCAGCTCGACATGCACGGTCTTTGCAGAGTCGGAGGTCATATCGCATTTGGCCAACAAGGAAAAGATCCCGAACATTATTGCGGGCATCCATGACTCGGTTGCGAAACGAACGGCAGGTCTGGCACGCAGGCTTGGCGTTGAAGAGACGGTGGTCATGAGTGGAGGAGTTGCCCAGAACGCGGGCGTGGTTCGTGCGCTCGAGGAAGAATTGGGCGTCAATATCCAGATTCCACCTCATGCTCAATTGATTGGCGCATTGGGCGCAGCGCTTCATGGCGCAAAGGTATTCGAGAAGAAGATTCGAAACGAAGCACTTGAGCAGGATAAATATGCTACGGCACTCGAGGAGGCGCGGAAAATGCAATTTGACAAGGATTGCACCACCTGTGATCAGACGCGAATCGTATAGAAAAAACAAGCTATCAAAGTAAGCAGAGCAGACCAAGAAACAAGCGGAATAGAACTTAAGGAAGGGAAGTAGCATGGGTGATAAGAAGACCAGCAAACAGCTGCTACAAGAATTTACTGCAAAGACGTATGACGAGATACGCGAGGCAAAAGAGAATGGTGAGTTGATCGGTTGGTCAACTTCAAACTTCCCAAAAGAGATCTGTCAGACGTTCGACCTTAAGATCATGTACCCCGAAAACCATAGTGCTGCGGTGGCAGCGAAAAAGGGCGCAATTCCCTTTTGCGAAAAGGCAGAAGGACTTGGTTATTCAATGGACTTGTGCTCGTATGCTCGTATTAATCTCGGCTTTGTTGAGCGTGAGGAAGACTTTGGTTTCGGGCTTGATGTGCCAGCACCTGATTTTCTCTGTGTTAGCAACAACATCTGCACAACGGTTATCAAGTGGTACGAGAATCTCTCGCACAATCTTGACATTCCTTTTCTGCTCCTCGATATTCCATATAATACGGACGGGTATTACACTGCCAACAAGACCAGCTACATCAAAGCACAGTTGCAATACATCATCGATGAGTTTGAGCGCATTACAGGTAAGAAGTTCGATTACGAGAAATTTCATGAGATTCTGCGTATTTCGAGCATAAATGGTGCTTTGTTTACCAAGGCGCTCGATTTGATCGGAAAGAACAAGCCTTCGCCTGTGAGTGGTTTTGATGGCTACAACTTCATGGCGTTAATGGTTGTTGCGAAGGGGCGCCCCGAAACAACTGAGATCCTCAAAGCTTATATCGCAGAGCTTGAGGAGCGACTTGCTACCGGCAATTATGCCTTCGAAGGTGAAGAAAAATACCGCCTGATGTATGACGGATTAGCATGCTGGCCTTATCTGCGGCACAACTCAGAAACACTTGCGAGTATGGGTGTTAATACGGTTGGTTCGATCTATTGCAATATATTCGGCACATCGTTTAATGATCTGGATGAATATTGTCAAGGGTACGCGAGCACGAATAACTCTCAAGGTATCGATCTAGCATTGCAGCGTCGGCGCGCTATGATCGACGAATATCATTGTGATGGTACGCTCTGTAGCGTCACGCGCAGCTGCAAGCCATGGGTAGGAATCACGTTTGAGATATCACGTCAGCTCGAAAAGGAAAAGGGCATACCTTTTGCAACCTTCGATGGCGACCAGGCAGATCCGCGTGTCTTCTCGAAGGCGCAATACGAGACGCGCGTTCAAGGGCTGACTGAAGTAATGGATGAACGCATAGCGCAGCGTGAATAAGAAAAGACGACGTACCCAAACTAAGGATGAAGCATAAGTAGATCGTGCTTGAATAACGGGCGATCATACTTACCCTGCCGTTAAAGGAAAGAGAGATATCGATGGGCCGCATACAAGAAATACTCGCACAGTTCGAAGAGGCTTCAGAGCACCCGTATCGAACGATCGATGCATGCAATGCTGACAAGAAGAAGGTAATTGGGCTGGCTCCCTACTTTGCGCCTTATGAATTGGTGCATGCAGCCGGGATGTATCCAGTAGAGTTGTGGGGAGGCAATATCGATGCAAGCGAAGCGCATCGCTATTACCCGGCGTTTTACTGCTCGATCCTATTATCGCTACTCGAGTACGGACTGAAAGGAGATTATGATTTTCTTTCAGGCATCATCATTCCCACCACCTGTGATGGCCTACGCAACCTTGAAGAGAATTGGAAGTATGCCAAGCCCGATATGCCTGTCATTGCACTTACTCAGCCAGTGAATCGCAAGACGCAGGCTGCTGAAGACTATTATGCGAACGAGCTTCATCGGGTTCAACATGAGCTTGAGGAGATAGCGGGTCATCCGATTACGGATGCGCAGCTCTTCAATAGTATTCAGCTCTACAACAAGCAAAAAGAGCTCATGCGTCGTTTCCCTGAGGTGGCATGCGACCATCTTGATATCTTCACGCCTAAGGTGCGGCATTATGTCTACAAAGCTGCCCGAGTAATGCCAGTTGAGCTACATACTCGTTTGGTGGCAGAGTTGCTTGATGAACTCGATGACGTTCCTGTCTATGATTTTGATGGACCGCGCCTGATTGCTACCAGCATATTGATGGATTCAACTGAGCTGCTCGATACGCTTGAGCAAGAGGGTATTGCGATCGTAGGTGATGATATTGTTGGTGATTCGAAGCGTTTTGAAACCGATGCGCCTGCTCATGTGGACCCCTTTGTTTCGCTCGCGCGTATTTGGCCCCATATTGAAGGATGCTCGGTACTCTACGATCCAAAGAAGCTACGAGGCCCGATGTTGATCGACCTCTACAATCAACGTAAAGCGGATGGCATTCTTATTAGCATCATTAAATTCTGCGAAGAAGAAGAGTTTGATTATCCCGTTCTAAAGAAAGATTTTGAAGCAGAGGGAATTCCTGTGCTTTATCTTGAGACCGAGAATCAGGGTCGCATTGACGAACAAGCAGCAACACGTATACAGGCGTTCGTAGAGATGCTCGATTAGGCCGAGTAAATGTTCCTATATTGAGCTTTTGATGTATGAAAATTGAATTTGCGTATAAAAAATCCCTGAAGTTGATTTCCTAACCTCAGGGATTTTGTTTGAAATCGCTTTACCTTCAACCTAGTTAATTCGGCATTAAAGCGAATGCTTCGAATTCAGTCGGCGCAAACTTGGAGGCGCTTGCGGCTCTTGTATCGATTAGTACTCGATGAACTTCGCTGCAGGAGTGAAGCAGATCGGGCACTTCTCGAAGTCTTTGCCGCGGTGGATATAACCGCAAACGGGGCAGAGATAGAAGTGCTCATCGGTGGGCGTATCGATGTTGTTGTATGCCCACATATAGTTTTCAGCATGATAGCCTTCAGCGAGCTTTGCGCGCGTGAAGATCATAACAGCAGCGTTGTTGCCCTCTTCCTGAGCCTTCTTGATGAATGCAGGATACATGTCGGAGGTCTCATAGATTTCGCCCTGAGCAGAAGAGATGAGGTTCAGGTCTGCAGGAGCATCGGTGCCTGCGGTAACTTCCGGACGAGGCCAATCAGGATCTTCAGCCGTAACTGCGTTGTACTCCATAGCAATGTGGATCTGCTCAGCTGCAGAGGTTGCACGCCAGAGAGCTGCGAGCTGGGAATAGCCTGCTTTTTCTGCTGCGTCAGCATAAACGCTGTAGTGTGCAGAAGCGCCAGTTTCGCCACCAACAGCTGCCTTCAGGTTCTCGAGCGTGGTGCCTACAGGTGTTTCGCTACCTGCTGCAACGTTGAAGTTAGTCGAGTTATCCGGCGTTGGGATTTCATCGCGCACTTGTTGTGCCATGTTCATCACTCCTCTTCGATCGCGCGTGCGATCATCGATTCATACTAGTCGAAGAACGTTTGCAGCTCTTCTGTGCTCTTCTCGCTCACAGGCAGACTGCGTTCGTCCTTGATGTAGAATTCTACTCCATGAAACAATAAAAAGGTTGATTGCTAACAAATGGTTAACTATTTTTTGATGTGAAAACGCGATCGATCGATGCGTCTTGACACAAGAAGAACGCTATCGTTGAGAAAGCGCATCAAACGAATAAGCCTGCTTGCGAGCTGACACGAAAGGACGATCATGGAACGCGAGAATGCGTGGAAATCCTATACCGATCAGGACAAATCAGAACTTAACGAGCTTTGCGAAGGCTATAAGAGCTTCCTTTCGCAGTGCAAGACCGAACGACTCGCCACCAAGCGCGCTATCGAGCTCGCAAGCGCAGCGGGCTATGCTCCCCTGGCAGAGGCAATCGCTGAAAAACGTGCGCTGAAACCAGGCGATAAGGTTTGGATCGACAATTACGGCAAGGCGATCATGCTCGTGCAGATCGGAACGAACGACATCGAAGCGGGCGTGAACATCTTGGGTGCGCATATCGATTCCCCGCGTCTCGACCTGAAGCAGAATCCGCTTTACGAAGCTTCCGATTTTGTGCTGCTCGATACGCACTATTACGGCGGCATCAAGAACTATCAGTGGGTCGCGCTGCCGCTCGCGCTTAAGGGTGTAGTGGCCAAGAAAGATGGCACTGTGGTCGATATTTCGTTGGGCGACGATCCAGCCGACCCGGTCTTCTGTGTGACCGATCTGCTGCCGCATCTGGGCGCAGAGCAGATGAAGAAGAATGGCAGGGAAGTGGTGGAAGGCGAAAGCCTCGACGTTTTGTTTGGGAGTGAACCGCTCATCGTTGAAGACTCTGAAGAAGCCACCGAAGCAAAGCCAGCCAAAAAAGAACAAACCTACGAAGAGCAGATCGCGAGCACTGCGCAAAAGGAAGCGGTACGCGCGCATATCATGCAGTTGCTTCTTGAACGCTACGGTATCGAAGAGGAAGATTTCCTTTCTGCTGAGATCGAGGTGGTCCCCGCGGGCGACGCGCGCGATTGCGGACTCGATCGCTCGATGGTGATCGGTTATGGTCAGGACGACCGCGTCTGCGCGTACACGAGCCTGGTGGCTCAGCTTGCCATCGAAGATCCTGCTCGCACAGCGGTATGCATCCTCGTGGACAAGGAGGAGATCGGCAGCGTTGGTGCAACGGGCATGACCTCGGCGTTCTTCGAGAACACCATGGCAGAGATCCTCAATTTGATGGGCAAGCAGGGCGATCTGGCGCTGCGTCGCTGCCTGGCGAATTCCTCGATGCTCTCTTCCGATGTGAGCGCAGCTTTCGACCCTTCGTATGCTTCGGTCTTCGAGCCGAAGAATTCCGCCTATTGCGGACGTGGCCTCGTGTTCAATAAGTACACGGGCTCTGGCGGTAAGTCAGGTTCCAACGATGCGAATGCTGAATACATGGCAGCACTCCGCAAGATCATGGATGATTCAGGTGTGAAGTATCAAACCGCTGAACTGGGTCGCGTGAACGCGGGCGGCGGCGGAACCATTGCCTACATTCCTGCGAAATACGGCATGAACGTCATCGATTCTGGCGTGGCAGTGCTCTCCATGCACTCACCTTGGGAAGTCACGTCGAAGGCAGATATCTACGAAGCCTACAAAGGCTACAAGGCCTTCTTGAGCGCTTAAGCGCTTTCGCCTTATCAAGTGTGCGAAGACCACCTCTCTCCCAATCACGATATTAGGCTCGTTGCGAAGAGAATCCTTGATAAGGCGATCACGAGAGGACGCATCTTTTTAGCGATTTGCGCAATCATAACCTTTGCGATGTTCGTTCTTCTCTCCATCGAGCTGCCGATTTGGTGGGTGCCGCTTGTCATAGGGCTTGTTGGAAGAGATCTCTTCGTCGCTCAAGGTGTGAAGAGCGGCAAGCGTGAACTGGCCCCTTTGCTCTAACTACATCTCCAAACGCAATTCAGCATTAGGGGCAAGGGGAAGGCATCTTTCTCAGCATATTTTTGAACTTTAACTAAGGTTTTTAAATCACTAGTGACAGAAATGTTTTAGCGAACAAGGTCATCGTCTCTTATGAGGCTTCTAGCTCTCCTTTTTATATATGGAAAACGTATAACACGATATGAATTATAAGTAATAGTAATTTCATGTTGAGCGATTGATAATCTTCTTAGTCACGGTTTGGTGTTCACAACGAACACTTCCTTTTCTTCGGAGGAATCATGCCTTTTTCGATTGAGAAGAATGCTCGCAAGTTTCCGCGAGGTGTCATCTTAGCCATTGCCACCTTTCTCACCTTGGGAAATGGACTCATTTACATGTGGTCTATTTTCAATGTTCCCCTGATGGAAACTTTTGGTTATACGGCTTCGGGTGTTGCGCTCGCATACTCACTTTTTATGCTGATGAGCTGCGTCGGCAGCTTTTTGAGCGGTTGGCTGCAGCAGCATATGGAACAGCGCTTTGTGGTCCTGATAGCGGGTATCATTTTTTCGTTGGGCTGGTTACTCTCGGGTTTTGCTGAATCGTTGCCGCTTCTCTATCTTTTCTTTGGGGGTCTAGCAGGAACTGGAAATGGCCTTTCTTACAACGCTTTGCTGTCGGTCGCCACCACGTGGTTCCCAGATAAGCGGGGTTTCGCAAATGGAGTTTGCACGTGTGGTGGCGGTATGGGGCCAGTCATCTTTGCGCCGATTGGCAACCTGCTCATAGAATCGTTCGATGTCATGATAGCTTTCCGCATTGTTGGTATCGCATGGCTTGGTATCTATCTTCTTTTCACGTGGTTCTTGGTCATGCCGCGTGCTGGGTGGAAGCCTTCTGGTTGGAACTCCAAGGAACAAACTGCAACTTCGGCCGTGTCTTCTCAACGCAGCTTCAGCGGTCGGGAGATCTTGAAGCAACCTTTATTCTATGTTCTCTTTCTTATATTGATGGTTGCTGTTACGAGTGGACAGATGATCAACGGGCACGCGTCAAGCCTCGGTCAAGAGCTCGCAAATCTTACTGCAGCTGAAGGAGCCTTGATGGTGAGCCTCCTTGGTATAGGAAGCGTTGCTGGTCGGTTAGGATTTGGTGTGCTTTCCGATAAGATAGGGCGCTTCACTACTTTGATCATTATTTTGGGGCTCAATGCTGCAGTCATGATGTTGTTCTTAGGTAACGCTACTACATTTAATACATTCTTGAGCTGCATGATGATAGTGGGGGCTTGCTTCGGCGGCACTATGAGCGTAATGCCCGCGATTGTGGGAGACTCCTTCGGGCCTCGGTATTTCGGACAAAATTGGTCATTTGTCTATCCTGGATATACAGTTGCAGCATTTATTGGGCCGATGGTGGCTGCGCAGACAACGGAGCTGACAGGCTCGTGTGAGCTTGCTCTTCTAGTTGCGGGGACGCTTGCGGTAGTGGGAATAGTCCTTGTTGTTATTGGAAAAAGGCTGGCAACGCAATTGGCGCAGCGTCAAAGCTAACCACGTTCAGGTATCAAAGACTCTTATATATTTGAAAGGAAACTAGAGTTTTTCTTTCAAGCTCGGTGAAGGGTTCGCGATAAAAACCGCAGGTAGCGATTGTCGAAGGAGGGGCTGCAGGAGCGAGTAATCCGATATAGGCTTTTGGCTTTTAACGGATTACTTGCTAACTCGCAGCATTGAAAGCCAACATTTGCTCTTTGAATAAAGAGGCGGCTTTGGACATTTTTCTCCCTCTGCACCATGCAAGATCAACATGAGCGATTACGGGCGGATCAAGCGGAAGGAAAGCCAAGCCAGTTCGTTCTCCAAGTGCTCGTATGCCGCCTAAGCTTAGCATGTAGCCCATGCCTTCGCGCACCATCTCAATACCGTTATTTCCCAAGTTGAATGTTGCTCGAACGTTAAGTTCGTTCAAGTGATCGCCAAACCAAGAAGACAGCATGTCGAAGGCGAGCGCTTGATCGGGGATCAGCATAGGGTAATTCACTAGTTCTTCAGCGCGAACAGCCGATCCGTTTGCTAAAGGATCATTCTCTGGAATGAAGCATCCCCATCGATCCAAGTGGGAAAGCCGAATGCTCTCATAACGATCGATAGCGGGGTATTCCAAAAGAAGAGCAAAATCATCAAGACCACGCTCTAGCCGATCGATGCAAAATCCAGCATGACCACTGTGTATACGAAAACGGACATGAGGGTGCTGATCCTGGAAAATGCGCATACAAGCTGCAACGAGGCGCATGCTCGATGATTCGCAAGCACCAATTGAGATATCGCCAGCAATGATCTCTTCTGAGGCGGCGAAGTCCGATTCGATGCGCCCCATCAATCCGATAACATCTTGAGCGCGTCGCATCAGATATAAGCCTTCTTCGGTTGGCTCGACACTGCGGCTATGACGAAGCAATAACGCACATCCTAATTCACGTTCAAGATCAGCTATCTGTCTTGAAAGGGTTGGTTGCGTTACGTGAAGCTCTTCGGCTGCGCGCGACATGGTTCCTGCCTTGCAAACCGCAAGAAAGTATTTCAAAGTCTTGAATTCCATTACGAGCCTTCAATACGTTATTCAAATAACACACTCTTTAGTATAGATTACGAGAATCCCTAACGCTCAAATCGACTCCACTTTATTCGGTTGTAGCTTTACAGGGTTATTTCAGCAGTTAAGCAACTTTGCCCAGGAGCGGCTATACGTTCGAGAGCGCTTCTAAGCGAGGAAACATCTCTTCCTGAAGCTCATCAGCTATATAAGAAGCTGACTTGAAGCCTTGTTCGCTCAGCAAGTTTCCTTCGGCATTGAGCGCTGCAGTAGCTTGTTGCTGGAACTCCTTAACCATATTACGTATCAGACGCATATTGATTCCTATTCGTTCAGCCATGATGTGAAAGTCTTCAGAGGTGACTTCTCGTATATCCAGATGGTTTCCTATTGCCATGCCCATAGTAGAAGAGAAGCGAGCAAAATAGGTGGTGCTCACCAGATCGTAGGCAGGAGCCATTTGGAATGACTTCCAGTCAAGAGAATAAAGAATGGAGATATTCTTCAGATGGTTGTCACAATTACCAATAAGATAGTTGAACAACAAAAGGCGCGTGAGATTGGCAATATCCTGTGCGGGATTTGCTGAGCTATTTCGGAAGAAATCAGCAAGCACGGTTACGGTGTTGGGCTCAAGTTGGCGGTACTTTGCTTCCGGCATGATGCCAAATGCCTGCGTAATATCTTCCTGATGCTGGCGGAGAGGCGCCACCTGACCATTGATAACTTCCGATGCACTGCCTAAGCGATCATAGCGTTCTACGCAAATGATCGGACGTGAGGGGTTGAGCAGTGCTGTCTTGGCTGATGGAACCCCACATGCAGCAGCGCAGGTGAGGGATAGATGCTCAACGATCATAAGATCGTGAAGGTCTTCTCGTGCGAACTTGATGATGTAATTGGAAGGAGCGCCGCCGACTGGTTGATACCAGCCATCACCAAGAGGAGCTTTAGGATCGTGGAAGAGTCCGCATTTGTTTTGGGTGCCAGCCAGTGAAAGACGAGCTAATTCGATGGAGGCATCTATCGAACGAGGTTTTCCCGCCATTGCTGTTAGATCCTGCACGGTGATGGGTTCATAAGATCGTTCGGTTTGATAAGCATAGGGGTTGATGACGATATCTCCTAGGCAATCGAGGCCGCAACTACCCAACATGGTGAAGTAATCGCCGTTAAGGATGCCCATGGAGCGGCACAAGTTCTCGAGTGCTTCTCCCTCGGGCAAAAGACCTTTGAAGTAGGGCAAAAGTTCCTCTTCGGAAAAGGGTTTTTCTCGTAGAGGAAGAGACAGCGAAACGGCAGCAGCATCGGTGCGGGCAAGGTATTCCTGGTTGTAGCAAAAGGTGGTTTCACCGTTTTCGCGCACAAGATTTCCTAAGGCAACGAGTCCGTCAGGGTAATCGCGATAGATAGTAAGATTCATGGCTATTCACCTCGTTTCGCAAGATAGACATCTAAGCCTAAGGTGATCAAAACGGTGAGGGCTTTCGCGAGCTCGGCCGTAGGTTTACCGTTTTCCAGATTAGAGATGAACGTAAGGCTAACGCCGCATAGGTCGGCAAGATCGGTTTGGGTTAAGCCTTGTCGCTTTCGCTCGGTGCGAATGGCAGCTCCAATTTCGTTGCTGGTGCGAATCGGGTTCATGCTGTTCCTTCAGAATTATTGCGTACGCCACAATTATGGCATAGTTTTGCGAAATTGCTGCGTACGCCGAAAAAGAACACATTTCAGTAGCCGAGTTGGGCAAAGGAAGAAAAGCCCAAAGAGGCTCAAAGGAGCTCATCTATCGATAACGAAACCGCTTATTTCGGTTGTAGCTTTACAGGGTTAGTTCAGCAGGTTGGCAACTTTGCCAAGCAGCGGTTCGAAGCTGATGCCACGGCTCATGAAGTTTGGCTGCTCGAGCGTGACGATCATCGCATCGTGCACGAACTTGCCTGCGAAATCCACAGCCGTATCCAGACTCTTTTCAGCCATGATAGCCGCGGTCACACAGGAGCAGAACAGGTCGCCCGTGCCGTGCAACATGACCGGAAGCTTCTCTACTACGAACTCTGTGAGGGGAGTATTGCGGCCTGCGACATAGTTGCGCAAGAAGCCATCTTCGCGATCAACACCCTTGATGATCACGTTTTTCGCACCGCGATTGCGCAGCATGTTGATCATGCTCTCGACTTCTTCAACAGAAACGTTCTGGCCTGTGTACTCAGTGCCGAGGATGACCGAGGCTTCGGTCAGATTCGGCGTGAGAATGTCTGCGCCATCGGCCAGGGTTGCCATGGCGTCGCAGAGTTCTTTGGTGTAAGTAGGATAGATCTTGCCGTGGTCTGCCATAACGGGATCGACCACGCGAAGCGCGTTGGGGAACAGCGCATACAAACGCTGAATGCTATCGACCTGCTCAGGCGCGCCCAAAAAGCCAGAATAGATGGCATCCAGGAAAATATCTACTTTCTCCCAAGCATCGATATAGGGCTTCATCATGTCGGTCGTGTCGAGCATGTGCCATACGGGGAAGGCAGTGTGTGAAGAGAAGAGGCCGGTAGGAAGCGGGCACACATCGCATCCTGCGGCGGAGATAACGGGAATGGCCACACCCAGTGAGCATTTTCCGTATCCGCACAGATCATGCACCGCGCCTACGCGTGGGATGTAATCTGGGTTTTCGGAATGATCGTAGAGTGGCATGCTTTGCAGTCCCATGAGGTGCTTCTTTCTATTCGTGCCCGCATGAACGGACGTTTCTGTATCAAAACAAAACGAGTGCGCTATTCGCCTTCATTCTCATTCTCTTCGTCGCGGTCTTCCGGGCGTTCACCACGATCGCGAAACACCCTGCGCGTTTTACGTTCGCTGATCACCGCTGCGATGATGCTGATAACGATTCCAGCACCGACCAAACATCCGATTCCGGCATACGTTTCAAAGATGAAATGGTAGATCTCAGCCAGATCCATGATGCCCCTTTATACTTTGTTTCCTTATCGACAGGACCCCTCGCGTTTCTCGAATGTTCAAGACGCCTTGAAAAGAGAGAAGGGCTGTTAGGTGGTATCCTGTTTGGTTGTAAAGTATACTCAATCTGAATATCTCAACAATACCAAAGACGCGCTGATGAAGTTCTGCGTTGAACTATTGTTTACGAAAGGGAAATCATGCTCGACATCCGATTCGTCCGCGAAAACATCGATCTTGTGAACAAGGCCATGGAAAGCCGCAATTTCACGTGGGATTCGAAGCGCTTCTTGCAGCTCGACGAAGATCGCCGCAGCGCGATCGCGCAGGAGGAAGCGTTGCTTTCGCAGCGCAACACCATTTCGAAGAGCATCGGAGCGCTCATGGGCGAAGGCAAGAAGGAAGAGGCAGAAGCAGCCAAAGCAGAGGTCGCGAAGCTCAAAGAGAAGATCGCCTACTACGCCGACTTGCACGAGCAGGCCGAGTCTGCGCTCAACGAGCTTATCCTCGCGATCCCGAACATCCCTTCCGAAACCACGCCGATCGGCAAAGACGAAGACGATAACCCCGAGGTACGTCGTTGGGGCACGCCGCCCGCGTTCGATTTCGAATTCAAGGCGCACTGGGATCTGGGCGTGGATCTGGGCATCATCGATTTCGAGCGCGCGGTAAAGCTCGCCGAATCGCGCTTCGTGCTGCTGGGCGGACTTGGTGCTCGTCTCGAGCGCGCGCTCATCAGCTTCATGGCTGACACGCACGTTTTTCGTGGCTACAAGGAATGGTGGTGTCCGGTCATGGCGAACGCTAAGACGCTCACGGGCACCGGTCAGCTTCCGAAGTTCGAGGAAGATCTGTTCAAGACCACGGAAGGCCTCTATCTTATTCCCACCGCCGAAGTGCAGCTCACGAACATCCACTCCGATGAGGTGCTCAGCGCCGATCAGCTGCCGCTCAAATATTGCGCCTTCACGCCGTGCTTCCGCGAAGAGGCGGGCAGCGCCGGTCGCGATACGCGCGGACTCATTCGCTTGCACCAGTTCGACAAGGTCGAGATGGTCAAGTATGCCAAGCCCGAAGAATCCTACGACGACCTCGAAGCGATGGTCGCCGACGCGGAGAATATCCTCCAGCTGCTTGGCTTGCCGTACCGCGTGATCAGCCTCTGCACGGGTGATCTGGGCTTCTCGGCTGCGAAGACCTACGATCTGGAAGTGTGGCTGCCTTCATACGATGCCTACAAGGAGATCTCTTCGTGCTCGAACTGCGAAGACTTCCAGGCGCGTCGCGCGAACATCAAGTACAAGGACCCCGAGAACTTCAAGGGCAACCGTCTCGTGCATACGCTGAACGGTTCTGGTCTTGCGGTTGGCCGTACCATGGCTGCGATCATTGAGAATTATCAGCAGGCCGACGGCTCGATCAAGGTTCCTGATGTGCTCGTTCCCTATATGGGCGGCATCGAATACATCAAGCCTGAATAAGCAGTTATAAGCAGTCGAACCATGCCTGGCAAGCGCGCGCGAAATACGAATAAACCTCGCGGAAAGCATGCTGCTCATGCGGCGCCTCCTGCACCCAAGCGCGCCTCAGCACCTCATGCTCCGCAGAAGCCTCGGCCAGCCGTGCCTCACGCTCCTGCGGCAAACCAGGCTGCGCATCCAGGAGCAAGTGCATCGCCGACTGCGAAGGTGCCGCACGCTCAAGCTGCGAGACCGCAGGGTGAGCAGATTCCCGTAAGCCGGGAGATGCCTTCCGCGCATCCGCAAGCGCAAAAAGCTTCCAAGGCGAAGAAGGCGAAAAGAGCCAAGAAGAAGCGCGTTCCACGTGCGTTCAAGATCGTTATCACGATCATTCTTGTGGTGGTGCTCGCAGGCGGTGGCTTCCTTGTTTGGGACTACCTGTTCCGCTACGACGACAAGCAAGATTTCCAAGGCCAGTGGAAGATCGAGGGAACGAACGCTTCGATCGTGATCACCGATTCCGAGATCAAGCTCACCGATAGCGTGAGTTTCGGCTATGAGCTCGACACGTTCGCGAAGACCATCAAATACACCTACGTGAACTACGCCAACGAGGGGTCGTACGTGTTCTCGCCCGAACGTGATGTGCTCACGATCACTGATGTGGATCCTGAAGCGAATCAGGGCGAGGGGAACCAATCGATGCGGCTGTTGAAGGTTTCGAACCAAGCAACAGGAGAACCGGAAACCGCTAACAACAACGACACGAGCGATGCGCAGACCAACGGCGTCGGCGTGATCGATGGCACGGAAAGCCCAACGCAAGCCGAGCGCAATGAACAAGCCGCTGGTTCTGCCCAAGGCGGAGACTAGCCCGTGGCAGAGAAGATCGCGCTCGAGCGGCTGAGCGTACTGCCTGATCGGATCGAAGCGGAGGTGCGCGTTCTCGATCCTGCTTATCGCACCACCTCACCTGAGCTTATTGCTCAGGTGCTCGTTCAGTTCCCTACGATTCCCTTTCATACTTGCCGAAACGAAGTGGGGCCTACCTTTAGTGCGGTCATGGAGAACACGTCGCTCCCGCACTTGCTCGAGCATCTGGTGATCGACATCCAAACACGGGCGCATGCCGAGCGAGAAGATGAAGCAACCGACCCGGTGTTCACGGGCACGACCCAACGGAGCGCGACCATGCACGATGTGGCTATCGTGCGCGTCTCGTTCTATGACGATCTGATTGCGCTCGGGGCTTTCAAACAGGCGCTCCACTTCATTAATCAAGGGCTCGCATAGCTTACGTGCAAAACGGCAATCAACGCGACGTTAACAAACCTATGCGTGTCATGTTTTTTGATTCTCGCCTGATGCGAAGTGTCTATAATAGAACGCAGCCCGCTTTCGGAAAGAGACCACAGGGTATCGCCCCGCAAGCGTGTTCCTAAGAAGAAGTAAGTTCATGTATAAAGGGGGAAACACTATGGGAAGATTCGCAACATTTCTCGTTGGCGGCTTGGTCGGTGCAGGTATTGCCCTTCTCACAACGCCCCGCACGGGTGAAGAGAATCGTGCGCTCATCAACGACACGCTCAACGAAAACTATCCAGATGCAATGAAGGCAGCACGAGCAACCACCAATCAGCTCGTCGATGCTGCTGCAACTACTTCGACCAAGGTCATCAACACCGTGGTCGACAAAGGTGCTGAAGTAAAAAAAGGATTAACTAGTCGCGTAGAGCAGACGGCTCCTGCAGTCGTTGAGAAGAACGACGAACTGCGCGACAAGATCGATGCAGCACGTGAGCGCATCGCTGCGCAGGTTGCGAAGAATGCTGAAGCGGTTCACGACACGGCAGTCGATGCAGTGCCCGTAGCGATGGATGCTGCTAAGAATGCAAAAACAGCGGTCAAGGAAGCAGCTGAAAATGCAACGGACGCAGCAAAAGACATCGCGCAGAGCGCTGCTGATGCTGCGAAGAGCACCGCAAAGACCGCGGCAAGCGCAGCAAAAGATGTGGCAGAAACCGCCAAGAAAACGGCTAAGTCTGCAGCAGATGCAGCAAAGAAGGCCACCAAGAAATAACGGGATTCACGCGATCAACGCTAACGATCCACTAACGATAAGGCGCTCTTAGGAGTGCCTTATCGCGCATTGAGGGGTTATGGGAGACATTCATACAACGCAACAATTGATGGGAGTGCGTGTCGAACACGCGAAGAAACCGGGCAAACGGCTCGGGCGCGTTCGCCATTTCATCTTTCATCCCACTAAGCGCAAGATCGTGGGCTTTGCAGTGAAACGACCCGATGCTGCGCTCATGTTCCACCGGAGCGATATTTTCGTGGCGCTCGACGGTTATAGCGTGGTCGATGGCGTGGTCATGATCAACGACGACAGCCAATCGACCGGCCGTGCTGCTTGCAAACGCCTGGGCATCTCATGGGACGATTGCGTTATCTGGCAAGGTCTGCCGCTCATGACGGAGAACGAAGAGCGCCTGGGTTACGTGGGCAGCGTTTCCTTCGATGCCGAAACGGGCGATGTCGTATCACTCCAGGTCGATAAGGGAGCTTCGGTCGAGTTTCTGCTCGGTAGATCGGAATTGCCGGCCAGCCTGATCGAAGGCTTCAAGATCGGCATCGGCGACAATCTCTCCAAGGCTTCGGAAGATGAGACCTTCCGTGGCGCGATCGTTGTCTCTCCTGAAGCGCTCAAGCTTGAACGGGAAGGCGGCGTGGCGGAAAAAGCCGGCGCTGGTGCGGCAGTTGCAGCGCATAAGGTCTCTCAAGCAAAAGACAAGGTGAAGCCCAAAGCCGAAGAAGCAGCTCAAAAAGCCGAAGAGTTGGTGAACAAAGGGGCATACAACCTCGGAGTCCAACTCTCTAAAACGCGGGGCATGTTCTCGAACTTCAAAGACGAATACAAAAAGGCGCTCGAAGGGAAGAGCGATGAAGGCGAATAGCGACATCGCTCCTGAAATCCCTGAAGCGGATTTCAACGAGGCAAAAGTCGCATTTGAGGAATCGCTTGGTTCGAACTTCGGTACGGCGTCCATCCTTGAAGAGGAAGAAGAAGCCCCTACTCTTACGAGCGCGAACCCATCGCGCATGAGCAAGGTCCTTTTCACGATGCGCCAGATCTCGCAGAGCGATCATCGTACTGCGGGCATCCTTGCACTCACGTTGGGTGCATTCGGCATGCATAAGTTCTACCTTGGCTACCATGAACAGGGATTCTTGTTGTTGCTCGCTACGATCATCCTCGCAACGCTCTCATCTGGCATCGGTATTCTGGCCATTTGGATGGTCGCTGGTGCCGAAGGGATCATCTATCTTTCCAAGTCGCCGCAAGAATTCGAACAAATTTATGTAGAGGGTACGCATAACTGGTTCTAGCAGTGCAAGTTCCCTGCTCTTTTCGTTATAATAGGCTGCGATCATTCGATCAAGTTGCACGCAGGTGCAATGCTTAAATAAGGAGGAGAATATGCCCACCATTACTCGCGATCAGGTAAGGGTCCCTGCAGATGTAATGCCTGAAGCACGTGAAAACTACATTGAGAACTATATGAAAGCAACGCGCGGCACGGGCCGTTTGATGTTGTTTGCTTGCGATCAGAAGATCGAGCACTTGAACAAAGACTTTTACGGCGAAGGCATCGATCCGTCGGATCTCGAGCCCGAGCATCTTTTTGAGATCGGCAGCAAGGGCACCATCGGCATCCTGGCTGGTCAGCGTGGTCTTATCGCTCAGTATGCGAACGATTATCCCGAGATCAACTATCTCGTGAAGATGAATTCCAAGACCAACCTCGTGAAGGGCGCTCAGGACGATCCATATTCTCCGCAGCTCTACGATCTGGAAGCGGTGCTCGCCATGAAAGATGCGGGCGTTAACATCGTTGGCATCGGCTACACCATCTATCTTGGCTCCGAATACGAATCAACCATGATGGCTGAAGCAGGCGAGCTCATCGCCGAGGCTCATGCTCAGGGTCTTATCGTGGTGCTCTGGATCTATCCGCGCGGCAAGGCAGTGCCCGACGAGAAGGATCCCGATCTTATCGCAGGCGCAGCAGGTGTTGCGCTTTGCTTGGGTGCAGACTTCGTGAAGGTCAATCCGCCGAAGGCAACCGATGGCCAGACTTCTGCTGAAGGCCTCAAGATCGCTTCGACCGCTGCTGGTCGCACGGGCCTGGTTTGCGCAGGCGGTTCTAAGGAAGATGCTTCGGTCTTCCTGTCCGACCTTTACGATCAGATCCACATTGGTGGCGCATGCGGCAACGCAACGGGTCGTAATATCCATATGCGTTCGACCGAAGAAGCAGTTCGCCTTACCAAGGCTATCTCTGCTATCACGCTGGGTGATTACAGCGTCGAAGATGCGCTTGCAGTCTTCAATGGCGAAAAGGATTTCACCATCTAAGCTGCTGAAATATGCAGTGAGCGTTTCTTGAGTAAGGGCATTTGCTCTCAGGCGCTCGAGCCGGACTTGTTCGGTGAATACAATCTAAACGGGAGGTGCTTGTTATGAGCTCCTCCCGTTTTTCGTTCTGGGCCATACTATCTAGCTCAGCCGGCAGAGAATGGTCACTCTTGAGAAAAGGGCCCCTGCCTTGTTTTTGATCGCTTCAGTCTACGGAGCATCCCTCCTGGGTAAGGGGAGGGCGAGGGCGACGAGTGAACAATACAGAGAGGTGCAGGAAGGAACCATGCGCGCATGGATATTTCAGTATCTCTTTTTCAGATCGTAATGGGATTGGCGGTTTATCTTGTCATTGCTGCAGTGCTCATTGCGGTATCGGTCATTGATTTTCGAACGCGCCGCATCCCGAATGGATATGTGCTTGCCCTTTTGGCCTTGCGTCTTGTCGTTGCTGCCTTCGATGCTTTGTGGGGAAGCGCCTCCGCGGCGTTTGTGTCACTTGCCACTTCAGGTGTCGTTTCGATAGGGGTAACGTTCGCGCTGGTCGTGCTGAAGCGGATTTTTGAGAAGCGCACTCAGCAAGAAAGCTTAGGGTGGGGAGATGTGAAGCTGCTGGCGGTAGGCTGTTTATTCCTCGATCTCCAGCAAGCTTTCACGGCGCTCTTCATCGCTTCGCTGGTAGGGGTGGTGTTGGGCGTGTGCTTTCGCATCTTCGCAAAGGATCGCACCTTTCCCTTCGGTCCTGCACTCTGCTTGGGCATCATGATGGGCCTGTTCGTATGAATGAAGCGCATCGGGGCGTTCTTGCAAGCCCGCTGTATTTCTCAGTGTTCCATCGATGTTCTTTCATTTATCAGGGAAAACTTGTTAGTAAGAAGGCCCTTGCAACAAAAAAGCTCCCCAGAAGGGAGCTTGATTCTTAGCTGGTGCCCGAGGCGAGATTTGAACTCGCACGTCTTTCGACAACGGTTTTTGAGACCGCCGCGTCTGCCATTCCGCCACTCGGGCAAGCGAAGATTCATTATAGCGGATTCGCTCTCTTGCATAAAGCGCCGCTCAGCAAAATGGCGTTATAGAAGGGTGAATAGTGGGCTGCGCGCTCATACGTAAAGAGCTCGTGCAAAACAGAGCGGGATGGTGCTGCGAACAAGCAAGACTAAGGGTGGCTCTATTCTGTTCATCCACGGACAATCTGCGCGCCTTGTTGCGCCGAGCAAAGCGCTTTCTGCCATAATAGCCAGTGAATGATAATCGCGATTCGAACGCAAGGGGATAACGATGTATAACGAAACGATGTACGAGCGCGGCAATGCTCCGTCGGCAATTCGTGAGCTGTTTGCCTACGGCATGGAACGAAAAGCCCAGATCGGCGAAGATAAGGTGTTCGACTTCAGCATCGGTAACCCTTCAGTTCCAGCTCCCGATTCGGTCGCAGAGACTATTCGCGAATTGGCAGATATGGCGCCTGCTCAACTGCACGCTTATTCCGCGGCGCAAGGCCTCGAATCAACGCGCGCGGCGATCGCTGAGAACCTGAACAAGCGTTTCGGCACCCACTACACAGCCGATAACCTCTACCTCACCATGGGCGCAGCAGCGTGCCTCTCGGCTTGCTTCACGGCGCTCATCAAGCCGGGCGATGAGATCATCGTCATCGCGCCCTATTTCCCCGAATACCGCATTTGGATCGAATTTGCGGGTGGTGTGTGCGTTGAGGTCCCGGCGCGCGAAGACAACTTCCAGATCGATCTCGATGCGCTCGAGCAGGCGATCACGGAGAAGACGAAGGCGGTGGTCATCAACACGCCGAACAATCCGGTCGGCACCGTCTATACGCGTGAAACGCTCGAAGGTCTCGCAGACGTGCTCGTCCAAGCTGAGCAGAGGTTCGGTCACGATATCTACCTCATCTCCGATGAGCCTTATCGTGAGCTTACTTATGGCGTTGAAGTGCCGTGGGTCCCTGCGATCTATCCCAACACGCTGGTGTGCTATTCCTGGTCGAAGTCGCTTTCTCTGCCGGGCGATCGCATCGGCTATGTGCTCGTTCCGAACGAGGTCCATGATTCCCGCGAAGTCTATTTGGCAGTATGTGGTGCCGGTCGTTCCCTTGGCTACATTTGCGCGCCGGTTTTCTTCCAGCGCGTTATCGAGCGCTGCGTAGATGAGCCTACGAATGTGGAAGCTTATGCGGTGAACCGCGAGATTCTCACTCATGCGCTCGATGAGCTCGGCTATGAATACATCGAGCCCGATGGTGCGTTTTACTTGTGGATCAAGGCGCTCGAACCTGATGCGCAAGCGTTCTCGAACAAGGCAAAGGAACACGAATTGCTGCTCGTTCCTTCGGATAGCTTCGGCGTAGGTGGTTGGGTACGAGCAGGCTATTGCATCGACAAGAGCACGATCGAGCATTCGATCCCGGCATTCGCTGCATTGAAAGCTGATTACGAATAATGGCATTTGAAGGCGCAATCCTTGATTTTGATGGAACGCTTGTCGATTCGATCGATGCGTGGCACGATCTCGAGGGCGTGCTTGCCCGTGAAGCGCAGGCAACCGTCACGCTTGAAGATCGCAAGCAGCTTATTCCGATGTCGCTCGATGAGATCGCACAGTGGTTCCATGGGCGTTTCGGCCTAGGGAAGGATGCCCGTGCGGTACGAAAGCTCATGGACGAGTACATGGTCGATGCTCTTTCGCATTCGAACACTCTTCCGGGGGTCGAAGCCTTTCTTGAGAGCTGCAAACGCGCAGAGGTGAAGTTGACCGTAGCATCGTCAAGCCCTCAGCTGTATCTGCAAACAGCCCTTAAAGCACTAGGCCTGCTGCCATATTTCGAAGCGGTGCTTTCGGTCGAGGACTTGGGTACTACAAAACGCCAGCCAGGCATTTTCGAAGAAGCACGCCGGATCATGGCAACACCAAAAGAAGCTACTTGGGGCTTTGACGATTCGTTTTACGCGCTTCAGGTACTTCATAACGCAGGGTATCCCACCGTCGGGATCTTCGATCCGCACGAAGGTTACACCTTTGAAGAGTGGCAACAAGAAGCCGATATCGTCGTGCGAGGATTCAACGAGCTATCGCTCGCAACGTTGGAAGCATATCCAGTCAAGAACGAGCAGAAGAACTAGGCTCTAGGGAGTCCGAGCTTCTCCAGTATTGTGATCGCTTTCGAACGGATCTCGTCGAGGCTTTGTGGCGTAGCGAGCATGCTGGGGATGATCGTGCGCGCAGCCATATGCCCGATAGCTTCTGGATCGTGATCCTTCACTTCGTAATCGCATGAAACCAGAATGAGATTGCCGCGCAACTTCGCGTGATAATGGTGCTGGATGCCTTCGGTGATCGAGAGGATGGTTACGACCTGCTCGTCCACGAGGCAATCATTGAACACTCCCTCTTCGATGCCGCGCGAGATCGTGCGCTCGAAGGCCTGGTAGAATTCGCGATATCTGGTAAGAAATCCCTCGAAACGATTGCGATGGTCATAGACAAGCCCTTCGAACTCGATGAAGTCGAAGGGAAGATTGCACTTGCGCACCACGTCGTAGGAGATGAGCATATAGAGCTGAACGACACGATCGTCGATGTCGTTCATGATGTGGTCAAGTGCGGAGAGCGATCGGTTGGGGTCGCATACCTGTTCAAGGATGGCCTCTTTTGAGGGGAACCAGTAATAGATCGATGATTGATCCATGCCCACTTCGTGGGCGATCTCCGAAACGGATGTCTTGTGATAGCCTTTTTCGCGAAAGAGCCGGTTTGCTACCGTAATGATCTGCTCACGCTGGTTTTGCTTCGCGCTCGATCGCGCATTCGATCTCTTCTTGGTCTTCGCGCTCGTATTCGTATGCGATTGAGCTTCTGATTTCGCTGAAGATTTCGAGTTTGAGGTAGCGGCAGGATGCATAATGCGTGCATGAGAAGCATCGATCTCGGGAGCTGTTTTTTGTGCGTTTCGAGTCTTCGCCATGAAAGCAACCTCCCAACGATGCGAGCATGAATGTGTCTTTTTGTGATTATACCCCTACGAACGCGCTAGACGAAATTTGGCGTTATCATAGAATCAATAAGATACGGGTGTGCGGCAGTGTCGCCATTCGATCAGTAGACCTATACGGAAAGAAGGCTTCAGGATGGACAAAAAAGTCTACGAATTGCTCAACGACCAGATCAACAAGGAACTCTATTCAGCCTACCTCTACATGGATTTCGCGAACTACTATGAAGAAGAGGGGCTTACCGGCTTTGCTAATTGGTACATGATCCAGGCTCAGGAAGAGCGCGATCATGCGCTGAAGTTCCGTAGCTACTTGCATGAGAACGGCGAAAAGGTGGTGCTCGAAGCTATTGCTCAGCCCGATAAGAAGTTCACCGACCACATCGCTCCGCTTGAGGCAGGCCTTGAGCATGAGAAGTACGTAACGTCGCTCATCAACGACATCTACAGCGCGGCGTTTGCAGTGAACGATTATCGTACGATGAAGTTCCTCGATTGGTTCATCGAAGAGCAGGGCGAAGAGGAAGACACGGCTGAAACCATGCTCACGCGCATGAAGCTCTTCGGCGACGATGCCAAAGCGCTCTACGATCTCGATCAGGAATGCGCTGCACGCGTCTACACCGCACCCGCCGCATAAGATGACAAACTACCCGGTCGTTCGACACCTTATGAACAAAAGGTGACGAACGAAAGCATCCGCTACATCAACGCAAGCAGCAGTGCCTCATGGGGCGCTGCTGCTTGTTCTATTTCAGCGATGCCCGATCAGCGAAGAGGGTGAGGCAACGAGGTGACTCTTTGCCGACTAAATTCATTTTAATAAAACCCGAGCAAAGCAGCGACGCACGAAAGAACCTGCAGAATGCAGGTTCTTGAGCAGGGAAGCGGGGAACCTCGTGTCTCGCGCTCGACGCTGATCGAACCAAAAAAGATGACGAGCGACTGGGCAGTTCGTCTTCTTTTAGAGGTGGCGGATGAGATTCCAACCCCACATGGTGATGCAATTCGGCACGATCTTGCCAATGATGCGCAGGCAAAATGAGGGAATGCTGCAGCAGGCAACGGCAGCATGCATGCGGTTCATGAACAGCGCCCGCGACACTACGGTCGAGGCGTTTTGGGCGAAGAGCAAGTGGTTCACGGCGTGCGCATCTTTGCTCTTGCGTGCTTGCGCCTCGAAGCCGGTCTTCACCCAGGTGGGGCAGAGTGCCGTTACGGTGATGCCGCTGCCGTGCAGCTCCCAGCGTAGTGCGCGGGTGTAGCGCAACACGAATGCCTTCGATGCTGCATAGACATTCATATAAGGCAGCGGACAGAATGCAGCAGCTGAGGCAACTTCGATGATGCGTGAGCCGCGCTCCATGTGTGGCAAGCAGGCGCGCGTGAGCGCCACCACCGCGCGGGCATCAAGATCGATCATTGCAGCCGCATCGTCGTTGGCGATATCTTTCCACGATCCGAACCTGCCAAAGCCCGCACAATTCACCAGATAGGTAACCACGTCGTTCGCTTCACCCAGATCCGCTTCGATGCGATCGATGTCTTCCTGTTTCGAAAGGTCAGCTGAAACCGCGCGCGCAGGAGTGCGCAGATCAGCGGCAATCGCTTCGAGCTTCGCAGTGTTGCGCGCCACCAGCCAGAATTCATCGATGTGATGCACGCCAACATCGGCGCGGGTCACGCTCGAACGCACATCGAGCTGGCGCACGAATTCGAGCCCGAGTCCGCTCGAAGCGCCCGTAATGATCGCGATATGTTTCGGCGTTTCACTCATACTATTCGCACGTTGCCCCGTCTGCTCGTTTCGCCGTTAAAGCGCCTGAACCCAAGGCCACTTTGGTTGTTTGCAAATCCATTGTAGGGCGCCCGACGAGCTGCCATCCCTCATCGATCGAAGCTGTGGGTAGTTTGTCATCTTTTAAGTTGAAGGGTTCGTGAACTTTCTTGCATGCGGGCATGAAAGTGGAGTTGAAAGCAGTAGTTCAAAGCGGCTTAGTGTATAATTACGAGCATCTTCATACCTGCACCAAAGCAGTGCGGTTCAGGGGTGAAAAGTAACCGTTGAGCTGCATATATGCCATATATTTTCATAAGATAGGGTTTCCCATGGAAAGCACAAAACCAAAGAATAAGACGCGCAATCTCATCATTACCGTCTGCGCCGCTGTCGTGGTCGTGGTCGTTGCGCTCGTTGTTTTCATGAACGTGAACACTCAGCGCATCATCGACCAGAATACGCAGTACCTCGAAACTTCCACCAATCAAACGGTGCGTCGCGTGAACGACACGTTCTCCTCTTCGCTGCAGAGCGTGCAGACTGCAGCCGTGGTGTATGGAGATGCGATCAGCGACGATGGCTTCAATCCGCGCACTGCGGCGAACATTCTCGATAATGCCCAGTTCGATCATACCTTCTTCATCGATGCGCAGGGCACGGCGTACAACAACGATGGCGCCACTGCCGATGCGACTGACCGTGAATACTATATCGAAGGCGTGCAGGGCAAGAGCGGTATGTGCTATGTCGATAGCACGATCTTCGATGGTCAGAATTCGGTCGTCTTCTATGCCCCGGTGATCTTGAACGACGAAGTAGTCGGCATTATGGCTTCGGTGCTTCGTGAAGAATCGCTCACGGAAGTCATGACCACTCAGTTCTACGGGCAATCCACCCCAACCTATCTTTGCGAGCGCGATGGCACGATGGTAGCGATGGCAGGTTCGGTGAAGCCAGATGCGCGCGATATCAATGAGGTATTCATCTCGCGCGGGCTTAACGAAGAACAGCTTGCAGTGCTTGATGTTGATATCGCAGAAGGCAACACGGTCAGCTTCACGTATGACACTTCCGAAGGCACGGGCAATACGTTCGTCACGAAGCTTCCCGATTTCGATTGGATGCTCGTGCGTTCGTTCCCCGCAAGCATCACCAATGAGATGCTCCTTCGTGCAAACACGTCGGGCTTCATCCTAGTAGGAGGCGTGCTCCTTGCGGCGATCGTGGTGATCGTGGTGCTTACCATGCAAGCTCGTCGTGAGAACCAAGAGCTGCTGCTCGAGCGCCAGGAAGCTACGCGCATCATCGACGCCTCGACCAATCTGTTCGATAGTCTTTTCACGGTCGATCTCGAGAAGCACACCTACGAATTCTTGAAGAACGATAGTCAGCAGAAGAGCATCCCGCCCAGGGGCAATGCGTCTGACCTGCGTCAGTTCTTCGACAAGGCCATCGATAAGAATTCGCTCTCAACTGATGCTCACGAGAAATTCGACAAGGACAATATCGCCAGCATTCTTACTCCAGGTGTACGCTTCATCCAAGAGGAATGGCGTACGAACGATCGAGAGAATCCGTGCTGGTATCAGGCCTCGATCCTCTGTCTTGCACGCGATGCGCAAGGCAAGCCGACCAGTGTGCTCGTAGCCATCCAAGACGTTACGGATGCGAAGGCGGAAGAACTGCGTGCGCATATCGCACTCGAAGATGCATTCAAAGCAGCTGAGCATGCTTCGCAGGCTAAGAGCGACTTCCTCAATTCAATGTCACATGACATCCGTACCCCTATGAACTCCATCATGGGTCTTACCGCTATCGCAGGTATGCATGTCAATGATCCTGAGCGCGTGCGTGAATGCCTTACGAACATCACGTCGGCTTCGCGCCATCTGCTTGGCTTGATCAACGAAGTGCTCGATATGGCTAAGATCGAATCGGGCTCGATCGATCTGGCAGAAGAGCCCTTCGACCTCTCCGAGTCGATCGAGAACCTCATCACTATGATGAACCCCCAGATCGCAGCCAAGCACCAGGAGCTCAAAGTCGAGCTTGTCGATATCAAGCACGAGCATGTTCTGGGCGATCCCACCCGTTTGCAGCAGGTGTTCGTGAACATCATGGGCAACTCGGTCAAGTTCACGCCAGAAGGGGGCACCATCGGGCTGCGTATCACCGAGCTTCCGAGCTCGATCCAATCCAGTGCGTGCTACGAGTTCGAGTTCAGCGACACCGGATGCGGCATGAGCGAAGAATTCATGAAGCGCCTGTTCGAGCCTTTCTCTCGCGCGAACGATTCGCGCACCACTAAGGTCGAAGGCACAGGCCTTGGCATGGCTATCGTAAAGAGCGTGGTCAGCCTTATGAGCGGCACGATCGATGTCGAATCGAAAGAGGGTGAAGGCACCACCTTCACCGTTATGGTTCACATGAAATTGCGCGATGCCGAACAGGAAGACCTGAGCGATCTTGAAGGAATCCCTGTCCTGGTCGTCGACGACGATGAAGTTGCCTGCGAAGGTGCCTGCATCCTGCTCGACGATATTGGCATGAAGTCTGAATTCCGCCTCTCTGGTCCGGCAGGCATCGAAGCGGTCAAGAGCAGGCTCGATAACGATCCGTATCGCGTGGTCATCCTTGATTGGCGTATGCCGGGCATGAGCGGTCTTGAAGCCGCCAAGCATATTCGTGAGGCAACGAATGAGGCAGTGCCGATCATCATCCTTTCCGCTTACGATTGGTCGATGATCGAACAAGAAGCACGCCAGGTAGGTGTTGATGCCTTCATCTCCAAGCCGCTGTTCCGTTCTCGTTTGGTGCAAGTGATGAAAGAGCTGCTCGTGGGCGAGATGAAGAGCGTGATCGATGAGAAGGCGATGCTCGAAGAGCTTGCGTTCCAAGGCAAGCGCGTTCTGCTCACCGAAGATAACCCCATGGCAGCCGAGATCGCCCGTGAGCTGGTCGAGATGACGGGCGCGGCCGTCGAGCATGCCGAGAACGGCAAGCTCGCGCTCGATATGTTGCTCGAGCATGGACCGGGCTATTACGACATCGTGCTCATGGATATCCAGATGCCGGTCATGAACGGCCATGAAGCAGCTTCGGCCATTCGCGCTCAAGCTGATAAGCGCCCCGATATGGGTCAGATCCCGATCGTTGCGCTTTCAGCCGATGCCTTCGCTGAAGATGTGCGTCATGCGCGCAGTGCTGGCATGAACGATCATATGTCGAAGCCGCTCGAGATCGAAACGCTCGTTCGTATGCTGAAGAAATGGGTTAGCTAGCCAACGAGCGAATTCTTCGGGCAGGTGAGCGTATTTTCGCGCACAATCGTACTGCGTAATCTTGCGCGTCGGTTTTTCGCGTCAAAGGATGTTCATGGCAATCAAAGAATCTCAAGGCACCGTTCCCTCAAACGGCGGACGTGAGCACTTCGCTTCGCGTCTTGGCTTCATTCTCATCAGCGCAGGGTGTGCGATCGGGCTCGGCAACGTTTGGCGTTTTCCTTATATTGCTGGCGAATATGGTGGCGCAGCTTTTATCCTGCTCTATTTGATCTTTCTTGTGATCCTTGGCCTTCCTGTCATGATCATGGAATTCGCGATTGGCCGTGCGAGCCAGCGCAGTTGCGCGCGTGCCTTCGAACGCTTGCAGCCTTCAGGTAAATGGAACTGGTTCAGTTGGTGGTCGTATATCGGCTGCGTGATCCTGATGATGTTCTACACCGTTGTGTGTGGCTGGATGCTCGCTTACATGGCGAAGATGGCCACCGGCGAGTTCGTCGGTCAAAGCGTCGAAGGGGTCGCAGGCGTGTTCTCTGCGATGCTCGGCAGCCCTACCGAAATGCTCGGTTGGATGCTCGCGGTCATCGTGATCGGCTTTCTCGTGTGCAGCCTCGGTCTGCAGAAGGGTGTCGAGCGCATCACGAAGATCATGATGATCTGCCTGTTGTTCGTGATGGTGGCGCTTGTGTTTCGCTCGGTCACGCTGCCGGGGGCAGGGGCAGGTCTTGAATTCTATCTCATTCCCGATTTCGAGAAGATGTTCGGTGGTGGCATTGGGCACTTCGGTGAAGTCGTGTATGCGGCTATGGGCCAGGCGTTCTTCACGCTCTCGCTCGGCATTGGCGCCATGGAAGTGTTCGGTTCGCGCATTGGCAACGATCGCGCGCTCACGGGCGAAGCGCTGCGCATCTGCGGTCTCGATACGTTCGTGGCGATCGTGGCGGGCCTCATCATCTTTCCTGCGTGCTTCGCGTTCGCTGTTGCTCCTGATCAGGGGCCAGCGCTCGTGTTCGTTACCTTGCCAAATGTATTCGAGCAGATGCCCTTCGGTCAGGTTTGGGGAACGCTGTTCTTCGTGTTCATGAGCTTCGCTGCGCTCTCGACCATCATTGCGGTGTTCGAGTGCCTCATCACGTTCACGATGGAGCGCTGGAACGTATCGCGCTCGCAAGCGATCGCCCGCACCGCCTTGCTTGTGACGGTTTTGAGCATTCCGTGTGCGCTTGGCTTCAATGTGTGGTCAGGTGTGGGGATCCCTGGCATCGGCGATATCCAGTCGATCGAAGATTTCATCGTATCCAACAACCTGTTGCCACTGGGTAGTTTGCTCTATGTGATCTTCTGCGTCACGCGCAGTGGATGGGGCTGGGATAATTTCCTCAAAGCTGCCGATGTCGGTGAAGGCATCAAATTCCCGCGCTGGTCTCGCTATTGGCTCACGTTCGGCGTGCCGATCCTGATCGGGATCATCTTCGTGATGGGCTATGCGCCGAAGTTCGCGCTGTGGTTCGGGCTCGGCTAAACGCAGCGCTTCGTCATATCTCGTGTGCTTCATCGTTCGTTGTAGGTGAACGCGCAATGCTTTTTTGGTTTTGTCTGCATCTTGCGTGCAAAACATGGAGAGATTGCGAGTTTTCTTACGGCACTTGTACTCTTTATGTCCGCTCTATAACATGTTCGCCACGTTTTGCGATTCATGCAACGAACGCAAAGCAAAGATAGTACTGTTTGTCACATCATTATTGGTGTGTAAGAGCTCCGAAAGGAGTATGAGATATGATTCGTAAAGCAATAAGAACCTATAAGCATTCGTTCATCGTCGCATCGCTTCTTGCGATCAGCACCGTTGCTCTTTCGGTCTGCTTTGCTTTTTCAAGCCCGCTCTTGGCTTCGGCGGAAAATACCGAATCCGCGGAAACGCTCGAGGTGATCGAAGAAGTTGCTGCTCAGCGTGACCAAGCGATCGAAGAGGTCGAAGCGATCATCGAAGAGCGCGCTGCGAACGAGCAGCAAGGTGAACAAGACCTCACGGCTACGGGCAATTTGAACGATGCCAACATTGCAACGCTTGAAAAGGAAAACGAGCAGAATGCGCAGGATAACCCCGCAGCTACCACGCCCAGCGATGACTGCACGGTTACCATTCGTTATCTTGAATACATGAACTACGATGACGAACCAGATGCGGTCATTGACGAAATGGGTCGTCGCGTGCTGGGAACGCGCGTCCTCACGGGCCTGAAAGAGGGCGATGTGCTCAATGCTTGGAATTATGTCGTTAATATCCCAGGGCATTTCTTCTTCGACGGTTGGCCGCTGAACCTTACGGTTACGACCGACCCGAACAAGAACACCTTCGATCTGATCTATATCAAGAAGTGGAACAGCGAATACACGGTCAACTACTATGTGATGACCGGCGCTGATCTTAGTGCTGATACGTGGTCGGAAGCATTGGCACCCGATGATGTTGAATTCATCAAGATGGGTTCAGAGACGTTCGATAATCAGCGTTTCGACAAGCTCGTTGAAGGCGATGCCTACGAATACAAGCTCGATGATATGTATGTGATCGATACCTATCCGGCTGAGATTCGCCTGGGCACCGATCCGGATAACAACGTGATCAACGTGCTCTATACCCCTACTTCATCAACGCTTCCTGACGATCTTGAGGTGCCTGACGATATCATCCCACCAGCAGATGAGGGCGACACAGGTAGCGGAGATACCGGCAGTGGAGATAACGGCACTGATTCAGGAGACAATGGCAGCGGCGATTCTGGCGCCGGCACGCCTGCACCCGATCTGCCTTCCGATGGCACCTTTGACAAGGATGACATCAGTTCCACCTTGCCCGATGGCGTGACCGACGACGATGAATCCAAGGATGATTTCTTGGGCAACGAGGTCGATCGCGGTGAGCTTGATGTTACCGACGAGATGCTTGCGAACCCCGTGAGCAGGGAGCAAGCCAACCAAGCGCTTGCAGACTATCGGGATAGCCTCTATGAGGCAGATAATCTCGCAAAGACAGGTGATGGTGTGCCGATCATCGCTTGGGTCTCAGGAGCTACCGCGCTTGTTGCACTGGTGCTGTTAGGCTTCTACCTCATGCGCTCACGCAAGCGTGCTTGATGACGAAGCTCGCATCGGTTGTGCTCGATCAGCGGAGAGGGTGAGGCAACGAGGTGACTCTTTGCCGACTAAATTCATTTTTAATAAAACCCGAGCAAAGGAGCGACGCATGAGCGAATCAGTTTAGCTGATTCGCGAACAGGGAAGCGTGTCACCCTCGTGTCTCGCGCTCGGCGCTGATCGAGCCATGAAGGTGTCGAACGACTCGCCCCGTATGGCATCACCTTTAGCAAGATTCTTCGAGCTCTGCGAAATCGTGGGGCTCGTTTGCTTCTGCCATAACGCGCTCGATCAATTCTTCGTACCCACGTAGTGCGGCGAAGGGCTTGAATTGGCGCGCGCGATCGGGGTGGGGTTTGCCCAAGATGTAGCGTTCTGGGTGAGTGCTGTTGCGTGCGCTAGAGGGCAGTTCGTTAGGCATTGTGTCCTCCTACCAGATGCGCGCGTTCAAGCCCGCGTGCTTTTTCCTTGTATGAGGTACCGCGCATGACCGCGCCCTTGCCGAATCTCTGCTTTATCGCAAGCAGCGCGTCCTGTTGTGCGCGTTCTTCTTCCTCGGCTTCGATGTTGCTGAAGAGCGTGTGCGTGGCGTATTCTTCGGGCTCGAGGTTTCCGCAGCTGATGTTGATGCGCCGAATGGGCAAATCGTGCCGCACGCGCTGGCAGTACAGCTCGTCGAATATGTGCAGGAGTTCTTTGAAGGAATTGGTCGAAAAGCCAAGCTTGTGGCTTACGCTCGTGTGCGATCCGCCACGTATGCCTTCGCTCGCCTCAGTGCGCTCTTTCGAAGTCAGACTGCTGCTTTCTTGGGAGCGCTTCTTTCCATCATCCTTCTTATAGCCAATATAGAGGTGCACGGAACTTGCGACCACCTGCTTGTCTACGAGCTCCAGTGCAGTTTCGTCGACCATCTCGCGCAGCACCATGCGTGCCTCATCGAAGGTGTAGTCGCACGGGAGCACCTGGCCATTGCCGAATGAGGTGCTCTCAGGTTCGTAGGCTTTGATCTCGGCGATCGTGCAGGGTTCAAGTCCCCAGGCGTGGTCGATCAAGTATTCGGCATTCACGCCGAACTCTCGGTAGAGCAGATCGATATCAGCGTGGGCCACCCCTTCAAGATCGCGAATGCCAAAGCGCGCGAGCCGCGTAGCGATACCGCGTCCGATCTGCCAGATATCGGTGATGGGACGGTGATGCCAGATGTGCTGCTTGAAGCTCTCTTCGTCCAGCACGCCGATGCCGTCTTTGCAGTGCTTCGCAGTAATATCGAGCGCCACTTTTGCCAAGAAGAGGTTCGGACCGATGCCGGCAGTGGCCGTGATGCCCGTTTCCTCATAGACCGCAGCGCGCATGCGATCAACGAGGGCTTTCGCGCTGGTCTTGTAGAGGGAAAGATAGGGTGTGAGGTCGATGAAGCATTCGTCGATCGAATAGACATGCAGATCAGCAGCGCTCACGAAGCGCAAGTAGATCGAAACGATCTTTGCCGAAACCTCCATGTAGAGGCGCATGCGCGGCTTCGCCATGAAGTACTCGATGCCTTCAGGGATCTCGAACACGCGACAACGCCCCGGTACTCCGAGCGCTTTCATGGCGGGGGAGACGGCCAGGCAGATGGTCTTTTCGGTGCGTTCAGGATCGGCGACCACGAGGTTTTTCTCGAACGGATCCCACTTGCGGTCAACGCATTCTACGCTGGCGTAGAAGCTCTTCAAATCGATGCAGCAGTATATTCTTGGTGTTTCGTCCACGCGCCCAGTATAACACACAAACGAACATATGTTCTAGTTTCAAGTAGGCTCATGGGGGCGAGCACGATGGAGGAGCAGCTAGGCGAGCTCGGCTTCGATTACTTCAGCAAGGCGCTTGATGCCTGAGCGGATGGTCTCCTCGTCGGCGTTCGTGAAGTTCAAGCGCAGCGTGGAGCGCTTGCCGCCTTCCGCGTAGAACGGATCGCCAGGAACGAAGGCGACGTTTTGCTCGAGTGCTTTGTCGAACAGATCCATCGCGAAGATCCCTTCAGGAAGCGTTACCCAGAGGAACATGCCGCCTTCCGGGATGGTGAATTCGACCCCATAGGGGAAGAACTCCTTCATGGCATCGACCATGGCACGTGCCTGGCTACGATAGAGTTCGCGGATCTTGGTGAGGTGCTCGTCGAGCTCATTGTGCATGAGGTAGTCATGGATGACGTACTGCGCAAACACGTTGGTGTGCAGGTCAGCTGCCTCTTTTGCTGTTGAGATGTTGCGCAGGAGGTCGTGGTCTTTCGTGAGCAGATATCCCATGCGGAAACCGGGCGTAACGGTCTTGGAGAATGACCCCATGACCACGCCATGCGGGTGGTTCGTCGCACCGATATAAGGCAGAGATTCACCTTCGAAGCGCAATTCGCCATAAGGATCGTCTTCAACTACCACGATGTTGTGCTTCGAGAGGGCCTCGCGCACCTGCTCGCGGTTCTCAGCTGTATAGGTAAGGCCCGTAGGATTCTGGAAGTTCGGGATAAGGTAGATCATCTTCGCACCCGCATCGAGTGCTGCGTTCAGCTCGTCGATGTTGAGCCCTTCGCTCGTGAGCTCGACCCCGCGGAATACCGGTTGCTGAAGCGCGAAAGCCTGGATGGCAGCAAGGTAGGTGGGGTTCTCCACGATCACGCCATCGCCCTTGTCGAGCAGCACCTTGCCGAGCAGGTCAAGGATCTGCTGCGAGCCCGTGGTGATGAGCACGTCATCGAGCACGTAGTCGGTGCCGAAGCGCTTGTTGTAACGATCGGCGACCCATTGGCGGAGCTCATCGATGCCTGCGGTCGAGGAATACTGGAAGGCGTTCGGGCCTTGCTCAGCCACCACGCGCTCCATCGATTTCAAAAGTTCGTCTTCGGGAAACGAAATGGGATTGGGCAATCCACCTGCGAACGAGGTCACGTTCGGGTCGGATGCTGCTTTGAGGATGCTACGAACAAAGGAAGGAGGAGTCGATTTGATCCCGTCGGAAAGCAGTGCTTCGGTGTCGAAAAGGGATGCGGTGTCGTTCATTAGGTTCCTTCCTCGCGCTCTTATGCTCGTTTTATTATCGCGCGCACTTTTGACTTTAGCGCGATAGATGGGTGGAGGTTCTTATTCGGTATTTGAAAGGACGCACGGAGCTCGCGAGCGCTCTTTTCCTGCGAAGCAGGGGAGTGCCTCTATTCGTTCAGTTGTCCGACGAGATTGTCGGTCTCGCGTGCGATACGCACCTCTTCATCGGTGGTGACCACGCAGATCTTGATCGGGCTATCGTCGATCGAGATGATACGGTTCACGCCGATCTGACCAGTAACGTCGTTGCGTTCGTGGTCGAGGATCATGCCCATGTGAGCAAGGCCCGCGAAGATGCGTTCGCGCAGTTCAGCGGAGTTCTCGCCAATGCCTGCGGTCATGACCACCGCATCAGTGCGCGTCATGGCGGCGTAGTAGCCGCCGATGGCCTTCTGAATGCGGTAGACATACATATCGATCGCAAGATCGGCAAGCTCGTTGCCCGCTGCCGCAGCGGCAAGCACATCGCGCATGTCAGCCGATACGCCCGATACACCCAAGATGCCGCTCTCCTTGTTCAGGATCGCATCCATCTCGTCGAAGGATTTGTGCTCGCGGCGCATGAGGTACGTAACGATAGCCGGATCGATGGAACCTGAGCGCGTGCCCATCATCAATCCTTCGAGCGGGGTGAACCCCATGGAGGTGTCGATCGATTTGCCGTGGTTCACCGCTGTGATCGAGCCGCCGTTGCCCAGATGGCAGGTGATGAGGCCCAGGTCGCGCAGGGGTCGTCCAAGCAAGTTCGCGGCTTGCTGTGCGGCATAACGATGGCTCGTTCCGTGCGCGCCATAGCGGCGAATGCGGTACTTCTCGTAGTATTCACGCGGCAGGGGGTACATGTAGGCTTTCGCTGGCATGGTCGCATGGAAAGCGGTGTCGAAAACCGCGACCTGCGGGGTGTTGGGCATCGCTTCGCGCATGAGGTCGATGCAGGCATCGGCGGGAGGGTTGTGGAGCGGTGCGAGCTCTTCGCAGATGGCAAGCTTTTCGCGCACGGCCTCATCGATGATGACCGAGCGCGTGAAGTATTCGCCACCGGCCACCACGCGGTTGCCGATCGCATCGATCTGCGAAAGGCTGCTGATGGGAGACTCGGGGTCGTCCACCAGGATATCGAGCAGCTTAGCGAGGCATTCCTGCACGGGCATATCAGCCACGTTATAGGTGGTCTTTTGGAAATCGGGGGCGAACGAAACGTTCATGAATGCGCCTGGCGTGCCAACCTTTTCAGCAAGGCATTTCATCAGCGTTACCTTGCCATCGGTTTCGATCAGTTGGCTTTTGAGCGAAGAGCTTCCTGCATTCACTACGAGCACGCGCATAGGCATCTCCTTTTTTAGGGTTGTGAACAAAATGTCCAAGAAAAGATTGGGGAACATTATAGCAAAGACCTGTCTTGAGCCTGCTTGGGGCCATGCGCGCCGCAGAGCATGCTCCTCTCTAAAATGCGCACTGCAAGCTGCTCCCCTTAAAGCTCCTCATACGAACAGGCAGCCCCTTGGACCGCCTGTTCAAATCATGCGGTATGAAGTTGTGTTTCTGTGCCTCGTCTGAGTCTGCGTAAGGATGCTACTTCTTCGCTTCGTTGATCTTGTCGGCAACAGCATCCTTCGCTTCGCTAGCGCGATCTCCGACGGCCGTTGCTGCCTCTTTCGCCTTATCCGCAGTGGCCTGACCAGCCTCTTTGGCGCGATCAGCCGCAGCATGCGCGCCTTCGCCCACTTTATCCTTGAGGGTTTCCGCTGCGTCGCCGATCTTGTCGGCGCCCTTCTCGAAACCTTCTTTTACATCTTCAGCTGCCTCTTTGATCTTCTCTTTGAAATCCATGATGTCCTCCTTACCGTAAAGCCCATCTGATTCTTACCCGCTTTTGCAAAGGCTGCTTCAGTAAATGAACCATCGCGGATCGCGGGCATGCCGTACACGCTGCTTCTGTCATCGTGATCGGTGAACACATCATAGAGGGCGCAGAGGGAGCGTGGGGCCATGCAGGCCGATTCGATGCCAAGCGTTCGCTGTTCTGTAACGGAATCGACAGAAGGCTAGGAGCGGTTCGCGCAAGAATCCTGCATACGCTGCCAGAAGTGTCGTGCGATCGCTGCGCAGATGCAAGAGAGCACTCCCAATATGCCGCCAACAAGACCGACTTCCCCAAGACCTGCGTGGGTCACGACAAGACCTCCCACGAGCGTGCCGAAGGCGATGCCGATGTTGAACGAGGTGGGCTCGATGGAGGCAGCAAGCACGAGTGCGCGTGGATGGCGCTTGCGCGCGACGCCCATGAACATCGTGATGCATGAGATCGAGAAGCTATACATGAGCAGCGCGATAAGGAAGATGGGCACGAGCGCAAGTGCACTATTCGTCTTGCAGAGCCAGAGTGCAAAAAGGGCGAGTGCGAGTGCGAGCAGCATCGCAGGAATGGGCTTCATGCCTGCGCGTACATCCACCACGCCCGAGATCAGATCGGACACGATGCAGATGATGCCGAAGACGAGCAGGATAAGGCCTGATTGCGCTGGCGGGAATCCGAGGTAGGTTTCGAGGTAGGGGGCTACGTAGCCATAGAAGGTGTAGACCGCTCCTACGCCGAAGGTGAAGAGGAGCACGCCGAAGATGATGGGCGGTTCCTTGAAGAGAATCACTTGTTCGCGCAAAGAGGCGAGAGCGGAGTGCTTTTGCGCGGAGTCTTCTTTGTGCGGAGATGCTTCGTGCGGCACGAAGATCGTGAGCAGCACGGCGGATACGAGCGCGAAGACGAAGGCGGCATCCATTGCCACCTGCCAGGTGAGGTATTCGACGATGAAGCGCCCCGCACTCGTTGCAAGCACGAGCGCGATCGAAAAGGCTGCATAGATGATCGAGATGCCGATCGACGAACGATGTGCGCCCAGCAAGTCAGGCACGTAGGTGGTGGCAACGGCAAGCAGGGGACCAGAGACCGCGCCCATCACGATACGCGAGATGAGCAGTACTTCATAGGTGGGTGCGGTGGCGGAAACGAAGTTGCTCACCACGAAGATCGCAAGGTAGACCACCAGAATGGTCGAGCGCCGAAACGATCCGGTGAAGATCGAGAGCAGCGGGGTCGCGATAGCGTAAGCGAGCGCAAAGAGGCTGATCAGCTCCCCAATGCGCGCGATCGAGCAGCGGTAATTCTCGGCGAGCTCAGGTTCGATGCCGATGACCACGAACTCCGAACAACCGAGCGAAAACCCAAGGAGAACGAACAGCACGAAGCAGAGCATGCTCCTTTTCGTGGTCTTCTTTGCAGGTGTTGCCACTTCGGTGCTCCCGTGTGCTTGTGCGGTGTTCGCGTGGTGGTCTGTCCGAGTCGTTTTTTCCATGCTCGCTATACTAGCTTAATCAGTTTTGTGGGAACGACGAATCGGCGAAGCTTGCGCCTTGTGAAGCGAGAGGACGCTCCCTGTTCGCGTCTGTTAGCCGCGGTAGTAGAGCACCGCGATCTGCGTGCGGTTGGAAAGCGCCTTTTTGGAAAGGATCGAACTGATGTGATTGCGCACGGTCCCTTCGGAAAGAAAGAGCGTGCTTGCGATCTCGCGATTGTCCATCCCTTGCGCCACGAGGCGAACAACGCTGAGTTCGCGCTCAGTCAAGTCGGCGAAGCGTTCTGCCTCATGCGCGATCAGCCGCGCGGTCTCATTGTCCTCTTCGGTATTTTGCCCAGCAGCCTGCATGAGCGAAAGATAGCCTTCGCGCAGATCGTCATAAGCGAAACGGTATGCTTCGCGCTCGCTCGTCTCGCGCAAGTTGCGCACCGCAAGAACGACCGCGATCGCGCACAAGAGCACTTCGACGCCCACCACCACTTCAAAAGCGTCCGCTATCCCTGCCGCAGCAAGCCCTTCTGCAATAAGAGACCCCTGCACTTGCAGGCCGATGCCGTACGACCCCGTTATGCCAGAAGCATTCAAGGCCATCACGCCCACAAGCGGTGCGATCCAGATCAGGCGAACGAGCCACGAGCGTTCGTGCAGGGCAAAATAGACCACTGCGGGTAGGTAGAAGAAGACATCGCCGATCACGGCCGCACAGAGACAGAAAAGGATTTGAGCACTTATCCGCACGGGCTTGTTCGCGTAGGCGCAGATGCAGATCAGTACTACGGTGGCGAGCAATCCCACGATGGCGATCTCGCTCTTGCTCGCAAGAAGCGAGAACAAACAACAGAGAAGAGCCAGCACTATTTCATCGACGAAATTTCTCATGCCCTTATTGTAGCGTTTGTGGCGTTCTTCTCAGTTTTGTAAAAAATGCCAGGTCATCTTTGGATTCTTCCTATGGATGACAAATGTCATATTCTCAAGGGCTGCGGCTTGAGAATATGATGAACGTGGCTTTTATACACAAGATGAGCATTCCTTTGCACGTCCCGCGCCCGCGTGCCCTATTCGCGTGAGGAAGGCGCTATCGTTTTTGTAGGAAGAAAGAGGAATCCCGTGGAACCGATCGTATCCGTCAAGGACCTTGTCAAACGCTACGGAAGCGCGGTGGCGCTCGATCACTTCACGCTCGAGATCGCACCGGGCGAGATCTTCGGCTTGCTCGGACCGAACGGCAGTGGAAAGACGACCGCCATCAATTGCATCTTGCAGTTGCTCACCTACGATCGCGGCGAGATCTGCCTGTTCGGTCAGCCTATGACGCAAACGCGCTATGACCTGAAGCGGCGCATCGGCATCGTGCCGCAGAATATCGCGGTGTTTGAAGAGCTGAGCGTGCAGCAGAACATCGATTACTTCTGCAGCTTGTATGTTTCAGATGCGGCAGAGCGCAAGCAGTTGGTGAAGCGTGCCATCGAATTCGTCGGGCTTGAAGATTACACCCGCGCGCGTCCTAAGAAGCTCTCCGGGGGTCTTTTGCGGCGCCTCAATATAGCTTGCGGCATCGCGCATCGTCCTGAGCTCATCTTCCTTGATGAACCCACCGTGGCGGTCGACCCGCAGAGCCGTGCGTCGATCCTCGATGGCATCAAACAGATGAATGCCGAAGGGTCGACCATCGTCTACACCAGCCACTACATGGAAGAGGTCGAAGAGATCTGCACGCGCATCATGATCATGGACAAAGGGCACACGCTCGCGTGCGGCACGAACGAGGAGCTCAAAGCGCTCGTTGCAGCAGGCGAGAAGATCATTATCGAAGCAGACGTTTCCGAAGCAGCGCTCATCAAGCTGCGTTCGCTTCCGCATGCGCTACGCGTGGAGTATGAAAGCGGCCGACTGGAAGTGGTGTGCGAGAACGCTGAGCACAATGTGGCCGATGTGCTCGATGCCCTTTCGGCAGCACGCATCAAGCCTGGGCGCATTTGGGCTGAACCGCCTACGCTCAACGATGTGTTCTTGGAGATCACCGGTCGCGAGCTACGTGATTGAGGGCGGTTATGTGGGCTAGTTTCAAATACTCATTGCTTCAGCTCGTACGGGTACCCGGCGTGCTCATCTGGACGCTCGTCTTTCCGATCGTGCTCGGTTCACTGTTCGTGATGATGTTCGGCGCACTCGATGAGCGTGCGGAAGCGGTTTCGGTGAATGTGGTCGTGGTCGATGAAGAGCAAGCGAAGGGCGAAGAGCGTAGCGCTCTCTCCTTCGAGAACATTGCGCGAGTAGCGCAAGCAGGCGCTCAGGTTGGAAGCGTCTTCGACGAAGAGGCGTTCGGCGAGCAGGCGTTCGCTAGCTTCATGGAAGCGCTCGGCGAAGGCGACGATGCGCTCTTCAACATCACCTACGTGTCTTCGCCTGAAGAAGCTGCCGTGCTCGTGCGCGAGAGCTTGGGAACCGATGACGAATACGCAGGCTATGTGCAGTATGTCGATGGTGAGGTGCGAACCGTGCTCGCAAAAGCCACCAGCGCTGCCGAAACGTATGAGGTGGAGCCTTCTATCCTCATGATGATCATGGATCGCTATGTAGCCGAAGAGGCGCTGATCAAGGAGACTCTGCAGAAGAATCCAGCAGCGCTCGCTGACCCTGGATTCATCGAGACGCTCATGGCTCCTGTTGAAGCCACTGTGCGCGCAAGCGTCACCGATAACGCCCCGCGTGAATCGCTGCGCTACTACTTCGCTCTCTTCGGCATGGCGGCGTTCTTCGGTGCCAGCATCGGGCTCATCGGGTTCCAACAGATCCGCGCGAATGCGTCTGCTCTTGCAGCGCGTCGTTCGCTCGGTGCGCTTTCGCATGGTAAGACCGCTTTCGTTACGCTGCTTGCGAGCTGGTTGCTCTCGTTTGCGAGCCTGCTCGTGCTCTTCGCGTTCCTCGTGGTGATCGGTGGCGTTGACTTTGGGGATCGGGTGGGCATCTGCATCCTCATCTGCCTCGTTGCCTCGCTCTGCGCCACAGCGCTCGGATGCGCGCTCGCCGCTATTCCGAAAGTGCCCGACCAGGCGAAAGGTGGCATCGTGGCAGGGTTCGTGTGCGTGGCTTCCCTCTTCGCGGGGCTCTATGGCACCTTCGCGATGGACTTCGCCGATACCGTATCGCAAGCTGCTCCTTGGTTGGATGTGATCAACCCGATCGTGCAAGTATGCCAAGCATTCTACGCAACCATGTATTACGACACCTATGCGCAAACGTTCGGGCATCTTGCGATCCTGCTCGTGATGGCGCTCATCTTCTTCGCGCTCTCCGCTCGTTCGTTGAGGAGGAAACGCTATGCAAGTCTTTAAGTGCGCCATGCGCATCATGCGCGCATCATTCGCCTTTCCCCTTATCTATGTGGTTGGTTTGAGCTTCATGAGCGTCGTGCTCGCTTTTTCTGCCGTTCCGCTCGACGATAGGCCAAGCGATGGCTTCGAACGCGCTGAATACGCCTATTCGATCATCGATCGCGACAACAGCACTATCTCACATTCGCTTGCCGAAGCGCTTGCAGAAGGTGGAGAGGCGATCGAGGTAACGGATGACCGCGTTGCTATTCAAGATGCGATCGCAAAGGGCCACGTGGATTACTTGCTCATCATCCCCGAAGGCTATGAAGAGCGTTTCCTCGCAGCAGAGAATGCCGAAGAGATCCCTGCAATGGAAGCGATAATCAGCTACTCTTCTCTTTCGGGAGCATACGTGGATGAGGTCGTGAACGAATACACTTCGCTGCTTCACACGCTGGCGCTTTCCGAAGGAACGGGGGATGTTGGTGCTCTCACGCAAGACGCGCTTACCTTCGCGTCAAAGCAAGCGCACGGCACCGTGCTTGAGGGCGAACAGTCCGCCTCTCCTCTTGACCAGCTCATATTCTACCTCACGTGGGGTATGTATCCGCTCTTCACTGGCATCACCGTATGCATTGGTGTGCTGCTCTACCGCATGGGCCGCAGCGATGTGCGCAAGCGTAACCTTGCTTCTCCGCTGCCGCTTCGATCGCTCAATGCGCAACTGGTGCTCAGTTGTCTTGCCATTGCGCTCGCTTCGGTTGCATGGGTGCTCGTGCTCGGCGCGCTCTTCTTCCCTGAAGGAGTCGCGCTGCTCGGGGTAGGCGGTATGGCAGCGATTGCGCTCGTGGTGCTTGTCTTTTCGCTCATTCCCGCATCCATCGGATTCATGCTCGGTATGCTCGGCGCCAATACAGCGGTAGCGAATTCGGTAGGGAATATCGTCGGTCTTGCGATATCGTTCTTCGGCGGTGCGTGGTTCTCGATCAGCCTCATGGAGCCGGTGGTGCGCGATATCGCCCATTGGCTACCAGGTCTTTGGTACACGCAGGCATGCCAGGCGGTTGCCGATCTTTGCACGGGTGCGGCAGGCGCACAGCCCAGTGTGCTCTTCATCGCGCTCGGCGTGATGGTGCTCTTCGCCCTTGCCTTCTTCTGCGTGGGACTCGTGGCTGCGAAGAAGCGCACGCAAACCGCTGAAGCAGGGGGTAACCGCGGCGCCGAAGCGGTGCTCTAGCTCGATGTCTTCAATATGATTCAATCAGGAACTTTCGTTCGTTCCTTCTTTGTTTGAATAGATCGATAAGCTCTCTGTGTTTCGAAGGAATTATACTCATTGCGAAGCTCAGGGTGATCTTGTGCGTGTTTTTTACGTCTCAGTAAAGATATATTGAAGAATTTGAAAGAACACGCGATCGTATTTCACAAGCGGCTCAAGTAGTGAGATTATCTAAAAGATGACTATGAAGGACCGCCGAACGACAGACCATCCGCAACACGCCCCGCAACCACGCCTGCAAGAAGCTCCGCGACAGCGCAAGGAACCGCGCATGCATAAGCAGAATTTCATCGCGCGCTTGGTGAATCAGTGGTTCGATCGCGTGATGGGAGCGCTCTCCGAAGGCTCGCTTTCCGATCAGAAGGAAGAATACGCCGCGCATCGCACCACGCGAGACTTCATCTGGAACACGGTTGGCGTGGGCGCATGGGGCATGGTCTTCCCTATACTTACCATCATCGCCACGCAGTTGGTCGGTGCCGAACAAGCAGGCATGTTCTCGATGGCCTTCGTTACCGGCACGCTGCTCATGATCCTGGCGAATTTCGGTGTGCGCACCTATCAGGTCTCGGATGTGAACGAGAAGCATACGTTCATGGATTACCAGATCAACCGCTGGATCACCTGCGTGGTCATGGTGGCGGTCGGGGCGATCTATTGCCAGATCCGTGGCTACGATAGCACCATGTTCTATATCTCGATCGGCGTGTATCTCTACCGCATGGTCGACGGGCTAGCAGATGTGTATGAAGGCCGTCTCCAGCAGGTCGATAAGCTCTACTTGGCGGGTGTCTCGCAAGCTCTTCGTTCGGTGGCGGCACTTGTCGTGTTCTCGATACTGCTGCTCATCACGCGCAACATGATCGTCGCTTGTATCGGTATGGCTATCGCTGCGGCGGCAACCTTTGTGGTGGTCACCTTCCCGCTCACGCTCTTGGAGACGCCGAAGGAGCGCTCATGGAGTGCGGCCTCTATCGGGCAGCTCTTCAAGAATTGCGCACCGCTCTTCGTGGCGCTCTTCCTCTATGCGGTCATCGATAACATGCCGAAGTTCGTGATGGAAGGCACGCTCTCCTACGACAATCAGCTCTATTTCAATGCGCTCTATTTCCCTGCGCAGGGCATCCTGCTCACCGTGCAGCTGGTCTACAAGCCGCTTCTTGTGCGCATGGCGAACGTATGGAACGATCCTGCGAAACGCCGCCGCTTCGATCTGATCATCCTGGGCATCTTCGTGCTCATCATCGTGCTCACTGTGGTGAATGTGGGGATCATGGCCTGGATCGGCATCCCTATCATGAGCTTCCTCTATGGCATCGATTTCGAACAGTTCAGGGGGCTGAGCTACATCATGTTGGCAGCTGGTGGCGTAACCGCTGCGATCGATTTTCTCTACCAGACCATCACGATCATGCGTTGTCAGAAAGACGTGACGAAGCTCTACGTCATCACGCTCGGTTTCTCGCTGTTCGTGCCTACGCTGCTCGTCATCTTCACGGGGTTGCCAGGCGCGGTGATCGGGTACTTGATCGTGATGACACTGCTCTTCGTCCTGTTGGTTTGGGAGTACTTGCGCATTCGTTCAAGCTTGAACAGGCAAGATCGCGCTCCACGTCCACGCGATCGTGCATCCGAAGCGCAAGAAGCGCAAGAAGAGCCCTTGCGTGAAGACGCGCTGATGCAAACAGCGCGTGCTCCTAGGAGGGCTTCATAAGAGCGCGCAGTTTTTCGCTTGCGTGCTTGCTCGCTGCATCAACGATGGAAGAGCTTCTGCATCTCGGAGAAGAGCTGCTTGCGCGTGAGCACGAGCAGCAATACCAAGAGCAATCCCGAAACCACGCCACTCGCGATCGAGAGCGCCGGCTGGCTCACCAGTCCTGTTGCGAGCAGAACGAGTGGCACCATGCCGAGCACGAAATTGAACAGCAGATACTTTGCGTAACCCTGCACGAATCCATTGCGGAATACCGCCACGAGCACGCCGTTGAAGAAAAGCGCCACGAGCGTGAGCGCAGGAACGACATAGGTGGCAAGGCGGCTATCGCCCGCTGCGAGCAGCAACAAGAGCGCGAGCGCCATCACCACGAGGAAGTAGCGCTCGATGATACGAAGAAAGCTAGGGGAGTGCACGACCACGTTGCGGATGAAGATGTAGTTCACGATCACCGCAGCAAAGGAAGCGATCCCTGTTACGGCTGATGCATGCGTGCGCACGCAGAGGAACGCCACGAAGGCCAGCGCGGCGAACGTGAGCGCGATCATGGAGCGCTTTGCAAGCTTCTTGGTGCGCGCGAACTCGTTTTCCGGGAATATCATGCCCTCAGGGGTGCCTTCGAGCTTGCTTCCACACAGAGGGCAGCGATCGAGCACGCCCGTGAAATCGATACGGCAGGAGGGGCAGTATCTCATAGCCTTCTCCTTTTGTCGCTTGTGTGCGCGTTCTTCATCGTTTGCTCCCTTGTCTGCGTTCTTCGGCGATGCGGCGGGAAAGCTGTTCGAAGTGAGCTTGGGTGAGTTCGCTATCCACCTGACCAGAGGTCTTGTTCACGCTGATCACCCCTTCGATCCCTAAGTCGGTGAAAACGCGGCAGAAGTTGCGCATCACATCGTGGCGCACGTAGACGCTCGAGACCACGATGCTTAGCACATCCTTGAACGTGCAAAAAAGGAAGTTCATTCCGTGGGTCGAAGTTGAGACGTTGATGTCGGACACGTAGGGCTCGGTCGCAGGATCGAGCGTGATGCGCCCGATGCTCGATACCGTGGTGGTGACCTCTTGCGCTGCCATCCAATTCGCGAACATGAGTGCACCGTCTTTCAAGAAGAGCGGAGCATGCGAGATGAAGGGGTTCTTCTCGATCTTGAGCATGCGGTTCATGCGGCGCTTCAGCACCTCTGGCTCGGTGCCGGTCTTGAGCTGCGTTTGCACGAGGTGCGCGATGTCTTCGAGCGGAGCATCCGAACTGCCGGGAGTGTAGCTGATGAACGCAAGCCCGAAGAAGTTGCGTAGCGTTTCCGACCCGAAGATCGCGCGCAGATCGACGGGGACATCCATGCGGATCGCACGATCGCGCTTTGCAGGAGGCATCGTGGCGCGGATAGCAACGATGACCGCTGCGATCACGAGCGATGTCACGCTCACACCCATGTCCTTCGCAGCGCTGTGAACTGCGCTTGCTGAAAGATGGTATTCCATGAACGTGGGTTCAGCGGTGTTCTTCCAACCGAACAAGTGATAGACCTTCTCCGATTCGGTTGCGCCTGCTTTCGAGCGCTCGTAGTTGGTCGTGTAGCTGTCTTCGTTGCGCCGCTCAGGCGTGGATGCTGGTTCGCTCGGGAGGGCGGGCGTGGCATGATAGCGCTCTTCGACATAGGCATTGAGCAGCGTTTTGAAGAATTCGAGCGTACCGCGCCCATCCGAGATCATGTGCGAGACTTCCAAGTTGATGCGGTGGCGGAAGTAGGTCACGCGCATGAGCACGCTATTGAGATCGGCGTGGAGTCCAGCGCAGATCGGCAAGCGCTCGGGTTCTACCTGTGGGACTTCATCGGCTGGTTCGAGGTAATGCCAGAACAATCCACTGCGCAGTTTCACGTTGAAACCAGGGAAGAGTGCGATGCTTCGGTCGAGCGCACGCTGGAGCGCTTCAGGGCTGATGGAGTCCACGAAGGTAGCCGCGAAACGAAAGACCGTCTGGCCTGCACGCCCTGCTTGGGAAGAATAGTATTTCCCCACGTTGTCTAGTCGGTACCAAGGAGTGCGAGCCATGTGGCATCATCTTCTTGCGGAAGGGGCTGATGGTCGAGGAAGCTCTCGATGATCTTGTAGGTATCGCGTACGAAGCCGAACACGCTCGGATAGAGGAAGTAGCCGTGGATCGCATTGAGTATGCGTACGCATTCGACCTCGTTACCTTCAAGTTCAAGTCGGGCGGCGTAGGTCTCGCCTTCATCGCGCAGGGGACAGTATTCGGCGGTTACCACGAGCGTGCGCGGTTGGTGGGAAAGATCCTCTTCTAACAGCGGAGCGAAATAGGGGTTGAAGAAATCTTCTGGCGAGCTCAGATAGAGATCGACATACCCATTGATGTCTTCACGCGTGAGGATGTAATCTTCGCCGTTTTCGCGCACTGAATCGAACATGCTCGTGAGCGTGTGATCGTTATAGACGAGTGGATAGAGCAGGATCTGCGTTCGTGGGGTGAATTCTCCCAGCTCGCGCGCAAGTAGCGAGACGGAGGCAGCAAGATTGCCTCCAGCAGAATCGCCGAAGAGCACGATATGCTCTGGGTCGACATCATCCAGGAGCTCACGAGCGAAGAGCTGGCGCGCAACTTCATAGCAATCCACGAGTGCAGCAGGGAACTTGTACTCGGGTGAGCGGCGGTAATCGACCGACACCACGCGCCTATTGAGCTTGAGCGCCATCTTCATGCACGTATCGGTGTAGAAATCGATATCGCCATTGGCGAATCCTCCGCCATGGAAGAAGAGGATCGTGCCCTCGAAGTCTTCGTTCACATGCAGTCCGTTGCGCAGGGAAAAGTCGATATCGAGTGGCGTGAACACACGGATGGGGATCTCTGCGCCTTCGGAGGTTATAGCAACTTTATCGTCGATGCGGCAGCGTGGACTTGCGATAGTGAGTCGCGCACTCGCATCTTCAGCAGCACGCTGGCGCAAGTAGCCATCTTGGATGTTCGGTCGTAGTTTTGTGATAGCCTTTACGGCTGCTTGTGCAATAGGGTTCACTAAGAGATAACCTCGTGCAATTCTTGCATGATGCGTTTGGCCTGGCGCACATCAACCTGACCAGGAGCGGAAGCTGCTTTGAGTGCGCAGAAGGTGAGCGAAGAGCCATACATCTCGCCGGTCAAGCGCGAAAGGGAGCCGTCGCGACCCATGGCCATGGTAAGCAGCGGGCCATCATGATGGAGCTTCGACACTTCGTAGGTTGCCTGCAACAGGCGCAGGGTGTCTTCGGGGCAGAGCGCCATGGTGGCGATCTTGGGAATGTCTGCGCCGAGGTTATGCATGCGGCACATGAGGTCGACCATCCATTCGGCCGAAGGGGTGCCCCTGAAGTTATGGTAGGAGATAACAGTGGCTACCTGGTGTTCCTTTGCGAAGGCGACCAGTTCCATGGTGGATTCTTCGCCCAATTCGATATCGATGTCGACCATATCGATCGCACCAGCCTCAATGATCGCTTTGTTTAGCGCTACATATTCATCGACGGGAAGGGTAGCTTGTCCACCAGCTTCTATGGTGCGCATGGTGAAGAGCAGCGGATTGTTCGGCGTGGCAGCAGCGATCAGTTTGCTGTTTGCTGCCATCTGTGCGGGATCGTGCAGGTCGGCTGCGAAATCACCGCGCCATTCAAAGGCATCAACACCTACTTCGATGCCGGTCTTGATCGTCTCGATGGTCTCATCGACCGTGGGATCCATGAGCGAGATGATGGTCTTCGGGAGGCCTTCACCGATCTTCATACCTTTGATCTCGAGCGCTGTCATAATCGTCTCCTCACTACGTGACCCCTGATGCGAACTAGCTCGTACGGGCTGTCATTCGTTGTTCTCTTTCTTTATACCACGTTGTGAGACGACAAACTACCCGGTCGTCGTCATCTTGAGGTTGCTCCAAGCTAGCGGATCAATCGAGCAAGGTATCGAGCACGCCGAAGAGCTTGTCGACTTCGATTGGTTTGGGGAGATGTCCGTTCATGCCCGCTTCGAGCGCGCGTTGACGGTCTTCATCGAAGGCATCGGCGGTAACGGCAAGGATCGGCACTGAAGCAACTTCCTTGTTAGGGAGGGCGCGGATCGCACGCGCAGCTTCATAGCCGTTCATGATGGGCATCTGGATATCCATGAGCACAAGATCAAAGGTTCCTGGTTCAGATGAAGCTACCTGTTCAAGGGCGTCCTTGCCATCGATCGCGGTCGTTATGGCAAAGCCTGCATCGCTGAGCAGCTCCACTGCGATCTCGCGATTGAGCATGTTGTCATCGACCAAGAGGATGTGATAATTCTGGGCGCGCTCAGCCTGGAAGAGCGCCGATCGCTCATCGTTCTCCGCTGCGGCAGCGTCGCGCGCAGAGACGAGCTTGAAGGTGAAGATAACCGTGAAGGTGGTGCCTACTCCCACTTCACTCTCGACCTGGATCGTGCCACCCATCATGTTGACGAGGTTCTTCACGATGGCCATGCCCAGTCCGCTTCCCTGGATGCCGCTGATCGTTTGCGTGCGTTCGCGCTCGAATGGGTCGTAGATCTGCTCGAGGAATTCGGGTGCCATGCCGATGCCCGTATCGGAGACGATCACGCGATAGCAGCCGCTTTCGATGTCGTTCGCGGGTAGCTCCGTGAGGCTCAGACGCACCATGCCGCCAGCAGGAGTGAACTTCACCGAATTGCTCAAAAGGTTCATGAGTATCTGGTTGAGCTTCACCTTGTCGCAGAGCACTTCACTGTGGGTGAGCTCTGTGCTGACATCGAACTCCAGCTGCTTCGATTCAACTTCAGGAGCAAGGATCTCTTCGAGTGCGGCAAAGACTTCATTCAGATCGCAAGGACCTTCGTCGAGCGAAAGCTTGCCTTGCTCGATACGGCCCATGTCAAGGACGTCGTTGATCAGGTTCAGCAGATGATTGCCCGATGTCTTGATCTTGGAAAGATATTCCTCTACGCGCTCGGGATCGCCAATGTGGCGTGTTGCTAGTTCGGTGAAGCCGACGATCGCATTCATAGGAGTGCGGATGTCGTGGCTCATGTTCGAGAGGAAGGTGCTCTTCGCTTCGTTGGCGCGGTTCGCGTATCCAAGCGCTTCTTCGAGGAGTGTTTTCTGCTCGAGCTCTTCGCGGATCTGCTGATCGATATTGCGTAGGCCCACTACGATGAAGTTCTCCTCGCCGGCGCGTACTCCCGTAACGCTGAGCTGGCGATACTGGACTGCATCATTCACATTAGCGCGATAGATACGATCGAAGCGGTTGTGCGAGGAAAGCTCGCGACGAATGTTCTCGGGGGTGAGCAAGGAGCGGACCATCTCTTGGTCTTCAGCATCAACGCGCTTGTCGATGTAGGCATTCATCGTTTGATCGAGGGCGATATCTCCTGCGAAGATGTCGCTCAGTGCTGCATCGAGGTCTTCCGACACCTGGAGCACCTCGCCCGTATCGGAATCGAGCTGGAATGAGCAGACAACCATGTAATCGCTGCTGAGCGCTTGGATCAAGCTATGGTGTACGAGCTCTTTCTGTGCCTCGAGGTTCTTCTGCTTGGTGATGTCGAGCAAGAAGCGCTGAATGTAGCGCTCGCCATCGTTTTCGATGAGCTTCATATCACCCATCACATGAATGAGCGAGCCATCGCTGTGACGCACGCGATATTGGGTCGAATTGCTGTCGCCCACATTGCGCAGCTGATGGATCTGGTCGATCATGCGGCCACGATCTTCTTCGATCACCGAACGAGCGATCGTGTCGAACCCATCGTCCATCATCTCTTGTTCGGTGGCATACCCTAAGATATCGAGTGCTTTTTGGTTCACACCCAAAATGCGCGTGCCATCGACGCTATGGGTGAGCACGCCGCAGTCGAGCGAACGGAAGATGGTCTCGAGCGCTTGGTTCTTATCGATGAGGCTTTGCTCGTAAGCGCGTTCTTGAGTGATATCGATGCCAACGCCCACCGTTCCCATGACCGTGCCGTCGATGTTGTAGAGCGGCGATTTGTAGGTGGTGAGCAAACGGTCGCCTTCAGAAGTCTGCACGGCTTCTTCAGAAACGCACGTCCTGCCTGATGCCATGACCTCGTTCTCCGATTCAATGCAGGCAGGATCATCGTGTTCCACGTCCCAAATGTAGGCATGACCTTGCCCTTGAACTTGCTCTTTGGTCTTGCGTACGGTGGCGCAGAAGCTGTCGTTGACCTTCTCGTGGATGCCATCGCGCGTTTTGTACCAGATGAGATTCGGGATCGAATCGATGGTGGTGTTGAGGAATTGGTCGGTTTGCCAGAGATCGGCCTGGAGCTTTCGATCGGCTTGCCATTTCTTGAAATGGAAAGCGAGCAGCGCATCGTCAAGCGGTGCTTCCCAGAAATCAGAGAGGGCGCCCGCTGCTTCGCCGATCTCGGTGAACGTTTCAGCGGAAGCTACCAGGATGATATCGGCGCCGCTTTTGCGTTGTGCCGCTATGTTGCTCGCGAGTTGCGCCGTCTCAGGGCCGCTCGAACGAAGGAGGATGAGGTCGGCTTCGCTGATCATGCCGCTATCGATGCTCTCACTTGCATGAATGCTGTGTTGAAAGCTCGGAAGGGGTTCGATGTTCGAGATGAGCGCAACGCTGTTCTGCGAAAACCCTATGAGATAGATATGAAGCTTTGCAGTATACATACGCCCTCACCCCTTATGCAACTTGTATATTGTAGCGTTCACTTGCGCTGATAGGGAAACAAATCAGTATAAAAAATGAGCTTGAGGCACATTTTCCCCGCACTCCGAGAGGAATCGGACTATTATTTATGATAAAGCGAGACAGGCATCTCATCATATTGACGTATCAGCAGGACAGCGCATGAAAATCCATCGTTCGTACTACAAAGAGTATCTTTTCTTCTTCGGTACCGATGAACAGGCAACTGGAGAAGGAGCGCTCGGGCAGCAGGTCGACGATCTGCTTGCGGCCAATGTAGCAGTCGGTGCGATGTGCGGCTTCTTCGATGAGGCCTATACGCTTTACTTCGCCAGCGAATTCGCACTCAATAACCTCGACTATACGGTCGAAGAGTTCGTGGCGCTTTCTCAAGGCAGCTTCATGAACGTGGTCTTTCCAGAAGATCGCGATGTCGTTCAAAAGGCATTGGACGACAGCTCTTTCGAGCATTTTGAATTCCGCATGATCGCAAAGGACAACACACCCCGCTGGTTCACGGGCAAGTGCACGGTGAATGTGCTCGATGATGGTAGGCGCGTGTGGGTGGCAACCTTCCGCTCGATCCAGGAAGAGCATGCGTTCAAGAAAGAGATGCTCTCGAAGCTTTCGCACGACATGTTCACCCCGCTCAATACCATTCTTGGGACTGCGGATCTTATGGCATCGGGCTGCACCGATGAAAAGACCAAGAATAGCTGCTATCTCATCTACGATGCTGCCACACGCCTCATGGACATGGTCGGGCGTGCGATGGAACTTCATGGCGATACTGCCGAAATGCTCCAGAACAACCAGCCCTTCAGTTTGCGCGAGCTCGTTTTGGTCACGCGCGATCAAACGGCACGCCGCCTCGACAAACGCCAGCAGAATGTGGAGGTCTCGATCGAGGTCGAGCATCCGAATGTGAAGTCGAATTTCAGCTATCTCAATCGCGCTCTGCGAGCGATCATCGAAAGCGCTTCGACCTTTTCGCCCGAAGGAAGTACGATCGTGCTGCGTGCGCGTGAGCTCGATTCTTTCAACCAGGGCTTCGGGTTCTATGAGATCTCGGTGAGCGATAAGGGCATCGGCATAGAAGAGAACGATCTCGCTCGCATCTTCGAGCCGTTCGTGCGTGTGAAGGATACGCGTCTCGATGACGATATCCCGCATATGGGACTCGGTCTTTCCACGGCGAAGCAGCTCATCCAATCGCTCGGTGGGAACATCATCGTTACCAGCGAGCTTGGCGCAGGCTCCACGTTCTCGATCCGTGTTCAGCTCGAGATCGACGAAGGGGAGGGGGAGACATCGGTCACGGATGCGTTCAAGGGCAAGAACGTGCTCGTGGTCGAGGACAACCAGATTAATCGCGAGATACTGTGCGAATATCTCGAGATGGAAGGCGCGAACGTTGTTCCCGCGAAAGATGGTCAGGTTGCTTGTGATGAATTCCTCGAGCGCGCGTCAGGATTCTTCGACATCATCACGATGGATATCCACATGCCCAATATGGATGGCTATGAGGCAACGCGCTGCATTCGTGCCTGCAAGGAAAAAGGCGGCGATTCCGTTAAGATCATCGCGGTAACCTCCGATACGCACAGTGAAGATGTGCGCCGTATCCTTTCAAGCGGTATGGATGCTCATGTTGCGAAGCCAGTGGACATCAAAGCGCTGAAGGCTGCGATCCATACGCTCAGCGCTTCCTAGCGGGTAAAAGAGCAGCACGCCGACCACCCGAAAAGACCGTGCGCTCTTATGTTTCCTTGCTATTAAGCTTCGTTTGTTCTGGTTAAGCCCCCTGTGGGAGTGGTATTATTTCCACAGCAAAAACAGGGTGTGCAAGAATATCGTCCTCTGTTCTCGGGGGTAGGAAAAAGGAGGCCACATCGTGGCTTGGCATCATATTTTTGGTCGAGGGGAAGACAAGGTTTCGCAGGAAAAGGCAGATCCTGCAACGGATTCTCCGAGCAAGGTATCTTCATCGGGCGCGTCGACCATAACCGACATAGAATCGCACTGGGGCTTTCTCGATCGTTTCCCAGGAGGGCTGTTCCGCTATCCTGCTCAAGGAGAAGACACGCTCGACCGCGTGAGCGGCGGACTCATTCGGATGTTTCGCTGCGAGAGCGAAGAGCAATTCCGCGAACTTACCGGCAATACCTTTTCTGGCATGATCTTTGAAGAGGATCGCGAAGAGGCTCTTGCAAGCATCGAGTCGCAGATCCTTTCGAGCAATGATGACCATCTGCGCTATCGCATTCGCTGTGCCGATGGGGAAGTTCGTTGGGTCGAAGATTGGGGCCAACTTGTTGAAGACTCGCAGGGCAAGTTATGGTTCTACGTCACGCTCATGGACATCTCTGGTCAGGTGCACGACGAAAACGAGCTGTACGAAGCGAATGAGAGCTTGCGCCTGGCGAACGAGCGCCTTGAGATCATCACGGCGCTTTCGAACGACGTGCTCTTCGATATTCAGTGCGGAACCGGGGAAGCGAACGTCTATGGTGATTTCGTAGGGCGTTTTGGGCGCGAACCGGTCCAGGAGGATTTCGTTGTCCGTCGCCGCTGCCATAATCCTTGTACCCTCAATATCACTTCGCATGATCTCTCGCCGCTCTTGAGCCAGATCGGCGAGAATTCACTGGTCGATTTTGAAACTTCGACCACCAATGAAGACGGGGAGACCATCTGGTATCGCTATCAGTCGGTGGTGCTCTACGATGAAGAGGGCAAGCCTGTGCGCCATGTGGGGCGTCTGCTCGACACGAATGAGGCAGCTCAGCGTGAAAGCCAATTCCGTCAGAAGGCGGAGCGCGACGCGCTCACGGGGCTCTATAATCGCTCGGCCGCGATCGATCGCATCGAAACCGCGCTGCGCACCGAAACGCGTCCGTGCACGCTCATCGCGGTCGATGTCGACGACTTCAAAGGCGTCAACGACACGTATGGGCATCTTGAGGGCGATGCGGTTTTGAAGGAACTTGCGCGCTTCATGAAGCAGGTCATGCGTAAGGAAGACATCGTTGCGCGTTTTGGCGGCGATGAGTTCATCATCTTCGCCCCAGGTCTTGCGCCAGGACCAGCGACCGATCGTGTCCTGAGCCACCTTGCACGCGGCCCCTTCGCTGCTCAACGCTCGACCGATATTGCACCTGAATCGCCCGATGGGCATAAGTTTCGTGCTTCACCTACGCTCAGTATCGGCGCAGTATGCCTCGCTGCTCCTCCTATGCCGTTCGAAGATCTTTATGCCGTTGCTGACAGCACGCTCTATCAGGCGAAGGAAAAGGGCAAAGCGCAGTATTTCCTTACTACGATCGGCTAGTCTTCCAGCAAAAGCGCTTAGTGCAGGAAAGCATACGTTTTTGTAAGAATTCACCAAACCGCTTCACCTCTGCTTGCGACCTCCGTACAATGGTCCCTGACGATACTGGACGTGGATATGCGAGAATTCCATGGCTTATTTGAACAATGCTAACGATGCATCAGGTGCTTCGATCTTCATCGTAGAAGACGATGCCGTGTTGCGCGACGAACTGGCTAACCTGCTCGAGCTCAATGGCTATGAGGTGCATTGCTGCAAAGATTTCGCGCATGCAGCCCAGGAGGTGCTCGCGGGCGATTTCGATTGCGTGATACTCGACCTCACGCTTCCGGGCACCAATGGGCACGCGATCTGTCGCGCCATTCGCGCGAAGAGCGAAGTTCCTATCATCGTGCTCACTTCGGCAACCGATGAATTCCACGAGGTCATGTCGCTCAATCTAGGCGCGAACGATTTCGTGATGAAACCGTATCGTCCAGCTGCGCTGCTCGCGCGATTGGGCGTGCTCGTTGCCCGCGGGGAGCAGTCGCAACAAGCTACCATGCTCGAACACCGCGGTCTCACGCTCGATCTGAACACGTGTGCAGTTACCTATCAGGGCAAGGAAAGCCAGCTCACGCGTAACGAACAGCGTATCCTCACCCTTCTCATGCGAAACGCCGGCACGATCGTCTCGCGCCAGGAGATCATGTGCGATTTATGGGAATCCGATGCGTTCATCGACGATAATACGCTCACGGTCAACATCAATCGCTTGCGCAAGAAGCTCGCGCAGCTCGATGTGCCCGAAGAGTTCCTTCAGACGCGCCGTTCGCTCGGGTACGTGATCGAGTGAACGAGTTTCGTCGTACGCGCTTTTCGCCGAGCGCCTTCATAAGGGGCAAGGCTCTCTTTCTTGCTGGATCGACGCTGTTCATCGTGCTCCTTACGCTCGTTCTGATCGTTTTGGAGGCTTCGACGGGTGGGATCATCTTCATCGATCTGATCGCGGTCATGGGCATTGCGGGGTATCTTATACTTCAGTACGTGCGCAGGGCATCGTTCTGGCATCAGGTCGAAGAAGCAACGACCAACCTTGAGCAGGGCGCGCACGTTGTCGATCTGGTCGATCCACCTTCCTTCTTTGAAGGGCGGCTTGCCTATGAGGCTATGCTTGCGATCGTGCAAGCCGATAATCAAGAGATCACCGAGCTGAGATCGAACGCACGCGAAAATGCTGAATATATCGAGCTATGGGTCCACGAGGTGAAGACACCGCTCTCGGCTGCGAAGCTCATCACCAAGCGCATGAGCGGCCCCGATGCGCTTGCCTTGCGGCGCGAGCTCGAGCGCATGGACGATCTGATCTCGCAATCGCTCTTCGCCGCACGCACCGAATCGCTGGTGGCTGACTATCTCATCAGGGAAGTGAATCTCGCGGACATTGCAAAAGAGGTATGCAAATCACACATGCACTACCTCACTTCGCTCGGGGTAGCGCTCGATTTTCAGATCGATCCCGATACCACGGTGTTCGCCGACAAGATGTGGCTCGAATTCATCATCACGCAGATTGTGGTGAACGCTGCTAAATATGAGGCGCATGCTATTTCATTCGTTGCCTTCGAAGCGCAGCAGGAATCGTCGACCAGCTCGACCGTGCTCGAGATCAAAGATGATGGATGCGGCATTCCCGCCGAAGACGTTCCCCGTGTTTTCGACCGTGGATTCACTGGCACAGTAGGGCGCGCTCATGGCTCTGCTACGGGCATGGGTCTCTATCTGGTTGCGCGCATGTGCGCCCGTATGGGGCTCTCGATCATGCTCGCTTCTGAGGAAGGCGTGGGTACCCGTGTGCAGATAGCCTTTCCGCATGACCGTCGCCGCGCGCTCCTTGAAAAAAGCAACCTTACGAAGGCGTAAGGAGCATGTAAGGCAAATCGATGGCAGCGTTTCGCTTGCGCGTGCAAGATGAAAGTGCGGGATCTCTGGGAAGTATTTCCGAGACATTCGCGGAAGTCGACATTCGCGAAACACCTAACAGCCCTTTCTCGGGGATTCCGCGCAAGAATCTCACGATGAAAGGACGGAAGCAATGTCACCACTGAAGATACTCAAGGGCGCATGCACGGTCGTTGGTGCAGCAGCGCTCAGCGCGACGGTGCTCATGGTCGCGCTCCATACCTTCACCTCTCTTGAATTACCCCACGTAGAAAGGTAACTCCCATGGCAGAAACTATTGCAACCCCACCTGCGACCGTTGTAGGCGCTCACGCGGTATCATCGCTCCTTTCCGTTCAGCACGCCGAAAAGGTCTTTGGAGCTAAGGGGAATCTGACGCACGCGCTTGACGGGGTGAGCCTCAATATCGCTCAGGGTGAATTCGTTGCGATCATGGGGCCTTCTGGCTCTGGCAAGACCACGCTGCTCAACTGCATCTCCACGACCGATCGCCTGACCAACGGGCGTATCCTGATCAAAGGGCGCGACATCACGAAGCTGAGCACGCGTGCGCTTGCGAAATTCCGCCGCGACGAGCTGGGCTTCATCTTCCAGGATTCGAATCTGCTCGACACCCTTACCGCCTATGAGAACATCGCGCTTGCGCTTACGATCAAGGGCGTTCCGTCTTCGCAGATCCCGGCGCGCATCAACGATATTGCGCGTAAACTCGGCGTTGATGCCCAGCTGAACAAGTATCCGAATCAGATGTCGGGTGGCCAGTGTCAGCGTGTTGCGGCTGCGCGCGCCATCGTGTGCGATCCGTCGCTCATCTTGGCGGACGAACCTACCGGTGCGCTCGATTCGCATAATGCTACGGTCATGCTCGAAACGCTCGAGGGTATGAATAAGAACTTCGGCGCTACCATCCTCATGGTCACGCATGATGCCTATGCAGCTTCCTTCACTTCGCGCGTGCTCTTCCTTTCCGATGGGCGTATCTTCAATGAAGTGCGTCGTGGCGATCTTTCGCGCGAGGACTACTTCGGACGCATCATGGAGGTCGTGACCTTCCTAGGAGGGGAGGCGCGCCATGTTGGGTAAAGTCGCTCTGCGTAATATTCGCCGTTCGGTGAAGGATTACGCGATCTATTTCGTAACGCTGCTCATGGCGGTAACGCTCTTCTATGCGTTCAACTCTATTTCAGAGCAGCAAGTAATGACTGAGATCAACGAATCCTCTCACATGGATGTCTCGCAGTTCGTTGGTGAGATGGTCTCGCTCTTCTCCTACATCATCGCCTTCGTGCTGGCGTTCTTGATCATCTACGCAAATTCGCTCTTGATCAGGCGACGCAAGCGGGAATTCGGCATGTATTTCATGCTGGGTATGAGACCGATACAGGTTTCGCGCATCATCATCTATGAGACGGTGCTGGTGGGTGTGATATCGCTCGCGCTTGGTTTGGGCTTGGGCGTTCTAGTCTCGCAGTTGCTCTCGTTCGCCACGGCATCCATCTTCGGCATCGCGCTGCCCGACTACCAATTCAGCTTCTCGATGGACGCTTGCGTCATGACGCTCGTTTGCTTCTGCGTGATCTTCTTCGTGGTAGCAGTGTTCAATGTGTTCTCGATCCGCCGCTGCAAGCTGATCGACCTGATGAACGCCGATTCGAAGAGTGAAAAGGTCGCAGTCCGCAATCCGTGGGTCTGCCTGGTGCTCTTCATCGTCTCGATCGGGTTGTTGGCGGCAGCGTATTGGCAGCTTCAGATCAACGGCATGACCATGCTAATGGATGATAATTTCAAAGCTGCTACGATCCTGATGCTCGTAGGAACGTTCTTGCTCTTCTTCTCGCTCGCAGGCTTCATCATCGCGGTGGTCACGCGCGTACGTGGCTTCTACTTGAAGAAACTGCGTCCGTTCACCACCCGACAGGTTGCTTCCAAGGTGAACACCTCGTTCGTTTCGATGGGCATCGTTTCCGTGCTGCTCTTCCTTGCGATCACCACGTTCGCAACGGGCATGGGATTGGTCCAGATGTTCGTTGGCGATATCGAAGAAGCGAACCCCTATGATGCTTCCGTTGCGGTACGACCGATCGAGAATAATCCGATGCTTTCGAAGGCTGAAGCTAAGGACATGGTGAACATTCCGATCGAGGATGTTGAGTCCTATCTGCAGAGCCATATTGATGGCTGGGATCAGTTGGTGAGCGAGTCAGGCACTATCATCATTTACGACCTTCCTTCGCTGACCTATAAGGATATCCTCGATTCAACAGGCGTTGAGATTCCGAGCGCTACTGCAGTGAACAGCAATGTGGATGTGATCGGCATCTCCGATTTCAATAGGATGCTCGAGCTTCAAGATAAACCAGGGGTCGATCTTGATGATGGCCATTATCTGGTGACTAATAACGTTGAAGCCACAGACGTGCTTGCCAAGGCAATGGTGGATCAGAGCTATTCGCTCGATACAGGCAGCGAAACTTTGATACCTAATTCAGAAGTGATCGATGTCCAGCCTAACGATATGTCCATGCTCTCGAATGCGGTCTTCCTTGTTGTCCCCGATAGGGTCGTGGATGCGCTCGATCCGAGCACCGGTATCTCAAGCTCATTCATCAATCTCAACTATCGAGAGGGGTCAAATGCTGAAGAAGTGCTTCCTCAGTTGATCGAAGATGCGAACGTTGCTCAGATCAATAGCACGTACACTCGCGCGGAGATGATCGGTCAGATGCAGGGTATGAAGCTCGCTATCACCTATCTGGCGCTCTATATCGGCTTGGTCATGCTCTTGGCTGTTGCAGCAATACTCGCGATCCAGTTGCTCTCGCTCACGATCGACTCGCTCAAGCGCTATCGCATGCTCTCGAAGATCGGTTGCGATACGCGCATGCTCTCACGATCGCTCTTCGCGCAGATCACGATCTATTTCCTGTTACCGTTGCTGGTAGGGGTATGTCATAGCGCATGGACGATCAGCATTCTTTCTGAAACGCTCTTCAAAGCGTTCGGTGTGAATCTCTTGCCGACTATCCTGATGTCTGCGGGATTGGTCGTGGTCATCTATGGCGGCTACTTGCTCATCACCTATTTCGTTTCGCGTTCGATGGTGGTGCAAGGCGTTCGCGAACGAGCATAGCGCAAGCTTGGAGAGCTGGGTCGCTTGTGGGGGTTTCCCGCGACGAGCTCTCTTGTTCAAGAAAGCTTGGGCGCTCGAGATGCGATCGAAGGGTTTTCCTAGGCTAGCTAACGGCAAACGCCCGCGTCTTGATGGATGCGGGCGTTTCTTTTTTGTTTTCGCTCAGTCGGCCTCTTTTATGGACCATGCTGCACTTTGGCGCAGCGATAAGGTCAGGTGAGCTACTGTTGGCTGTCAGCTATTTTGGCAGCAGGGCTTCTTTGGTGTAGAGCGCTTCGTAGGAGGCGCCTTCGCTTGAGAGCGTGCTCTTGAAAAGGGTCACCCGCCAAGCTCGTGCGGGATCCGGGAATGAGAACGGAGGGAGCGCTCCTTTTGGCAGCTTGGCGCGTCGCGCTATCGTTGCGTGGGCACGGAAGGGCTTATGGTCGTAGACGATGCCGTAGTCATAGAGGCTTTCGCGGATGTGGGCAGCAAGCGCGCTGAGTTCAGGGTTTTCTGCGAACCCGAGCCAAAGCGTCGCGTCTTCGCTCCGTCCGAATTTGCCGAGCTGATCGGGCTTGAGCAAGATGCCGTCAAGATTTTTCGTAGCTTCATCGATAGCATCGATCGCGAGTGGAATGCTCATCTCGAGCGTTTCTCCGATGAACGCCAAGGTGATGTGGTAGTTCTCTGGAGGAATGAAACGCCCTTGAATACGCTCGCGCAGTTGCCTGGACATGATAGCCATGTCGTCTTTCAGCACGGGTGGTATCTCAAGGGCGATGAAGAGTCTCATGAGGGTATTCTACTGCAATTTCATCGCGCTATCGAAATGAGCCAAATGGGGGAAGCAAAACAAAAAGACGAGTATCATAGAAGCAGTGAAATGGTAGCGGAAGCCTTGATCTCGATGAAGGTGGTCGTTATGCAGGTTGCTCTGCTTATTGCTTGCTCGGAAGCCACGAAGGAGGATCATGGCGAAGAAGGTGCTGAAAATCGTTGGGGGAGTGCTCGGTGCTCTCGTGTTGATTGTTGTTATCTACGTTGTCTACGTGATGGCAAGCTATTATCGCCTGGACGATTCTCTTTCGCTTGAAACTGCTGCACCCGAAGAAGGCCAGGTCGAAAGTGTGATCGAGCTGGATGCTGACAGCCAAGAGCCCGCTCAAGAATTCACGATCGTGAGCGCGAATCTTGGGTTCGGCGCTTATGGTCCCGATTTCGATTTCTTCATGGATGGCGGCAGTGGTTCGGTGGCACCGAGCGCGCAATACGTGAGCGATAACGTCAATGGATCGGCTGATGCGATCGAAGGTCTCGATCCTGATATTGTGCTCTTCCAGGAAGTGGACATCGATGGTACGCGCAGCCATGGCGTGGATGAGTACGCGCTCTTGCGCAACGATTTCCCCACGCTGTGTTCGGTCTTCGCACAAAACTACGACTCGCCCTATCTTGCTTGGCCGCTCTATGCGCCGCATGGCAAGAACAAGGCAGGAATGGCCACCTTCTCGCGCTATCAGATCGAAAGCACGCTGCGCCGCAGCCTCCCTATTTCGGAGAGTTTCAGCAAATTCCTCGATCTCGATCGTTGCTATACGATCTCGCGCATTGCCGTCTCAGATGGCAAGGAGCTGGTTGTCTTCAACGTCCACCTGTCTGCGTACGGTGCAGATGCGGAGGTGCTTGAGGGTCAGCGATCGATGCTGTTCGCGGATATGCAGCGCGAATATGAGGCAGGGAATTACGTGATCGCAGGTGGCGATTTCAATCACGATATGATCGGTGTTTCGAATGAGGTCTATGGCAACGTGACCGATACGGAAGCCAGCTGGGCAAAACCGTTCGATTTCGCAAGCGTGCCCGAGGGGTTTGTGGTTGCAGCGAAGAGCGAGTTTGATGCAGGGACGTTCGATTCAGCAGCCACCTGCCGCGATGCAGGACGGCCGTATGATGGCACGAACGATCGCTGGGTCATGGATGCGTTCATCTATTCCGACAATGTTACCTGCATCGAGCAGCGCACGCTCGATCTGGATTTCGCATTTTCGGACCATAACCCGGTCTACCTGCGTTTTTCGTTCAAGTAAAGATGTTCGTTGTCTTGCAAAGCCAATGCGTGCTCTGTTCGAGCGCTTAGGTATCTTGGCGCATGCGAGGCATCAGTCAAGAGAATCCATCAAGCCTTCAATGGCTGCATTCACTTCGGCAGGATTATCGCAGTTGGAATTGTGCCCCGCGTTCTCGATCCAATGAATGGGTGTTCCTTCTTGCGCTTCCCATGCGCGGTTGTAGCGCTTGGCAGAACCTGCACGATCCTCTTCGCCGCAGATCAACACATAGGGGCAATCGATCCGGTAGGGGCGATCGGCTGACACCGCGTCTGCCAGCACGCGAAATCCATGCGCAGCCAGCTCGCAGTACTCGCGCTTCTGATAGTCGAGCATCATCGATTCCATGAGCTTGCTGCCATAGTGTGTTGTAGTATTGCCACTCGACCCTAAGCGAACGAGCGTCTTCCATGGGAACGAGAGATACATGAGCTTCGTGTGGCGTAGTGCAGCAAGCTCCCACCAGGTGTAATAGCGTCGTTGAAGCGAGCAGGAATCGATGGAGACGAACCCGGCTGCTTCGCCTGGGAAGAGCTCCATGAAGACTTGCGCCGTGTAGCCACCCATCGATTGGCCGACCAGGATCGGACGCGCGATGCCTTCGGTGGCGAATATCTCGTGCAGCCAGCGGGCAAGATCATCCATCGTCCACGTGAGCGCGAACGGGCGCGATTCGCCGTGCGAAGGTGGGTCCCAAACGAACAGGCGAGCCTTGTCGATGAAGTGCTCGACCTGCTTCTCGAAGAGGCGATGGTCGGCAGTAAGACCAGGCAGGAAGACGAGCCAAGGCTGGTTGGTAGCCTGCGAAGTATCGCAAGCAGGCGTGGCCCCGTTGGCGCAGGGATTTGCGGCGCCTTGCGAATCGTTACCGGCATGCGGGGTCACCCAATAGGAGATCGATCCTTCGGGGGTGGCGAATTCTTTATGCTCCAACTGGTCGAATATCATGAGTTCAGCCGATCTTGTCGATCCAATTTCTGGCAAAACGTATCTGTTTATCTTTCAAGATAGTGCTTGCAATGCCATAGGTACAGTGTAGCTTTCAGAGCCTTGTTATTAGTTCGCCTTTAACCCTTTTCGCGAAGATGCTACAATCGTCTCACTATTCCGGCGGAGCCTTTGGCAAGCGACGCCCCGAGAAAGGCTAGGTGCATGAAGAACTAACGATGCCGCAAAGGCAACCCACTATTCCGTATCCATCCGGTCGCTCGGGTGCCGCATCGTTATGTGATCCTGCACATTTTGATTCTCGTTTACCCCGTTTGCATAGATCTCTTCTTCGCAGATAGATTCCCTCGATCCCACCCGCGTGACCTCCAAGTTTTGGAGGCTGCCATGCAATTGAATCTTTCAAATATCTCTTATACCTATGAAGGTGCTGCGTCGCCTACGCTCGATCGCGTGAGCGTTACGTTTCCGCAGGGCTGGACGGGCATCATCGGCGACAACGGCTGTGGTAAGAGCACGCTCGCTCGCGTTGCAACCGGGCTGATCATGCCCGATGAGGGGTCGGCCGCGCCGAAGCTGTTCGCTGCTTATTGTTCACAAGATACCTCGATCGCACCCGCTGAGCTTAGCGATCTTGCAATCGATTGGGGAAGCGAAGCGTTGCAGATCCGCGATGCGCTCGGCATCGAAGATGCGTGGTTATGGGACTATGAGCGCCTTTCGGGTGGCCAGAAGAAGCGTATTCAGATCGCTTGCGCGCTCTGGCAGCGTCCCGATGTGCTCGTGCTCGATGAGCCGACGAACGACCTTGATGCGCAAACCCGCGAATGTGTATTGCAAAGCTTGCAGGCGTTCAAGGGAATCGGCCTTCTGATCTCGCATGATCGTGCGCTGTTGGATACGCTAGTCGATCAGTGCGCTGTGTTCGAAGGAAGGCATGTGGTGATGCGACCAGGCGGGTACTCGAAGGTTGCCGAGCAGATGCGCGGAGAGCGTGCGACCCGTGTACGGCAGCACGAGAACGCGCGCCGGGAAGAACGGCGGTTGAAAGCTGAGGCGCAGCGGCGAAACGAAGAGGCTGCGCGTTCGAACTCGCGACTGAGCGCGAGGCACTTGGACAAGCATGATAGCGATGGGCGCGAACGTTTGGGGCGGGCGAAGGTCTCGTCCAAGGATTCGGTAGCGGGCAGAGCAGCGGGTGCGATGGCGAGTCGGTCTGAGCGCGCGTCGCAGGCGGCCGCAGAGGGCCGGGTGAGTAAGCGCTATGATGCTTCGATCCAGTTGCCGGGGCATGCCGTGCGCTCGAAATTCGCGCTGCATGTGCCTGAGGGTGACTTGCGTGTGGGCGATCTGATGCTTCATATGCCCGAGCTTTGGGTGGGGCCGAGCGACCATGTGGGCGTGTCAGGACGAAACGGCGTGGGGAAGACCACGCTCTTGCGCTCTGTGCGGAAGCTTGTCCCTGAACAGATGGAATGTGCATTCATTCCGCAAGAAGTTGATGAGCGTTCGCGGCAAGCCGCGCTGGAGCGCTTGCATGCGCTCGACGATGCAGATAAGGGGCGGGTGCTTTCCTTGGTTGCGGGACTAAATACCGATCCCGATGCCTTGCGCGAAGGATCGAACATCAGCTCAGGGGAGTTGAAGAAGCTGCTCATTGCCGAGCAGCTGCTGCGAGAACCGAACTTGCTCATCCTCGATGAGCCGACGAACCATCTTGATGTGGGCTCGATCGAAGCGCTCGAGCGTGCGCTCGCAGCATTCCCTGGCGCGATCATTCTCGTGACGCACGACGAGCAGCTCTTGCATGCCGTCTCAACCGTTCGCTGGCACATCGATCGAACCGATAACGAATCCACCCTCCACATGCGATAAGAGGCAATGCGCTTTCTTTAATTCATGTCCCATAAAAGGGACAATTTATTTTGGAAAGCTTTGTACAATCAAAGCAGAAGTAAGCGAAAAAAGAGGGCGTGAGGACTTCCTTGGCTGAATAGGAGGGATGATGATGGTTGAAGTGAATGCAGGCGAACGAGAACTGGTCATGCGAGAGTTCGAGCAGATCAAGTTCGATGTGCAGGATTGGGCGCACTTGGAGAAGTGCGCCCATTTCGAGCTCATCCAGGAAAAGGGCGATCGGATCAGCATCCATGTCTACAATGCTTCGCGGCATATCAACGTGGTAAAGACGCTCACGTCGCAACAATCTGCGTGCTTACGTCAGTGCTTCCTTGCGGCTGAGACCGATTCTTGGACAGATCCATTCTTGCATGAGCATCTTCTGCTTGATAGATATTCGTGGACGTTGGGCGTTTACGCAGGCGACCGCTACTATATGTGCTTCGGCTGCAACACCATACCTTCCTTGCTCAAGGATCTTCTGACCAAGATCGAAGAGTTCGGCCTACCATCATTGCTCGACGATAATGGATCACCTTATTTCTGCCTAGATAAATGCGTCTGAATTACGGCTCAGATGTTAATGGAACAACTATATGATAAGAGCTCTGGCAAACCTCGAAGAGCTCTTTCTGAAGGCATTGCGGCTTTTCAACAAGATGATCGCTGCATGGAATTCAGTAGATTATTAAAGGCGCGTTATCAAGCGGCTTGGAGAGCTAGTCGCTAATCCGTAGCGACCAACAAGGATTTATTCAGCTCATCGGCGAGAATAGGAAGCAATTCTTCGAAAGTTTTGTCGATTGTCTTCTTTTTGAGCTGACATTCCCAGATGACATGTACTTTCCAGCCTGCCTCTTCAAGCTCGTGAATCTTTCGCTCGTCGCGTTCTTTATTAAGATCGAACTTCACCGTCCAATATTCGACGTTGCTCTTAGGCATAGGAAGATTGCAATGCGGGCATCGATGCCAGAAACAGCCATTGATGAAGAGTGCTACCTTCTTCCCGGGCCACGCGATATCAGGACTGCCAGGGACCTTCCAATGCAACCGGTATCCAGTTAGGCCTGCCTCGCGAAGCCGTTTGCGAACGAGCAATTCCGGTTTGGTATTGCTGCGCTTATTAGCTTTCATCACCTTCGTCGTTGTCGATGAAGAAGGCTTTGGTGAACGCGGAACTTTGGGCCTTTTCGTTTCGTTGTTAGATTTCTTCGCCATTGCGCCTTGCGATTTCCTTGCCGATTGCATGAGGAATCTGCACGACGAGAGCATTTCCCATGCAGAATGCGCGCTGCCCATCGGTCATTCCAGAATCCGTCCAACCTTTTGGGAAACCTTGAAGCTGGTCGAGCTCATCAGGGACGAGGCGTCTGAATCGTCCGTCGATCTCAATGATATGTTTGAATCTTGATGCTCCTGAACCGCCTTCGCCAGTCAAGATCGTGCGAGAAGGGTTCGTGAGCAGATCGGGGAAAGCCATTGAGCCTTCGGAATAATGATAGGTGAATCCAGTTTGCTTATTTACGCGTTCTTCGCTTTTCGATCCTTTGAGAGTCTTCCATTTTTCAAGCTTGTCTTCTGCAACGTAGAACTCTTCGGGAACTTCGCTTTCGGGTACGATCACATCGCCTAAAGTTCCCAAATCGCCATCATAGTCGGCTTCAGCATCAGCGGTTACGACCCGGCAATCTTGCATGATACCGTTCTTCAAGAAGGGTGATCTTTTACCACCGATATTGAAGGATTTTGTTGTTTCGTAGGGGTCATTTGGGATTTCGAAGGAATGTATCGTATCGATATCTTTAATTGGCAATGCCTTTGCGAGCACGCCGTCTTGTAGACGCTCTTCGAGCTCCCAGGTTTGTGGCGTTAGTTCAGCATAGATATAAACGCGTTTGCGCCTTTGCGAGGCACCGTATTCAGCGCTATTGACCACGTGCCATTCGACCGAATATCCAAGATCTGCGAAGCATGAGAGCATGATCGCAAAATCTCGTCCGCGCTGTGATGCGGGACTCTTTAGAAGGCGGTCAACATTTTCAAGGATGACATACTTCGGTTCTTTGAGATGCAAAAGTCTGTAGATATCCCACCAAAGAACGCCTTTTTTCCCGTCGATTCCACCTGATTTCGAGAGAGGCTTTGCAACGGAATAGTCTTGGCATGGGAATCCACCAACGAGCATATCGAAGTCGGGAATATCGATATCGCCGTTTTCATACGCATCCAAGACCTTGTTGATGTCTTCGTTCACGCATGAGCCTTCGCCAAAGCGAGATTCATAACAGCGCCATGCGAATTGCCTCGCTATTGTTCCAGGAGGCTCCCATTGATTTGCCCATATGGTTTGAAAATCTCCTGCAGCTTCTCTATTGAATTCTGGGTTTGATTCGCTCGTATAGCCTTCGAGGCCAAGGCGAAAGCCGCCAACGCCAGCAAAGAGCTCGGCTACTTTGATGATGTTCGACACGTTTCTCCAATCGCTACTGTGTCTAGGCAATGAAACTATTCTATCCGATCTTCCCTGGAAGGGGAAGATCCAAAAATGGGACAGATGCTCTCAATCGCCGAAAGATATGATCTCATAAACATAATTATCGTTGAGCCAAAAGCTTTGTTTAGTCATGATCCGCCCATCGGGGAGCTCATCGCCGTCGCGCTCGATATTGCCGATTTTTATTCCGTCTTCCAGAAGGTAATAAGCAGAGGCTTGAGCATGGGGTCGAACGTGGGCGATTTCGTTGTCTTTTTCTTTTGGAAGATTGTTCTTGATGCGAGGTTTCCCGTTGCTTTGAATTGTGATTTCTAGCCGGACTCCTTCCACGATGACTTCACGCGTCTTTTCCCAACATTCACGTAGTGGCCCTTCGATGTCTTTGATAGGCATTGACCAAAACCTTGGCTGTGCAAGAATAAGTCGTCCTTCTTCTTTTTTGAAGGGAATGAAAAGGAAACGCGTTTCTTCGAAATAGTCATGAAGTGGGGAATCTTCCCACTCTTGATTGACGATCTCTTTGAATTTGAAGGTGTCCAAGGAGAGTGATTCCCTGATAGAGCCATTCTCTTCTATTCTTACCGTGCGTACTGATATATTCGCTTTCTCGAATTCTTCTGCTCGTGACCCTCGAACGCCAAGAAGAGCGTAAGTAATCTTGGTCCACTGAGCTTTATTCCCTGTGTATTCCAAGTCGAGCATCGTGCACAGTTCTTTATCTGTTTTGCCGATATGAGGGGAGATCAACGAAAGAACGTAATCTTCAAAGCTCATCTCGTCGAGGATCGTTGAATCCTTAATGATGGAATCCGTCTCTTCGTCCGTGCCCATGATGCGTTCATGAAGGACATAATCCATATACGAACGTTTAAAACAGAAAGCTCGCTTTTTAGCACGAGTGTGAGGAGGGTAGTATTGTCTTGCAGCGTCTTCTCCGTCGGCGCCTTTGGTGCAGGCTCCGAGATACGAAGTGAGACTTTCTGAAAGATCTTCCGCTTTACCTGCTTTGATGATAGTGGCGATCTTTCTATAGTCCTCCTTTATGATCTTTAAATCCTCAGAGGAGGGAGTGATGATTTTGACGTATTTTATAGTTTGGTCGTATCTATCTAATTCGTGGTCGCGCTCATAATAGACAAGAAGGATCTTTTCGCTCTTTTTCCAAACGTGTGATGAATAGAAATCGTCATTGATGGGCTTATCGAATGGAATCATGGTGAGCACAAGACGTTCGCCGACAGAGTAATCTCCGTCTTTCTTCATATTGAGAGGGGAAGCTTTTAGTTCGACTCCAGCCTCTTGAAAGTCGGCCTCTTGTTCGTTGTTGGCTTTGTATCCGAAGAAGCGCTCTTCGATGAGCGTGCCCATGCCGCCCTTATAGTTCTTGTTGTTATACTCGCGCTCAACGCCTTCAGGAACGATGCCAAGATTAAGGACCTGGCGAAATGTCATGCCCTCCAATTGTTTTGCATATTGTTCGATTGATTCTGGGTTGGTGAAATCGCATTCATTAAGGCTGAATGATAGGACGCTCTTTATTGTTTCTTGGTTGTGTTGGTGCATATGCATCCTTTCAATCTCATGGCATGCGCTAGTTTCTGCTGCTGGTTTTTATCTGCATTGGAGGTTTGAACATTGTGGGTTATAGCTTGCATTGTTCAGAGCGTGATCACTCTTCAATCTGTATCGCTGCGATTTTGCATGAGTATCCAAGCCCTGTTAACCGAACCAATGTGTGAAAAAGTGATATCTTCGAAAATAAGGGAAGGTGAGGGCGTTGACTCGAGTCTTTTCCTATGACGGCAAAGACGATATCTTTTTCATCGGGTTTTCCAATTTGAAATTTTGCGTCTGGATTTATCGTAAGAATTTTTTTATTTGCTTCCGTAAGATACTCGCTGTCATTCTGGAGCAGCGTTGCGGAATTCAACCCTTGAAAGAAAGCGTGGCTCATTGCGCTTGAGCCTTTATATCGTTTTACATGAATCAGGGCATCGCGCGCGACTAGATCGCAGACCTCAATTCCCTTAACAAGATTTTGGTCCAAAAGTACGAATTCGTCCGGGTTCTCTTTGGTTATTCGCTTTAGATATGCGCCTTCGCTATATATAGTTTTTGTCTCGCCATCTTTATTGATTTTTGAAGTGTCTTTCACCTTGCTGAAAGCAGAGAGGGTCTTGCTATAGACATCAACTTCGCTGTATGCGCGATTGATTCGTTGAGCATAGTCTTTTTCGATGTGGAACCATTTCCCATCTGATGCTCCGTAGAGTTCTCCATTGAGCTCAACCTCTCCGCATATGCACTTTTTAAGCTGCCAGCGTTTTAGCTCTTTATCGTCTTCAACCGATCGAGCTGAGATGTACTTGTCCAGATCTTCAACCGATATGTTATCTCCTTTTGCTTCGAGATATTCAGTTAGTTCAACGTCGTTGTGCTCGCTCCCCAAATATCTAAATGATCCTACGAAATCATAGTCAACCAGATCTGGAACAGCCAGCCAAATTGTCCCATCCCTTTTGTTTGCGTGATCGATGGCCTTCTCAAAGAGGGTTTGTGATAGTTTTGAATCTTGGATGAGGTATAAATTGTCAATCCATTCGTAGTTTTCTTTATAAGCATTTGATCGATATAGCCTGGTTATTTCTTCAAGCGTCGCAACGATGTTTTCTATATTTACTTCTAAGGTTAAGGTCAACGCAGCCGAGCCCTTTATAGCTGCTTTCGAAACAGAAGAATCTATGACATCTCCTGTGACTGATTTAAGATAATCTCCAAAAGGGTTTACCTCAAACCCAGACATATTTGCTCCATTCGATATCTGCTGCTGTGTGATGCGATTGCTTCCAGTAAATTCATTTTTTACGATTTGCTTCAATCGATTTGAGTCTATAGCGCTTAATGCTGTTTTGATGCCAAACCTGTCATCGTACATTTCTGGATCGATAATGAATCTTCCGACATGCCCGAAAGTTATGGCATATGTTTCAGGTGCATCATCTACGGTGATTCTGACAATTAAGGATGCCCCCATGCTTCTTGAATATAGCTGAATCGTATCAAGAAAGAATGAGGAGCACCATCGAGTTTTTGCTTCTCTGCTTTGCTTTACGTATACAGATCCTATATTGTCTATCGGTATGTAATATGCCACTGATTCAATTTGGAGTTGTTCTAGACTCCAATCGTTGCTTTCTTCTGGGTGTGATAGCAGGCGATAGTCTTGATAATTTTTGACGAGCTCAGAATCAGGGATTGAAGGATCTTTGATTCTGTATACGTTTATCTTATTTGTTTGTGCCATTCTTTTCTCCAATTGTTCAAGAGCTCTCTTATGAGTCTATATAGTAAAAGGTGATGCCGCAATCTTAACCGGATGAAGAGGCTTTATCGACCTCATTGCGCTATCGCAGCGATTTTCGATAAAGACGAAAGTGAATATTGATATCAGATTAGCAACAGTGTGTCTTTTATATTACAATGGATGCAATGCGGGTGCTGGTGTGGTCGGTGCTCGATCGGGCGGACCGTGTGTAAATGCTCGAACCTTAAGCGATCGAATCGACTTCAGTGCGTAACTGACACGAGCTATCATCGGCATGATTTCGCTATTCCGAGGAGACAGACATGCTCACGAATGATTTCTTAGGTGACAACATTGCACGGTTGGGATTCGGGGCCATGCGCCTTCCTATCATAGACGGCGATGCCTCCAACGTCGATCAGGCAACGCTCGATGCTATGGTCGATACGGCCATCAAGGCAGGCATCAATTACTTCGATACAGCCTATCCCTATCATGGCGGCATGTCCGAGATCGCGCTTGGCCGCTCGCTTGCGCGCTATCCGCGTGATCGCTATTTCTTCGCCACCAAGTATCCGGGTCACCAGATCGCCGACACCTATGATCCCGCCGCGATCTTCGAAGAGCAGCTGACCAAATGCGGTACCGAATACTTTGATTTCTACCTGCTCCACAACATCTATGAGGCATCCATCGAAGTCTATCTGGACGAACAGTGGGGCATCGCGGATTACTTCGTCGAACAGAAGAAGAACGGCCGTATACGTCATCTGGGCTTTTCGTGTCACGGTCGCCCTGAAACGCTCAAGCGTTTTCTTGACTATGGCGCGCGCAAGTACGCCGAGCTTGAGCAGCGCGATCCTGAAACTGCAGCCCTGTTCGCGGGCAACAACATCATGGAATTCTGCCAGATCCAGCTGAATTATCTTGACTGGACCCTGCAGGATGCAGCCGCGAAAACGGCGCTGCTTGAGAGCATGAACATCCCGATCGTGGTCATGGAGCCGCTGCGCGGAGGCAAGCTTGCTCACCTGAACGATGCCCAGATGCAGCAGCTGAACGCGAGTGCACTTGGCAGCGCAAATTCTTCTGCTTGTTCGGCGGTGGAGTGGTCGTTTCGCTGGCTGCTCGGCATCCCGAACGTGAAAACGATCCTGAGTGGCATGTCGGATCTTGCTCAGGTGGAGGAGAATTGCCGCATCTTCCAGGAGTCGGTTCCGCTTTCGGAAGTTGAAGAAGGCGTGCTGATGGATGTGGCTGAATCGCTCAAGGGTGGTGTTCCGTGCACTGCATGCCGCTATTGCGTTGATTCCTGCCCGCAAGAGATCGACATCCCTATGATGATGAACGCCTACAACGATCTCCAATTCGACACCAGCTTCACGGTATCGATGCAGATGGATGCTGTGCCTGAAGGTCAGCGTGCTCAAGACTGCATTCAGTGCGAATCGTGCGTGCAGATGTGTCCGCAGGGAATCGATATCCCAACGGTGCTCGAAGACCTGGCAGCTACGCTCGATAAGATGCCGAAGTGGGCCGATTTGTGCCGCGAGCGCGAAGAGGCGGCAGCGAAATTGGCTGCGCAATCACAAGAATAGTTTCTGCAGTTTGCTATCTGCGCAATCCCGCCGGGCAAAACGGCGCCACGGTGGAGACACGCGCGTTGAGGCTGCTATCCAGGACCATGACCTAGCTTGCAAAGCAGCTGATTACGCTAAAGAGCCACCAAAGAAACAACTTGTTTAAGGTTGATGGGCAAATGGGCGAGATAGGCCGGTCATGCGCTAGGGTAGTGCATTATGAGCGATTCTGCGACAACCCCTCATCTGCCAACTGGCTCAACTCGCACGATCATGATCGTGGTGTTGCTCGTCTGCAATGTGCTCGCTTGCTTTCTTGAGATGCTCATGAACATCGCGCTCGATCATATTGCGACGCAGTACGACATTCGCCTTTCGCTCGCGAACTGGGTGGTGCTTGGCTTTGCCATCGTGAACGCAACGGCCATTACCACAGCGGCTTCGCTTCTGCGCCGCTTCGGCATTCGCAAGATCATGTTAACAGGATGCCTGTTTGCGCTCGCAGGGTCGTTGCTCGGCTTCTTCGCAACTTCGTTCCCGCTGATCGTGGTGGCTCGTTTGATCCAGGCAGTAACCACGGGCCTTTTCTTCCCTGTGGTCAATGAAGCGCTCTTCACGCTTTCGCCAAAGGGCAAAGCGGGCATCCTGCTTTCTGCCAACTCTGCAGTTTGCGGTTTTGCTTTCGCACTCACGCCGCCTATTGCTGGTCTCGTGTTAACGTATGGAGGTTTGAAGGCGCTGTTCTTAGTGCCTGCTGCCTGTGCGCTCGTTCTGGGCGTCGTCTGCTATTTCACCTTGCACAATATCTACGCGCGAGTGAAGCGGAAGATCGATATCCCGAGCCTTGTTCTCAGCTTTGTGGGGCTGGGAGCATTCATGTGCGGTCTGAACGAGGTCGCTCACGATCCGTTGCCTTCGATCGTGCTCATGCTCTTCGGCGCGGTAATGATCGCCGTGTTCGTAAGACGCCAGCTGCGTATCCCTACGCCCCTGCTCGATCTGAGGCCGTTCAAATATCAGGTTTTCTCGCTCGGAGAAACTCTTATCATGATCGCCTATATGGGGTCGCTCTTCGTAAGCTTGGTGGTGCCGTTGTATCTAGAAGGCGTACAGGGCGAAACGCCTTTCATCGCTGGTTGTTTGCTCTCGATTCCGATCTGCACCTATGCGACGCTCTGCATCGTAAGCGGCAAAGTGCTCAGCAAGCGGGGCATTTGGCCTTTGGTTTCGTGCGGATTCGGCCTTGCGGTGCTCGGCTTCATCCTGGTGTATGGCGGTGTTTCCTTGGGGAACATAGTGCTCGTGCTGGTTTTCACTGCACTGGCATATGGAGGGATCGGCCTGGCTTACCCTTCAGTCAAGAGCGTGGATTTCGAAGCGGTACCGCAAGCGCTGTCCTCACATGCCTCCTCGATCCACTCAACGCTCGTTCAGATCGCAGGCTCGATCGGTACGGCGCTTTTCGTGGGAATCATGTCGGGGCAGATGGAGCATCTTACCGCCGCAGGAGCAACAAGGGCGGCCGCCTATGCATCTGGTTTCGAGATCACGCTTGGCATCATCATCGACATCATTGCGGTAGGGTTCGTGCTCTCTTTCTGGTATTCGCGCATCGTCAGGAAGAAGAAGCACTAGCGCATGTGCTATTCGGAAGAGCTCGTAATCTGGTCTATAGCTTGCGGATCGGATGACGAATGACCGTCTTGAGGTTTTCGGGCTTGGTGCGACGGGGGTCCGAAAGATAGATCTCGTGATGATGCCGACCTTCAGGGGTGTTCGACATATCGAGCGCATAGCCTTCGCTGGCAATAAAATCGTCGAGCAGCGCGATCGTGGCGGGTTCTTCGTCGTAACTTCCAAGGTGCATGATCTGCGCGCAAAGCCCCTCGTCTATGGTCACCAGTTCGGCGCTTGAGGTGTCGAGACCTTTCTTGTGTGCAGCTTCGCTTTGTGCCCAGGCGAATACTTCAGGTGTGACGAAATCGGGAAGGCGAATAGCTGATATCCATTCAAACGTTTCCTTGTTCGAAAAATCAACGCCATCAACGCCTTGCTGCCACCAAAAGCCCTCAAGGGGAGGGACGACGAAATCGAAATACCCGTCAATGCGGGTATCGCCCATCTTCGACATCTTGATGGTGTAAGCGATGGCGTAAAGGATGCCGATCGCGTTCTTGTATGCTCCGTCCTCTTCATTCGGATCACCCTTGCCTCGAACGGCAACATAGTTCATAGGGGGAACTTCAATGATCTCGGGTTTGCGCTTGGGCAGGTAGAATTCCTTGTATTCCTTTTTGAAGTCGAATGCCATGGACCTTCCTTATCCGCGATCGAAGAAGGGGCTCTTCGAACTGATGCTCACAGGAATAGCAAGAACCTGCTGAACACCTTCACCAAGTAAGCCAAGGTGTTCAGCGGCAGTGCCAGCGGAGAACATGATGCGCGTATCGACTCCGTAGGCTTGCGCACGCGATACGGCAGAACCGAGTGCAATGCCCACATCGATCACATTGATCGCACAAGGTGCTTCGGCGGGCTTTTCGCCGCAGGTCGGGAACCCGCAATAACCGCAGTTCAAAGATTGAACCTTAGGTCTGGTTCCAACGAGCACTACACATTGGCACGTGCGGACGCATCCTGCATCACGAAGGAAGAACGCATGCCCGCGCTCTTTGCCGATGGTTTCCATGGCGACCGCGAGAGCTTCCTTCTCATCGCCGTTCACAACAGCGCATTCGAGCACATCGATGCCCTTTCCTTTCGGAGCAGTGCGCGCTGCAACGAGCATCTTTTGGGCGATATCGAGTGCTTGGGCTTCGCGCAGATCACGTTCGTTGTATATCATGGGAGCTCCTTGTTTGAGATGGGCAGGCTCTTGTGCGTCACTGTTCGCTGGTGACAGGATAGCATCAATGCGTACGCGCACCTATACGACTCTGATAGAGAAACATATTGTTGCTTTTAGGGCAGCATCAATGCGGGTGAGCAACATAGATGACCCAATAGCGTTCCCAGACCCCTGCAAGGAGGCAGAGCACTCCAGCGGCAGCCGCACCGAGCGGCCCGAAGAAGCAGGCAGCGATGGCGCAGATGCCTGCGATGCCATAGACAACGATCGCATTGCCCGCGAGAACCGCCTTAGAGTACATCTTGGAGGCGCGTTCGTGGATATTCATCCACACCAGTGCGTAGGTGAAGCAGCGGAAAACGATCAGCGCGATGAACGGAATGATGAGCGCTTCTACGGCAGCGATCTGGCCGAAAACGAGCGAGAGCACGATCAGAAGCCCCATTCCCATCGTAAGAGCATCGCTCGCTACCCAACAGGTGAGCCAACGTGCTTTCTTGAGGCCGGGCTGCGATGTGCAGCTGAACACCACGCCTTTGTAGCAGATCACCACGCACGCTGCGATGAGCGCTAAGACCGCGAAGAGACGGAAGAGCACATCGAGCACCACAACAACTTCGGGAGGCAGCCCAATGGTTGCGAGCAATGCGACCGTAACCCAGTAGATGGCGAGCGCGATGAACAGCATGATCGAATAGAAGATCAGGCCCACCACGCCGACCGATAGGGGAGAGGTGGGATGCAGGACCCTCATAGCATGCAAGAATCGAACGTGATCGCCCAGGTCGGCAACGAGCAAGAGCAGATCGAAAAGGACGATGAAGAACGCGAGCGTGAGTGCGATCGGCATGACGGGACCAAAGAGCGCTGGGGCGGTGAGCCACGTGATCATCGTCACGAACATGAAGCCCGCAGTGAGATTGTTGAAGAAAAGATCCCACACGATGATGTTCTTCCAATCAGGAAAATGAACGGTATCGTGCTGTTGGTATGCAGAAGGCTGACCTTCAATCCATGTTCTATCCATGATCATCTTCCTTCCTACAGCAGACAAACAACGATCGTGATGGCTGCGATCGCGAGCATTCCTATAGCTTTGGCGTAATCGCCGATCATGAAGCTTACGGGCAATTTTGGTTGCGCTGGCAAGCCATAGACAGCAGGCTCGTCCATCAACAGGTAGAACGAATTGAGCGGTTTGTAATCCTGAAAGGGATCAACGCCATACAAGTTGGCTTTCTCAAAACCTTGCTCATGAAGAACCGCCAACCGTGCACGTGCACGCTCGACCATCTCTTCGCGCGGACCGAACTGAATCGCGCCGGTGGTACATGCCGTGGCGCAGGCGGGCTCCAACCCGTCGCGCAAGCGGTCGTAGCATTCAGCGCACTTCATGGAATGGCCGGTCTCTTTGCTTACTTCGGGGACACCGAAGGGGCAGGCAGCCACACACATACGACAGCCCATGCAGATATCGGTCTGGTAATAGATGCCTCCGAATTCATTGCGAATGATGGCGCCGGTAGGGCAGGCTTCATGACAGGGTGACTCCTGGCAATGCTTGCAGTGGTCGGCCATGAAGAGCCATTGTCCTTGTTTCGGTTCATGAAGCAAGTCGTCCATCGAGGTAGGGGCTGTTCGGTCCGTTTCATTGACCTCTGAGAAGCGCTCGATGAACTTGACGTGCCGCCAGTTCTCTGAAGAAAGATCGCGGGTATTGTCGTAGCTGTTCCCCGACCATTGGATATCCGTGGTCTTGAGCATGTTCCACTGCTTGCACGCGATCTCACATGACTTGCATCCTGAGCAGATGGAGGTATCGGTGAAGAAGGCCATCTCCGTTTGCGCAGGAAGCGGATCACGGCGCTTGAACAAGGAGTAGACAACATCGAGTCTGCGATTCTTGTGCGGCTCTTTTGCGTCGTAGCGCTTATCGGAAAGCTTGAGTATGTTTCGCGGGTTCGGCTTCATGGTTAGTTCCTCCCTTCCGGTTGAGCCGGCCAGGGGGTATCAGGGATCGGCTCATCGAATAAGGGGTCGTATTCGAGCGGATATGGATCGAGCTTCTGCAGGTCGTTCGGGTCTGCCTTGGTGATCCGTACCGCAAATCCCTTAGATGCGGGAATCAGACCATCGGAAGCCATGATGGCGGGGCTGAGGTCGTTGGTAATGTCGCTGACCATCAAGCCCTTGTATCCTGATGCGACGAACGCGCCAACGACGGTCGCCTTCTGTCCGTAGACCTCTCCGATGCGCAAGCGGGGCGTTACGAGGGCACGGATCTGCAGCTTAGCGCGTTCGCTTTCGACGGTGACATAATCTCCTGTCTCCACGCCGATGCTCGCTGCTTGCTCGGGAGAGAGCTCCAAGAAGCGTTCTGGCTGCAATCCGACGAGCCACGGCATCGTGCGCGTTTGCGCACCGGAGAGCCAGTGCTCGGTCACATGGTAGGTGGTCATGATCGTGGGATAGTCGTGCTCGCCCACAGGTGCGATGGGATTCTCAACATCGTCGACGATGACCAATCCAGGATCGCGCGTCTGTTCCCAAAGCTTGTTCTCATAGGGCGATTCGGTGGTTTCGTAGTAGACCGGCATGGGGCCCTCTTTGATGCTGTAGGGCACGAAGAGCCATGCCTTGCCGTCCGAATGAGCGCCGAAGGGGCAATCGCCCGCAAGCGCCGCATCGCCTGTTGCGCCCGGTTCTGGTTGGTAAGTTGGCGGCTTCTTCGCATTGCACTGCGGCTTGTCGTAACCTACCCATTGTTCGAGCTGCTCATCCCACCAGATGAGTTTCTTGCGCTCTGACCAAGGCTTGCCTTCTGGATCGGCGGAGCAGCGGTTGTAGAGGATGCGAGAGTTCTCGGGCCAGCTCACGCGATAGTCCGAGAAGATCGATCCGTTATGGACATCTCCTGTCTCCGTGCGATTCATCAGGTTCTCGCCTTCGGGGCCGAGGATACCTGAGAGCAGGCGACATCCGCATACCGTCGAGCCATCATCTTTGAGCGTACCAGACCCTTGGCAGACCGAGCCGTCATCGATGTTGAATCCGTTCATCTCTCTGACGACCTTCATCATGTCCAAGTCGCCTTCGATAGGGGTGAGCTCGAATTCTCGCTCGCTTCTGGTAGGACCGTTCGCATCGTAATCCCAATAGAGCGCGCGCATGCCCGCATCGCGTTCATCGGTCGTTGCATTCGCTTTCGCCTGAAGTCTCTTACCTAATTGGTAGATGTACCACGAATCCGCATGAGCTGCTCCGGGTGCTTCTTGGATGCGCTCGTGCCATTGCAGTACGCGTTCGGTGTTCGTGACGGAACCCTCTTTTTCCAAGCAGGTGCAGACCGGTAAGTAGAAGACTTCAGTTTGGCATTCATTGGGCGAAGGTCCTTTGGGATCGGCATACCAGACCGAAGCGCTCTCATTCTCGAAGAGATCCATTACCACGAGCCATTCGAGGTTTCGCATCGCATCGCGGCTCCACCCCGTGTTGGGGTTGGTCACAGCGATGTTCTGGCCGATCACCACCATGCCATCCATGCCGCCACGAAGAGCTTTTTCCATGGAGACCGTGAGTGATTCGTTATCACTGAGCTTCGGGAGCCATTGATAGCCATATTCGTTGTCTTTGGTGGCGTTCTCACCATAGTAAGCTTTGAGCAAGCTGACCATGTAATTCGGCAGTGATGCCCACGAACCACGTTCGGTCTCCAGCTTCCACATGCCATCGCTCGTCTTGTCGAGCGCGCCGCTGAAACCGTGACCATTAGCGAGGTAATCAGCCAAGGTGGCGTTGCCAGGATGCGCTTCTGGTTGGGGAATGTAGTTCGGCAAGACATTGAACAGCGTGGGAACATCGGTAGCGCCTTGCACGTTGGAATGTCCGCGGAGCGCTAAGATGCCGCCACCAGGGCGACCGATGTTTCCGAGCAGTAGCTGCAAGATGGCGGCGATGCGAATGATCTGGGAACCGCTGGAATGCTGCGTGAAACCGGTCGCATAGCAGAAAGCCGTGGTGCGATCGCGTCCGGAGTTCCTGCCGATGAGCTCGCCGACCTTCACGATATCTGCTGGGCGGCATCCACAGATATCAGCCACCACCTCAGGGGTATAGTAGCTGAACTGCTTCTTGATCAGCTGGAACACGCAGTGCGGGTCTTGGAGGGTTAGATCTTGCTTGGGTTGTCCATAGCTGCCATCAGGATTCATCTCGTATTGATAGTCCCAAGTGGTTCCTGTCTGAGAATATGAATTGGTCTCAGGATCCCATCCATTGAAGAAGCCGCGCACATCATCGAACTCAAAACCGGGATCGATGAGCGTAGCGGCATTCGTATAGTTGATCACGTACTCCTTGAACCAATAATCATGCTCAAGGACGTAATTGATGAGGCCGCCGATGAATGCGATATCCGCGCCAGGACGTGTGTGAACGTAGTGATCGCATGCCGCAGAGGTACGCGTGAAACGAGGATCGACATGGATGGTGATCGCGCCTTTGCGCTTCGCTTCCATCGGCCAATGGAACGCCACGGGATGAGCCTCTCCCATGTTCGATCCCATGATCAGGATGCAGTCGCTATTGATAAGGTCGCGTGGGGGATTGGTGCAGGCACCGAATCCGAAGGTTGGCGAAAGCGCTGCAACGGTGGTGGAATGGCAATACCGTGCGGAGTTCTCGGTGGGCAAGATGCCCAAACCTCCCGTGAAGAGCTTTCGGATGAGGTAGCATTCTTCATTATCGAGAGCCGATCCGCCGATGAATCCGATGTTCGTCGCCGCGTTTATCGTGAGGCCGTTCTCGTCCTTTTCGACGAACCCTTTGTTGCGGGTCTCCCAGATACGATCGGCTATGGTATCGAGCATCCAATCGACGCTCTTCTCCTCCCATTCGCTCGCACCTGGTGCGCGGTAGAGAGCGCGCGTCTCTCGATAGGGGTTACGGTTCAGCATGAACGTCGACATGCCCTTGGGGCATTGACGCCCCGCATTGATGGGGGAGCGCGGATCGCCTTCAACTTCGATGAGCTCTTTGTCCTTATAGAAGGCCAGCTGCGAACAGCCTACTGCGCAGAATTGGCATACGGTAGTGCCGCACTTCGCTTCGCGCAACCTCGTGCACTTATGAACCGTACGATCGCTCAGAACGTCATTCACGTGAGCCATGGTCAAATCCTTTCCTTCCTTAAACGGTGGCCTGCTTGAGCGTTCATGCTAAGCAGTCCACCAGCAAACCGCAGCAAATCACCGAAGTGATTCTTGCGGGATCATTCCAACTCTCGTTCTCCAGTGCGCACCGGGCGATCGAGAGGATGATCGCTTCCCATAGGAGCGCCATTCATGCGCATCTTCTGCATGTTCCTCATGAGATAGATCGGCGATGCGTATCCGCTCCAGATATGTATCAGCCTGGTGAACGGAACGATGAGGAAGACGCAAAGTCCGATGAAGATATGGATCTTCTGCGGGGTGGCTGCATCGATCAGGTGCGTGTAGGCATCAGGCTGGAGCGTGACCAAGGCGATGGCCCAGTTCACGAAATCCAAGAGGCCTTCGCCTGATTTGTCGTAGAGTGCTGCGTTGACAACACTCGTTGCACCCATGATGAGCACTGCGCCAACCACCACCAAAACGAGCCAGTCGCTCGGACGCGAGGTCTTGCGAATGCGCGGGTTGGTGATGCGTCGGTGGATCATCAGCGTGATGCCGATGAGGCAGAGCACTGCGCAGGCACCGCCTGCGATGATCTCAAGCACTTGGGTCATTTGCGGCGTGATGCCGAAATCTAGAAGGAATTGCTTGGGTACGAACAGTCCGAATAGGTGTCCGAAGAGCAGCCCGATAACGCCGACGTGGAAGAATCGTGCGCCCCAGTTGATCTCTTTCTTGCCGCCCAGAAGCTCCGAGCTTTGGCTCTTCACCGTGTAGGGGTGCGTGAGGAAGCGGATGAAGCTCCCCACCAGCCAAACCGTGATGACCACATAGGGAAATACCTGATAAACAATGAAATAGAGAAGGTGTGTAAGATCCGTATCCATAGTCATCACTTCTGCTTCCTTGGCTTGGCAGCTACTTCATAATCCTTGAACGTAGGTGCGATCTTCCTATCCATCGGGCCTCCGAAGATCTTCGATGCGCGATACCGCTGATCGCGGCCGCCGCCCATGTTCATGCCTTGTTCACCTTGCTTGAGCACGCTCGCCTCGTGGTCGCGGTTAGCGGTGGGTATCACGAAGCGATCCTCGTAGTTCGCGATGGCAAGCAGCGAATGCATTTCGCAAACATCTTCAGGCGTAAGGCCGAGCGCGCGAAGCTCGTCGATCTCGGGAGCTTCTTTGATGGCATCGAGCGGCAATTCGCTCTTCAGGTACTGATCGAGCCCTGCTGAATCGCTGTAGTGCCTTACGACGGAGCGCATGAGCAGCAAGCGCGATAGGGCATCTTGGACGACCTGGGTGTTTCCACCAGCAAGGAGGTTAGCGAGATACTGGATCGGTATCCTCAAGTCCTCTGCTTTCGGCAACATGCCGTCCATCGAGAGCTTGCCTGCATCGATAGCATGAGCGATCGGCGAAAGGGGAGGAACGTACCAGACCATCGGAAGTGTGCGGTATTCGGGATGCATCGGGAAGGCGAGTCCCCATTCGATGAGCTTACGCACGGGCGACTTCTGCGCCGCCGTGATCCACTCATCCGATATGCCTTCAGCGCGTGCCTCTTCGATAACATCGAGGTTGAACGGATCGAGGAAAACGCTGCGCTGCGCTTCGTAGAGATCCGCATCGTTCTCGGTGCTTGCAAGCTCTTTTATCTTGTCGGCATCGTAGAGGACGACCCCTACATAGCGAATGCGGCCCGTGCATGATTCAGAGCATACGGTTGGGCATCCGCTCTCGATACGGGGATAGCAGAAGATGCATTTCTCTGCCTTTCCGCTCGACCAGTTGTAGTAGACCTTCTTGTACGGGCAACCGGTCATGCACATGCGCCAGCCACGACATTTATCCTGATCGACCAAGACGATGCCGTCCTCTTCGCGCTTGTATATGGAGCCCGATGGGCAGCTTGCTACGCATCCGGGATTCAGGCAATGGTTGCAAAGGCGCGGGAGGTAGAACATGAACGTATTCGCGTATTGCGCGTAGATCTCGCGCGAAACGCCCTTGAGGTTGATATCCTCTACCGCTTCAACATCTACGCCACCAAGATCGTCTTCCCAGGCAGCGCTCCCTTCGATCTTGTCCATGACCTCGCCCGTTATGTAGCTGACTGGCTGAGCGGTAGGTGCCGTTTTCATGAGAGGCGCCTTTTGCAGCTTCTGGTAATCGAAGGTATAGGGTTCGTAGTATTCGTCGATGGTCGGCAATAGTCCATTGCTGAAGATGCCAGCTAAGAGCCACGAACGGGGCCCGCGTTTTAGCTGCAGCTTTCCGTTCTTGACCTGCCAGCCACCCTTCCATCTGTCTTGATCTTCCCATTGCTTCGGGTAACCGGTGCTCGGCTTCGTCTCGACATTGTTGAACCAGACGTATTCCATGCCTGGTCGATTCGTCCATACATTCTTGCAGGTGACCGAACAGGTATGGCACCCGATGCACTTATCGAGGTTCAAGACCATCGTAACTTGAGCGCGTATCTTCATAGTAGCGTCTTCCTCCTTGTGCTTCGGGCTAGCAGTCTTTCGCGACGACGCGCTTGGTCAGAATATCGGCTTCTGTCTCAGCCTCTTCATCGAGCCACTCAACAGAATCGAGCTTATGGAGCCAGATGAAATCGTCGCGATTCGGGCAAATGGTCCCATAGTAGTTCAGGTGGAACGAGAGCTGCGCATAGCCGCCGATCATATGCGTCGGATTGATCACGACGCGTGTCGGAGAATTATGGTCGCCACCGCGAATGCCCGTGACATTCGAAGCTGGCGTGTTCATGATCTTCTCGGTCGCATGCTGCAGGATTGAGAGGCCCTCTGGCATGCGTGAGGTGAGGATGGCGCGTGCCACCATCGCACCATTGGCATTCCAGAATTCGACCCAATCGTTGTCTTCGATGCCAGCAGCTTTCGCGTCCTTGTCGTTGAGCCAGATAGTGGGGCCCCCTCGCGAGAGCGAGAGCATGCGTTCGTTGTCGTAATAGGTCGAATGGATGCCCCATTTCTGGTGGACCGTCGTGAAGTTGAGCATGATGGTGGGATGCCCGTTATCGGCAGCATGCTGATAGCCAGCCAATGCTCGCTGGTCTGCGGGCGGTCGGTATTGGGGGAATTCCTGGCCGAACGCGCGCATCCATTCGTGATCTTGGTAGAAATGCTGCCTGCCGGTGAGCGTTCGCCACGGAAGGTTCAGGTTGATGTTCTGCCAGAACGCGATGTAGGGGATCTCATCGTTTTCGGTGCCGGACCAATCGGGCGCCGTGAAGGTCTTGCGCGATTGGATCTGAAGGTCGAAGAAGGTGAGCTTATCGCCTCGATGCTCTTCAGAGAGCTGCTTGCAAGGAACGCCGCTTTGCTTCTCGACGAAATCCCAGCTGTTGTAGGCAAGGCTGCCGTTGGTCTCGGGCGAAACGCGCATGATCATATTGGCTGCCGCGATATCAGAATCCATCTTCGGACGACCTTGGGCAACGCCTTCCTTCATCGTGCCGTTGAGCTCGGCCAGCTCTTCGATCTCCTGATCGAGACCCCATTTGATGCCACGATTGCCGCCGCCGTTCTCTGAGAGGCGTGGGCCTACCGAACAGTACATATCGTGGATGTTGGCGTAATTGCGCTCCACTTCAACGATATGCGGGGCGGTCTTGCCAGGCACGAAATCGCATTCTCCTTCGTACCAGCGCTTCACTTCGAGCGGTTGTCCCAGTTCGGATGCCGTATCATGACCAAGCGGCGTGAGCAGCACATCCTTCACGGAGCCGAAACGCTCAGGATAGGCACCGCCGAGTTGCGAGATGCGCTTGGCAAGCAGCTCGAAGATCTCCCAGTCGCTTTTGGCTTCCCAAGGGCATGAAACAGCCTTCACGAACGGATGGATGAAGCTATGCATATCCGTTGTGTTGATGTCGTTCTTCTCATAGAACGATGCTGCGGGAAGAACGATATCGGAATAGAGACTCGTGGTGGACATGCGGAAATCAAGGTCGACCAAAAGGTCGAGCTTGCCAGTGGGAGCCTCTCTCCATTTGATGAGCTCGGGCATGAGGTCCTCTTCTTCGGCGGAAAGCTCTTCGCCAACGATGCCGTCTTGAGCGCCCATGAGATGCTTAAGGAAGTATTCCTGTCCTTTGCCCGAGGAGCCCAAGATGTTCGAGCGCCAGACGAAGAGGTTGCGCGGCCAATTGAAGGGCTCATCGAGGTCTTCGAGGCTGAAGTGGATATCGCCGTTCTTGAGCGCATCAACAAGATAGTCTTGCGTTGTTTGGCCACTTGCCTTTGCCTTTTCAGCGATGTTGATAGGGTTGACATCGAGCTGTGGAGCGGTGGGGAGCCATCCCATCTTCACGCTCTGGAGGTTGCAATCTATATAGGTGCCGCTATAGCGCTTCGCATCGGCAAGAGGGGAGCGCATATAGGAAAGCGGCATGCGTTCATAGCGCCACTGATCAGCATGCTCGTAGAAGTAGCTTGTTGCGTTCATCTGGCGTGAGGCAGGGATCCAGTCCTGTGCGAATGAGAATTCTGCCCATCCGGCTTCGGGGCGGATCTTCTCCTGCCCGACGTAATGGCACCAACCGCCTCCAGGAACACCTACCGTTCCGCAAAGCATGAGGATGTTCATGATGCCACGATAGGCATTGTCGGTCTGATACCACTGATTGAGTCCAGCGCCCATGAGCACGCATGCTCTTCCCTTGGTGGTAGAGGCTGCAGTTGCGAATTCTCGCGAGAGACGTATCACGTCTTCAGCGCGTACGCCGGTTATGTCTTGCTGCCAACGAGGCGTGAACGGAACGTTATCCATCTCGCCCTTGGCCACCTGACCGCCAATACCGCGGTCAATGCCCAAGAACGCGCCAAAGAGATCGAAGACCGTTGTGACAAGGGCTTCTCCTTCGGCTGCCTTGATACGCTTCACGGGCACTGCGCGCTCGAGCACGGGGCCATCGTCGGTGTTGCCAGGGAACAGCGGGATGCTCTCATCGCCGAAATAGGGGACGTTCAGCGCAACCACTTCGTCTGAGGAATCGATGAAGCTCAAGCGAGGATGGATGTCCTTGCCGGTCTCTCCATCGATCTCGAGGGTGTTCCATTTGCCCTCATCGCCGTTCGCTTCCTGCTCCCATCGGTAGCCGATCGAGCCTTGCGGCACGGCAGGGGCATCGCTCGTCTCATCCCATACGACCGTCTTCCACTGGCTATTGCCCGCCTTGGCGTAGGCTTCAAGATCGCTCGCGCGCAGCGTGCGCCCTGCCACATAGGCATCTTTGCCCGCGCGCTTATCGAGGCAGACCAGCATGGGAAGGTCGGTGAACTTCCGTACGTAATCAGTGAAGTAAGGATCGGGGTTGTCCAGGTGGAATTCCTTGAAGATAACGAAGTTCATCGCGAGAGCCAGAGCAGCATCGGTGCCTTGCTTGGGATGCAGCCACCAGTCTGCGTCTTTCGTGCTCTCGCAGTAATCGGGACAGATATTGACGAGCTTCGTGCCGTTATAGCGCGCCTCGATCATGAAGTGCGCATCGGGCGTTCGTGTCATGGAGATGTTCGTGCCCCAGCAGAGGATGTAGTTGGAGTAGTACCATGCTTCCGACTCGGGCACGTCCGTTTGCTCTCCGAAGGTTTGAGGTGACGAAGGTGGAAGGTCGCAATACCAGTCGTAGAACGAAAGGGGCGTTGCGCCGATGAGCGACAGATAGCGAACGCCAGCGCCATAGGAGACCATGGAGTAGCCGGGGATCGGCGAGAAGCCCGCGATGCGATCGGGGCCATATTTCTCGATCGTGTAGAGGTTGGCGGCCGCTATGATCTCGGTGGCTTCATCCCAGCTCGTGCGAACGAGATCGCCAAGGCCACGTACTTTCACGTAGCTTTCACGGGTTTCGGGATCTTCGACGATGCGCTTCCAGGCTTCGAGGGGCTCATGATGAGCGCGCTCGCGACGCCATGCATCGCGAAGTTGAGCGCGGATGAGCGGATGCTTGACGCGTGCTGCGCTGTAGAGATACCACGAATACCCTGCACCACGAGGGCATCCACGCGGTTCGTGATTCGGAACGCCGCAAGGGGTAGGAGGGTAGTCGGTTTGTTGGGTTTCCCACGTGACGATACCGTCCTTCACGTAGATCTTCCAGCTGCATGATCCTGTACAGTTGACACCGTGGGTGGAGCGCACGATCTTGTCGTGCGCCCAACGATCACGATAGGCATCTTCCCAGTTGCGGTTCTCGTCGGTGACTTCGCCCCAACCGTCGGCGTAGCTCCCAACGCGTTTCTTGAAGAACAGCGAACCTTCGGTGAATTTCGACATATGAACCCCTATTCATCATGGCCCGAGCGGTGAATGTTGTTCGGGCGCGTGGATGTTGTTCTTGGCATGAAGCCCTGACGTTGAACTGCCTTTCCTAGCAGCGGTTCGGCGCATTCTTCCTATCGTAGAAGAAGATGTTGATGACCAAGATGGCGGCAAAGATGACCGCGGATACTGCGAACATCACTAGCGGGCTCGTGGATGCGAGCAGAACGCCGATGGTGAATGGTCCGTATGCTCCGATAGCGGAGGTCCAGCCAACTACCGCACCACCTTGAACGGGCGGGAAGAGCACGGCCATCTGCTGGGTGGTGGAGGCGTTGCCGCATCCAGTCCAGAAGAACACCCACCACATCGCGATCATCCAGACCCAGCAACCCATAACAGAGTCGGGCTTGTAGACGCATAGGAAGATGAGACCGATGATCACCGCTGCAGCCATGATCGTGGTCACGCGTCCGCCACGGATCTTGTCCGAGACCTTGCCTGCTCCCACACGGGCAAGAGCGCCGATAGCAGGTCCGACCCACGCGAAGGCGATGGCCGAAGGCGCGCCCTCGATATGGTTGAAGACGCCATCTCCCATCAGCGCGAAATGCGCGCCCAAACCTGCGAAGGTGGCGAACGTTCCGTAGTAGAACAAGGTCATGAACCAGGTGTGCTTGCTCTTGAAGATGGAGAACTGCGTTTTGAAGTTCGCGGTAACAGGGACCGAGCGCAGCAAGACGATAGCCAGGATGGAGAGGATCACTACGAGCGGAACCCATATCCAGCCAGCGTTCTGGAGCCAGATATCTTTGACTTGACCCGCCACTACTTCATGCTGCGGAGAGCCTAAGATCCCGAATACGGAAAACGTGATGACGATCGGCGTTACGAATTGGACGAGAGAGGTGCCGAAGTCTGACAAGCCGCCTTGTACACCAAGTGCAAAGCCACGCTTCGACTTCGGGAAGTAGTAATTGGTGGACGCCATGAGTCCCGAGAAGGTGCCGCCGCCGATACCAGCAAGGAAGGCGAACAGCATCAGCACTTCGAAAGGAAGCCCCGGGTTCGTTACCGCATATATCCAGCAACCAAGCGGAACGAGCAACAAGATGGTTGACATGAAGACCAGCTTGCGCGTACCCATTATGGGCGGTAGGAAGGTCCATAAGATACGCAGGGTGCCTGCTGAGAGGCCTACCATCGCCACGAGCCAATAAAGCTGGCTTGCATCAAGGTGGAAACCGACGGCGTTGAGATGCGGTGCCAGTGAGGGCACGAGGTACCAAGCGCAAAAGCCGAAGGTCAACGAGAAGGTGGAGATCCAGACCGTGGTCCAAGCCAATCGCTTGTCCCATTTCTTCGGGTCTTCGGGATCCCATTCTTTAATATCTGCTTTCATGGCGATCACTTCCATTCTTGGTGAATGCAACGGCTGCAAGAAGAGCGGTTGAAATGCCGTCTGCATAAATCCTCCATGAGCATACCGAATCTTGTTTATTCAACAGTGCGTGTTGGATTGTTCTAATCTTTTTGTAGGTCTTTTGTTAGTCACTTGTTACCTATGCTGTTAGCCTGCATTTTCGTGTGAGATCTTATGTCCTACGAGCTTGGATGTTCGTTCGTTCTTCGGCCGATGTTGCCTATAATGAGTCGAACACTGTTTCTGTCGATACCGAGCGCCTGTTCGTGTTTGAAAGGACTCTACGATGATCTGGGAATTGAAAGCTCTTGCCTGTCTTTTGCTCTATCCGGATGATGACCTTCTGGAAAGCCTTCCCGAGATCGATGAGGTGCTGCAGAAGAGCGAAGAGTTGGGTGCTGATTCGAAGCGGCAGTTGGACGAGTTCGTCGCATGGATCAAAGGGACGGATCTTACCTCGCTTCAGTCCGCTTATGTATCGACCTTCGATATCGGCAAGCATGCAAGCTTGAACCTCTTCGAGCACACGCAGGGCGATTCGCGCGATAGAGGACACGTGATGGTGGAGCTGAACAGGCTCTACAAAGAGCATGGACTCGATCTGACCACCACCGAATTACCGGATCATCTGCCCGTTTTCCTTGAGTTCATCGCAGGGCTCGAGCGTGAAGATGCCATGCTCTGGCTCGAGAGCACGATCGAACCCATTCGCAAGATCGATCGAGAGCTCCAGCTTGATGAGAGCCCTTGGGAAGCCGTGAGCGCGGCGCTGATCGACTTCGCGGGGGCGGAGCGCGAAACATCCTCTGAGCGTTCGACTGCTGAGATGATCCCGTCGCTCGATGCGGAGTACTTCGAAGCTCCGGTCACCTTCGGCGGTTCCGTCAACCCGGTTTCATCCTCAGCAGCGCTCTAAGCTCCCCTGCGAGTATAAATGCAGCATCAATAACAGAAGTAAATGCCCTCCGTTTTTTTGATTCCCTTCTTTCTTTTTTTGCAAGGATTTGCAGTGCTGAATCGTGTTAAGAGAAGAGAAGAAGTATAAGAGGAAGGTTACCTCATGAAGAAGCACATGAAGAAGCGGTCTTTTGCTTTGTTAGCAGTGGCGGTATGCGCTGTTCTAGCGATCCCTGCGCTCGCATTCGGTTCGGCGGCCATGTTCTCAACCGAAAACGCAGTGAAAGCTGAGAGCGCGCTCGGTATTGAGAGGCAGGTCGATCAGTTTGACACGACCGTTCCAGCCGCGAACGAGCAACCTGAGTCCGCTCAACCGAACGCGGATGATCGGTCTGCTGCGGTTACGAACAAGGCATCTCGTCCAGCTGCAAATAGCCAAAGATTCATCGACGAGAATAGTAATGGTGTTTGCGATCACTATGAACAGGGAACCTGTGATTCTTCTTGGTGTGCTGGTGAAGGCTTAGGACAGGGGAGGGCAGGGAAAGGCCCCAATTCCTCTGCAGGACCTTCATCAGGGAATAGACATGAACCAGCTTGTGGGCAAGGATATGTTGATGCAGATGGTGATGGAGTGTGTGACAATCGAGGGACTGCTAATTGCGAAGCAGCCAATCGTGGCCACCATGGCAGACATTCCTGATAACGAGTATTAGCGAAAAGGCATGATGTGCGCAAGAGTGACGACATTGAGAGAGCGATAGATACCTTTGGGTCAACGGTGTGGCGTGTATGCGTTACCTTCTTCCGGCATAGCCACGACGCGCAAGATGCTTTTCAGGAGACATTCTTGAAGTATGCGCTTGCCGAGGAAACGGATTTCCAGGATGACGAGCATTGCAAGGCGTGGCTCATCAAGGTGTCGTCCAATGTATGTCGTGACATGCTGCGTGCGGCGCATCGAAAAGACCATTCGTTCGATCAGGAAACTGAGAGTCCATGCTGCGAGTTTTCTGTGGATGAAGACCCAAAAGAATCACGACATTTAGAGATAGTGGAGGCATTCCGTTCGTTGGATGATCCGCCGCGCCTTCCTCTTTTTCTATCGCTTTATGAAGGCTATACCGCGCCAGAGATCGCAGAGATAGTAGATGCTCCTGTAAACACGGTCTATTCCTGGATAGCGCGTGGAAAGAAGATGTTGAAGGAGGCGCTGTCATGAGAGATCATGAGCTGGAAGAACAGGTTAAAGCTGCCTTTGATAGCATCGAGCTGCCTCAAACGGTAAAGCAGCAGACGCTTGATCGCGTTCTTGACCGCTCGTCTGCTGATGCGCATGTGGATCGGTCAGCTTTATCGAGTGCAAATGAAAAAGCCCCTGTCATCGAGCCTTCTTTTAAGAGGACGAAGCGTCGAAAGACCATGACGATCTTGAGCGGAGCACTAGCTGCATGCCTTATCGTGGCGGCTGCTCTCTTCGCTATTCCTCAGCATGAAACAACGGTAGAAGAAATCCTTGAACCTACGGCGTTCGTAGACATAGACATCAATCCCTCGATCCAGCTAAAACTGGACCAGTCGGGAACAGTAGTGGATTCCGAAGGCATCAATGATGATGGAGTAGAGGCTCTTTCAAAGGTTGCTCTTGAAGGTATGAGCTACGAACAAGCGCTGAAAACACTGGCTGAAAGCGATGCTCTCGCTCCGTATTTTGAAGAAGATGCATTCGTTGCGGTGAGCGTATCCTCTCAGGATCAGGCTCAGGAACAGGCTTTGATCGATGCGAGTGAAGCATGGCTTGCGAGTGTTCCTTGCAGGAGTACATGCAGTGTTGCAAGCCAGCAATTCTATGAAGAGGCTCATAGTCATGGCATGGGTTGCGGCCGGTATGCTGCAGCCGTCAAACTGATCGAATTGGACCCCGATACTACGCTCGAGGAGTGCTCTCGCCTATCCATGCGCGAGTTGCATGATCGCATTGCTGCCTGCGCGTCGGATGATCCAACAGGGTCAAATCAGGGACAGAATGCAAACAATGGAGCGCATAGGGACTTTGATAACGGTCGGGGCCATGGTGCAGGTAGAGGCCATGGTGCCAACCATGGGTCGTATCATGGCCAGAGATGAACCAGTGTTCTATAAAAAAGTTTGCTCATAAAACAATTGTATGAAGAGTGCTTTCACCACGGCCTTCTTGATCATTGCATCCTGTTCGTTGTTCGGGTGGTAATACGATGCATTTTACGCTGGACTCCCCGCTGAACTGCCTAATCAATGACCTCTACTCAATAAGTAGTGAGGGTATTGTTTTGCGGTATCTGAACAATACGTAGCCTTATGTGATGCCCCTGTGTTCCGCGACCTATACTATGAAAATCGTGCTTGGCAAGCTTGGTGTGAACATGTTCAACGGGCCGTCAAGCAGAAGGGGGAACCTTTACTATAAGGAGGAATAACATGGCAGATTACTACGGAACAGATACGGTCGTTTCGGACCTTCGCGACGATGGCCTTTTGATCATGCGCATCAACCGACCAGATGTTGCTAACGCTTTGAATGGCGAAACGTCTCGCGCGATGGAGAACATCATGAGCAATGCCGAGACGGATCCGGCGGTCCGCGCGATCATCGTTACGGGTACGGGCAAGGTCTTTTGCGCTGGCGAGGATCTTTCGGAGCTTTCTGAAGGTGGCGAGTGTCAGACGGTCACCGAGCATGGTTTCGGTGGTTTGACCGCACGCGTTTGCTCGAAGCCGATCATCGCGGCTGTGAATGGTAGTGCTGCAGGTGGCGGTATGGAGATCGCGATCTCCTGCGACATCGTGGTCGCCAATGAGAATGCGAAATTCGGTTGCACGGAAGTTGGCCTTGGCATCATCGCTTCAACGGGTGGCATCGTGCGTCTTGCTCGCGACATCAACCGCAAGGATTGCATGGAGTTGCTGTTGACCGGCAAGAAGATCAAAGCACCTGAGGCTAAGGAGCTTGGCCTGATCAACTATGCTGTTCCTGCGGATGAGGTCATGGATAAGGCGATCGAGATCGCTGAAACGATCCTGCAGAATGCGCCGCTCGCGCTCAAATGGACCAAGTATCTTGTCCATGCTTGCGACCAGATGAGCGAAGAGGATGCTATGCGCTATTGCGATGCTGCCTATCGCTTCCTTGAGAAGACGGAAGACGGCATCGAAGGGCCGCTGGCCTTCACCGAGAAGCGCGAGCCGAAGTGGGTCGGCCGCTAGTCCTTAGACGGACGCTGTCTTACAAGACAACAGCTTGAACATACCCTCCTAAAGATAAGGAAAAGGCACGTGCTCGGAGGTGCCTTTTCCTCGTTTATGGGCCAGATCGCCTGCTCGGCCCATGCAGTCTGGCCTTTTGTTCGTGAAGGGTTTGCTAGAAACCACTCGCAGCTTTGAGGCGGTAGATCCCGTCGTCTGTGAGCACCATGCGCTGGACGATGCCCTGCGCCACGAGCGTTTGGATCATGACGAACGTTTCAAGCAGCAGGTAGTAACGCGCGACCGCAGGAAGCTTGTACCACTGCTCAGGTTCAGGGCGTTTCGAGCACAGGCGGGCCACCGTCTCTCCCATGCAATAGGGATGCGCAGCGATGGCGCGCAGCACCTCACGACGGCGTTCAGCTTTGCGATCGATGATCTCGTTGATGCGGTCCGAGAAGCCCTCCTTGATCGGGCTGCCATGGCCAGGGAGCACCAGGCGGGGTTCCAGCTTCTGTACCTTCTTCAGGCTCTCGAAATAGCGCTCGTAACCGTCTTCGCCAGTGGAGAACGAATCGATAGCGGGCGTGGTGATGGTAAGCACGTGATCGCCACTGAACAGGATGCCCGCATCGGCATCGAAGAGCACGAGAGAATCGGGAGAATGCCCAGGCACCTCGAAGACCTGGAGCGTGCGATTTCCGACCGTGATAGTGTTGCCTTCCTTAACGGGGCGAATATCAAAGCGCTCCTCGTCGATGAAGATCGTTTCGCGGTTGCAGGCTTCGTACGCTTGCGCATCAGCAGGACTTGCACCCATCGCCAGCATGCGGCGGAAGAAGAGCTCATCGATCTCGGAAGCGGTCGGCTCATGCCTGCTCTCGAACCCGATCCGTGATCCGTAAATGGGCGTACCTGGCGCCAAGATGTTGTTCACCTGACCAGAATGGTCGAAGTGTTGATGCGTCAAGAAGAGCTTGAGCTTGCCGAGATCGACCCCGATTGCTTCGAGCGCCTCGCGCATGATGTGATAGGACTGTTCGCCAGGCGCACCAGCATCCACCATCAGCCACTCTCCATCGTCGTAGACCAGATAGCTATTGGAAACACCATCACCAAGATTCTTGAAGCGCACATGGGCTGAATAGACGAGTGGATCTTTGCAGACCAGCTCCCAATGGCATTCGGGCTGCAGTTCATCTGGGTGCTCGCGTGTGAGCAAGGGTTGCTGTTGAGGCTGTTGTTCGAACATAGATGCCAGCTTACCAGACGAAATTGCCCAAACGGATCTTGAGCGCCATTACGAAACTTGAACGTTGCGCAAGGCGCCGTCGATCGCTAGTTCAACATGCTTGATTCCTGGAGCGATTGTCCACGTGTCTCCGGTGCCATCATGACCGAAAGCACCAATCCCAAAATGACGAGTCCTGCAGCTACCAGCATGGTCGGTCCAACGCCGAAGTTCTCGAGGAAGATCGGCGTGCCGTAGGTCGAGATGATGGTGCCGATACGCGAGATCGAGATGGAGATACCCACCGCTGATGCGCGCACATGGGTAGGGAAGAGTTCATTGGGGTAGAGCCACTGCAAGATGCCCGGGCCACCGCTGAAGAATGCGTAAAGTCCGAATGCGATGATCACGACCCAGATCGGTGCATCAGGGAAGATGCCCAAGATCACGAGACCGACAGCCATGAAGAACAGCGATCCGATCAGAAGCGGGCGTCTGCCCAAGGAATTGAGCCAGAACATGGCTGGGATCGTGCCGATCAGGAAGAAGAGGCTCACCGCGCTCTCACCCAGAATGGACATGCGTCCTTCCGAAAGGCCGAACGCGCTCATGATGTCGGGGCCGAACGTGTAGATCGCGTACATAGGAACGACCTGACAAAGCGTTAAGATGCCCAGGTAGATGATGCGCTTGAAGTAACCTGCCTTGAACAGGAATCCGAGCGAAGTCTTCGTGGGCTGCTCGTCCTCATGGATCTCGATATCCTCACCGAACACGCGGTCCATGACTGCACGCGCTTCAGCGAACTTCCCTTTGCTCTGCAGCCAGAGCGGGGACTCGGGGATGTCGTGTCTGCCGATCAAGAGGATGATGCAGGGAACGACCGCGCTGCCGAGCATCCACTTCCAGCCATCTTCTATCCCTACCAGGGCAAAACCGACGAAAGCTGCGGCTGTTGCGCCCAAATACCACGCAGCCGAGACCGCGCCCATCGAGATGGACCGGTGCGCCTTCGGGGTGAACTCGGCTATGAGCGAGGTGGCGATGGGGTAGTCTGCACCTACGAAGAGACCTATCGCGAAGCGCGCTAAGACCAGCTGGAGCGGGTCGGCGGCGAAGACCGAGAGTACTGAGAACACTCCGATGGCCACTACGTCGATGATGAACATGGCGCGCCGGCCTACCAGGTCGGTCAGCCAGCCGCCTAGGATCGTGCCGAAGAAGATGCCCAAGAACACCGAAGCGCCAACTGCGGCGCTCCACATGGTATCGAGGGCGAAGAGAGGGGTGATCTGGGTGAGTGCTACGCCGATGATGGCAAGGACGTAGCCATCCAGGAAGGATCCGCCGCTCGAGAAGAAGGTGATCTTGCGCAAGAAGGGCGTCATCTTGACATCATCGATGGTCTTGTTGACGGCCTTCTTGACCTTAGTTGCTACTTCATCGACGGTGGCATTGGTCGCGCGTTCGCTCGCACCTCCTGAAGCAGGAGCAGACGCAGTTCCCGAAACAGCTGCTACCGCGCTACACGCAGCTACCGATGTAGTGGATGTAGGCGCCGAAGCAGCCGCACCTGCCGATGCGGCAACAGGTGCTGCTTGTGGTGGACTTACTGCTTGCGTGATCTTCTTAATCGCTCGTCTCATGACCTCTCACCTTATTCCAACGTTAGTTCCATTCTACTATTCCGTAATTCAGATGCGGTTTTGCTCCGGTCATATTGGCATCGGCATCAACCAACTGAAAGTGCCCTTCGTTCTCACCGACGCGCCACATGCGCGTTGTGAGCGTTTGACCTGGTATGACCGGGGAAGTGATGCGCGTTTTGAAGCGCGTCATGCGTTCAGGTCGGCCCGGGAACCAGGTTGAGATGAGGTGGCGCATAGCGAACCCACCCAGGCTCACTCCGTGAACGATCGGACGCGCAAGGCCTGTTTGTTCGGTGTAGGCCCAATCGATGTGCTGCTGATGCCAATCGCCCATCAACCGATAGATGAGCGGCATGTTGAAGGGAACCGTCTCGGTCACTTCGGCATCTGGCAAGCGATCGGGGATCTCCACCACATCGTGCGGAGGCTTCGGACCGCCCCAGCCGCCATCGTTGATGCAGACGTCCCAGGTCTTGACCGTGCAAAGATGAGTGCCGTCGTTGCTGTAGCTCCTGCCTGTTTGCAGGGAAAGGCACCCGCGACCCTCGCCGCGGTCGTAGAGTGCGTCTTGCGTGACGAAGGTCTCGACACGATCGGACATCTTGAAGGGGGCATGGAGCTCGATCTCGAATCCGTAGTGCAGCGACCCTGAATAGTCGTATCCATAATCGAGCGTGCGCGTCATCTCTTCGTTCACCGTGAGCGGTACGCCGAAGATGGGCAAGACCGCCAGATGGGGGTCGTTCGCATCGCCTTCGTTGAGGTATTCAAGATCGGTGATGCCGTCGTAGCCCGCATTGCAGCCGAGCGCACAGATCTCCAAGTCCCTGAAATCGTACGAGCGTACGAAGGGGCCGAACTCTTTTCCAACGATTTCGGTACTGATCGCCATGGCGTTCATCAACCTCTCTCATCATTTGCGCGCAGGAGCGTATGATCGCCTGCGCAGTGCGGAGCGAAACTGAGTGCAAGTTCTCGCTTTCCGCGTGGTCAGCTTAAGAGCTTCTTCTCGATCTTCATGCTGCAAGTACGCGGGAAATCTTCAACGACCTCGTAGAAGGTGGGGACCTTGAACGATGCCATGTGGTCCTTGCAGTACTGCTCGACTTCCGCAAGCGTCATGCTCTCGCCTGGTGCGAAGCGAACGAACGCCTTGATGGCTTGATCGCGGATCGGATCAGGAACGCCGATCACCGCAGCCTCAGCGATGGCAGGATGCTGTTCGAGGATCTCCTCGAGTTCGGTAGTGGAGATGTTCTCTCCTGACCTCTTAACCATGTTAACCTTGCGATCGACGAAGTAGAACCAACCGTTATCATCTTGATAACCTTGATCTCCTGTTTTGAGCCAGCCGTCGACGCTGAAGGTATTCTCGGTCGCTTCGGGGTTGTTGTAGTACTCGAGCATCACCGAACGGCCACGCTCGCCTTTTATCTGGATCTCGCCAACTTCGCCAGGGGGCAGTTCGTTGTCCTCCATGTCGCAGATACGTGCCTTGTAGCCGAGTCCTGCGCGTCCCACTGAAGGCCAATTACGTGCGCCAACGGGCGGATCGGTGATAGCCCAGCCGATCGATTCGGTCGAGCCGTAGGTGTTCATGATCCTCATGTTGAAGCGCTGCTCGAACTCCTCCTTCTCCGCATCCGTGATGGGGATGAAGTAGAGCACCTCACGCACGCAGTGGTTCTTCTCTTCAGGGTCGACCGGTTGGAGAAGCAGCGTACGCAGCATCATAGCAACGCATTGGATGACGGTGGCCTTGTAATGGCGGATCTGCTTCATGAAGCGGGTCGCCGAATACTTCTCGACGATGATGAGGGAGGCTCCTGCGGTGATCACGGGCATCAGGGCGGCCAGCTGGAAATTCGAGTGGCACGCGGGCATTGAGGTCAGCACACGATCGCTGCCGCGCAGCGAGACTTCCCAATCTCCATACAGCCCCGAGAACACCATGTTCGCGTGCGTGAGCACCACGCCTTTCGGGCGGGAGGTGGTGCCTGAGGTATAGATGATCTGCACGGGATCGTCGGAGGCAAGCTCGCAGGAATCGCGCAGGATCGCGCTCTGTTCGCAGCGCATCATCCAGAAGTCGTAGATGCCCTGCTGGCCTTCTTCGACCGTGCCGAGCGGCGTGTAGATGCTCGAGAAATCGATATTGCTCTTGGGTGATTCAGTTCCCGCGCGCGCCACTACCACGCCTTTGGGGAAGTAATGGCCGCGTGCGAGCAGCTCTTGGTACGTCTCGTAGAAGAGCGGCTCGACCACGACGCAAATCGCGTCCGAATTCTCAAGGATGTATTCAGCTTCATCGGCGAGATATTGCTCGTTGATGGGCACTGCCACCGCGCCGATCTTCGCAAGGCCGAACAGGCACATCAAGAATTCCGGTGAGCTGTGGAGGTGAAGGGCCACGTGATCGCCCTTCTCGATGCCGAGATCGAGAAACACATTAGCAATACGGTTGACGTCCTCGTCGAATGCGGCATAGGTGTATTCGAACACATCGCCTACGCGGTTCTGGAACGTGAGGAAGTGTCGTCTTCCCTTGCGCTCGACCACGCTTTGCCACAGGTCACGGAGCGTTTCGTTTCCTACGATGTCGGCCATTTTCGTCCCCTCCTACGAAAAGATGCTGGTAGATTTTCATTCCCCCTTCTCATAACGAACGCACGCATGGCAGTGCTATCTGGCGTTCATGGTCGGGACCGAGCCCGTGTGTCCTGAAAGCTCATGGTGAACGCTTGCGCCTGACCCTTCGAGCGCTCGTTCGTGATGAGAAGAAGACCTGCCTAAGGATTCCCCCCAGATCCCCTCCGGGGCAGGTGACCGGAGGGGATCGTTTGGAAAGATCGGGGGCGCTGCAGCTCGCGGCGGCGCGCGCAACCCGTGAAGCTTGGCACTGTTGCCAGGCGGTGAGCTAGCCCGCTTTGACCACGTTGGCCGCGATCAGCTCGTCGATCTGCTCGGGCGTGTAGCCGAGCTTGGTGAGCACATCGATGGTGTCGCCACCTTGCTCAGGCATCGGGCGCCACACTTGGCCAGGCGTCTGCTCGAAGCGCGGCATGGGGGAGAGGCCTTTGAAGGTGTCGCCATCTTTGGTCTCCCATTCGATGAAGTTGCCACGCATCTTCATATGCTCGTCTGCCACCATGTCCTCGAACTCATAGACACTCTGAGCGGCGATGCCCTGTTCAGCCAGAACATCCTCGAGCTCGAGCTTGGTGCGCTCAGAGAGCCACTTCTCGAGGCGCTTCTCGAACTCGGGTGCGATCGGCATGGAGAGCCACAGCGATGCCGTATCGTCCGGCACCTCAGGCGATCCCCATACGTCTCCCATGCCCAAGGTCTCGAGCATCCACTTGTTCTGGCGGATGCCGAAGAGATTCAGTGCGATGAAGCCATCAGCGCATTTGTAGACGCCGATGCCGCAGAGGTTCTGGTTGCGGGCGCCCGCACGCGGCCATTTCACACCATCGTTGAGGTAATCGACCAAGTAGTACTGGCTCATGTACATGATGCCTTCGTACATCGCCCAGTCGATGCTCTCGCCCTGGCCAGTGCGCTCGACCTTGTGGAGTGCTGCGAGCGTTGCTGCGATCAACAGGTAGCTGTTGATGTAGTCGCCGGAGTAGGGCATCGTGATCATGGGCTGCTCGGGCGTGCCGTTCTGGCAGGTGAAGCCTGCATACGGGCCGACTGTGCCATCGTAGGCGGCGCGCTTCACGCGATCCGGGTCGCCATAGGCGCCGAATCCTGAGCAGTGCACGATGACGAGCTTGGGGTTCGCGGCCCACAGATCCTCGTCCGTGATGCCCTTGCGCTGCCAGGTGCCGCCCTTTGAAGACTCGAAGAAGATATCGGTGTCTGCGAGCATCTTCAAGAGCACTTCTTTGCCTTCGGGGGTGAACTGGTTGAGTGCGACCGAGCGGCAGTTGCGGCGTTCAGCCTGAGCTGCGTTCTTCGCGTCGCGGACCGTATCGCCGTAGCCCGTGTTCTCGAGCCAGGTCACATCTGCGCCCCAGTCAGCCATGATGTTGCAGGCACGCGGCACTGCTTCTTCCATGGCGGCGAAGACGACCTTCACATCATCCAAGACACCGAAGCTTGGTTTTTCAGTTGGGATTGCCATGAGGTTCCTCCTTGTGGTTTCTCTTAGGTTCGAAGCTAAGGCCTAGCGATACTTCTTCAGGGCGTTCTTTGCAGTGGTGAGGATCATCATCTCGTCGGTACCACCGGAGATGCGGTCGACACGCAGGTCACGCCAGAAGCGGTTGATGCGATGCTCGCTCGCGACCGAGATGCCGCCCATGATCTGCATGCCATCGTCGACTACCTTGAAGGCGGCGTTGGCGCAGTAGTACTTGCACATCGCTGCTTCGCCGGCGTCGAATTCGCCATTGTTGTTATCGGCGTTCCATGCTGCTTCGTAGAGCATGTTCTTCATGGCGTTCAGGCGAATGGTCATCTCGGTGATCTTGAGCTGGTTGAGCTGGAAGCGACCGATGGTCTTGCCGAATGCCTCGCGCTGATTGGCGTGACGCAGCGCATCTTCATACGCGCAGATCGCATTGCCGTAGTCGCAGGCACCTACCAGCCAGCGCTCGAAGTTGAAGTCGGAGACGCCGCGGTTGAAGCCGTTGCCTTCCGTGCCGAAGATATCCGACTCATCGAGCTCCACGTCGTTGAAGTAGACCTCGCAGCAGCTATCCATGCGAAGACCGAGTTTATCCAGCGGGCCCAGTTCGATGCCCGGCTTGCTCATGTCCACCATGAACTCGGTGAAGATGCTGGGATCATCGGCGTTCTTTGCCATGACGACGAGCCACTTCACGCCCTTGGAGGAGGTGATGAAGGTCTTGGTGCCGTTCAGGTAGATGTGACCGTCGCGACGCTTGTAGTTAGTGGTAAGAGCAGAGACATCGGAGCCTGCGCCCGGTTCGGTGCAAGCGGAGTTCCAGATCTGCTCGCCGGTGCCCAGATATGCCATGACTGCATCGATCTGCTCAGGCGTGCCTTCGCGGATGATGGTCTCGAAGCCGGGCAGCTGATAGAGCACGTAGGTCGGGCCGCCGTACTGACCGAGCACCTCATAGACTGCCATGAGGGTGACCAGCGGCTGCTCAAGGCCGAGTCCGCCACGGTCTTCGGGGAGCATGATCTGATCGAAACCGAGATCGCAGAGTCCCTTCACCCAGCGAAGCGGGTACTCATGCTTTTCGTCGCACTCCTGGAAGTACTGATCCCAGGGCTCGCTTTCCATGTACTCACGATAAGCCTGGACGATGAGTTCCTGGTCGACGCTTAGTTTGAAATCCATTGTTTTCCTCCTTTTGGGGTGCTACTGCGCGCTGCGCGGTAGCAAACTTCTTCCTTATTGTCTTGGCGGAGTTCACTGTTTACCCCCGTGAACCACATCAAGACGATCGCCAGCTTGCCTATATAGCAAGCGTGTCGCTAATGGGGTAGGGCGGCCTTGCTAGGCAAGACCGGGTTCTGCGATGCCAACCTGCTCCTTGAAGAAGGTGGCACCGTGCTCGAGCGCATCGTTAGCTGCGTCGAGCGCTTTGGTGTAATGCAAGAATGCATGGATCACGCCTTCGAACATCTCGAACTGATACGGGATCGCATACTGATCGCAGATGGCTGCGAGCGTGCTCGAGTCATCGCGCAGCGGGTCATACTCTGCTGCTGCGATATAGCAGGCAGGCATGTCGTGCGTCATATCGTTCAAGAAGAGATTCGCATAAGGCGAGGTCTTCAGCTCTTCGATATCGTTCGCATAGAGCTGCTGATAGAACATCCAGTCTTCTTCGGCAAGGCCATCCCACGGGCCACCCAAAAGACGCATGGATGAAGAATCGGTAAGGCCGAACCAACCGTAGTAGAGCAGCAGGCACTTGATATGAGCGATCGAATCCGTGGTGTCGCGCAGATAGAAGGTTGCGGCCAGGTTCAGATGTGCTCCACCTGAATCACCCGCGAATCCCATGCGCTCGGTATCGATTCCATAGGCTGCTCCTTCTTCGTGCAAGAACTGCGCAACGAAGGCGACCTCCTCCACGGCTGAAGGGAATTTCGCTTCAGGGGAGAGGCGGTAATCGACTGCTACCACGATCGCGCCCGTGTTGCGGGCGAGGATGCGGCAGATGCGATCATGAGTGTCAAGGTTGCCGAGAACGAAGCCGCCTCCGTGCACGTAGACGATAACCGGAGTGGTTGGGCTTTGAGCTTCCTTGCCAGCAAGCGCTTCGTCGGTCGGATAGTAGAAGCGTACTGCCATGGGGCCATGAGGACCGGTGAGCTCTTCATCGAAGGAGAGCTTCATGACCGGGCCACCTTCCACCCAGAACTCACGGCCGAGCACGTAGTTCTCACGCATGATATCGAATCCAACCGAGGTGTCATTCGCATCGCCAGCGAGGGTTGCCTCTTTTGCGAGGATCGCCTTCATCTGAGGATTGATGCGAGCCAGTACATCAAGCTTGTTCACGAGTTTCTCCTTCTTTGGGTGGGGTGCCTTCGGTGGGAAGGCACCCCTTTGGGCGGTAGATTGAGCAGAGACAGTGGGGAGTTTGTTCGGTGATCGTGTCTCAAGATCGCCTGATCGAGTGTGCGAACCTTACGCTTCTTGCGCTTGTACGTCCGCTTCGATCTCTGATTCGACTTCTTCTTCGATGATGTCGTTGCGGTGCTTCTTGATGGAGCGGAGCAACATGACCAGGCAGAAGATGCCGACCACTGCCAGACCGATCTCGATACCGAAGATGCCGTTGAAGGCTGCGGTACCCTGAGCGTCGATCATGGAGCCGTACCAGGTGTGGATGAAGACGTCGGGCAGGAAGCCGATCACGGAGAGCAGACCAGCTGCAGTACCGAAGATCTGCATCGGGATCTTCACCTCTGAGAGTGGGGACGAACCGATCGAGAATGCGCCGTAGGTTGCGAAGCCGAACAGTACGACCATGACGGATACGATGATGGCTGCATTAGGATCATGCGGATAGAAGATGAATCCTATCAGTACCGCGATCGCGAGTACGAATCCACCGATGATGGCCTTCGAAGGACTCTTGATCTTCGTGGCTATGAAGCCGACGATCGGGCCAGCCAGAAGACCAATACCATAGGTACGGATGAGGCCGATCACGTTAACGAGGTTGCCATCTGCATTGAAGCACTGGGTCAGATACGGCGTGGTGTAGGTAGCGCCCTGATAGACCGCGTAAACGCAGAAGTAAGCGACGCATGCCCAGATAACACCGGGGTGCTTGAAAGCTTGCACTGCCTCAGCGAGGCTGAAGAGCTTTGCATCCTTGTTGATCTCACCCTTGAAGTCGGGGATCAAGAAGAAAGCGATGATGCCCAGTACAGCGATGATCACTGCCAAGAAGACTAGCATGACCTGAACACCGGTAGCAGCATTCGCGATGGAAGCGATGATGCCCGCGTTGATGAGGCCGAGCACGAGGCCGGTAACGCCATAGATAGAGTAGGAGATACCGATCTTGGACGCGTACTCATCTTCTTCGCAGCAGAGCCTGACGACCTTGAAGCGCGTGCCCCACCAGATGAGGATGGAGGTGACGCCCATGGCGACGAAGAGCGCGAAGCAAACTTGGACCGAAGGAAGCGTGGCGTAGATCGCTACCAAGACCGCCGTGGTCAAGAAGCCGACCGTTGCCAGGGTACGCATGCGGAACTTGTCAGCTACGATGCCTGAAGGTAGATAACAGATCATCGCCGCGATGCCGTAGGCGGATACCATGAGACCGAGGTCTGCATTGGAACAGCCGAGTGCTTGCATCAGAGGATCATAGAATACATTCTTCAAATACATTGGCGCGTAGATGATCGATGATCCCATCGAGATCAAGATCACGAGCGCCCACTTGTGGAGCGTTGAGATGTCGCGGTACGTCACCTCACCTTTGCTCTTTGCTAGGAGTGACATTAGCGTCCCCTTTCCTTTTTCCTTGGCTACTCTTCAGAGTGCCGCCTTCTGTTTCCCCTCTGCTTACTTCGTTTTACGTTCGTTCGTTATCTCATAGTGCCCAGTTTTGCGATCTGTTGTCCTTTTTCGCTTTACTGTGAGTCGTTCGCGAACTGGATCTTATGAACCAACGAAAAAGACGTAAGCTGCCAGCTTTTACCGACGTGCTCATCTTGCTTGAACACGTTCATGAGCGCATCACATGATGCGTGGGATTATGAGGTTGCGACCAAAGTGGGGAGTGGACTTTTTTTGGTGAGCGAGCGACATACTAAAAAACTAGTGATGCTTCTGACCTTATGTTCTGTATGCTGATACTATACAAAGAATGAAAAATCCAGCGAAGAAGCAGCGCGCGTTCGTTTTGAAGAAAGGCAGCGAAAAAGGTAGATCACTATGCAAGATACTCGATCAGCTCTTGACGAAGTGGAAGAGCATGAGCCGATTCAGAGTGTTGATGAGAACACTTTGGGCGCATCACCAAAAATACTACGAAACAACCCGTTGTTGACCGGTTGATCACTGTTCATCCAGCGCTCAAGTACCTTGGTTTCTCGCTCTTGATGGCCTATCACTATCTGATGTGGTTCTGCCCGTCGAGCTTCTTCAAGACCGACCTTTTGGCTGCCAGCGTCACGGTAGCATGGCTCTGGAATCTGGTCGGTACGGCATTCTTCATGATCGTGACGGTGTGCTTCCTAGGCCGCACGCGTCACCTTTCTGATTATCCGTGGGTCATGAGGGTCGTTACGGTCCTTTTGATCGTTGCGACTGCTCTGCTGCTCTATGGGGCACCTATTACTAGTTCTACGTACGTGATCTATATATTCAGCTTCGTTGCTGGCGGTCTTGAGGGCTTGATGTGGATCTTGTGGGGCGAATCGCTCATGCGCTTTCGGGCGAACTTTTCGGTGGTGCATATTGGCACCACGTTCGGCGCGACCGTGTTGGTGGTTATGATCGTAAGCCTGTTCATTCCCGCGGATCTCTCGCCGCTCTTCGTCGTGCTGCTCGTGGCGTTCTCTGGTGTGTTCCTTTATGCGCATAAGAAGGTTCCCGCAACCTATCCCGTGCTCTTGCCGCACGATACGGTCAAACCGGCGTATTCGAGCGTGCTAGCGGTCTGCAGTGTTGGCTGTTTTACGGGCGTTGCCTGCTATTATCTGGTGGCCATCGTTCCGTGGGAATGGTTCTCGATCGGCGAATACATCTTCGAGATCGGCGTGGTGACCGGTGCAGCGTTGATCTTGCTTGTTTCGGGGCTTTCGGTGCTCTTCAAAGCGAAAGCTTCGATGTTCAGGCTCTTTCCGTACTACTTGGTCTTCGCTATTGTGGGGCTGACCTTGTTCCAGAGCCACGAATCGCTCTATCCGGTTGCCTTCGTGGTTGGGCTGAGCGTCTCGTCGCTTTTGGAGATATCGCTCATCATGTACTTTGGCACGTTGATGCGTAGGGGGTTCTTCGCGCCTGCGCTGGCGGTCACGTTCTCGCTCGCTTCGATCCGTATTGGTATCGCGCTGGGGAATTGCCTTGGGCTCTTCTACGAACGTCACGTTGAGATCGCCCAGCTTGCGGTCACTCCTACCACGCTCATCTTCATCTGCGTCCTGGCATTCGTGTTGGTGCCGGGTGGAAAGCTTGAGCCGCGCTTCGTTGCGCTCACCACAGCCCCCGTTGCACCGTCCGAGATCGATACGATCTGTTCCCATATCATCGCAGAGTTCAAGCTCTCAGAGCGCGAGGGTCAGATTTTGAAGTTGATCGCGCGGGGCAACACTGTGAACAGTATCGCGAACAAGCTCTATATATCGCCGCACACGGTGAACACGCATATTCGGCATATCTATGACAAGGTGGGTATCCATAAACGAGGAGAGTTGCTCGAATATATCAATATGAAGAAAGAAGAGCAGGTCTAGCGTGCGTTCAGGTAAGCGGGCGCTTGGGCCACGATGCTCTGTGTCTCGCAGTAAGTACCAGACGGAAATGGCGCGCGTTGTTCCTTGGGTGCTGTTTCAGTATCGAGTAGAGACGCAACGTATAGGCTTAAAAAGTACGCGTAGAAAGAAGGTAGGGCATGAAAGTGGTCATTGTTGGTGGAGTAGCAGGTGGTGCAACGGCAGCGGCGCGTCTTCGTCGGTTGGACGAGCACGCGCAGATCATCGTGTTCGAGCGATCGGGTTATGTTTCCTATGCCAACTGCGGACTACCTTATTACATTGGTGGCACCATCGCTGATCCTGAGGCGCTCACGCTTCAAACGCCCGAGAGTTTCCGCGCGCGTTTCGACGTGGATATGCGCGTGAACCATGAGGTGACCGCACTCGATGTTCAGGCGAAGAAGGTTACTGTGAAGAACCTGGTAACAGGCGAAGTGTTCGAGGAATCGTACGACAAGCTCATCCTCTCCCCGGGTGCGAAGCCCACGCAGCCACGTCTTCCGGGGGTAGGGCTTGAGCACGTGTTCACGCTGCGCACCGTGGAAGATACGTTCCGCATGAAGGATTTCATCGATGCGCACCATCCGCGCACGGCAGTGATCGCGGGCGGCGGTTTCATCGGGCTTGAGCTGGCCGAGAACATGCGCGAGATCGGCATGGAGGTCACTATCGTGCAGCGTCCGCAGCAGCTCATGAAGCCCTTCGACCCCGACATGGCGGCATTTATCCACGCCGAGGCGCGCAAGCATGGCATCAAGCTGGCGCTCGGTCATACCGTGGAAGGCTTTCGCGAAACGGACGATGGCGTGGAGATGCTTCTCGCAGATACCGACTCGATCCCGGCTGACATGGTGGTGCTGGCCATTGGCGTCACGCCCGACACGCACCTTGCGCAAGAGGCGGGCCTGGCAATGGGTGTGCGCGGCAGCATCTTGGTGAACGACCACATGGAAACCTCCGCGCCCGATGTCTATGCGGTGGGCGATGCCGTGCAGGTGAAGCACCTGGTAACGGGCGAAGAGACGCTCATTTCGCTAGCGGGTCCCGCGAACAAGCAGGGGCGCATCGCGGCTGACAACATTTGCGGCATTCCGAGCACCTATCGCGGGTCGCAGGGCAGCAGCGTCATCAAGGTCTTCGATATCACGGCGGCTTCCACAGGTGTCAATGAAACGGTGGCGAAAGCATCGGGGCTGGAGGCTGATCACGTGATCCTCTCGCCCATGAGCCATGCGGGCTACTATCCGGGCGGCAAGCTTATGACCATGAAAGTGGTGTTCGAGAAGGAGACCTATCGCCTGTTAGGTGCCCAGATCGTAGGGTATGAGGGTGTGGACAAGCGCATTGACGTGTTGGCAACGGCCATCTTCGCAGGCTTGCGCGCGACCGAGCTCAAAGACCTCGACCTGGCTTATGCACCACCGTATTCTTCGGCGAAAGACCCAGTGAATATGGCGGGCTTCATGATCGAGAACATCGAAGAAGGCATCGTGAAGCAATGGTACTTAGGTCAGCTGGAAGAACTGCAAGAGAAGGGAGAGCGCGGGCAGGTAACGCTGCTCGATGTGCGCACGCCTGCCGAGATCGCGTTCGGGCGTATTCCTGGGTTCATGAACATCCCGCTCGATTCCTTGCGCGATCATCTTGATGAGCTGGACCCTGCGAAACCAATCTATGTGATCTGCCAGAGTGGCCTGCGTAGCTACGTGGCGTGTCGTATTCTGGCAGGTTATGGCTTCGATGCGTTCAACTTCGCAGGCGGATACCGCTATTTCCAGACCGTGGTGAACGACCGCGCGCTTATCGAAGCAGCCTTTCCGTGCGGCGCCGATCAGTAGTGGAAGATTGTTCGTTATGGGACAAGAGGTACGAGCGGTCAACCTTGCGCGCGCTGAAACGCGAGCTTGCATTACGAAAGCTCTCGTAAAGCTTACACAGGAAAAGGCGCTCTCTTCCATCAGCGTAACGGAGCTCTGCCAGGCTGCGGGCGTTTCGCGCATGGCGTTCTATCGCAACTACGATTCCAAAGAAGAGGTCTTCACTGCTCGGCTTGAAGAGGTCATTGCAGATTATGCGCGCGTCACCGAGCCGCTCCTGAAAGCCGGAACGCTTTGGTATGATGTCGGCCATTTGAGCACGTGCTTCGAATTCTTCAAGAACAATGCAGCGCTCATGAATTGCCTTTTTCGCTGTGGGTTCACGGGGTTGCTCGTGAAATCGATCTCCGATTTCCTGATCGGCCGCTATGGGAATGGCACCCCTGAGGGCAATTACATCCTAACGGCTTTTGCAGGCTCGCTCTGTGCGTGCTATCCGCTTTGGGCCAAACGCGGTTTCAAGGAGTCGCCGCGGCAGATGGCCGAGCTGCTCGGGCGATTCTATACTGCCATCCCTTCTGCCAGTAACTAGAGGCTCTGTTGTAAGTCGCAGCAGTTCGGAGCCTTCGCAGTTTCGCGAATCTTGTGGTTTTCGCAAGGTGTCTCACGAACAGCTCGAGCTGGCTATACGACCGGCCTCGCTGATCGCGTTTCAACCACTCGGCTTACGCTCTTCCTTACCTTTCGTGCTGAACAATTTGCGCCTTTCTGTAACACTCTGCATCGCGGAGCAGAAGACCGCTCGATCAAACGTTACAATTTGTAACAGATGAAGTCAGGAGGCAGCATGCGCACTGCGGTGATAACGGATACGAATAGCGGGATATCGACCGAAGAAGCAGCAGAGATGGGCATTCGCTCCATCCCGATGCCCGTGCTGATAGATGGGGAGATCTATCTTGAAGGGGTCGATCTTGAAAGCGAGAGTTTCTTCGCGAGCCTGACCGAGGGCAAAGCGGTAACGACCTCGCAGCCTTCTCCAGGGGTCGTGTGCTCTGCATGGGAAGAGGCTTTGGATGAGGGGTTCGATAACGTGGTCTATTTGCCGATGTCTTCGGGGCTCAGCCATTCCTGCGAATCTGCTCAGCTTGCTGCCGCCAACTATTCAGGGCGCGTTGCGGTGGTGGACAACGGACGCGTTTCGGTGACCTTGCGAGCAGCCGTCGAAGATGCGCTTGCGATGGCGAATCAGGGAATGCCGGCGGCTCATATCAAATCGGAGCTTGAGCGAAGGGCGAAGCTTTCGAGTATCTATCTTGCTGTCGATGATCTGGGCTATCTCGTGCGTGGCGGAAGGGTCACGCCTGCTGCCGCGGCGCTCGCTTCTGTGTTGAAAGTGAGGCCCGTTCTGTCGATCCGAACGGGTCAGATCGAGCCGTTCTCTAAGGAGCGAGGCATGAAGAAGGCGGTGGCGAAGATGTTCTCAGCAGCCAAACACGATGCCAAGAAAGAGTTCGATCTCAAAGAGGACGAGCTGGTGGTGGGGGTTGCGAGCGCGGGGATAGACCCTGAGCGCGAGTTGGAGTATCTCGAGCGAGCAAAAGCGGAGTTCCCTGATGCAAAGGTGTTCTTCAACAGGCTTCCCTTCTCTGTTGCGGTGCACACGGGACCCGGCGCGCTCGGCATTGGCATCCATGCGCGTCCGAAACAGTTGGCAAATCTGGATTCGTCGAGCGCTGAGCAGCAGGGCAGTGCTCAGGCCGAAGCGAATGCGCAATGAATAGCCTGAAACGAATTGACCGATCTAAAACTTCTTTTGAAGGAGCTTAGCCTATGATTCGCATCATCACCGATTCCACTTCATCACTTCCGAAAGATCTGCGTGAGAAACTCGGCATTCACTTGCTCAACCTTGTGGTCAACCGTGGTGGCGTTAGTCACGTAGAAGGCGAGATGGACCTCGATGCGTTCTATGCTGATATCTACGAGATGGCTGACGATATTCCCACGTCAAGCCAACCTTCAGCGTTGAGCATAGAGACTGCGCTTGAAGCGGCGGCCGCAGCAGGCGATGAAGTGCTCGGAATCTTCATCAGCGGCAGGATGTCAGGCACGTTCGAGGGAGTTGCGCGTGCGGCGAGAGAAACTGCCAAGCGTCATCCCGATTTCAAGTATGCGCTCATCGACAGCATGACCAATTGTATGGAGCTAGGCTGGGCGGTTGTCGCAGCGTGCGAGGCGCGTGATGCGGGCGGAAGCCTTGAAGAGTGCGTCGAGGCGGCTACGCACGCGATGTCTTCGACGCGTTTCATCTTTGCGCCTGAGTCGCTCAAATTCCTGGAGAAGGGCGGCAGGATAGGGAAGGCTTCGGCGCTGTTGGGCAACATGTTGAACATCTCGCCTATTCTTACGGTGAAGAATGGAGAGGCTGCAACCTTTTCCAAGGTGAGAACCCAAAAGAAAGCGCTTACCAAGATGGTCGACGTGTTCAAGCGCGATGTGGAGAATCATGGGCTGCGCAATGTTGCCGTTCACTATATCGGCTCGTGCGTTCCTGCGTTCGAGTGGGCACGCGATGTGATCGATCCCTTGGTGGGGAAGACCGTGATGGTGCTTCCTGCAAGCCCCGTGATCGGCGTGCATGTGGGTCCTGCTATGGGGCTTGCCTACGAATGCGCTGCGCCGATCGAAGGCAAGTTCGTAACTTTGCCCGAGATCATTGCTTCGTAGTTGCTCTTACTCCCGTACCGCAAGACAGCTTTGGCGCGAACCTGTGTGTTCGCTCGCTCAGCGCATTCCGAGGCGATTGTTGCCTTCTTACAATCCCGTCATAAACCGCACAGCGTGCCTTCTGGGCGCTAGACTGCATCGTGTAGTTAGGTGCCTTGGATGATTCGTTGCCTTCAGCGAATTCCAGGAAAGCGCATGGCGAAAGGCGGTGGAGTAGATGGGCGCTCTAGGCTCTTTTCTCTCGAGCTTCTCTGAAAGCTTCACGGCTGCGGTGATCATGTGGCCCTTCCTGTCCTTCCTTCTTACCATGCCCATCTTGGCTTTCCTCTATCATCGTGATGGAAGGCTGCGCTTCGCATCAGCGGCGGCCGCTTATTGCAGTGTGCTCTATCTGGCGGGATTGGCTTGTTTCACGCTCTATCCGCTTCCAACAGGCGATGCGGGACCAGGTATCACCTATGGCATTCCGCCCCAGTTTAATCCGCTCAATTTCATCTTTGACATCGTTAAGGATGGGTGGAAAGCAGTATTCCAGACGCTCTTCAACGTGGTGCTCTTCTTACCGTTAGGCTTCATCGCAGGGCGGTTCTTGCAGATGAAGCTGCCTGCTGCGACCATCTTGGTGCTTGTCGTGAGCTGCTTGATCGAGACCGCACAACTCACAGGACTTTTTGGCATCTACCCTTATGCTTACCGCACCTTCGAAGTGGACGATATCATCTTCAACACCTTAGGTGGCGTGTTGGGGTGGTTCTGCGCAAAGCTCTTCGCGCGAGCGCTGCCACAAGCACCGGTCGGCTCGCCCGAGATTACGCATGATCCAGGGCTGATCCGACGGGTCGTTGCCCTTTGGATCGACCTCATCCTGATCGCGCTGGTAACGTTTGGCCCGTGGATGTTTTTCGACCTTGCCAGCGAAGTGCTCTTTGACAAGGCGTTTTCTCTTTTCGGGATGAATGCTGTTCAGACGGAGAGCGTATTGGCTATGGTGTGCTTCGTGATCGCTTTCAGTGAAGTCGAACTCGTCTTCCCCTGGATCAAGAACGGCAGCACGCCAGGCGGTCTTATCGTGCGGATGAGCTTTGAGACGCGGGAGCGTTCGGGTGGTAAGCGGGTGCTGTTCTACTTGGCGCGCGGGGCGTTCCTGATCGCGCTCTTCGCACTTCCTCAGATCGTGGTCTTGTTCACGCTGGTCTTCTATCTCATCACCCGCAAGATGCCCTATGACTATCTGCCCGGATAATACTGGCTTGCTCCTGGCGGTAGGGGCAAACTGCATAGCTGCCTTTATTCGGTGGTAGCCTGATCGTTCATCCTCTATAATAGTTCCATCAAACGACACTATGTCACTTAAAGGAGTGTTCGCATGAACTATCGGAAGCTTGGCAAGACGGGACTTATGGTCAGCGAGATCGGGTTTGGCCCTGAGTGGATGACGGGAACGCCGGAAGAAACGCGCGCCATCGCTGAGGTGCTGCGTGAAGCAGGCGTGAACTATTTGGACTGCTGGATGCCCGATCCTCATATTCGTGCGAACCTCGGCTATGCCATGAAGGGCCACACGGATGAATGGATCGTCCAGGGGCATATTGGTGCTTGCTGGGTGGACGGTCAGTATCTTCGCAGCCGTGATGTGGTATTGGCAAAACCTGCCTTCGAAGATGAGCTTGCACTGCTCGGCGTTGACCACTTCGAAGTAGGCATGATGCACTATATCGATAGTGTGGATGAATTCCGCGCCTGCCTAGATGGTCCCTATTATGAGTATGTACAAGAGCTGTTGCGTGCGGGAACCATCCGCCATGTTGGTCTTTCGACTCACAACCCCGAAGTTGCCCTTGAAGCAGCGCGGAGGGAAGTGGTGGAGGTCATCATGTTCTCGATCAACCCTGCCTTCGATCTGATGCCTGCTTCTGAAGACGTGAATGATCTGTTCGGGGATTTCGAAGAGGCGGGCGAGCAAATGGAGCCTTTGCGTGCCGAACTCTATAGCTTGTGCGAAGAGAAGGAGATAGCGCTTACGGTGATGAAGCCGTATGCCGGTGGTCGTTTGCTCATGGATGAGCAGTCACCGTTTGGTAAGGCGCTCACTCCTGTTCAGTGTATCCATTATTGCCTGACGCGTCCTGCGGTCGCTTCTGTTTTGGCGGGATACCAGAGCGTTGAGGAGGCGCAATCCGCACTCGCTTATGAGCAGGCAAGCGAAGAGGAGCGCGACTTTGCCCAGGTGATCGCTGATGCCCCTGCGCGCAAAGCATACTTCGGGCAGTGCACGTATTGCGGCCACTGCCAGCCTTGCGCGGTGGGCATCGATATCGCTACCGTGAACAAATTCGCTGATCTGGCTTCGATCCAGGATACGGTACCGCAAAGCATTCGCGCGCACTATCTTGAGCTGGACAAGAATGCTTCCGATTGCATTGCCTGCGGGAATTGCGAACCTAATTGCCCCTTCGGCGTGAAGATCGTCGAGCGCATGGAAGGGACCGAGCGCCTGTTCGCGCAAGGTTAGCTCACAGAACCGTGTATTCGTAATTCGGTGGTCTGAACTGATCAACGAATTTGCTCGGATTGAGAGTTGGTACTTCAGAGTTTTTGAAATCGCGTTTATCGCGCGTCACAATGAGTTTTTTATTTGGAGGGAAGGGCAAATTCTTGAAAGAACGGAAGCAATGATAGCTGCGTGCCACCTTATTTGAGAGAGCTTTCATCATAGGTTAATCCGTATTCATGTTCTAATACGTCCAAAAACTCTTGGGCAGACATAGCTTTTATAGGCGATTTCCCAACCAGCTCTTTGTCGCGTGTTATCAGATACTTTGCAGGAATATGCTTTGAAGCGTGTGCGATCAAATAATCTTCTATATCGCTCCAGTCGGACTCCAGTGCTCCACGAAGATCTGCTGCATAGGTGCCACACACCATGAAAATATCCAACGTTGCTAGAAGGGCATGCTTTACCTCTTCTGCTGGAGCATGCTTTCTTAGAACATAATAAGCATCAGCATACGACTGCGTGCTTGCCCATATCTGCAGGTCACCAAAAACAGCAGCGATGCATAGTTTCTTAATGTCGTTGACGTAAGGTCCCCTGACTGCAACAAGATCGATGAGCGCGTTAGTATCAAGCAATATCTTCATATTTATTCGCCCTTACTGCTTGCGCATATCGCTTGTCTGCTTTGACGTCATCAGGAATGTCAAGATCAAGCATGCAGTTCTTAAACATGTTTTTGATCAACTGTTTTTGGTCTTTCGACAGAGCTCGTTTCTTTTGTTTGCTTTTAGACGGGTGAGCTGTTGGCAAAGCATGCTCTTCAAGAACATATTCAAAAGCAGCATTCACAAGATCGCTCGTGGAAGCCCCAAGAGATGCTAATTGGATGCTCGCCTGCGAATAGAGAGCGTCGGGAATTCGTGCAGAAATCATCTTGCTCATTGATGCCCTCCTATCATGTATGACGTATGACAATTATATCATATCTTGTATGCTAACTCTTTATACAAGACACAAGACGTAAGACGTAGGCCTCCTTTTTGCGCGGAGCCAAAATTCCTGGGAGCATCGCTTGGTCTTGAGGATAACTAGGTCGGTGCCGCTACGAGGTAATGCTCGGGTCGTATTCCTTTAAAAGCTTCAGCAGCTCTTCTGCGTGGGAATGACGCTTTTTGGTAGCTGTTCCCACGATGGCGATGGAATCGTAGCTGCCATATTTCTTGAAGAAATCGGGGATCGCGTTATCTGCCTTAAGTTCTGCAGCGTATTTCTTGAAGTATTCTTCGTAGGGCATGCCCGCATCTAAATAAGCATCCAGCAGCGACTTCGTGGGGGAGTATTCGACATCGTGCACGTAATCGGCATGAGCGATCACGTGGGTGAAGTATTCGAGATCTTCTTGTTTGGTGAAGCCCGAAAGCTGATTTGTGTTCTTGAGGCGGATGTCGAGTACGAGCGTCGCTTTCCATCCGAGTATCTTGTTGAAGAATTCTTCTGCGGTTGTTTGATATGCGCTCAGTACGTTGATCTTCATTGTTACCCCTCCAGCCGTGCGTTACCAGTTTCGCTCTTGCAAGTCCAACACGTTTCAAGTCTAAGACACGAGCAAGCTCTAGTTCGACGACGGTAGGTTTGCGTTACGGTCTTGATGATTGCGTGTTACGGAACGCTTCGTAAGAAAGAATCTGGAGAGCGTTTCATTTTTGTGGCGCGGTAAGACGTTCTGCAGCGCGATGAAAAGAGCGAGCTGCCATCAGGGTTTCCTTATGTTCACAAATCATCGACCGATTGGTTGCGGCGTCTGAGCTGGTTATTGCTTGTTCTAGAATCAAGGCTGTTCAAGACATTCGGCAATCTAAGGCATCCAACAGCCTGCACAGATGGGTCTAGCATGAGACAAATCGGAAGAACAAAGGAAAAGTCGACGCTCGGAAAAGACTCGATCGTGGTCGGGTTCTCGCTCTTCGCGATGTTCTTCGGTGCGGGCAATTTGATATTTCCCCCAACCTTAGGGCAGTTGAGCGGTGACCTTTGGGCGTGGGGATTGGTCGGATTTCTGCTCGTTGATGCTGTTCTCTCGTGCCTCGGCGTGTTCGTGGTAAGCCGCTTGGGCGGTCCGCGTGGAGCCTTCGACGGGACGCTCGGAAAGATCGGCGGCACGATCCTAACAACGGTGGCTATCTTGTGCCTTTGCGTTGTCTTCGCCATGCCACGTACGGCTGCTACCACCTTCGAACTGTCGGTCGCGCCCTATCTTGGCGAAGACGAGAATTCCTTTTTGGTTCCATTCTCTATCTTGTTCTTCGTGATCGTGTACCTGCTCACCTGCAGGAAGTCGCGGGTAGTTGATATCATCGGCAAGTTCTTCACGCCGACATTGCTAGTCGGTGTACTCGTGCTGATCGTGGCTGGGATCGTTGCTCCTATAGGAGAGATTCAGCCGCCGCAAACGGATTATGTATTCCAGGAAGGCATTCGCTCGGGTTACCAGACCATGGATGTTCTCGGGGTCGCAGCGTTTTCCATCATCATCCTGGATTCTGCCGTTGTGAAGGGTTACACCGATCCCGGTAGGAGTTCGGCGCTTCTTGCGCGTGCGAGCATCGGGGCAGTAGTGATGCTCGGGCTGGTCTATGGCGGGTTGACCTACCTCGGCGCGACGTCGGTGTCGCTGGGGACGGGCATGTCGCAAGTTGGGCTGCTCGTTGCTATCGTTGAGAGCGTTTTGGGAGATGCGGGCAAGATCCTTTTGAGTGCGATCGTGGCGCTTGCGTGTGTGACCACAGCTGTTGCGCTGGTAAGTTCGGCTGCGGATTTCTTCAGTCGGCTGTTCAAGAACAAGATATCCTACCAGGCGCTTTTGATCATAGACTGCGTGATAGGGGCGCTGATCTGCGATATCGGCCTCGATAACATCATTCGCTTTGCCGATCCGGTGCTGGGCGTGGTGTACCCACCCTTCATCACCGTGGTGGTGCTTCTGGTCTTCAGGAAGCAGATTAAGTTGCGCGAAGTCTACCAAGGGGCGGCTATAGGTGCGCTTGTGGGCGGGATCGTGGTCGAACTGGCCGTGACCAACGTGGCTGCTATCGTTCCGCTTGAACTGCTCCCGCTGTCTTCGATGGGCTTTGGCTGGATCGTGTTCGCGCTTATGGGTGCCTTGGTCGGAATGGTGGTGGGCCTTACCAGGCGCAAAGCGTGAATTGGCTTACAATGAGGTCAGTCAAGAATTCACTCCGCAAGGATCAGCATGACGAACAATACGCCACCCGAACCGCCAAAACAACCTAAGCCTTCAGTTGTTGTATCGTCCTCGAAGGCCGAGCGGATCTTCCTGCTCATTTCGTGCATCTGCATTATTGGTGGGGCTGTGCTCTTCATCTACGGCGAACAAGCCGTAGGAATCGGACAGGAAGGCGTGGTGAACAAATTCCTGGGGAGCCTTGGAATGGCAGTGGCAAGCATCGGCATGTTCATTGTCGGTTGCTTTTTCGTGAAACGCATCGTGCTCGGCCTCAAGTCTATGAGCGCAAGTGAGCGCTCAAAAACACGAAAGGCCTTCGTAAGGCAGCTTTCGATCGCAGCCCTTAACGTTTTTGTGTATGGCGCGCTGTTTATCCTGCTCTTGGGAAGCCTTACTGCGTTAGATGGCGCAAGCGTGGGAACGTACTTCGTTGTATTCGCGGTGTGGGCTGCTTGCATAGTGTCATTCGTTCTTTACCGGCGGCATCGAAAGAAGCATAAGGTTTCCTATGAACTCCTTAAGCAACCTGTGATAACGGTATTTCTCTTTTTGTTTGCAGCTGTGATCCTCGCTGTATTCATCAGGTCTGACGCTCCTGATTCCTTTCAGGATCTGATCGAGGGTCCTGAAACAGCCGAGGTGCTTTTGGTCGAAGCTGATATCAATCATCCATCTGCTCGTTATAGTGCGATCATGCAAGATCAGCATGTACTTACATTCTGTACTGCTGACGAAGAGTGCATTGTGCTCGTTGTGCCAGAAAAAGATATTGCAGCGGCTAAAGTGATCAACGACTATGGGAACTTTGTGCACCTTACTTATTATCCGCGCACCCAAGTGTTCTGCGAAGCAACGCCTTGGGAAACTGGGGTGCAGGATATGGGCCCTGATCTGCTTGAGAGGTTGGTTGAAGAATACGATTTCGAGCTGTAAGAGGATCTGAACAGGAGTGATCAATGGACGAACAGCGTAAACGAGAACTGAAGGAAGCGTATCGCAACAGCCGACCTCCTATGGGCGTGCTGGCGTTTCGGTGTGAGCCTACTGGGGAAAGCTTCCTTTTAGCATCGCGCAACATCTCGGCCGACACCAACAGTGTGACGTTCAAGCTGAACTCAGGCTATCATCCCAATCGACATCTCCTGGAGTTGTGGGAGCGCTACGGCGAAGAGGGTTTTGCGGTCGAGGTGCTGGAGACGCTCGACTATCGCGACGAATCGGATGATCCTGCCGACTACAAAGACGAGCTCGAGCAGTTGCGCGACCTTTGTCTCGAGCGTGACCCGAACGCCTCGCTCTTGTGGAAGTAACAAGACGTTCGAGTTGACAGAAGACGCATCCTACTGATAGCGACGGTGACGGGGGAGCGCGAGGATCACGCTCAGAAGGGCAACGACGATCACGCTTGTGCCAGCAGCGCACACTGCTTTCAGGTGGATCGCAGGAATACCCATCAAGATGCCGATGATGTAGGGGACGAGCCAGGCAAGCCAAACCACCGTGCTGAAGGTATGGAAGCGCTTTTGCGCCTGTTCGCTGCCGCGCAAATAGGTCCATGTTGCCCACGTTGCATGAATGAGCATCAAAACGATAGCTACTACACCCGTGATGCCATGGACGCCCATGCCACCAGCAGTTTGTGCGGCCATGGAGCTCATCATCAGTGTGCCTGTTGTATCGCAGGCAAGTCCGATCCAAAAGAGCGTTACGTATTTCCGTGTGAGCGTGCCGCTGCGACGCTCTCCAAAAACTCCCCACGTATAGAACACGAGTGCGGCGCTGATCGCGATCGTTGAGAGAATAAGAAGCGGTGACATGATGACCTCATTTCTTTTTCTTGGGACCGCCTTTCCGAAAGAGTTCGGTCCTCTAGTTGGTTTTCGCAAAATGAACATGATTCATTTATTGAACAATGTTCATTTTAGAACCATTTTGTGCGGTGTCAAGATATTTGAACGAAGTTCATAATGTCGTTATACTGGTGTCAGGTTCCCGATCTAAGGACGCTTGAAATGGGCAAACGATCAGTTATTACCAGCGAAGAAATACTCGAGCAGGCCTATCAGCTTGCCTGCGAACAGGGGCTTCGGTCGCTCAGTATTCGTTCGATCGCTGCCGCATGCGATGTTTCGGTGGGGACGGTTTACAACTCGTATGCGAGCAAGACCGAACTGATCAACGATGTGGTGGGTATGTTTTGGCAGCGAGCCTTCGCGGAAACCATGAAGACGCTTGCTGCGCATGAAGGTAATGATTTCATCGCTTTTTGCGAGGCGCTTTCGCAGAGCCTAAAGAGCGCGCTCAAAGAATTCAGGAAGGATTTTCTCTCCGATCTTTCTGCACTCAGCGAAAGTGATCGTCTTTCGGCGCAGAAGCGAGAGCAACAAAGCTTCATCCACGCGCGCGCAGGAATAAAGCAGGCGCTACTTGGCGATCCAAGAATCAAGCAGGATCAGCTAACGGGTGCGCTTACCCCCGATGCTCTTGCGGCGCTTGTCTGGGAGACCCTGATAGATTCTGCGCGTGACAACATGGGCTACGACAAGACCCTCTTCGAGCTCCTTCGGTCTGCCTTGTATTGAGTCGCTAACACTCTACGCTCTTGCAAGAGATTAAGCAGGTTGTGCTTCTAGTCGAATCTTGGATCGGTCGGCAAGCTGCTGGTAGTTCGGGCCGAACCAAAGTGGTAGTTCTTCTTGGCGCACAATGAGCGGCATACGGTGATGGATGGATGCCATATCTGCGTTCGCATTAGTTGTCACCATAGAAAAGGTGCCTTCGCGCCAGATACAACCGATGAAGATCACCTCCTGTCCAGGAATACAGAATTCATATTGACGCTTGATGGGCTTTCCAGTTTTGGGCGAGGGGTAGGTCTCTTCGCGATGTGTCTCGAAGAAAGCGGGGACGGGAAGAATGCAGCGCCGATGTAGCATGGATTCTTGCCAGGTTGGCTTCGTGGCGCTTTCGATACGTGTGTTGAATACAACGCCTGGTTTCCAGGATTCCTCGAATCCCCACGAAAGCTCTCGTACTCCCAGTGATTCTGGTGCAAGAGCTGGTACAGGAGCAGCGGTGTCAAACTTCGGCACGATGAGGGGAGCAATCGATTTTGGATAAGCTTCAGCCGTCTGAACTGGCCAGTCTGGGTTGAAGTTCAGCGGAACTCCAACCTCGAGCTTCAGCATGATATCGAGCACTTCGTCGTAGGTGAATATGATGCATCTTTTACACATGGTTCAATAGTATCAGCGAATGTTTGCAAGTTGCACGTATAAGATATAGTTGATGTCCGCTCATGATTCTTTGATATACATGAATCGTCTCGATTTCTTTCGCAGCTTCACCTTCGCTCTTCTGCGAAAGGGGCGATCGTGAAAGCATGACAGAGCGATTGGAAGGGGATTACGTGAAGGGCTTTAGCCTTGATATACTGGATCGCTCTCATGCCGACCAGCAGCGTGAAGAGATTCCGAAGCAACTTCAAACGCCTGCGCCGTCGGACGCTTTTAGTGTCTATTTGCTCTTCAATCTTGAAGCCGCTTATGATTTCGGCCACGTGATATTGGCGCTTGGCCCGATGGATGGTGCACTTGAAACGTATTCGTTCTATCGGCAGGGTACTGCTATCAAAGCGCCAGCGCTCATGGCGTGTCTTGAGCATCCTCTCACCTTCGCGCAGATTGAGGCTTCATCGGGTTGGATTGTGCATGGCCAGCCTGGCAATTACTGGAACGAGCATGTGAATGCAGCTCTTGCGCTTTGGTGCACGAAGGAAGCCTTCGATCAGATACGCGCATTTGCCGAAGAAAAGCGAGCGAATCCTGGCGTTTATGATCTCTTTTCGTACAACTGCCTCACGTTTGTGATCGAAGCACTTGCGCAGGGCGGTGTCTCTTTGGAAGTCGGTAGTGGCAAACGGTTGCGAACGTTTATTCCGCGCGGTGCGTTTCGCCGTGTGGGCCAAGTGGCGGGCGCGCATAAACTGGGAGCATGGAAATACTGGTTCCCCCTTGCTCAGCCGCCAGAAAACGGACTTCGAACAATCTCCGATACGCCTGGCAAGGATCGCCCTCTGAAATAGCTTTCTGCATTGCGGCAACCTGTTGCAGTTTCCTTTTTTGAGAAAATGAGATTTATCTTCTGTATACAAGAGTATTAAGGGAGCTTCTTTCCTTGATCCCAGTCAGTTTCCTGAATAAGGGTATTGAACAGCTTTGCAGGATCGAACTCGTTCAGTTTGTCGTAGCGTGTTGTTTGGTAATGGGTATCGTTGTCTGGTGAACCATAAAGATCGATGTATCTTTCCATCAGTTCATACACAAATTCAAGGGCCTCATTGGCTGTTGATCCAATTGGTGTATTGAAGTTCTTAACTGGAATATGGCGAGGTGAACCACAAACTTCTTCTGCATAGTAGTAGTGGTAGTTATCTTTTGGATTCATCCGAATTGCAAAATCTACATTATGAATAAGGTGTCGGTATTCCTTTTCTTGCTTGGACCAGGTTGCCGATATCGCAATAGTGTACGGGCGGCTAGATGGACCGGTCCAGACAGAATAAGACATTTTTCGAGCGATGGCGCAAAGCTGTGTAACAAGGTTTTGGAACTCAATATCACGGAAGCGCCTCCAGTTTGAATTACGTTCTCTTACGTGCAGACGCCAAGTGTCTTCCGTGATGGCTTCGGATGTATCTATTCCGAATACTGAGGCTAATTCTGAAAAACCTAACTGATAATCATACCGGAAATCTGCGTATTTGATTGTTTTTAATAATACGGGTATCTCGCAATCTCGATACAGAAGGGGCAGAATGGCATTCTTTCCAGTCAGCATCTTTTTATCCCAGGCAACAGCTATTTCTGATCTTACCCATTCGGAAGCAAGAGCTTCAGGGGAGAGGACGATCGCAAAATACTCAGACTCTCTTAAACCTTCCTCGACGCGCCAAAAGATAGACTCTCCAACTTTGATCTCGTATTTGTCCACCCAAGCATCGATTCCAAGACAGTTTAAATCTCTTGCAAGCTTTTCAACGAAGGGTTTGTCTATACTTGTATGGCTCAGAAAAACGCTCGGCATGGTGCTTCCATTCAGTTGTTTAGTAATTAAAGCCTGTTGCGTAATATTATTGTGCAACATTTTGAACATATGAGTCCAGTTAGAGCAATATGATTCCTAGGTTGATTGGTTTCTTAATCTATATGGCTTCTCGATGCAGAGAAGGATAATCATGAAAACGCTAGAATATCGTGAGCAAATAATTCATCGTCCTCCTTGTTATATTCAAGATAATAGGCAAGTTATGTTTGTTCCGAACGCTCACAAAATTAAGCGCAAATGGGACGAAGAGAACGTTGTAGCGCACATTATTGCAAATATGAAAATAGCTGGAAGATGGTTTTGCGCTATTATGCCAAATCTTTATCTTGAGGCCGGCCCTCAGTCTGGTCTTATGGTAACAATGTCTGTTCCGTCGAAAAGCATAATCCCAGACATGGCATATCCTGGTGACATTGACATATTGGCAATTCCTTACGAAGGCAACAAACTGATTCTTTCTAAGGTTATTGCTGTTGAAATAAAAATTCTTCGAGCTGAAAAACAGCGTCCGAATAAGTCTCCTAATAAATATGGCTTCTCGCAAGCGGCTTCATTATTTGATTTCGGTTTTCCGTACGTCGCAGTAGGGCACCTGATCGTAACGGATGAAGCATTAGATAATCTAGATCGAAATGCGGTCATTGCGTTTACTGGGGAAAACGGGAGAATTGCTTCGTGTAGACCTGAAGTGGTGGATATGTTTGAGAACGATATTGCGCTTCGTTCTTTTGGGCGGTTGAAGAAAAGTTGCGAAAATGATCAACTTGGCTATTTCGTTATGAATTATGACGGCAGAAGAATGTTTGAACCAATTGGTTATTCTTGCAGTCAAAACATGAATTACAACGAAAAACTATTTAGGCAGATTGGGGCATTTTACAAAGAGAATTATCAAATCTTTCTTGAGCTGCCAAGATATTCTTCCTCAGATATTGAGTTATGGACAAAGCGTATGGAAGAAAACCCAGAGATGAAACCTCCCTGGATTTTTCATCGAGATTTATTCGGAGGAGAAAGAATACTAAGATCAGATGTCTTGCTTGTGAAGGCTGGCGGAGAATTGCGTATAGGGTATCGCTTTTGTACAGAAAATGAAGAGTATATTCTTTATGATGTGTAATCCAATCCAAAGTGTTTTCGATTTAAGTATAACTTTAGGTGTGGAGCACTCAGAGAATTCTCCTGAGGTGTCTAATCTTGCCAAGCACTTTGAAGTTTTTGCGCTTTTCCATTTATTCATCTCCGAGAGCTCACCATCAAGCAAGAACTCATTCTTCTGTGGTCTTGCGAAAGAACTGAGAAAAATACGCTCTCAGCTTAGGATCTTGTACATAGACGTGAGTCCCTAGAATGCCGCGAGTCAATAAAACGTAATAGATGTTCTTAATGTAGCGATCAAGCTCTTCCTTGGAAGCTGTCGCAAAACCATTGCGATCATAGTAGCTAGTTTTATTCGATTCAGGTTTACCATCTTCGCCAAGAACAAGATCATTTCCTATGAGAACGTATGCGTAGCTTAGGTCGTAGCCCTGAATCGAATGTATGCACCCCACTTCGTGCGCAATTTGCGGATCGCTCACGCCGCGGCCAACCCAGTTGTCGTAGGTGCAGTTCCATTTGAGTCCTATGTCGTCAATCACAATATCTTGAGCTTGAGCATCTTTTTTTGATGCCCATTTCCAAGCATAGCCAGCGATCATTCGACTTAGATTATGTTCTTTATAGTCATGTTCAAAGCTAGAAACGAAATCAGAAAAGTCATCATGAAGGACAAAGTCATAATCTCCAAAGGCGCGACATTCGTCTTGAGTGCCATCTAGCACATTTTGGATGTATTTAAGGTAGGCACTCCCTCCTTTTACCCTCATTTGGCTGTCGAGCTTGATGGGATTATCTGCAGCATGTCCAAGAGCTGCCTTCATCGTAGCTTGGTCCAAGCAAGAGGGCCCAATGCTCTGTAAGGGGTCATAGAAGAAAATGGGGAGCTTCGCTTGATCAAGGATCCAATCAATCTGAGTAGCTTCTTTCGGCAGACCGAGCTCTTCATTGACTTTGTCGTAATTTGCGAATTGCGTGCCCAAGTTAACACGTCGTTTCAACTTGTGAGACTCATCAACAAGTACGATATCGAAGCATTTCTTTTCGCCTTTTTGGTAACCCATAGCTGGCTTAACGAGGTCGGTTGGAGCAATAATGTCCGAGGGGGATAAACCACTAACGTTTACTAATGAGCTTCTAAGTGTATTACGTAGAGACGTGACTGGTTCGATTATGCGTATATTCAGATCTTTGTAACGTGGGTCATCACGGAGTGCTTTGAGTAGGTATATGGCAAGTATGGTCTTACCGGTGCCAGGCATGCCTTCTACTACAATAGGCTCACATTTTTCGAGACCAACATCTATAGCACTAAGTATCTTGTCCAGCGCTACCCGTTGATCAGTAGTAAGCCCCTTGAATGGGGAATACTTAAATACTTCAGATTCTTCGATCTCGGCGATGGTGTGATCTGCGAGCTCGAGACGACGCAGTTCTTCCCATAATTCCTCGAACATGGTCGTATACGTTTCTTTGCTGAAGTAATTCGTATCGGTCATTCCGTCATTTTTATTTGTAAGCTTATAGCGACCGTCGGCATGCATATAGCCGATGAGGCGATGTTCGTAATCTGTGATGACCGAGGTGTTAAACTCTTCGTTGAATATTATATTGACTGTTTCAAAGTCGCGTTTTTCTTCGTTAGCACCGTGCTGACTCATTCGTGTTGCAACGCTTGTGGTCTGTCCAACGTAGGCGGAGTCTTTGTTTGCAAGTATGTAGACCATTGGCCAGTTGAGAACCTTGTCCTCCTCTAGGTCTAGAACCGCGTAGTCAATCTGCTCACCAAAGTGAAATGGACATCTATCAATATAAAAGGGAGAGCCTTTAGGAGTTTCGGCTGACTTGCTTGTTGGGATGGTTATCACAGCTCGGTGTACTTTCTGGCATTGCCTCGTGCCTTTTCGGCAGGATATTTTCTAGCGTTTTCGTCTAGTTTACTGCTAATTGCATCAGGCAAGTTCAAGTCAAGGGTGTCTGCAAGGTAAATACAGTAGATAACAACATCAGCCAGCTCTTCCTTTACCTTTTCAACCTTTGATTCGACTGCCACATCTTGACCGGACCACTGAAAGACTTCCAGCAGTTCTGCTGCCTCAAGGCTAATCGATATTGCAAGATCTTTGGGATTGTGGAATTGCGTCCAATCCCTCTCTTCCCTGAATGCCAATGCTTTTTCTGCTGCCTCTTCAAAGGTCATATTCTCCTCCATAGTTTGTAGGTTCATTTTAATGCATTAGCTAGATATCAGTGATCAGGTGGGTTGAGCTTCTAGCTTAAACTTCATAATAGGTATCAGTATTTGATAGAAGGGGATTCGTATATTAAGCTGTCGTATCAGAGCAAAACTCAGATAAGCAAGATTGTTGATTACCGGGCTTCACTTATAGATGAATGCGGTTTAAGTATTGATCGGCCAGAAGTTGAGGAATACTGTTGGAATTGTGGGAGCCCGAAAGATCTGACCCGTTGTCATATCATTGCTATGTCACTCGGAGGACAAGATACTCCTAACAACTATGTCGTATTATGTCGAAAGTGTCACGAAGAAGCTCCGAACGTCGGGGATCCACGTATTATGCGGGATGGGCTCATAGCGCATAATACGTGGATCCCCTTGGGGTTGGCGGATACAAATTTCGTTGCTCATATGATGGGCAGCTCAATGTCTTCGGTGATTCTATAAAGGGTCTTTCCCAAGCCGCCTTTGCCACTAACCATAGAAAAACCATTTTCGATATAGAGAAGAGGAGAGCCTTTGTCAACAGACCTTGGGTCTAGTTCTGCTCTTTCTTCCTCACGTTCGTAATATCCATTTGAGGTAGCAATCAAGTAGCAAAGCAGATCTGGTTTCACATGGTATTCCTCGAATATCACTTGAGGAATAGTATCGAACACAATGCGAATCCCTTCCCCTTCAATTACTTTGCTAGAAAGCTGAATAGAGTCGATGTAGAGAATATTTCTGTATCGTCCCTTTTCGGACATTAACAGCCCCGCTGCAAGCACGTCCGATGCTACTGCCTCGAGATCTCCAGAGCAGCTATCGCAGCACTCCCAAAAATCGGCGCCATCATCGAACATCTGTTGCCCCAATATCAGTGACCCCTGCAGTATTCCGATTTTTGCAACATTCTCCTCTTCTTCATATACGCTTACCTTGAACGCAGATGTATCGTCTTTTAAATAATAGTTGACTTTCAAATGAACAATATAGGAGTCCATATCAAATGAGAGACCTAAGGGGTGAGCATAATTATCACATCCCGTTGATATCAGCAACTCATCCTCAAAAGCATGAAGGTATGTGCGATACGATAACCCTTCTTTCGAACCAAAAAAGTCACTATCATTCCATGCGGAGTCTTCTTCTCCAGGGCTGTCCCTCAGCGAAAACAACGATAACGCTTCTGCATCAACTATATTGATAAGGTTGCCATCGCCTTTCACAACAAGCGAATGACCTTCCGTTCTGTTTTGATCACGAAAGACCCGAATCAGCTTTACCGCACCAACAATAGCTGCGACTATAAGACCAGAAACTATCGCAGATAATACTGAGTTATCAGATATGAAGGTGAAAATATCAAGCATTACTCCCACTCGATAAAACAATAGTGTTCCATTTTTACGATTTCGTCCTTGTTTTATCCGCAGTTTCTTCTCGTTGTCAGCTGTATTCGGTTGGCCCTTCTGAGGGAAAACTCATCCCAAACTCAGTCTTTTTCATTCAATCATTTCGTGAGTTTCGCGCCTGAGTTCCGACGAAGGATGGATTTGCTGCGTGACCTGTGAAAACCCGCTATCCCCGTTCGATTGAATCCTTTTCTTTCGAATGAAA